>Ga0114958_10000576_pt1 | contig 31350 bp, 26 predicted proteins | sample C_130208_EF_Meta_FD_89577 | JGI IMG/M metagenome (GOLD analysis project Ga0114958, IMG submission 89577) | Freshwater microbial communities from Lake Croche, Canada to study carbon cycling - C_130208_EF_MetaG | ecosystem: Environmental > Aquatic > Freshwater > Lake | place: Lake Croche, Canada... | reverse complement strand
AGGGAACCTGACAGTGATGTTGAGGGATCCCATCGCCAGCGACGGTTCCGGGTGTGCGACGATGAGGCCGTGCAGGTGTCATCGTTGCTGGTCCCAGAGCGTCGCTGATGCGCGTCACTGCCCTGATGGTGTGTCGCCCGGGGAACCCCGTCGCCCAGGGCTTTGTGAACCGCGACCGGCTGTTCCTCGAGGCGCTGCGGCCGATGCACGAGGTCTCGGTCGTCGCCATTGCGGCCGATCGCCGGGATCTGGTCGACAGAATCGACGTGGCGGTCATCGAGCCAGACCTGTGTGGCAGGCCTGACGGACGGCTGGCTCGACTGGCTCGACTGGCGTTGCTGCGCACCGGGAGGCTCTCGTCCGCCGAGCGACGTCTCCGGGGGACAATCGCCGCCACGGAACCTGAGGTCATCGTGGTGCTGGCGCTCTGGAATGCCGAGTTGGTGCGCTGCGTCGCAGGCCTCGCCCCACTCGCCTTCTTCGCCGAAGAGCGCCTGGGTCGATCACGGGGTCACCGCAGGGCCGGGCGAGTCTCGCTGTCGCAGAGCCTTCGCCGCGCCGAGCTTGCGGCAGCGGGGGCCGCCTCGGTCATCGTCGTTCTGCGCGAGCAGGACGTTTCGTGGGCTTCGGAGCGCTTCTCCCGGCCGGTCATGGTGATCCCTCATGGCATCGATGTTGCCTACTGGGCGGCCGACGGCCCTGTCGATGCATCCGCCGGTCCCGCCGACGTCGCCGTGGTGGCCAACTTGATGATGGAGCGGACGGCTGAGCCGCTGGCAGCGATCATCGATGCGCTCGAGGAACGGGGGTGGCCGCCAGATCTCCGGTTCCGGCTCGTCTCGGCCACCGGACATCACCGCATCCTTCTCGACCGGGCCGGCCCCAAGGTCGAGCTCATCGGGCCGCTCCTCGACCCTCGGCCGCTCTATCGCTCGGCGGTGGCAACCGTCGTCCCGGCCTTCGAGGCAAACGGGGTCAAGAACGGAATTATCCAAGGCTGGGCCATTGGCTGTCCCGTGATCACGACCCCTGCATCGGCCGCCACCGTGTCAGGCCGCGATGGCGTCGATGTGCTCATCGGGAGCGACCCCGCCGAGTTGGCGGCCCTGGTCGATGGCCTCGGGCATCGTGATGATCTTGCCAGCATCGTGGCGGCAGGCCACGAGCACCTCGACGAACGCTTCGGAGCGACGGAGCACTCGGCCCGGGCGCTCGAGCTCATTGCCAGGCTGGCTGCTGGCTGATCAGGCTGGTCGCCAGGTGAAGGTGGCTGGGCGCTTTTCGGCGAAGGCAGCGAGCCCCTCAGCGAGGTCGACCGAATCGCGCGAGGCCGACTCGAGCTCGTCGTGACGGCGGCGCAGGTGGGCGGAGCCGAGGATCTCTGAGTTGACGAGCATCTTGGTGGCCACCTGGGTGAGTGCCGAGCGTTCAGCCAAGGTGCTGGCGAGCCCTGCGACGGTGGCATCGAGGTCTTCGTCGTCCACCACGATGTCGAGGAATCCGAGGCGCATCGCCTCGGTAGCGTCGATGAGCTCGCCCGTGAAGAGAAGGCGCTTGGTGGCCGAGGGTCCGACGAGAGCCATGGTGCGACGGACGGCTTCGGGTGGATAGGTGATCCCGAGGCGGGCCGGGGTGATGCCGAGCAGCGTTGAGGACCCGGCGACTCGCAGGTCGCACGCAGAGGCGATCTGCCAGCCACCGCCGATGCAGTTTCCCTCGACGACTGCGATGACCGGGAGAGCGAATGCCATCAGTGCATCCTCGGCCCGGGCATTGACCTCGCGGTAGCCGCCCGGCACGCCGGCGTCGGCCAGTGAGGGGCCGAGACCGACGATGTCGGCGCCGGCACAAAAGTGGCCTCCGGCGCCACGCACCAGGACGACCCTGGGTCCCTCGGCGGCAAGGGCTTCGAGCACGGAGGGAAGTAGATCCCACATCTCGTAGGTCACCGCATTGCGCTTGGCGGGCCGATTGAGCCACAAGGTGGCGACGTCACCGTCATGGGTGACGTGCAGTGGACCCTGGTCGTTCATGGGCTCTCCTTGGTGATGTGGTGGCCGCCTCGGTCGAGCTCGCTGCGCAGCGCCTCGAGCCAGCCGTGGCCGAATTCCTGGTCCGGCTCGAGATAGTTGCCCTCGCCCCATTCGTTCCAGGACTTGATGATGAGCACCTGCTCGGCAATGGGAAGCGCGGCGGCGGCGGTGAGGGCGCCTCGGAGTCGAGCGGCGAAGTGCGTCGGATCACAGCCGGTGGCCACGGTGCCTCGCCGTCCTAGGCGGGGTGTGTCGTCCCAGTTGGGGGCGATGACCGGGAAGGTGGTTCCCTCGATGGTGTCGAGCCCTGCGGGGTCGTAGTGCTCGGGATACGCGAACCGCTTTGGCCCTTTCAGGATCCTGCGATTGATGAGGCCGTTGCGGAGCTTTGTTCCGAGGTCGGTCACCGTGTCGGCGAAGGCTGCTCCCACTGCTGCGTCGAAACCGTCGGCGACGTGATTGCGGTAGTCGCTCCGCTCGAGCATGGCCACGAGGTAGAGGCCACCAAGATCTCGGGCTCGTTCCTGCCAGGTCTCGACGAACCGCGCCGGATCAGGGAGCTGTCCGGGGGAGAAGACGAACAACACGGGACGGCCGTCGATGCGGACGTAGCGAGGGTCCTCGAAGGCTCGGCGAAGCTCTGCGAAGTGGGCTGCATCGTCGTCCTCGCCGGGATAGGTCTGCTCGAGGAGCATCTCGCCGTAGCGAGTGGGATCACCCCATCGACGCTGCCAGCTGTGGTTGGCCCAGGCGAGGCAGAACGGGAAGTCAGGGTCGTTGCTGCTCAGGACCTCGGTGAAGGGGCGCTCAAGCAGCCGACGGCCCCCAAGCCAATAGTGCCAGTAGATGAAGCCAGTCAGGCCAGCGGCGGCCGCTAGGTCGGCCTGAGCGGAGCGGGTCTCGGGAACCCGCAGATCGTAGAACCCAAGGTCGGCTGGAAGATGCGGCTGCTGGTGACCCCGGAAGAGCGGGCGACCGCTGGTCGCGCTGGTCCACTCCGTGAACCCCGCCCCCCACCACTCATCGTTCTCAGGGATCGGGTGGTATTGCGGCAGGTAGTAGGCCAGGACCTCCATTGGGTGGAGGCTACTCCGGCGCGCCTGGCTGCTCGGCTGCTCGGCGCAGCACCTCGGCGGCTTCGTCGCCCGACACCAGTGGCGTCGCACCCGGGCCGTAGAGCCGATCGAGACCTCGGACGGCGAGCAGGGCCATCGCGTCGTCGATGACCTCGGGGCCATATGCATCCCGCCAAGGCTCGAGGCGCTCCGCAGCGGTGGCCTCCTGGCGCCGAAAGCTGGCAAACGAGGGTCGGCCGATGAGGGCGGAGTCGATGGTGAGGTGACGCCAAGGCCGCCCACCGTGAGTCGCGAGGTGACGGGCCAACCGATCGATCTGGGTGTGCGGTTCGGTGACGAGGTCCTCGTAGAAGACCACAAGCGTGCGCGCATCGGCGTCGGCGCCCAGCGCGGCAGCGTGGTCGTCCACCCACTGGGCCACCTCGCCGAGCAGCGCCTCGGCCAGGAGTCGAGGGTCGGCGCCGGCGGTGTGCGCATCGATGAACCCCTGCGCCGAGGTGACGTTGTTCATCGACCACGTGAGCTCGACCAGCGAGTGGGCGACGGCGAGGGGGTGGCGGACGAGCAGCACGATCGGCATCTCGGGCCACTGGTCGGCGATCCATGCCAAGGCACCCACCCCAACGATGTCCTTCACGACCCTCCGTCGTGCCAGCCGGGTGGTGGTGATCTGGTCGGACCAGTGTGTGCGCAGGCGTCCGGTCACGGCCGCCTCGAGGAGCGGTGCAGCTCCACCGAGATCGCCTCCGGGGGCGATCCTCGGGAGCGAAACCATGTCGGTGCCGACATCGGGTCGACCGGCATAGGGGAGATTGGCTGGCTCGAAGACCAGTCGTGTGCCCGGGCTCGATGCCACCATCTCGGCCAGCCAGGTGGAGCCTGATCGCGGCCAGGACACGAGATAGAGGGATCGGGACGGCTGATGGAGGGGATCGAGGAACAGCTGAGTGCCGAGGGTGGCGTCGAAGCGCTGCCGACGCCAGGCCAGGTGTCGGCGGATGCGGCGGACCACCTTGGCTCCACCCGACCCCTTCGCCGTCATGACCGCATCCTAGGACGACCCTCTCAGATGAGGGACTCTGTGCGATGCGCGACACTTATGGCGTGCCCGTCCGCGTCACCGTCCTCGTGGTCTCCGACATCGATGTTCCTCTGGCGCATGGCTTTGTGCCTCGCTATGAGGCGCTGGTGGCCTCGCTCCGTCGACGAGCCGACGTGACGGTGGTGGGACTGAGTCCGCGGGTCGAGAACGTCCTCGGCTTCACCGAGATGCCCTTGATCGCCCCGATGGCCTTCGACCCGCCGCCGACGTCGGCCCTTGGTCGGCTGGCCCACGCCCTCCGCCTCCTCGGCGGGCGGTTCACACAGACGCCATGGGAGCGCGAGTTGGTTGGTGGCCTCCGCTTCACTGAGCCCGACCTGATCGTCACCCTCAACTACCGCAGGCGCGAGACGACCCGACTGGCCGCGCGGGTCGCCCGCACAGTGATGGTTGCCGAGGAGCGCTCCGGTGTCCGTTGGCGCGGGCCGAGACTCCTTCAGTGGCCACCTCCGCTGCTGATGGCCTTCAGTGATGCAGCCGAGCGCCGTGCGGCGCGACGAGCGAAGCGGGTGGTGGTGATCGGTCCCGGTGAGGTGCCGTGGGCCAAGGGAGCCTTTCGTCGACCGGTCTCGATCATTCCATTGTCCATCGATGCGGACTGGTGGGCAACGTCCGTCGAGCCCGAACCCGAGTCGGGAACATTCGATGTGGTGACCGTGGCCAACTTGGCCGAGGAGCGCAATGCCGAGGGACTCGTCGGCATCATCGATGCGCTCGAGGCCGGTGGCTGGCCGGACGGCCTGCGCCTGCGCCTGATCTCTGCCACTGGCTTCCACCAAGACCTCATCGACCGGGCCGCTCCCGGCGTTCTGCTTGACGGGGCGGTGGAGGACCCGCGAGCGATCTGCGCGGGAGCGACTGCAATCTTGGTCCCGGCGTTGCGAGCCTTCGGAGTCAAGACCTCGATCCTGCAGGCGTGGGCCATGGGCCGACCTGTGGTCACCACCACGCACGCTGCCGCCACTGTGGGTGGCACGGCCGACCTCGATCTGCTGGCGGCGCCCACCGCACCTGAGGTGGCAGCTCTGATCGCAGGATTGAAGGGACGTGGCGATCTCGACGGGATCGTGGTTGCGGGTCGAGATCACCTGGAGGTGGCATTCAGCACTGCAGCCCACGATGAGGCCGTCGATGCCCTCCTCGCTGCCATGGGTCACTGATGTGCGCTGAGTGGTCCACCCCGAGCGTTGGAGGGCTGTGGGTGTGTCGGCCGCCCAGGTCTCGATCCCGGCTCCTCGGGACGAAGGGTCTTGCGGTTTAGGTAAGCGCCGTCAGGGCGCCATGGCATCAAGGACCTTGTCTCCGCTGAGCAGCGGAAGGTTCGATGAGCCGTAGACCCGGTCAAGACCCTCAGCCGCCAGGAGGCGCTCGGCTGCTTCGAGGGTCGTTGTCTCGTAGCGCGACGACCACGAATCGATCCACCCTGCCGCAGTGGTCTCGGTGCGACGGAACGAGGTCTTCGAGGGAGCCTCGATGTTGGAGGGATCGGGAGCCCAGTCGCCCCAATGGGTCGGGTACCGGGTGAGGAACTGGCCCAATCGTTCGAGCTCGCTCCGGGGATCCTCAACGAGATGCTCATAGAGGATCACGTGGACGGCAGCGCTCGCTGGGTGACGGAGGGTGAACCCATGATTGCTGGCCCATCGGCCGACTTCGTCGAGCAGCGCGACCTGGCGGGCCCGATGGGTGGCTTCGGGGTCCTGCGCCTCGGCCGCCGCATTGGTCGAACTCGGGTCGGCGTTCCAGCCGAGTTCGATGATCGAGTGCGCCACCGCCATGGGGTGGCGCAGCAGTAGCACTATCGGGGTGTCGGGCAGGCGACCGGCGATCCAGGGGACCGCTCCGACCGTCCGGACGTCCTTGACCACGCGTCGGCGGGGGAGACGGTCGGTGATCTTCGGGTTGGTCCAGGTCGTCGAGATTCGCCCAGCGAGCGCATCGATGACATCGAGGCCTTCGACGCCGAGTTCGTCGTCGGGCCCGGCCAGCGGCAGAGGGTTGAGGTGGGGCTCACCGCCGGTCAGGAGGCCGTGGCGCAGGTTCGACGGCTCGTACACCATCCGGGTTGACGCAGCCGAGGTCGTCATCCTGGCCAGCCATGTCGACCCCGAGCGCTGCCACCCGGCGAGGTGGAGGCCTCGCGACGGATCCCGATGGAGGTCGAGGACGGCGAGCTGATGGAGCGCTCGGCTGGACTGCTGAGTCCGCCAGCGGACGTGCCTGACCAATTTCGAGATCGGCGATTGTTCCGGCGGCGCCATCGGCAAAACCTAACGCTTCTGGTCGTCGGTCTCAGGTGTTGTCACAATCACTGACAATGGATGGTCTATGGTGAGGGGCGTCGAGGAGACATGAAGGAGCGCAATGAATATCGTCCGTACACCTGATGATCGGTTCGACGACCTTCCCGGGTACCCATTCGCCCCGCACTATGTCGAAATCGACGACACTGAGGGCGCAATGCTCCGCGTCCATCACATCGATGAGGGCCCAGCCGACGGGCCTGTAGTGCTCCTGCTCCACGGCGAGCCCTCGTGGTCCTACCTCTACCGCACCATGATCCCGCCGCTCGTCTCCGCTGGCTGCCGGGTCATCGCTCCTGACCTCGTGGGCTTCGGCCGGTCCGACAAGCCGACGGACAGGGCGGCCTACACCTATGAGCGCAATGTCGTGTGGTTGCGCAGTCATGTCTTCGGTGCACTCGATCTCCGAGATGTCACCCTGTTCTGTCAGGACTGGGGCGGCCTGCTCGGCCTGCGTCTCGTGGCGGCCGAGCCAGAGCGCTTCTCTGCCGTGGTGGCCTCGAACACCTTCCTCCCCATCGGCAAGACCAAGCTCAGTGACGCCTTCTTCGCCTGGCGGGACTTCTCTCAGAGCGTCGAGACCTTCCCGGTGGGTCAGATCATCAACGGTGGTTGCGTGACCGACCTTTCCCCCGACGTGATCGCTGCCTACGATGCCCCGTTCGACACCGAGGAGGCGAAGGCGGGGGCGAGGATGTTCCCGACGCTTGTCCCGGCCAGCGCAGACGCACCGAGCGCGGCCGAGAATGAGCTCGCCCTGAAAGCATTGACCGAATTCTCCCGGCCATTCGTGACGGCCTTTGGCGATTCGGACCCCGTGACCAAGGGCTCTGAGGTCTGGTTCAAGGAGCACATCGCCGGAGCAGACGGCCAACCACATGCCATCATTGAGCGAGGCGGCCACTTCATCCAGGAGGATGCCGGGCCGCAACTCGCTCAGATCGTGCTTGACATCATGTCGAATCAGAAGGAGAGCTGATGTACGGCGGAGTTCGCTACCACATTGAGATCGATGCCCCCGTTGAGGCGGTCTGGGAGCGCATCGGCGACCCCTCGCGCCTTCACGAGTGGTTCCCGGACTTCTCTGCATCGCCCGTCGAGGGCACCACTCGGACGATTGTGTCGAACTCCGGGGTGTCGATCGACGAACAGATCCTCATTGTTGACCCCATCCTTCGGCGGATCCAGTACACCTTGAACCTGCCGATCCTGAGTCAGCATCACGGCACCTTGGATGCCATAGGCCTCGAAGATGGCAGGACCTTGCTCGTGTACACCACCGACACGGAGCCGAGGATCATGAGCCTTGTGATCGGTTCCGCCACGTCCCGAGGACTCGCAGAGATCAAGCGACAGATGGAAGAGAGCAACTGATGGGACGCAAGATCCTCCTGATCACCACCGACCAGCAGCGCTACGACACCCTCGGGTGCAATGGCGGTATCTACTCACGCACCCCCGTGGTCGACGGCCTTGCCGCTCAGGGAATCCGCTACGAGCGAGCCCACCCTCAGTCGGTGGTCTGCATGCCGTCGCGCTCGACCATGATCACCGGCCAGCACCCGTCGACCCACGGGGTCTGGATGAATGGTGTGCCGCTGCCGACCGACTCGCCGAGCATCGTTGAAGAGGTGCACAGGGCCGGCTACGCAACGGCCCTGATCGGCAAGGCCCACTTCGAGCCCTACATGGATCCCTTCGGCGTCTTCGCCGAGAACCGCCTGGCGGCGGCTGAAGTCTTCACCGAGCAAGCGGCGTGGCACGACGGCTCTCGTGGTCCTCTCTATGGCTTCGACCACATGGAGTTGGCCACCCACGGTCCAGCTGCGCCGCTCCACTACTCGCGCTGGCTTCTGCTCAATCACCCAGAAGCCCTGGCGGGCTTCTTCCCCGTCCTCGACGGGGATTTCGAGGTCTCGGCGGAGGGTGGTGGTGAGACCGGTGCAGTGCAGGTCAAGGACAACCCGATCGGCCGGGAGAACTACCACACCGACTGGGTCGCCGACCGCACGATCGACTGGCTTGAGGGACGCAGCCAGGACGAGGACTGGTTCTGCTGGATGAGCTTCCCCGACCCGCACCACCCTTGGGACCCGCCCGAGAGCGAGAACCACCGGGTGTCGTGGCGTGACATCGATCTTCCCGAGGGCTACATCGCCTCGGCAGCTGAGCGTGAGGCTGTCTTGTCAGCCAAGCCGAGGCACTGGATGGACTGGTACACGGGACGGATTGTCTCGAATTTCGAGGCACCACTCAAGTGGGTCCCGGCCACCCTGGAGCCCGATCAGCTGGCCGAGATCACCGCCAAGAACGCCATCGAGGTTGAGCTCATCGACGAGGCCATCGGCCGAGTCCTGGCCATGATCGCCGCCAAGGGCTGGGATGACGACGTGGACATCATCTTCACGACGGATCATGGTGAGCTCGGTGGTGACTTCGGTCTTCTGTTCAAGGGCCCGTACCACACCGCCGGCCTGATGCGACTGCCGCTGATCTGGCGTCCGGCGCCCTCGGCCAATGTCGACCCGGCGACGGTGACCGCACCGGTGGGCCTCGTGGACCTCGCCCCCACGATTGGGCAGATCATCGGGATCGAGCACCGTGACTGGATGGAGGGTTCCGCCCTGCCGATCGATGACGACGACGCAGCGGCCCGAGGCATTGAGCGCACACTGACCGAGTGGGATTCGGAGCTGTTCGGTGTGGCGGTTCACCTGCGGACCATCACCCGTGATGGGTTCACCCTCACGATGTGCCTCCCCGGCACCAGCCACGACGGGACCGAGGGCGAGCTCTACGACCTCGCCGACGACCCGCTCGAGCGGGTCAACCTGTGGGATGACGCATCCCGCCGCTCACTGCGCGACGACCTGATTGACGACTTGCGTCGCCATCAGCCTCAGGCTCGTGAGCCTCGCCTCGAGTGCGTGGCGCCCGTCTGATCCGCTAGCGCAGCGGCGCCGCAGGGAAAGCGGCGGTGAGGTCGACGCCGAGGTCCGGCACGGACTTCCCGACGGCGAAGCGGTAGAGGATGGTGCGCAGGTACATCTGCACGACCGACAGGTACACGCTGACGACCACGACGACCAGGAGGCCCGCAGCGGCGACGATGAGCCCGACGACCGTCAGCGCGCTGTTGTGGTGCGTCCCGAGGCCGAGGAACAGCCCGCCGACGAGCGCGACGACCCCCAGCAGCATCCAGCCGAAGAAGAGGATGCCGAAGCGAACAGCGCTGCGCGTGACCTTGCCCCAACGCTGCTTGAAGAGCTCCGACGACCGCTTCACTGCCGCGAAGGGCGAGACGTCCTCGAAGGCGATCACGGGGAGCACGAACCAGGTGGCGACGGCCCAGGCCAGGCCACCGAGGATGCTCAGGAGCTCGCCGAAGGGCACCTTCTCCTGGATGGCGTTGAGGATGGTGCCGACCACGGCGGAGAGCAGCGCCCAGCCGAAGATGATGCCCTTGCGCTGCCACGCCTTCGCCATGCAGCTCTTCACCGTGGGGTTTCCGCCCTCGATCCGGTCGGCGGCGGCGAACACCACGGCCACGCCGAAGAAGGTGCTCAGGAACATCGTGATGAGCAGCGCCAGCGCAATGGAGGCGATGAAGCTCACCTGGGACGAGATCCCGGCAATAGTGAGCAGGCCGCCGAGGCCCCCACCGATGATGACCAGGGTGGCGAACGCAGAGGCAACGGAGAGCACTGGCAGGGCGGCGATGCTCTTGTCCTGGCGAAACAGCGCAAGCGAGGCTGTGAGCAGCTGCTTGCCGTTGGGGTTCTTGTTGGTGGCCATGGAGTCCTCCTGTCTGGCGTCATGGAGAGACTAGGCGCAGCCGGCAGGCGAGTACCGCCTCAGCGTTCCGCGGCCATTGCCTGCACTACGTCCGGCCGGACGGATCGCAAGATGGCCACACCGATGCTGGTCCCCACGATGAGGCCAAACGACAGGGCACTGGCGACCTTGATGAAGGTGGCGAGGTCACCGAAGCTGGCCAGGAGATGGCCTCCCGCCAGGGTCGTAATGCCGCGCAGGGCCATGGATCCGACGGTGAGGACGAAGACGCCTCCCAGGATGATCACGAGGCTGGGTGGTCGCTTCGGGCTCGATCCGACGAGCACGCCGAGCAAGGTCAGGGCGGTGGCGGCGGCAAAGGTCCCCGCGGTCTCCCCGAAGCTCCAGGTGGTGATCAGCTGGACGCCCCATGCGAGATAGACCCCAAGCAGCAGCCAGCCGATGTCTCGAACCCTGGCGCAAAAGGTCAGCGCCATGCCGACGGTGAAGGGGATCCATGCCACACAGGTGACGATCCAAGGGAGGGTGTTGACGGTGGAGGAGTCGAGGAGACTGCCCACACCCGCCCCGCTGAGGGCGGCGCCGAGCAGGACGCCCCCGGCGAGCTGCATGAGGACGAAGGTGGACTGGACGAGGCGGATCGTTCCAACGGTGAACTGACCGACGGAGATTTCGGCGGCGGCAGCGCAGAGGAAGTCACCAGGGATCATGACGAAGAGCGCCGGCACCATGACCAGCACTGGTCCGCCATGGGCATGCTCGACGTGGAGCAGGCCGAAGCCCACCAGGGCCACTGCGCCCGATGCCAGCAGCGGGAGCATGGTCCTGATCATCTTGGTGCGTTCGCCGAACAAGTACACCGCGGCCATCACGGCGCCCAGGACCACGGTCATGGCAACCTCGTGCCAGTTCGCCTGCATGCTCGGCGAGAAGCCGACGGCGAAGAGCACCACACCGACGAAGCGCATCCACCAGGTGTAGGGCGGCGTGCTGGTCTCCAAGGCCTCCATGGCGGCCACGGCCTCGCCTGCGGAGAGCTGTCGGGAGGTGATGCGCGCTTCGAGGTCCTTGAACTCGCTCACGAGGTCGAGGCGCTCGAGGGACGGCTGGGCGTGGAGGACACCGGTGCGCTGGTGGAGGTCCGGGTAGGTGATCACATAGGACAGACCTTCCATGGTCACCATCGCCTCGACGCGACAGTCGTAGGCGGCACCGATCCCCTGGAGCACGTTATGGAGGTCGAAGGTGCCCTCTGAGCTGTTGCGGAGCAGGAAGGTCCCGGTCGATCGAACGAGACGGGTGACGTCGTCCTGCGGGAGAGCAGGCATCGAGTGAGGAGACATCGCAGCACCCTACCGAGCAGCGCTAGCGTCCAAGGGGATTCCTCACCATGCTTGCCGTCGTCACACTCATCACGGGGTCCAGCGGAACCGCGATGACTTGGATCAGCATCATCGGGGCATTTGCCTTCGGTGTCTCTGGAGGGCTCGCTGGCGTGCGGGCGCGACTCGACCTCTTCGGCGTGCTGGTGCTGGCGGCCACGGTGGGCATGGCTGGAGGAATCCTGCGCGATGTGCTGCTCGGTATCCGGCCGGCGAGTCTGAGCGACTGGCGAATGATTGCTGCCGTGACGCTGGCCGGGATCGTGGCCTTCTTGGCACGGGCCCCGCTGAGCCGGTGGGAGCCGTCGATCGAAGCCTTCGACGCCGTCGGCCTGGCACTGTTCTGTGTCATCGGAACCGACGTCGCTCTTCACAATCTGGCCGCACCAGTCACCGCAGCGCTGCTCGGGACGGTGACCGCGGTGGGAGGAGGAGCAGTGCGCGACATTGTTCTCAATCGAGTTCCCGGTGTGCTCAAAGAGGGCCTCTACGCGGTCCCGGCACTGGTCGGTTCGGCGATCGTGGTCCTCGGCTACGAGTTCGGACATGGCACCATCCTCTGGTACGTCGCCGCGGTCGTGTCGTGCTTTGCCATTCGTGTGGTGGGCATGGTCTTCCATGTGAACCTCCCGGTGGCGCCAGTGCCCGGTGCACCGAGAGACCCTGACACCGAGCAGGGGGCGCAAGGGACCTAGGATCATCGCACCGCAGGTTCACCGAAGGTCCTGCCTCAATGCTCTCGGAGGGCACCGATGCTTCGACGGATCTCACTGGCCTGCGCCATCCTCGCTGGAGGAGCCGGACTCGCCGCCTGCTCATCGGGCTCCTCGAGCTCGTCGGGAACCACCACCACGGCTGCGAAGACCCCGGTTACCCAGGCGGGGACCCTCGATTGCGCGAAATTCTCGAAGGCCGCCAGCAAGGTCACGGCCATCGCCTCGCAGGGCGCAAGTGCGCAGGCCAGCGTGGCCAGCGAGCTCAGCGTCATCGAGAAGCTCGATGACGCCTCCGGCAAGGCCATCAACCTGCTGTCGCCGATCGCTCCAGATCTCGTGAAGAGCTGGAACGAAGAGACGGCAAAGTCCCTCACGTCCCTCAAGGCCTCCGCCGCCAAGGGTGACAACGCTGCGACCTTCTCGAAGGTCCTGCAGTCGACCAACACGAGCACCTACAAGTCGGTGTCGACCCAACTTGGATCGATTGTGCGCGCCAAGTGTCCGCAGCTCTACGCCACAACAACGACTACGACGCCAGCGGGCTGAGCTCGGGTGTTCAACTAGGCGCCAGGCGTCGGTCCGACGTACTGGCGATAGGCGCTCGTCCAGTCCGAGGCGATGGCAATCTGGGCAGTGCGAAGGTCGAGCTGGTGATCGCAGACCAGGCGGTAGAGGCGATATTCGAGCTTGTCCTTCTGGTTCGGTATCCCGCCTGGTTCGGGCCACAGGTTCGATGAGTCGCTTGGCGCACCGCCGAGCGACAACGGGACGTAGTGGTCTTCCTCGGTGTCACGAGTGAAACCCGGCAGGCCCCATGCAGTCATCTGGGAGCGCTTTAAGTCATAGGTAAACGACTCGGGTGGTCTGATTCTGGTGCTGTAGCCCGACACGCAGATCGTCGAGTCGATGGTCTCAGGCGTCACCGCTGGGTTCAGGGTCCCGGGGGTGCAACTTGGGTCCGGACGGGTCCAGGGAGATGGCCCGGTCAAGGTGCAGTGTGCGGGGACGTTGGCGCGAAAGTTGACACCTGGTGCAAGCCCCGGAGCCGGGGTTGACACGGCCGTGGTGACTGGCCCTGTGGTCGTCGCAGCGATGGTGGTTGACGTGGCTGTCGTCGTCGTGAATGGCGGCAGCGACGCCGTGGGTGAGACCACCTGGGGTCGGGTGGTCAGGGTGGATCCTCCGGTCCCACAGGCAGCCAGCAGGACTCCGGCGATCGAGACGGCAGCGAACCAGGGTGCCTGGCTCGAGGCTCTCACGCAACCGCCGCCAATCGTGGGGTGCCGACGAGGTCAAGGACGGTCCGCCACTGTGCCCAGCCCGAGATCTCCCGACCGTCGTCAAGGTGTTCAGTGCCCTTTGAGGCGAACCGCAGGTGCGACCAGCTCGGCGTGAGCATGCCTGTCACCTGCGGCTTGTCGTCGACAAGGACGTCTCCATGGACCCAAGTCTTGTCGATGGTGATGATCACTCGTTCACTTAGCGCAGGGAAGTGTCGATCGATCCACCAGAGCTTGTCCGAGGCGCAGGTTGGGTTGGCCAGACTTGGAGCGGTGCAGACCGCCACTTCGCAGCCTGCCTCGAGGAGGCGCTCCACTGCTTCTTGGGCGCCGGGGGTCACGGGAAGGTGCCGAAAGAAGCCAGGGGAGAGTCGGGCGACATCGAGTGCTGTGGCCGCCGCCGCTCCAAAGTGACGGGTGACGTCATTCGTGTAGTCCCATTCGGTGGCCACGAGCTCTGATGGGTCGTGGCCAAGGTCGGCGAGGACCTGATCGAGGGCAGCATCAAAGTCGGCGAGGGGTCCGTCCTGGTCGAGGAGGATCAGTGGCTTGCTCATATGCTCATGGTGCCCGAGGCATGTGACACGCATGATGTTGGAGTCCAGGGTTCGGTGGTTGATCGGGGCGCTACGGCGCGGCTCAAGGCTCCGGTCCCACTGGTGAGTGTCAACGACCATGGCAGCCGGCGGGACCGCGGGAGGATCCGCTGCTGTGGTCAGTGAGCGATGGACCCTCCGATCTGCTGGCTGGCGATGATGGGGCATGATGGAGGAGTGATCGCACGGCGACTGGCCAAAGATCCGACCCTGTGGGCGATCCCGGGGTACTTCGCCGCCATGGCGGCCGAGCGCCACTGGTACGCCAAACGCCCCGAGCGCCAGGATGCCGCAGGCAGCTACGAGCGTCGTGACACGAGGACCAGCCTGGCCATGGGTGACCTCTCGGTCATCGCCCCGATGCTCCTACCCGCTCTCCTTGCACCGCTGGCGCGTCGCAAGGTGGCCCGGGTCGTGCTTGCTGGAGCAGCTGTCGCCGCCACGGCCGCCGCCGTTGCTGACCGCTATCTCGGCCGACCGAGCTCGACGGGGTCGGACGCCGGGGAGGTCGAGCTCGGACCTCGCGTTGCAGAGGGGATCCGACGGGTGGCGGGACCTGTCGCCGTGGCGGCGACTGGAATCACAGCGGCGAGTTGGCTGGCCTCTCGGACAAACGCGAAAGACATGTTTGCTGCCCGGTTGCTGCCTGACCTCGGTGGGGGAATCCTCGGTTTCACCGTCGCCATGGTTGGGTGGGATTTCCTGTACTACTGGAGCCATCGGCTCCAACATGAACTTCGGTATCTCTGGGCCATCCACGTCGTCCACCACAGCTCGGAGCGCTACAACCTTTCGACGGCGCTGCGCCAGCCGGTGGCCGAATCCTTCGGGACGATGATGCCCTATGGCATCCTGGGCCTCATCGGAGTACGGCCCGACATGGTCTTGTTCGCCAGAGGAGCGAACCTGATCTGGCAGTTCTGGATCCACACCGAGGTGGTCCGCTCGCTCGGTATTGGTGAAGAGGTTCTCTCGACGCCATCGGCCCATCGCGTTCATCATGGATCGAACCGCCAGTATCTCGATCGCAACCATGGTGGGATCCTGATCCTCTGGGATCGGATCTTCGGAACCTTCGAGCGAGAGGATGAGGCCGTGGTCTATGGCCTCACCACCAACATCGAGAGCTTCAACCCGTGGGTGGTGGCAACCCATGAGTACCGCTCGATGTTCGCCGATGTGTCGAGATCCACCTCATGGATCGAGCGATTCGGTCATGTCGTCGGGCCGCCCGGATGGCGGCCAGCGGTCCCGGAGCTCGCCGGGGGCTGAGGAAGGGGGCTGGCTGAGCCATGATGACGGGGTGATCATCAGTCACGAGCACCGATTCATCTTCATCAAGACCCAGAAGACGGCGGGAACCAGCATCGAGGTCCTCCTGGCTGGGCTTGCGGGACATGATGCCGTGGTGACTCCGGTCAAGCCTCCGGTCGACGGACACCATCCTCGGAACTTCGAACGGCCTGGTCGGCGGGCGGCCGATGTCTCCTTCGCCTTGAGCGCGAGAGCGCGGCAGGTGCGCGAGCGGGCTGCCGGGAAACCTGGCCGAGCCACGACCGCCTACTGGAACCACATGCCCGCCCGACGGGTGGCTGCATTGGTAGGCCGCCGAACCTGGGAGTCCTACTTCACCTTCACCTTTGAGCGAAATCCTTGGGACAAGGTCGCCTCTGCGTATTTCTGGGAGCGAGACTCTTCAAGATCCCCTGAGGACTTCCGCGCATGGGTGGCGTCGCGATCCCCGGTCACCAGCCGGGCCTACACAAGTGCCGGGAGCCTCCCGGTGGACTTCGCCCGATATTCCCTCGACGGACAGAGCGTTGGCGTGGATTTCGTTGGTCGCTACGAGGATCTCGATGGAGACCTGGGCCGGGTGCTCGGCCAGATCGGCTTGCACGCTGCGGTCCTGCCGAGGAGCAAATCGGGCACGAGGCCCGCGCTGTCGCTGGAGGAGCTCTATGACGAAGAGACCCGTGAGGCCGTTGCCAGCGCCTTCTCTGCCGAGCGGGCTGCCTTCGGTTATGTCTTCCCCGAGTGAGGTCATCGTCTCGACGCAGTTCGGATCGGTATCATCTGGGTTCCAGCGGGAGTCGCTGGACCTGGTCAAGGGGAACCACGTGCGCAAGCCATCATCGTCACTCGACATTGTCCGACGTCCGCGTCGACTCGGCGTCGTGCTCGCTGCCGTCATCACGGCGACGGCGCTGACCGCCTGCTCGTCTCCATCGACAGACCAGGCCTCCGGCTCGTCATCGGGGGGTGGGTGCACGGCCCCGACTGATTACGACTCGGTTCTGGCCCAGAAGGTTGCGGGCCCGGCATCGGACTACAACCTCACTTCCTATGACGGGACGCTGATCCGTCTGCACTGGTTCCCACTCTCGGTCCACACCGGATCGACAAAGGCCGCACCGACGGTCTTCATGGGGCCAGGTTGGGGCGAGTCGGGCTCGACCGCCACCGCATCGACGGGGATCTTCGGATCACTCGATATCGCTTCGCTCTGGAAGGCCGGCTACAACGTCATGACCTGGGATCCCCGGGGGTTCGGGCAGTCCAAGGGAACGATCGAGATCGACAGCTCGATGGTCGAAGGTCATGATGTCTCGCAGATCATCAGTTGGGTTTCGCGTCAAAAAGGCGTCGAGCTCGATGGGACCGGTGACCCGCGCATGGGCATGGTGGGGGCCTCCTACGGTGGTGGAATCCAGTTCGCCACCGCCGCTACTGACTGTCGTGTCGATGCCATCGCGCCAACCATCGCGTGGCACTCGCTGACCACCAGCCTTGAGAAGAACGGGACGCCCAAGATCGGGTGGGCCAGCATCCTGATGGGCTCGGCAGCCGGGAGGAACCTCGACCCGAAGATCACCGCCGCCAATGCCGACGCCTCCGGAAAGGGCATCACCTCCGCGGCGTCAGAAGCCTTCTTCGCTTCCCGGGGGCCGGCACCGTACCTGTCGAAGGTGACCGTCCCGACCCTGATCATCCAAGGCACCGTCGACGACCTCTTCCCTCTGGCCGAGGGGACGGCGAACTACGAGGCGCTCAAGAAGGCCGGGACCACCGTCTCAATGGTCTGGTTCTGCGGCGGACACGGCGCATGCCTCACGAATCCGGGCGTGTCCAACGATGTCGGCGCGTATTCCATCGCTTGGATGGACCGCTACGTCAAGCGTGACACTTCGGCTCGCGTGATCAAGGGCTTCCGCTTCGTCGATCAGAACGGGACGATCTACGACGCGCCCACTTGGCCGCTGACTCATGGTCCTTCTGTCTCAGCATCGGGTGCTGGATCGCTGCCGCTCACCGAAGGCGGCGGATCCGGTCCTGCGGCGCCATCGACGATTCCGGGTGCCGGCGCAAGCGCCATCGATTCGGTGGCACTCGGGGTGACACCAGCCAAGGCGTCGAACGCCCTGAACGTCTCAATCGCCTTCTCCAAGGCGGTCAATGTCGTGGGCGCCCCGTCGCTCACGCTGACCTATTCGGGGACGTCGAAGCCCGGTGAACGTCCTGGCAGGGTCTTCGCCCAACTGGTCGATCCTTCGACTGGGTTGGTGGTGAACAACCAGATCACACCGATCCCCGTGACGCTCGACGGCAAGACCCACTCGATCACGCTGCCACTAGAGATCATCGCCTTCACTGCCGCCGCTGGAGACAACCTGCAGTTGCAGCTCACGCCCACCACAGTGGCCTATTCGAACGGTCGCCTGGGCGGGAACGTGAACTTCTCCAAGATCTCTATCGTTCTGCCCACAGCCACCGGCCTGACGGTGGTGTCGAAGGCTGGGTGACAGGCCCAGGGCGACGAGGGATCGCGATGGCCGGTGTTAGGTTCTGCGCCTGATGGATCTGCGAGCAACGACGGAGATCGCCGCCACCGCTGACGACGCCGGTACACCTCCGTCTGATCGGTCGTTCCGGCCGGATATCCAGGGGCTCCGGGCCCTCGCCGTCGCTCTGGTCGTCGTGTACCACTTCAGCGGCAGCGTTCAGATCGTCCCGGGCGGCTTCATCGGCGTCGATGTCTTCTTCGTGATCTCCGGATTCGTGATTAGCGGGTTCCTGCTGCGCGAGCGGGACGGCGGTCGGACGGGTGTACTCGTCGATTTCTACGCCCGTCGAGCTCGGCGCATCATCCCGGCGGTGACGGTGGTGATCCTGGTCACCGTCATCGCCACCTATCACTGGCTCGGCGTCCTGCGAGGCAACGAAGTAGCGGGGGACGGTCGATGGTCGGCGGTGTTTCTGGCGAACTTCCACTTCATCTCTCAGGGAACCAACTACTTCCAGGCCCTGGTGCCGCCGTCACCGCTCCTGCACCTGTGGAGCCTTGCGGTCGAGGAGCAGTTCTACCTCGCCTTCCCGCTGCTGTTCCTCGGCCTCGTCGCGCTGGCGCCCGAGGGTCGCTGGCGCCGCACCGTGGTGATCGGACTGCTGGTCGTCGTTGGTGCCTCGCTGGCCCTCTCGATCACCCAGACCCAGAGCGATCCAACGGTCGCCTACTTCTCGCCCTTCACTCGGGCCTGGGAACTGGCCACGGGCTCCGTGCTGGCCGTCATGACCCCGGCGCTGCGGCGACTTCGCCCCGTCCAAGGAGTCTGGTTGTCATGGCTGGGGCTCAGCATCATCCTCGCCGGAGCCATCGGTCTCGGTGCCTCGACGCCTTATCCCGGATCAGCGGCACTCGTGCCGGTGGTGGGAGCATCGCTGGTCATCGTCGGTGGACTGGTGGCTCCGCCACGCCGCGGGGCCGAAGTGGTGCTCGGCGGTTGGATCGGCCTTCGTGGCGGCGAGATCTCGTATTCGCTCTATCTCTGGCATTTTCCGGTGATCATCATCGCCGAGCAGCAGATCTCGAGTCGCCTCCATTTGACGACGAGGGCTGGGCTCTTGGTGATCTCGGTTCTGCTGGCCGTCGCCTCGACCTACATGATCGAGAACCCGATCCGCCACGCTCGCCGACTGCGTTCGTCGCGAGCCCTCAGCCTCGGCCTCGGTGTGTCCTTGGTGGCGCTCGTCCTGGTGGTCTGCTCGGTGCTGCTTGACGCCCATTCCGCCGGACGCGCGGTGGGTCGGCTTCCGGGGCCGGCGCACCCCAGCCTCGCTCGGCTCTCGGCGGAGATCTCGGCGGCGACGAGGGTCTCCCATCTGCCGAACCCCATGGTGCCGAGCCTCCTCGATGTTCCAGCGACTGCCCTGCATCCACCCTCGATCCCAGATCGGTGCATCGCAGACTCAGCAGCGGTGGCGTGGGTCCCGTTGTGCATCCTCGGCGATACGAACGGCCGCCAGACCCTCGTGCTGCTCGGCGACTCGCAGGCCAACGCGTGGTCGGGGGCGGTGGAGCAGGTGGCGCTCGACGAGCACCTCCGACTCGCAGTGGTGGCGATGAACGGATGTCAGCCGTGGCACCTTCCCGCTGGACGTTCAGCTGGTGAGCAGAGCTGCGCCGCCTTCCGCCGCCGAGCGATACGCCGGGTGATAGCCCTCCGTCCCTCGGCCATCCTGATTGCCGGCAACAAGGCTCACGGGTTCACGTCCGCGCAGAATGCAGCGGGGCTATCCCGCCTGCTCGTGTCCTTGTCGTCTACCCACGCTTCCGTGACGGTCCTCGGCTCGATCCCTTGGTTCGCGGGGGACTACCGCGGCCTGCCCCCCGCTGAGTGTGCCGCCCGCTTCGCCGACGATGTCCAACGTTGCTCGCTTGGCGTCGAGACGCTGCATCGGAGCTTCGGGGGATTCGAAGCGGCCATGCGCACCGCTGCGAGCCGACACGGTGCTCGGTATCAGCCGGTTCTCGATCTGTTCTGCACAGAACTGAGCTGTCCGGTGGCGATCGGGCACCGCTTCGTCTATCAGGACCGGGTCCACATGACCTGGCAGTACTCGAGCTTCATCGGACGAGCGCTCGACAAGCTCCTCGCTCCAGCTCTGCAGTGAGCGACCGGCTGCGCAGCACGACCATCTCGGAGGTGCCATGCTGTGGTTCGTGGGGGAGCGGTACCTGAGCCGAAGAGACTTGCTGCGCCAAGGTGCCTTCGGTGCCATGGCGCTTGGGGCAGCGGGAGCCGTCGCGGGATCTGCCCTGAGTTCATGCAGTGCTCCCTCGCGGTCGGCGGGCCCGTTGTTCCCGGTGACTCCGACGACGGCACCAGCGGAGCTAGCGGGGTCGCCTTATTGGCTCCGGGGGAATTTCGCTCCAGTCACCGTCGAGACCACCACGACCGACTTGAGGGTGACCGGCTCGCTGCCGCCTGAGTTGACGGGGCTCTACGTCCGTAATGGCTCGAACCCGCTCCGAGGGACATCGCCCCACTGGTTCCTCGGCGACGGAATGGTCCACGGCTTGGCCATTGAGGATGGCAAGGCACTCTGGTACCGGAACCGCTATGTCGAAACTGGTTTTTGGCGAAATGGGGGCGGGCTCGGGGCCGGCCCTCCCGGAGGTGCATCGTCGCTATCGAACGTGTCGGTCGGGCCACACGCCGGACGACTGCTGTCGCTCGGAGAGGTCGGCCTACCCTTCGAGCTCAATCCCGCTGACCTGTCCACGGTGGGGCCAGTCGACTTCGGCGGCAAGCTCACCGGCAACTTCACTGCCCACCCCAAGGTCGACCCGAGTACCGGTGACCTCCATGGATTCGGCTACAACTTCACAGCTCCGTACCTCACCTACTACGTCGTCGACGCGGCCGGGGACCTGACGACCGCCCAAGATGTGGATATCCCTGCAGCCACGATGATGCATGACTTCGCCATCACCGACTCAGACGTGATCTTCATGGATCTGCCCGTGGCGTTCGACATGACGAAGGCGATCGAGATGGTCTCAACGCCTGGCTCCCAAGCCGTACCCTTCGAGTGGAAGCCCTCACTCGGTGCTCGCCTTGGGGTGATGCCTCTCGGGGGACCCACCTCGAAGATCAGATGGATCGATATCGAGCCGTGCTACGTGTATCACACGGTGAATGCGTGGCGACAGGGCACGGACATCAAGCTCGAGGTGTGTCGGCTCGACAACACCTTCACCCCCCCGGGGACTCCGAGCGCAGCCACTCGACGCATCTGGACCATCGCCACGGCAGGACGGGACTTGAGGTTCTCCGAGGAGATCCTCGATGTTCCACCGGCCGACCTGCCGACCATGGACCATCGCTACCGAGGACGACCCTCGACGCAGTCGTGGCTCGGCGAGGTGGTCAGCTCCTCGGGATCGCTGGACTTCACTGGATGCCAGCACCTCAACACTGCCACCGGAGTGATCGACCGCTGGATCCCTGACCGGGGGAGGACCTCGGGGGAGTGGTGCTTCGTGCCCACGGGTGCGGCGGAGGGCGAAGGGTACGCCATGGCCTTCGTCTTCGATCCGAGTGCCAACACGAGTTCGCTGGTGGTGCTCGATGCCCAGGATGTCGCCTCTGGTCCGGTGGCCGAAATTCCCTTGCCCGTTCGGGTGCCCTATGGGTTCCACGGCGCATTCGTCCGGGCCTGAGCGATCACATGTCCGACCCCGCCAATCAGCCTCCACCGACGCCGGACCGTCGTCCGGGGTGGGAGACGCTCTCCCTCGCCACGGAGATCAAGCGCTGCCTCGATAGCCACCAATCGGCCTACGAGACCTGGCTGGGTGGCGGGTCGACGCCGAGCCTCGTGCTCGAACATGACCCCATCACCGATCTGAGCCAACGCAATGATGCCGTGGTGGCCATCGTTGGGCGGTTCGAGCCACTGTTCTCGCCAGCGAACCTCGAGGTGGCACTCGGCCGACCCGGAGAGCCGGGCGATGAGGAAGCGATTGCCAGGGTGGCTGCCGGGATCGGCTCGGCGTTCGGTGACCTGATCGAATGGTCGTCGACGACGCGCGGAGCGGAGCCACCCCCTGACTGGCAGGATGCCTATCGGGCGTTGGCGCAAATCGTCGACACTCCACTGCGACAGATCCGAACCTTCGGTGATGAGTTCTGCGCGCAGACCATGATCGCCATCGATCGTGAGCGATCGGGCCAGGACCCCGGTCCCGCCATCGAGATGAGCTTGACGGTGTCGATCCCCGATGAGGACTCCGAGGCGTTCGCCCGGGCCCTCGACGCAGTCGCTCGTCGAACGACGACTGTTGCAGGCCGGACCTCGCTGCGCCACCCGCTCCACTTGATTCGATGGGCGCTGGCGGGAGCGGCAGTGGTCCTCGTGCTGCGGGCCCTCGGGCTTCTCGGCTGAGGCGGTCCACGGATCATCACGAACCATGGGAGGCTCATTGAGTGGAGACCCCTTCGACTGAGGGATCGTCGTCCGATCAGCGCAGACCTCGATCGTCCATTCGCATCGGGCGCCTGCTCGGGATCGATGTCCTTGTCCACTGGTCCTTCTTGGTTCTCCTTGCGCTGGTCATTGTCGCTGGCGCTTCGGGCGGATCTCGAGAGATCATCCGTGGTCTGCTCTGGGTCGTGGCGATCTTCAGCTGCGTGCTGATCCATGAGCTGGCCCACTGCGTGGTGGCAATGCGCGATGGGGTGATCGTGGACGACATCCTCCTGCTCCCCATCGGTGGGATCTCGCAGATGCGCTCGATTCCGACGGTGGCTCGCGAGGAGTTGGCCATCGCTGCGGTCGGCCCGCTGACGAGCCTCGGTCTGGCGGCCGTCTTCGCCGTGGCGGCCCTGATCAGCGGGGCTCACCTCTGGCCACCGACGCTGCTCGTCGGACCGTGGCTGGTCCGTCTGGCGTGGTTGAACCTCATCCTTGGGGGATTCAATCTCCTGCCCGCCCTTCCCATGGACGGCGGCCGAGTGCTGCGGGCAGCGTTGTCGATGCACGAGGGGCGAGCCAGAGCCACAGCCACGGCCGCCAAGGTGGCACGGGTCCTCGCGGTGATGATGATCGCGGTCGGTCTGGCCATCGATGTCTGGTTGGTGCTCATCGGTGTCTTCGTCCTGGTGGCGGCCGGCGCCGAGGAGCGACCGGCGGGCGAGGAAGAACCCCCCTCGTCTCGGTGAACGCGGGCCGCGCTGCGCTCCATGGGGGGATCACTAGTCTCGTACCCGTCAGGGGTCTCGAGGAGGGAACCGTGCGATTGTCGTTTCGAGGTCCACTGGTTGGAGTCGTTCTGGCCGCAGGTCTCCTCACCACGACCCCGGTCTCGTTGCAAGGGACTGCCGGCGCGATGACGCAGAGCTGCCCGCAGCCCGTCCGGGCCATGATCCACGGAAAACTCCTGCGGTCGTCTGCTCCGGTCAAGCCGTCAACCCGCTGCGCTCCGGCCCGATCCCGCTCGGTGTGGCCCCGTCATCCTCGGTCTTCGTCGGTTGTTCGTACGGCAAGCTCGTACAACGGCGGGAAGCCGCCGTTGACCTTCCACGGAGGGTCGGTCATGGGCACCACCAAGCCGGGCGAGGTCACCATCACGCCGATCGTCTGGACGCCGCCGGGTTTCACTGCTCCCTCAGTGCAATTCGTGAGCCACCTCGCCCAGTTCGATTCCGATCTTGTGGCGGCCAATGGGACGGGAACCAACGTGTTGTCGACGCTGACGGAGTACACCGATGGGACCGGTACTCATCTGTCCTCGCTCCTCCATGCAGCGACTCCCATCGCATCCGCCGACGCGATGGCGACGACCGGGGTAGTGGCTGGTGAGACCGTGGTCGGCTGCTCCCATGACACCGGCCAGGTGACTGGAGTGGAGGGAGACCACTACTCCTACAGCGGGTGCGTGACCGATGTGCAGATCATGGCCGAGGTCGAGGCCGTGCGAACCCGACTGGGGTTGGCCGATGACGCGAGCCATCTCTACCCAGTCTTCCTGCCCAAGGGGGTCGAATCTTGCTTCGGCGCCTTGAATGGTCAGCACGGTGGCGTGTGCTCGCTCAACGCCTCGTCGACCAGCTCGCAGTACTGCGCCTACCACTCGTCGGTCTCTCCGGCCAGCGGTGCCGTGTACTCGGTCCAGCCGTTCCCGACCCGGTCGGTCACGGGTGGATCGTGTGATCTCGGATGGGTGGTCACCGGTGCCGTGCAGTCACCGAGTGGTGACGTGGCCTTCGACTCGGTGGCCAGCTCCTTCAGTCACGAGTTGGCAGAGGCGATCACCGATCCATTCGGCGATGGTTGGTTTGACGCGATCAGCAATGAGAACGGCGATGAGTGCGCCTACAGCGTCCCCAGCGTCCTCGATGGCAGTGCCGGTGCCAACTACGACCAGACGATCAATGGCCATCACTACCTACTGCAGACCGAGTTCTCCAATCTCGCCTACAGCTGGAATCAGTCATCGGGCTGCCTGACCTCGGCCAGCACTCCGGCGCCGACGGTGACGGCGCTGTCGGCGACGACGGCCGCTGTCGGCGATCAGGTGACCATCACCGGGTCCTCCCTCGCCGGAGCGCCAATCGTCACGGTGCACGGCCAGGCGGCGACCGTCGTGACGTCCACCGATACCTCGGTGGTGTTCGCCGTCCCGAGCGGCGCCACCAGCGGGCCGGTCAGCGTCCAGACCATTGCCGGAACGGCGACGACGCAGGGCAGCTTGACGGTGGCCACCCGGTCATCACCAGCCTTCACCTCGTCGGGCTCCTTCGCGGCATCGGTGGAGGTGCCGATGTCGGCGATCATCACGACCACCGGTTTTCCCTTTCCTTCGATCTCCACGGCCAGCTCGCTTCCCGGGGGGCTGGTGCTGACCGACAATGGGAATGGGACGGCGACGTTGGCAGGGACACCAAAGAGCACGACGTCTGGGTCGTGGCCAGTGGTGCTCAGCGCTCACAATGGGTCGGGCACGGCCACCCAAAGCGCCACGATTGAGGTTCATGCTGGAGCGGCCATCATCTCTGCGCCGACAGCGGCCTTCGTCGCCGCGACTTCGGGGTCCTTCACCATCACAACCTCGGGGACCCCATCGGCCACGGTCTCGTTGTTTGGATCCTTGCCCACGGGTCTCGTGTTCAGCGCGCATGGCGACGGCACTGCCACGATCGCCGGATTGGTTCGGAAAGCCAAGATCGGCAGCTACCCGGTGACGATCCGAGCCAACAACGGAGTTGGCACGCCTGACACCAAAACTCTCACGGTGGTGGTCGGGACGCTGCCCAAGGTCAAGGCACAAGGCACGGTCGGCGTGCTGCGGGGCCGAGCGTTCTCGGTGTCAGCCTCGTCCACGGGGACGCCGACGCCGACGTTGTCAGTCCAGGGCCTTGAGTGGTGGATGCACGCCTCGGCTTCCTCAACCTCGGCGCTGACCATCACGGGCACCGCCCCGACGGGAGGGGTGTCGAGGAGCATCACCTTGACACTGCAAGCGTCGAGCGTGGTGGGGACGATCTCGAAAATCTTGGTCGTCCATCTCCGGTAGCACGAGCACCGTCGGTTAGCCGGATTGACAGGACGGGCAGAGGTGGGTCCCGCGTCCGGCCACGCGCACCTTGATGATCGATGTGGAACAACGGCGGCAGGGTTGCCCTGTGCGGGCAAAGACTGCCGCCTCCTCGAGATAGTTGCCCTGCGCTCCATTGGCGTCTCGGTAGTCGCGCATGGTCGATCCGCCGGCATTGATCGCACGCGACAGCACTGCCACGATGGCGGTGGCGAGTCGCTCGATGTCACTGCGTTTGAGTTGGTCGCATCGGCGAGCCGGGTTGACCTCGCTGGCGAAGAGGATCTCGTCGGCATAGATGTTTCCGATGCCCGCCACGGTTGACTGATCGAGCAGTGCGGCCTTGACGCTGATCGAGCGGTGGCGACGAAGGTGGGCGGAGAAGATCTGGGCAGTGAAGCTGGCGTCGAGTGGTTCGGGGCCCATGCGGGCGAGCAGGGGATCCTCGGCGACAAGGGAGACGGGCATCAGGACGAGTCGACCGAACTTGCGCTGGTCATTGAACACCAGCGCTCCTCGATCCATCGTGATCACACACCGGGTCTTGGGCCCCTCGAGCTCGCCAGCATCATCGAGCAGAAGTTGACCGGTCATGCGAAGGTGGACCAAGAGGGCCAGATGGCCATCGAGGCCGAGTATCAACACCTTGCCTCGGCGATCCACCCCATCGATGGCGAGTCCGTGTGCCGCAGCAAGGGTCGTGCCCCGTGCCACCAGAGTCTTGGGCCACGAGGCAGTGAGGTCGACGAGTCGCCGGCCGACAAGGACGGCGTCGAGCTGGCGCCGGATGCTCTCGACCTCGGGCAGCTCTGGCATGGTTCCATAGTGAACCATTCCGAGGTCGGCTGGCGAACCGTCAGCTGAAGTCGTAGATGACGTCCTCGGAGGCGTCGGCTGCGAGCACGTAGACCAAGCGGAGCGTCTCGGTCCCCGTGTTCTGCGCACAGTGGCGGACGCCACCGGGGATGAACACCGCAGAGCCCGCCTCGACCGGATGAGCATCGTCGTCGAGGTGGACGAGTCCGGTGCCAGACGTGATCACGTAGACCTCGTGATGGTGATGACGGTGGACGGCGCCATCGGTGGTTGATCCGACTGCCAGCTCAGCGATCCCCACTGTCAGGGACTCCGAATTGCCGGTATCACCAGAGATCAGCTTTCGCCACGAGACAATGCCGTCCCAGGCGTATTCGGGTACCTCTGATGCATGGACCACGTGGGCGCTCAGAGACGTCTTGGTCGTTGAATCCTCTCGATCCACGAGACCGTACCCTAGGGGCGAAGCCGACCTCGGTGCCAGTATCGAATGGATCGATTCTGACCTCGCGGTCGCGGTTCAGCCGTCGACGGCAGCCATGGTGGCTTCGGGGTACCGCTCACCGATCGCCGATCCGGCCGGAAGAGCCGTATCGAGTCGCTTGAGGTCAGCATCTGAGAGCTTGAGATCGAGCGCACCGAGGTTCTCGGCGAGGTAGGTACGCCGCTTGGTTCCAGGGATGGGCACGACATCGGGGCCCTGGGCCAGCACCCATGCGAGGGCCACCTGGGCTGGCGTGGCCCCGAGATCTGTGGCCATGTCGGCGACGGTGCTCACGAGGGCCACGTTGGCGTCGATATTCTCGGCGCTGAAGCGGGGCATCGCTCGCCGCCAGTCGTCGGGAGCCAGCGCGCTGAGCGAATGAATGGCACCGGTAAGCAGACCTCGGCCAAGAGGGCTGTAGGGCACGAAGGCGACGCCGAGCGACCGGCAGGCGGCGAGCAGTCCATCCTCTGGACCACGCGAGAACAGCGAGTATTCGGTCTGCAGGGCAGAGATCGGGTGGACGGCGACGGCGCGTTCGAGGGTGGTGATCGAGGCCTCCGACATGCCGAGGAAGCGGACCTTGCCGGCCTCGACGAGCCCCGCCATTGCACCGATGGTCTCTTCAATGGGCACGGTGCGGTCGACACGGTGCTGGTAATAGAGGTCGATGACCTCGATACCGAGGCGCTCAAGTGAGGCGTCGCAGCAGCTCACCACATAGTCGGGATGACCCGAGATGCCGAGGAATGCCCCGGACTCGTCACGGACATTGCCGAACTTGGTGGCGACAACCACCTCGGCCCGACGCTCAGCGATGGCGCGTCCGACGAGGCGCTCATTGGTAAAGGGTCCATACATGTCGGCGGTGTCGAGGAAGGTCACCCCAGCATCGAGGGCGGCATGGATAGTGGCGATCGCCTCATCCTCGTCGCGGCCAGCGTAAAAGTCACTCATCCCCATGCAGCCGAGGCCGAGAGCAGAGACCTTCAGCCCACCTCCGAGCAATCGAGTTTCCATCGTGCTTCTCCTGTCATGGCGAGTCGGGACTCCAACCAAGATACGACGACCGAGGCCTTGCGGCTTCGAGGCCGCATTCCATCGATCTGGCTTCATAGATTGCGACTCTTAATCGTAGGGCTTAGTATCAAATTTCTTGGGATGAGTCTCAAGTGAAAACTAGAGGTGATTGGAGTCACGGTGAGGCGCACGATTCTGGGAGCCCTATTTGTCGTTTCGACTCTCCTTTCCGCTTTTCCGTCTGTACAAACTTCGGCAGCTACTCAGGATTCAGTCTCATTTTCCGGTACGTTCGTCGATTCGTCGGGGACGCCGATTCCTGGCGCCCACCTCTGGCTGAGCTCACCTGCCGCTTCGGTATCAACGGGATATTCCATTACTGATTCGAATGGCCAGTTCTCTTTCAACGTTCCGCCATCAGATGACTACCGGTTGATCATTAATGGCAATGGCGTGCCCTACAACTCTCAGCCGTTTGTTCTCAACACCATGGCGGTGCAGGGTATTGACCTCAGCGCTGATCTCGTAGGCCAGACGGTCTCCTTGCCGGCTCCCGTCCCTTATGGCGTGCGCGTCTCGAATGAGGCAGGTACTGCGGTCAGCGGAGCAGTCGTAGGATTTCATTATTCGTCGTGCGTGCTTGGATCGAGCGAGGGACTCACCACATCGTTCCCGTCGACATTCTTCCTTGGCGATGAAACGATCACGCAGAAATTCGTGACGGACTCCTCGGGAGTTGGGACGATTAACGCCCTTCCGTGCACCACGAATGGCACACCACTCTCCGTTGATGTCACCCCTCCCTCGACAGCGGATGGGTCGCAATTGGTCGCCACCGTGGCCGCTCTGGTTCCATTTCCGAGCGCCGATGAATCATCGTCACCGCCCATCGTCGTGTTGCATCCCCGACCGAAGCCTGTGACATTTTCTGGTGCGCTCACTCAGTCTGATGGCGTCACCGGGGTTGGCAGCATCAAATTGATGCTCTTCAGCGGTGCGGGAAGTTTTTCGACGACTACTTCCGCGGATGGTTCGTTCTCGTTTATCGTCCCGCCAGGAACCTATGGCCTTACCGTAGATGGACGACAGAGTCCGTCGTACCCCTTTCAATATCAAGTCGGTGGAATTGACCTCAGCTCCAGTTTGCTCAACCAGAACCTCTCCTTTGCTGCGGACCGGGTTATCCAACTGCGGGCCCTGGATGAATCTGGTGCGCCAGTGGTTGGTGCGACGGTGAAGAGGGCCGCCAGTGTTTTTTCCTGTGGGTACACGAAGCCTCTGAGCACGTCATTCCGAACGAACCTTTCGACGTCGGGCGATGGAAACTTCGTCATCTCGGCCACGACTGACGGCAATGGCATAGCGTCTCTGGTCTTCCCGGCCTCCTGCTTGGACACCTCTTGGACAGCAGATGGACTCGTTCAGGATCATCAAGTCCAGATCACGGTCCCACTGGGCTCTCATCTCATTTCTCCGACTGTTGATCTCGCGCCGGCTGTCGACTCGGTGACGGTGACGCTCCAAGCGGGAAATGAGCTCTCGGGCCAGATCGTCGACGCAGCCGGGAGAGGCACGGGATCCCAGCAGTTGCTCGCCAGCGGGGACCCCGGGACGTTCTCAGTCCGAGTGGCGAGCGACGGCCAGTTCGATGCCTGGCTGCCCGCAGGCCACTACTCGTTGAGCTTCCAGGGCTCCCCGGGTGGTCCGTCATCGTTTGGCGCCCCGCAGTTCCTGGACTATCGGGACGCACAGCACGCGTGGTCGAACTCCATCGGGACGATCGACGACGTCGACCTTGCATCTGGCGATCTCCGAAACCAGACGATCACGTTGCCCGAAGTGTCGACGCAGACGATATGGCCGAACGACAGCGACGGGAACCGACTCTGGGGGTACCAAGCCCACGTGTCCTTCTCGCTGACCTGTCGGATCCCGTCGGTCGGATCGACCTTCGGGACGCCGGCACCTGGTCCCGTCGTCGACTACACGGCCTCCTCCAACAACACCTTGGTCTTCTACGCATGTGCGGATGACGTGCCGTCGCCGGAGATCCATGCGACAGCGACGCCCGTGCTCGGCCTCGCCCAGCAGTACCAGCCGACCAGCGCCAGCTATCCCGCGGCATTCGCCGGGAACCGCGTCGCTGATCTCTCGCTCACGCCGCAGCCGCCCCATCGAGTGTTCTCGTACTGCTCGGATCGCCTCAGCGGTGGCCGCCTCGTCTCGACGACGAGCGGGGAGGGCTTCGATCCTGCTTCGACTGGTTCAGGGTGCACGGTGTTCAGCGTGCCGGCCGACACCTACCAGCTGGTGCTTGGAGGCACCACATCGTCGAACCTGGATCTGACCCAAGGGGACATCTCGAATCTCAACTTCCCGCGCCCCGTCGCGTCGGTGGAGGTCGCAGCAACGGACACCAATGGAGCGCCGGCATCAGGGGTCTCCCTCACATTGGCGAACTATGTCTGCTCCGGGAGCTTGCCGACCTCCATCGGAAACTTTCCATTTTCTTACAGACTCGATAGCCTGAGTTCGTCAACCAATAGCGATGGACTAGGTGTGTTCTCCCTGCCTGTGTGCGAGACCGCCGGAAATACAACTCTTACGGTTTCTCCTCCGACAAGTTCCAACCTCGGGGGCGAGACACTCAGTTACGTGCTTCCGTTTACCGATGGCCAGATCGTTCCGGTTGCTCTGTCCTCGTTTGAGGGTACCTTCACTGATGCTGTAGGAAGCATTCTTCCTGACCAGACGCTCAGCATCGTTAGCGAATCAGGAGAAGTCGTGTCATCTGACTCGAGCGGATCCGATGGCGGCGTTTCACTAGCCGCCGATCCCGGGGTCTACACCTTCGATGCAACGGGAAGCATTGGTGACCCGGTGACCTACTCGGTGGCGATTCCTAAGGTCGACCTCACCCACCACCACAAGGTTGATCTAGCGCTGCCAACAAGACTCATCCCCATTTCGGTTGTCGACGACAGTGGAAAGCCAGTACCCAATGCCGTCATCACGCTCGCCAGTAGTCCAACTTCTTTTGCTTTCCTTGGCGGAACAGCCACAGGGACCGAATACGGCATTGAAAAAACCGATGCTGCCGGAAAAGCAGTCCTCGAAGTGCTCCCATCAGATGCTCTTTCAGTTTCCGTGACTGGACCTTCGGGGTCTACGAAGCAACCGGTGCAACGGTTGCTATCAAGTGCGTCGACGGGTCTGGTCACCGTGACGCTTCATGAGATGGCCCCAACGATCACGTCAGCGGCCAGCTCGACCTTCGTCGTCGGCGTGGCCAAGTCCTTCTCCATCACGACCAGCGGCTCGCCCGCCCCGTCGCTCAGCGAGTCGGGCACCCTGCCATCTGGCCTGAGCT
>Ga0114958_10000575_pt1 | contig 31366 bp, 26 predicted proteins | sample C_130208_EF_Meta_FD_89577 | JGI IMG/M metagenome (GOLD analysis project Ga0114958, IMG submission 89577) | Freshwater microbial communities from Lake Croche, Canada to study carbon cycling - C_130208_EF_MetaG | ecosystem: Environmental > Aquatic > Freshwater > Lake | place: Lake Croche, Canada... | reverse complement strand
CGCATGACGCGCACCACCATCGAACTGAGCATCAAGATATTCATCGTCATGCTGGTGGTCATCTTCGTGTGGACGGTGACGCGCGTGTTCGGGATGCTGGGCTGGTCCTGATCGAGCGGCGGCGCCTAGCAGCTTGCCGGGAGCCTGTTGCTGGCTATTTCCAATTCACGGCGATCTCGGTGGGGCGGCCGCTCTTGTCTTCGTATTTGAGCAAGCCGTGAGCGAGGGCGTATTCATGGACGCACTTGGTCACTTTGACGTCGAAGCAGCAGTACTCTGCGATTTTGCGCAGCGGGTCGAAGGTGCCGGTTTTCTTGTGTTCCTGCCACCAGCGCAGGGCGTCGAGGCCGTCGGCGGTTTTGCCGGTGCCCAGCGAGGCGGACGCGACCGAGTCGAGTTTGAGGCGAAACCCCAGCAGGGTTTCCACTTCGAGCATCATGTCGAGGTTGATGGTTTGCTCGGCGAGGTTGTGGAAGACATAGGGCTGGAGGACCGGGTAGTCGAACTGGAGGTGGTTCCAGCCCACGACGAGGTCTGCGCGGATGAGTTCCTCGCCGAGGCGGTCCATTTCCTGTTCGTGATAGATTTCATAGGATCCTCGGGCGGTGCTGTAGGTGACGGCCACGGAGATGCCCATCTTGCCTTTGTGTGAGGATCCGCCCACATCGCCGAAGCTGCGTTGGGTTTCCAAATCGAAATAGACGATGTTTTTTCCGGCCACGCGCATTGATAGCGATGGCCAGGGTGATACGGCAAGCATTTGGATGGGTAAGTGATGGGTTGTGGCTTGACCCGGTGGCCTGATCCGGGCAGGGTGCCGCCTCGCCGCAGCCCCGATGGCTGTGGCACGCACCCACTGAACTCACCATCCGCACTGTAATGGCCGCGAAAATCTATACCACCAAGGACGCCCCGATCGCCCCGCTCAAAAAGAAAACCCTCGCCGTGATTGGCTTTGGCTCGCAAGGCCATGCCCACGCGCTCAACCTCAAGGACAGTGGCCTCAAGGTCATTATCGGTCTCTATCCGAAATCGAAGTCGCGCGAAGTGGCCAAGAAACTGGGTTTCGAGGTCATGGACACGGCGGAAGCGGTGAAGGCGGCCGACGTGATTTTCGTGGCGACGCCCGACACCGTGATTCCGGCGGTTTACGAGAAGGACATTGCGCCGAATCTGAGCAAGGGCAAGACCCTGCTGTTCTCCCACGGTTTTGCCGTGCATTTCAAAACGATCAAAGCGCCCAAGAATGTCGATGTGATCCTGGTTGCGCCAAAAGGCCCGGGCCACACCGTGCGCTCGCAGTTTGTGGCGGGCAAGGGCGTTCCCGGCCTGATCGCCATCGATCAGGACGTGTCCGGCAAGGCCAAACAAACCGCGCTCGCATGGGCTGGCGGCATCGGCTGCGCCCGCGCCGGAGTGTTTGAGACCAACTTCCGCGAGGAAACCGTCACCGATCTGTTCGGTGAGCAATGCGTGCTCTGCGGTGGCGCGGCGGCGCTGGTCAAGGCTGGCTTCGAAACGCTCGTGGAAGCGGGCTATCAACCCGAAATGGCCTACTTCGAGTGCTTGCACGAACTCAAGCTCATTGTGGACCTCATGAATGAGCAGGGTATCGCCGGAATGCGCTTCTCGATTTCCGAAACCGCCGAATATGGCGACGTGACCGTGGGCCCGAAGATCATCGACGGCTCGGTCAAGAAGCGCATGGTGGCGCAGCTCAAGGCCATCGAATCCGGCAAGTTCGCCAAGGAATGGACTGCGGAATATGCCGGAGGCAGCAAGAAGTTCAATGCGATCCGCAAGGCGGAGGCCAACCATCAGATTGAAAAAGTCGGAGAGAAACTCCGCTCGACGATGAGCTGGATCAAGCAGAGCAAGATCAAGAAGGGCGCCAGCCAGGCAAGTTATACTTCCTCGTCGAAGTAAGCCTTGCCATCTAGCAGAAGCGCCCGTCTCCGTTTCGGAGTCGGGCGTTTTTGTGGTTCCGATCAGTCCAGCAGCTCCCGGCACAGCAGGCAGGATTTGCCGTCGCAGCCGCGCGCCGAGCAATGTTCGCGGCCATAGTAGATGATTTGCAGGTGGAGGCGGTTCCATGATTCGCGCGGAAACCATTTTTTCAAGTCGCGCTCGGTTTGGACGACGTTTTTGCCCGTGGTGAGGTGCCAGCGGGTGGCGAGGCGGTGGATGTGGGTGTCCACCGGAAACGCGGGCACGCCAAACGCTTGGGCCATGACGACAGATGCGGTCTTGTGGCCGACGCAGGGCAGGGCTTCGAGCGGGGCAAAATCGGCGGGAACCTGGCCGCCGTGATTCGCCACGAGGATGCGCGAGAGCTCGGAAATCGCGGCGGACTTGCGCGGGGACAGTCCGCAGGGCCGGATGATGGCGCGGATGTCCTCGACGGGCACCTGCATCATGGCATGCGGGTTGTCGGCCAGGGCGAACAACGCTGGCGTGACCTGGTTGACCCGCACATCGGTGCACTGGGCGGAAAGCAGCACGGCGATGAGCAAGGTGTAGGGATCCTTGTGGTCTAGCGGAACCGGCGGATTCGGATAGAGCTCGGTCAGCCGCCGCAGCAGGTAATCGGCGCGTTGTTGGGGGCGCATGGCGAGGGGGCCGGCGGAGCGGATCCTGTCAGAGGTTGCGAGCCGAGTCATCGGCGGTGATGGCGGCCGTGGGAGTGGATGGTGAGTTGCCCAGACCCGGAATCACGCGGCGGACGAGCTTGACGAGCCCGGACTCGGCGGCACCCACTTCGGCATCGGCCTGGCGCTGGGCTTTTTCCCAGGCCGGAGCGAAGCCGGGTGCTTGTTCGCGCATCGAGCGGATGGCGATTTCATAAACCTGCAGGAGGCGTTGTTCGGAGCGCCCGGGTTTCTGTTGAAGTGCGGCGTTGTTGACGCGCAGGGCTTCGTTCTGCAGCTTGAGGGCGGCTAGCTCGTTTTGCAGCGCCTCGTTGCCGCTGGCGTTGATCTTGAGCTGGGTGTTGAGGTGGCTCTGGAGGTCCTTCATCTCCCCGAGCACGCGTTTGAGTTCGCGGGCGGCGTGGCGGCGGGCGGTGAAGCCGGCTTTCCAAATAAAACAGGCGATCAACAACCCCAGGAGTAGTCCCCAGACGAACGGGTTTTTGAGGGCTTCGGTGAGCAGGTCCATGTGTGTGAGCGTGAGATTTGGGCGGCGGCCGCTTTGGTGCCGCCGGGTGGCACATTGCGGCTCAGCGCGGGGCCGCGTTGCACTGACTGTGCGTGCGGATCGGCTGCGGGTCAAGGACGCAGGCGCGCCGCGGTCAATCCTGGAGGCACGTCTGTGGGCGGTAAAGCAGCGCGTAGGGCACGAAGGCGATGGCGGTGCCGACCATCAGCCAGGTGAAAAAGCTGAAATAAGCCGCGCCGTGGAGGCGGGTTTGGCCGCCGCAGAACGCGCGGTGGGTGAAGCCCGCGGCGTCGGTGGGAGGAGCTGCGGCCATCGTGAGGCCGAGTTCGCGTTGATGGCGCAGCAGCCAAGGCTCGGCAGGGTGAAAGGGGTCGCTCCACGAGGGTGGGTGGGTGTCGGGAGCGGGCAGTCGATCGATCATTACACCGAGATCCCACTGGGTGTCGGGCTTGCGGTCCGGGCCATCGCTGATCAAGCGTGCCCGGCCGGAGTTGAGTATCTGATAGTGCAGTGGCGCCCCCGAGGGATCGTGGAGATGTGCCAAGCGGGGGGCAACCACGGTCTCAGAGGGAAACTTCCCGCCATTGGCCGCCGCGAGGCGTTCGACGATGGTGGCCGCCTCGTTAAAGGCGGCCTGGCCGGGGATGATCAGCATGGTTGGCATGCCGTTGGCCAAGGTCTGAACCAGATCGTCGGGCGTGCCGATGACACCATCATAGCCCGGCAGCACCAGGGTTTGCGGCTGCGTGCGCGCAGCCGGCGGTAGCTTGGCCAGCGCCATGGAGAGTTGCCAGGCGGCTGCATCCGGGATCTGGATAAAGTGGTTCACCCCAGCGACCAAAAAATTGCCGATGGCCACCGCCCCCAGATAGAAGCACATCAGCAGTGACTTCATCGTCTTGGGTGCCTGGGTGTAGGCGTATTCCATCGCTACGATCGACACCATCACCTCGGCCATCGTGAGCAGGGCGTAGGCCAGAATCTGCCAGGAAATACTCGGCCGCGCGCCGCCGTCGATCCAGTGTTGGATCACGGCCACCAAGGCAAACGAGCCGGCCATGATGAACAACCCGAGCCCGATCTTGCGCAACGGCGTGAGTTTCCACAGCCGGTCGCCTAGCGGATAGACGGCAAACGCGAAAATCGGGATGAAGGTGAGCACAAACACCGAGTTGAGCGATTGGATCTGCGAGGGCAGCCACTCGACCCCGAGGAAATGCCGGTCCATGTCCTGAGATTGAAAAATCCAGGTCGAGCCGGTTTGGTCGAAGAGCGCCCAGAACATCGCGACAAACAGATAGAGCGGCAGCAGCCTGAGCATCGCCTGGAGGCCGCCGCCGTGGAGCAACTCGCGCACGAAATGCATCCCGCCGGCTGGGACATGGATGAAGCGCCTCCGGCCCAGCCAGAACACCAGCGTCGCGAGCGCCATCAGCACCCCGGGCACTCCGAACGCCCAGTGCGGGCCGTGCCACTCCAGCAGCCACGGGGTGAGCACCATCGAGGCGAAGGCGCCGGTGTTGACCGCAAAGTAGAACCCGTTGAACACCTTGGATAACAGATGGGTGTTGCGCGCGCCAAATTGGTCGCCGACGTGGGCCGACACGCACGGTTTGATCCCGCCGGAGCCCAACGCGATGAGCCCGAGCCCCGCCATGAGCCACCACGGCGAATTTCCTAACCACCCCATGCCGGCCAGCGCGGCATGGCCCGCGCAATAGACGATGGAAAGCCCGATGATGGTGCGGTATTTGCCGATGAAGATATCTGCCAGCAGCGCGCCGATCAACGGCGTCAGGTAGACCACGCCATTGAACAGGTGGACGTGGGCGGTGGCCTGTGCCTCGTTGACCGGTGTGCCGCCCGCACCGTCCATGAGGTGCAGGTACTGCACCATGAACACCGCCAGCACGGCCTTCATGCCGTAAAAGGAAAAACGCTCGGCGGCTTCGTTGCCGATGATGTGCGGCACCCCCGGCGGCATGCCTTCAAGATCGGTGGGTGAGGTGCGGTATGACATGGGCACTGCGAATGACCGAACCTGTCCGGCGCCGCCCCCGCAGTCAATCGCCGGGTGGGGGCGGATGGCCACGGACCCGCCCATCATGCTCCCACAGGTGGCGCGCACTCGCCGAGAGCGCAGGCCAAAGGAACGCCAATGCCACGGCCCAGCAGCGCCGCCTCGGTCCCTTCCTTGACTGTGCGGCCTCATCGAGGCCGCGCCACCCCTGAACCTGCGGTCCGCTCCACCTATTCCACTTTGGGCTTTCCACGCCGCGCATTCCGCGCTTGGTTGGTGGCCGGGCAATATGCGCTGTTTTTATTCGCAGGAACTGGAACTTGAGCTGCCGTCGGGCCACCCGTTTCCGATGGAGAAGTTCCGTGTCGCCAAGGACATGCTGCTGGATGGCGGGATTCTCCGGCCCGAGGAAATCATCGAGGTTCGCGCCGCCGACCACCACCTCCTCCAGCGCGTGCATGAGCGCGATTATATCCATAAAATCGAGTCCGGGCAACTTGGGCGCAAGGAGCAGATCCTGTTAGGTCTGCCGGCGTCGCCGCGCTTGTTCGCGCGCAGCGCCACCGAAGTGGAAGCCACCCGCCTGGCCTGCCATGCGGCCTTGGCCGAGGGCGTGGGGGTGTGTCTGGCGGGCGGCACCCACCACGCGTTTCGCGCGCACGGCGAGGGCTACTGCGTCTTCAACGATGTGGCCATCGCCATCCGCGACCTGCAGGCCCACCAGCCGAACATCAAAATCATGGTGGTCGATACCGCCGCCCAGCAAGGCAACGGCACCGCGGCACTACTGGCCAACGACCCCCGCGTCTTCACCTATTCGATTCATGTCGGGCGCAAGCAGCCGCGGCTCGATCTTGCCGGCACGCTCGACATCGAGACCGTGCGTTATGTCGAGGGTGAGATGTATCTCAATCAACTCTTCAGCAGCCTGGCCGGCGCGCTCGACGCGTTCGCGCCGGATCTGGTGATCTGGGTTGCGGGCGCGGACAACCACCGCAACGACCGCTTCGGCCAAATGCAGCTCTCGCTCAAGGACCTCCAGCGGCGCGACGAGGTGTTGTTAGGCGCGTTCATCCGCAACCGCATCCCGGTGGCGGTGCTCTACGGCGGCGGCTACAACCGCCAGCCCGAGTTCACCGCCAAGCTCCACCGCAACACCATCGCCACCGCCAAGAAACTCGCCAGCGAGTTGCGCGGGCTCTGACCCTACCGACTCACTTGGCCGTTTGGCTACGGAGCGCGGGCTTCAGCCCGCCCAGACTCGCCGGGCTGAAGCCCGCGCTCCATAGCGCAGCCAAAGTGACTCTGCGTTCCACACCCAGCGCGCGCAGGGTTCGGGTGCTAAAGAAACAAATAGAACCGCAGATGGACGCGGATTAAGGCTGATGGTGGATTGCGCCCCTCATCAACAATCAACCATCCTCCATCAGGCGTCCTTGGATCCCGGGCTTTCGACCAGGCGGCTGTGGATTTCCCGGGTCAAATCGTTGTTGATTTTGAGCAAGCGGTGGAGTTCGTCCTGGATGGTCAAGAGCGCTTCGGCGTCCTTGTATGTCTGCAGCGCCTGTTTGTCGGAAGCGGCGGCGGCGACCTTCTGTCCCACCATGATCACCGAGAGCAACACCAACTGCAGGAATGTTTGGGCGATCCACGAGACGGTGGCGGCCGTTCCCGCGGCAATCGCCGCCGGCAGGCTGATCAGCGCGATGGTGGCAAAGGCGTAAGCGCACCACATGGTGCTGACGGCGTTGGTGATCACAACCGCCAGGCGGCCATTGAAGCCCGAGTGCTCATGGTGGGTCAAATGAACCCCGGCCTTGTGCCGTTCCTCAAGACGGGGATGCGGAGTGTGTGAGTGGGTGGCTTTCATGGGAAATCCGTTAAATCCGTGTAATCCTTGGTTTCCATTTTCCTTTGCAGGGTAATGGTTCCTAACGAGATTCGCGGCTTGAAAAGCGCACGGCCTCCCCGGTGAACCGGGAAGGCCGTGGTGAACGTCACGCGGCATGCTAGGCAGGCCGGGGACGGATGCTCGCTATCTTAGAGCACCATGTCCTTGAGTTTCTTCAGCGGGCGCACTTTCACGGCGGTGGAAGCGGGCTTGGCTTTGAACATGACTTCCTCCTTGGTGAAGGGGTTGATGCCCTTGCGTGCTTTGACTGCGGGTTTGCGCACCGTGCTGATTTTCAACAGACCGGGCAGGACGAATTCGCCCACCGCGCGTTTGTTGACATGAGCCTCGATCACGTCGGTTAGGCTGTCCAAGACTGCGGCCACTTGTTTGCGGGCGAGTCCGGTGTTGTTGGCAATCTGCTCCAGGATTTGGGTCTTGGAGAGTCTATCTTTGATGGTTGGTATCTTGGCCACAGGGATGAATTCACGGAATTAGCAGGAAATGTCAAGACTGCTGGTGGCCAAAAATGAAAATTTGTGCTTGAGGCCCCTCACCGCTCGACGGGCGGCGGCGGGAACGGCTGGTCGGAAATGACCCAATCCTCGTTCTTGTCAGAGAAGGTTTTGAGTGCCCACTCGCTGGGCAGCAACGCCACCAGCCAGCCATTGGCATCGCGGGCGAGCGCCGCGCCTAACGAAAGCGCCGGGCGCGCGGTGGGGGCGAGCGGCTCGCCCTGGGCGGGCTTGAGCCAGCGGGCGATGGACCAACTGGCGGGTTCGAGGCGGGTTTCCGCGGCGTATTCGCCCTCGAGCCGGTATTGGAGCACCTCGAACTGCAGTGGGCCAACCGCGCCCAGCAGCGGGACCTGCGACGCCCCGGCGTCCAGCAGCTGGAACTCGCTGGCGACGCCCTCCTTGAGCAACTGGGCGAGGCCGTCGCGGAAGCGTTTGTATTTGGCGGTGCTTTTGTTGTGCAGAAAGGAAAAGCATTCCGGGGCGAAGCGCGGGATCTCATGAAACGTGATGCCGCTCTTGGAGGCCAGGGTGTCGCCGATGAGCAGGTCGTAGTTGCCCACCAGGCCCACGACATCGCCGGCGTAGGCGGCGTCCACCGTTTCGCGTTCGCGGGCGAAGAGCCGCTGGGAGTTGCCCAGGCGCATGCGTTCGCCGCTGCGCACGTTGAGCACGTTCATGTCGCGCTCGAATTTTCCCGACACGATGCGCACGAAGGCCACGCGGTCGCGGTGTTTCGGGTTCATATTGGCCTGAATCTTGAAGACGAAGGCGGAAAACTCCGCCGAGGCCGGGTCGATCTTGAGCGCGCCGCTTTCGCGCGGCGGTGGCGGCGGAGCCAGATCGAGAAAGCGGTCGAGCAACAGCTGCACGCCGAAGTTGTTAGCCGCGCTGCCGAAGAACACCGGGGTCAACTGGCCGGCGAGCACGCGCGCCACATCGAAGTCCGCGCCGGCGCCTTCCAGCAACTCGAGCTCGTCGCAGACCTGGCGGTAGGTGCCTTCTTCGACGGCCTCCTTGACGCTCTCATCCTCGATGCCGCTGACGGCCACCGGCGCGCGGAAGGCACCGTGGACCGTGCGTTGGAACAGGTGCACCTGTTTTTGCTCGCGGTCATAGACGCCCTTGAAGCGCGGCCCGTCGCCTAACGGCCAGTTGAGCGGAAAGGCGGCGATGCCCAGCACGCTTTCCAGCTCGTCGATCAGGTCGAGCGATGGCCGGGCCGGGCGGTCCATCTTGTTCATGAAGGTGAAGATCGGCACGCCGCGGCGGCGGCAGACTTCAAACAACTTGCGCGTCTGGCTTTCGATGCCCTTGCCGGCGTCCACCACCATGATGGCGGCGTCCACGGCGGTGAGCACGCGGTAGGTGTCTTCCGAGAAATCCTTGTGGCCCGGAGTGTCCAGGATGTTCACCACGCAATCCTTGTATTCAAATTGAAGCACCGTGGAGCTCACGGAAATGCCGCGTTGTTTTTCCAACTCCATCCAGTCGGAGGTAGTGGCCCGCTGGTTTTTGCGCGCGGTGACGCTGCCGGCCAGATTGAGTGCCCCGCCGTAGAGCAAAAACTTTTCGGTGAGGGTGGTCTTGCCGGCGTCCGGGTGCGAGATGATCGCGAACGAGCGACGGCGCCGCACCTCGCGTTGCAACGCGGGTGCGGGAATGGCGTAGGAAGAGAGCGGCATGAAGCGGTCTCAGGACGTATCCGCCAGCGGCCTCGCCAGCAAGCGCGGAGTGTCAGGGAATCACGCATTCACTGTTTCATGGCACGCTCTCTCGACAGGTGGCGCGCTCTCGATGAGAGCGCCTGCTGGAGTATCGCTAACGCCCACACTCAGCCCTGCCCCAGACCATTCGGCGCACTCCTTGGTCTCACCGTTGTCTGCCCCCGGTCTGTGGCCTCATCGAGGCCGCTCCACCTGGCTGAGAGAGGGTAAGATAGCGCGGTCTCGACGAGACCGCAGCCCGTGATTGGACCTGGAGGGGAAGGATCGGCTGGGCTTGGGCTGACTGGGTCAGTTCTGTGGCATGCGCTCTCGGCGAGAGCGCGCCACCCTTGCGGCTACCCTTTGGGCTTTTCACCTGCCGACCTACGTCCATAGTCGCGCCGATGCGTGACGACACCCGCCGATGGATTCAGGCTGATCAAGCGCACTGCTGGCACCCGTTCACCCGGCAGGGCGAGTGGTGTGCGCCGACCCATGAGCCGCTGGTCATCACTCGCGGCCAGGGGTCGTGGCTGTGGGATTCCGAGGGCCGCCGCTACCTCGACGGCAACTCCTCGATTTGGACCACCGTCCACGGCCACGCTCATCCGGTGATTTCCGCGGCCATCCGCGCCCAGCTCGAACAGGCGGCCCATGTGTCGTTTCTCGGGTTCACCCACCCCGGCGCGGGGGCATTGGCGCGCCGGTTGTGCGCGTTATTCCCCGAGCACACGCTGGAGCGCGTATTCTTCTCCGACGACGGGTCAACCGCCGTCGAGTGCGCGCTGAAAATGGCAGTGCAATACCGGCTGCAAACCGGGGCCTCGCAGCGCAAGGGGTTCGTCGCGTTTGCCAACGGTTATCACGGCGATACCCTGGGCGCTGCCTCGCTCGGCGGTGTCGGCCGGTTTTTCGAGCGCTTCCAGGGCTGCGGCTATCCGGTCTGCCATGTCGCGTCGATGGCGGATCTGCGCGCGCTGCCCGCGGACTTGCTGGCCACCACCGCCGCGGTGGTCATTGAACCGCTCATTCAGGGCGTCAACGAAATGCGTTGCTGGCCCGCGGGCATGCTCGCGGACTTGCGCGCCTGGTGCGATGCCACGGGCATTCACCTGATCCTCGACGAAGTCATGACCGGCTTTGGCCGAACCGGCCGCATGTTTGCCTGCCAGCACGAAAACGTGGTCCCCGATTTCCTGTGCCTCGCCAAGGGGCTCACCGGCGGCTACCTGCCGATGGCCGCCACCCTCACCACCGGGGAAGTCTACCGGGCGTTTCTCGGCGCGCCCGAGCATGCTTTCTACTATGGTCATAGTTACACGGCCAACGCGCTCGGCTGCGCCGCCGCCCTGGCCAGTCTCGACGTCTTTGAGCAGGAGCAAACGCTCACCCGCCTGGCCGCTAAAATCGAACATCTCCGCGCGGGCCTGGCTGCCCTGCAAGCCGCCCACCCGATCGTCCACGAGGTCCGCCAGTGCGGCTTCATCGCCGGCATCGAACTCCGCCAGCCCGATGGCCAAAAATTCCCGCCCGACCAGCGCGTCGGAGAAGCCGTCTGCCTGGCGGCTCGCGCCCACGGCCTGCTCACCCGCCCGGTGCTCGACACCGTGGTGCTGATGCCACCGCTGTCCACCACCCCGGCTGAGCTGGATCACGCGCTGGCTGCGCTCCATTTCACGTTTTTAGACAACCCGGGCATTGACACCGCCGCCGCCAGCGCCTAATCACTGCTCCCCGCGCCGCGCGCACGGCGGAGTAGCCAAGTGGTAAGGCAATGGTTTGCAAAACCGTTATGCGAGGGTTCGATTCCCTCCTCCGCCTCCAGTTTTTAGGCCGCAATTCCTTGTAAAAAAAGGGTTTGCGGCCTTTTTCGTGTCCAGGAAGCCCCCTCACGCCATGTGCCGGAATGCGCCCGATTGCGGCCCAAACGGGCAATCAAAGGGCGATGAATTCCTGCCTGTTAGGATTCTGTGAGATGTCCGCAGAAGCCGGGGGGCGCATCGCGCGGCCCCCACCTCTGCGGCGGTCATATTGCAGACGCAATGCGCCCCGGCCAGCATGAGCCAACCGGGGCGGGTGGCTGCGGATCGGTCAGCCACACAAGATGACGAATCGTCTTGAAGGGGCGGTTATAATCTGGTTACTGATGTCCAATGGATGCTGGACCGTTGCCATTGTGGGGTGTTTGCGGATTTTTTTAGACCATATCCCCGCATTTGACTCACCTCAGTTGGTAAAAGCGGTGATTTAAAAAGCCGGCACGCACTCCTTACCCTCAAATCCAAAAATGGGCTTCATCTACCGCAAATCCGTCCATCTCGGCTCCTTCCGGGTCAACCTGATAAAGTCGAGCGTCGGCCACTCGGTCGGCGGGCGCGGTTTTGGCTCCGAGGTGATTTTTGGCAATCTCTGAATTACAATCAAACATGTCTGATTCATCCGAAAACTCCCAAGCTGCTGAAGAAACCGGGCTGCGCATCGTGCGCGATTCTTCGCTGGCGCTTTTACCTAAGGGCTCTACGCCCGCGTTGGAGGAAATGGTTGGTCGCTCGCTGGCGCAGATTCGGGCAACTCCAGCTTCAGGGATGAACCAGAGTGGCTGTGAGCTGGTTGTAGGGTTGAGGGCGGGCGACGAGCGCGAGTTTGAGATCGCTCCAGGAGTAAAGATCGTGATGTGCTGGATTCCGCCGGGTGAGTTTCTGATGGGATGTCCAGAATATGAAGAAGGACGTGGGCCAAGTCAGAAGCAACATCAGGTGCGGATAACGCAAGGATTTTGGCTGGCAAAAACCCCGACCACGCAAGCGCAGTGGAAAGCGGTGATGGGTAACAATCCAAGCCATTTCAGAGGCGATGATCTGCCTGTTGAGACGGTGAACTGGTACGATATTTGCGGCGGCAAATCGCGAACGAAAGGTTTTTTCGAAAAGTTGAATGAATTTGGCTCAGCAGTTACCAAGTTCGATCTGCCAACCGAGGCGCAATGGGAGTATGCCTGCCGTGCAGGAACCACGGGCCCCTATGCTGGCGACCTGGAGAAGATGGCTTGGCACGGTGGCAATAGCGGAGGAAAAACTCACCCGGTGGGGCTGAAAATGTCAAACAACTGGGGACTTCATGATGTACACGGCAATGTCTTGGAATGGTGTTCGGACTGGTCTGGATACTACGATGTGAATGTAGTTGAAGATCCAAAAGGGCCAGTTTCTGCGTCCGATCGTATGATTCGTGGTGGCTCCTGGCATCACGACCCAATCATTTGCCGAGCTGCGTGCCGAAATAGCATTATTCCGGATCAAGCTTACGATATTCTAGGATTTCGTATTGCGCGAAGTTCATGATTGCAGGGTTAAAGATGAAACATGAAAAAGCAGAAAGAGGAAATGGAAGTGTGGCATAAAAGCATTTTTAGAATGCGATGATATAACTAACCAATAGGTCAATTTATGAATAACCACTCCAGCTGGATACTGATCGACACCGAGACGACGGGATTTGCGCAGCCGATTTACACGGTGGAACTGGCCGCGCAGCGGATGCGGGGTTGGGAGCGCGATGGCGAGCCGTTGCGCTATTTGCTGAACCACGGCTGCGAGATTCCCTCCGATGCATCACGGGTGAATGGTTATACTCGCGAGATCCTGGAGCGGGACGGCAGTGCGCCGGGGGAGGTTTATCGTGAGTTTGCGGCCTACGCGAGCGGACTGCCGGTGGTGGCTTATAACACGTCGTATGACTGGGATCAGGTGCTGGTGCCCGAGTGGCGGCGGCTGGGGCTGGAGCCGAGCGGGGTGCGGGGATTTTGTTCGTTGCAGTTGGCGCAGCGCTTGTTGGATCCGGTGCCGGCAGGGAATTGCAAGCTGCAGACGCTGCGGCAGTATTATCGGCTTTCGGAACGCGGGGCGCACACAGCGCTGGGGGACGTGGAGACGGTGATCGACCTGATGCAGCAGGTGCTGCGGCCGCTGGCGGAAAAGCGCGGACTGGACACGTGGGAGAAGGTAATGGGGTTTTTGGATGGCGAGTGGTATCCGTCGCGGCTGGCATTTGGGAAGCACAAGGGCCGGCTCTATCAAGAGGCGGAGAAGGACGGGGAGCTGCGGGGCTGGCTGGAGTGGCTGGTGGCATCGACGAACGAGAAGAGTTCGCAGATGGGGCGCTGGTATTTGGCGCAACTGGCGAACGGCGGCGGGCTGGCGGATGCGGTGTTGCTGGATTTGGAAATGGCGGCGGAGGGTGCCGCGAGTGGGCTGGTGATTTACCAGGATCCGCGGCTGGAGCATTATCTGCGGCTGATCGAGTTGGCGCGGAACCGACTGGCGGATCTGGAGCTGGACTACGGGGTGGAGCGGGCGAAGGTGGACTCGGTCCGCTCGCGCTTGTTTGTGACCCTGCGACCGTATTACCAGAAGCGCGATCGGCTGCGCTTGCTGGTGCAGTACCGCAAGGCGTTTATCGACCGCTTGCTGGCGGAGGGCGAAGATGCTGCGGCTGAGGCGGTAGAGGATTTTCAACGTGAAACGGCGAACAAGGACCGCGAGTACGATTCCACGGCATCGGCGCTGGAAGGGAAACGCGAACTCAGCGATGACGAGGCGGCGAAGCTAAAGCAGCTGTGGAAAAAGCTGGTGCGAATGTTTCACCCGGATCAATTCGAGGACGATCCTGAGATGCAAAGGACTTACATGCTGCTGACCCAAGCGATCAACGACGCCCGCGACCGCGGGAACATCGAACTGCTGGAGACGATCGCGAAAAACCCGCAGGCCTTCATTCTAAAACAAGGCTGGTCAAGCATTTCGCTAGATGAAGCGAAGGGAGTGATGGAGATGCGGGCGCTGTACGAACATCTGCAGGCGAAGATTCTGGAGCTAATCGAGACGCTCGACGAGCTGCGGGGCAGCGCGGATTTTGCGCTCTTCGAGTATGCAGAGCAGGACGACGGCATTCTGGATCAAGTCGCCGCCGCACAACGGGCGGAGTTGGAGCAGGAGATCGAAGCACTCAACGCCGAAGCCGAGCGGCGGGCGAGAGAGGTGGAGGAATTGACTGGGGAGCTGCCATTTTAGGTGGCGCGGCCTAGGTCAGTTGACAGGCCGGATTCCCCGAGCGTTTCGCGAAGGATGACGCTACCGAATTCCTAGTGGGTGACGAGATTGCTGCTAAGGCATATTCGCTCGCCGAAAATGAGGCTTTTTGGGATGAAAGCAGTCGATCATTCGGTGGCCGGACCGGAGGGCGGGTCTGGTTGAGTGAATCTCGAAGATCAAAGGGAAGATTCAGCGTTTCCGGCGGATCAACCACACTCCGCTGGCGAGTAGCGCCAAGAGGCCTGTCGTTGGTTCAGGGACGCTGGCAACACGGAAGCCCATGTTGCCGGACTCGAGCGACGGGTCGAGGTTGCTGCGGTACGAGGAGGCTAGGGCGTAGTCGAGGAGGACGCTGCCGTTCCAGGAGCCCCCACGCAGCCCGCGCGACGAGCCGGAGATGACCGCATCGTTCCACTCCCAGGCGTTGCCGCCCTGGCCAAACGTGCCAGAAGAACTCACCTTGCCATAGCCGACGTCGGCCGACCCAGTACTGTTGTAATTCGCATCCGCCGTGGTTATCGTATTCTGCCCGTTGGGATAAAGCGAGTAGGTCAAGCTGGCTCCGTTGTAATAGGCCGCCTTGTACCACTCGTTTTCGCTGGGGATGTAAACCGAAGCCCCGGCATTCGCGGTAATGATGCCGCTCATGGCTCCTGCCAGCGTGTACGCCCCCGTCTCCATGCTATTGCTGCCCTGGCCGTTGCCCAGCCAGTTGCTGAAGCGTGCAGCGTTAAACCACGTCACGCCAACCACCGGCAGGTTCGCGTAGGTGCTGCCCACGCTGTAGCTGTAGCTGCCACTAGCGCCGCTTTGGGTGATGTTGCTGCCGTAGGTGCCAGCCGTTCCCATGGTCGCAGTGAAAATCCCGTTGCTGTTGGAAGCGCCTTTGGCGTTGAGGAAATCCACATACTGCGCGTTGGTCACCTCGTAGGTGCCGATGTTGTAGGCATGGTCCACCGCACCGTAGCCGGTGGATGGGTCCGCCGCGTTGCCGGTGTTGCCGATGCTCGTCCAGCTCATGTTGACCACGGCAAAAGCCGGGGTGGTGATGGTGGCCAGCGCGGCCAATGCGGCGGCCAAGTAGTTGGAATAAGTAGGGTTGATTCTCATTTGTCGAAATGATGCGTTGTGAAGTCCGATGCGTTGTGCATAGGTTGAAATCGTTTGTAGGTCGTAATGGCAGCGCGAAGTCCTAGCAAAGAGTCAAAGGCTACGATGCTTATACTTTGGCATATTCGCTCGACCACCCCGGCCTTGTCGGCGATGGCCTTGTGAAGAGGTCAAGGTCGGCGGCACCATCCATCAGGCAGCCGCGGCAGCAGGAGTGTCGAAGGTGGCGGTCTGGCTGTGGCGCATGGCGATGGAATGCCTGGTCCGGCGGGTTTGCCTTTACCGTAACCTCCGCGTCGGTCATGCTCTTTGCCATCCTTTGCGCCAGAGCAGCTGGATGGAGGGGTCGATTGGCCGAAGGTCAGCGAATCAGGCGAAATAACCCGTGGCGCTGGCGCAAGGAGACCGAGCTTCCGGCTGGAGGATCTGGCCTCATGACGCGCCGCGCGCCATTGGCTTCCTGCTCAGCGCGGGCGAGGCGCGGGGCGAGGCGTGGGGCGTGGCGTGGGGCGTGGGGCGAACCCAAGCTTGCATGACGGCGGTTCCATCGGCATACTCTTTTCCAGTCGCGTCTCGTCAGATGAACTCCATCCTCATCAATCCACACAACCACGCTCCGGCCGTGATGCCGGATGACGTGTGGGGCGATCACGACCGATGGCAACAGCCCCGCCCGCGTGGCGCAACCCTTGTGCTGCCACCCAAAAAAACCCCGCCCGCGGAGACCGCCGCCACAGGCCGCAGCCCGGACGGTCTGCGGATTGGGACCGAAACGCCGCGCCGGTCACCCGAGGCCACGGCGAATCAGTTGGAAGTCCGGCAAATCCATGGCAGGGTGCTGCGCTTGGATCCTGAAATCTCCACCGCACTCAAGGTGCCACGCCAAATCACCTATCAGTCACTCCCGGTCGCCGAGGACGTCAACCGATCCTCTCGGGGCGAGGGCAAGGACTGGGGGCGCACGCGCACCCAGTCCGTCCGCTGGATCATCGGAACCGGTTTGGGAGTGTCATCCCTGGTGGTCGTGGCCTTGGCCTTGCTGCCCCTGATCAATGACTCCAACGCCGAGCGGCCGCGCCCGGGACAAACCGGGCTTGTGTTAGATAAGGAGGAGGGCAAAACGGCAGGTATTGAGTCGGCGAACGACTTGCTTCGCCAGCAATCCGAGGCCGAGCAACTGTTCCGGGGCTTTGCCAGCGCCTCGATCGTGGAGGATATTCTGCCGTTGGTGCGGGATGAGGCCGCCGTCGCACCCCTCATCCGCTCCCTCCACCGCCCGGCGCGCGTGACCAAGGCGTGGCTGCCGCCCGACTCGACCCGCTGGAACGTCATCGCCAATGACGGCCGCCCCTTCGCCATGCTGGAAGGCACGCTGCCGGATTTTTCCAAGTTCAGCGCTTATTGCGTGCTCTCAGCCAACCAGTTGCGTCTCGACTGGAAGGCGACCACGGGCTACGGGACGGCGACGTTTGAGGAACTGACGCGCGGCCAGGGAGACCCCACGGAAATCCGCGCCCGGATCCTTTTGGCGCCATTTTACACCGCCATCTATCCGGAAGCCGAGTTCCAGAGCTATCAGCTAATTTCCCCGGACGGGAGCCAGGCCATCTGGGGCTACACCCACCGTGGCGAAGCCGTGGACGGCATGCTCGGCAAGTTGTTCCAGGGCGGCGACATCCTGGAAAGCACCAGCGAACCCCCAAAAATCACCGTCCGACTGGCTCAGGGCCCGGCGGGATCCTTGCCGAATCAATGGGTGATCGCCGTCATGTGGAACATGGACTGGATTAACCTGTAAGACGAGCCACCGGTGAACGATTCTAACTTATTCTGGTTTCATTGCGGGCGTTGCGGGTCGTTGTTCCAATCCCCGGCGGGCGACCTTGCCGCACGCCTGTGCTCCAAATGCGGCTCTGACCCGAGCTTGGGCTTGGTGGAATCCACGGTGGCGGCCGTGGCTCCCGGTGTGGAGACGATTCCCAAGACCGACGCTCAACCCGACCACCCCGGATCCCGCCGCAACCGCAGCGGCACGCAACGCAAGCATCGGCATGTGATGCCTAAGCTCGCCGCCGCTTGGGCCGTGGTGCTGGCCGTGATCGTGCTCGGCGCGCGCTGGTGGTGGAATGAAGAAGACACCGGGGCACCGCCAACCGTGCCCCTCGCCAACACCGCCACCTTGTCCAACGAGGACATGGATTTTCTCAATCTCGTCTTGCCCAAATGCGCCGCGATCTTCTCCGAGTTCCTGGCGGCCGGCACGCCCGAAACCCGCAATCAGTTCGTTCTGGCCCCCGTGCTCACCTCATCGCGGATGGCCCGCTTCTACGGCCTGAATCCAATGACTCGTGTCGATGCCCAATCGCTCAAGCTGGCTGCCAGCGCGGTGCTCAAGCGGCCCGCCGGCAAGGCGCTGGAAACCCAGTGGGACGGCAGCGAAGGCCGGAAAATCGAGGCTTTTTTCCGCGAGGAGAACGGCGAATGGCGGCTCGATTGGGACCATTACGCGCGTTACAGCGATTACCCGTGGGCGCTGTTTCTCGCCGGCAGCGGCCCCGCCGAGGGTGAATTCAGGCTGTTAGTGCGCGAGCGCCTGGCCGACGAGCGCAAGGCCTCCGACACGCTGAGCCTGGTGTTCTATGCGCCGCGCTTCGGCCAACCGGGCGAGGTGGGATTTCAATCGCCCGAGTTTCTGGTTTCGCGCAACAGCCCCGATGGCAAACTGCTGGACGCCGCGTTCAAGTTGGCGCGAGGCGGCGGACAGGTCTTCGGCTCAACCCTCGCCAACCTCAATCCCGAAGGCATGATCCGGGTGCGGGTGAATGTCCGCCGTCTGGAGGTCAACATGGAACGCAAATTTGAAATCGTCAAAGTGCTCGCCTGTCATTGGTACGCGCTGGACGAGCCGGGTGTGGCAACGGCCGCGGCCGCCGATGACCGGCCTCAGGCTACTTCCGGCCAATGGGGTGAGGTCATGGCCTCTGGCCTCTGATCGTATCTCACAAAATTAAAGTGATAGGCTGGTCGGGCGAACGGAGGAGCTAGCGGCCAGGCGGTAGGGGCTAGAACAGAATTTGCCGCTCTTTTTCTAGCCCCTCACCTCTGCCCTCAGGTCCGCTGCGCCAGCGCCGCGCGCATCACCACCAGCGGTGCCGTGTCCGGGAACCAATGCTGGAAGGCGAGCGCGCCTTGTTGCGCGAGCATCGATAGTCCGTTAGATTTGCGGCAGCCCAGCTGGCTGGCCAGCGCGAGCAGCGGCGTCACCGGTGGGTGATAGATCGTGTCATACACCAGCGGCTGGTGTTGCAGGCATGCTCTGGGGAGGATCGGCGCATCACCCGCTTGGAGCCCCACGGAGGAAGCGTTTACGATCAGATCACAGCTCAGGCACTGCGCCGCGAGCGCCGGGTCATCCAATGCCAGCGCATGAATTTCGGTCGCGCCACCGAGGCGGTTCAGCCGCTCGAGCAACGGGCCGAGCTTGCCTGCCGAGCGGTTGATCATCACCAGACGCGGTACCCCTAACCGCACGCATTGGGTGGCGAGGGCTTGGCCCGCTCCGCCGCCCGCTCCCACGATGGCGACGCGGAGTCCCGCCAGCGGCACGCCGAAATCATCCTCGATGGCGCGCGCGAAGCCCGGCCCGTCGGTATTGAAACCGCGGGTTGCCGCCGAGTCGAAGCGCACCGTGTTCACCGCACCCAGCGCCCGCGCGTCCGGTTGGACCTCGTCGCACGCATCCAGCGCGGCGAGCTTGTGCGGCACCGTCACGTTGCAGCCAATGAAACCGAGCGCCCGCATCCGGGCCAGGGCTAACGGAATCCGCCCCGGCTCCACTTCCAGACGGATGTAGCGGGCGTCGATGCAGCTGGCATCCAGCGCCGCCTGGTGCATCCGTGGCGAGGCCGAGTGTGCTACCGGCCAACCCAGCACGGCCAGCCGCGCCGGTTGGGTGGCGCCGGCGTCGAGTGCTTCGCGTGAGACGAGATCCTGGAGGGTGTAAACTTCGCGCATCGTTTTGTGTGTTAGATCATTGCGCAAAAGCGCCGCACGCGCGCCGTGCTGCGTGCCTGGCCTAGCAGCGCGAGCATGTCGCCGAGGTCAGGGCCATGGGCGCGCCCGGAGAGCGCGACGCGCAGTGGAAACATCAGCTGCCCCGGCTTGGTCCCTGCCGCCGTGGCCGTGGCCTGCAGCGCGTCCTTGGCCTCGTCCGCGGACCATGTCGCAAGCCCGGCAAAGCGGGTCGCTAGTGACTCTAACAATCCTGGCGCCGCCGGGTTGCCGCGCACTTTTGCCACCGTGTCCCCGTCGTAGGGGAAGTCATCCTGGAGCAAAAAGTCCACCGCCGCGGGCACTTCGCCCAGCAAGCGGACCTTGTCTTTCACGGCGGCGGCCACCGCGCCATAGTTCGCCGGAATCGGCAAGCCGGCCGCTTCCACAAACGGTTGCGCCGCCGCCGCGAAATCCGCCGCGCCCATCGGCAGCAGATGCTGCTGGTTGACCCACTTGCATTTTTCCAGATCGAAGCGCCCCGGCGCGCGGTTGACGTTCTCCAGCGAGAAGCGCTCGACGAGCTCCGCTAGGGTGAAAATCTCCTGCTCGGATTTGGGCGACCACCCTAACAGCGCGATGAAATTCACCACCGCGCCCGGCAGGAATCCCTGGCGCGGGTAATCGCCCACGGCCGCCCCGGCATCGCGCTTGGACATCTTCGAGCCGTCGGGGTTGAGGATCAGCGGAATGTGCGCGTAGTGCGGTGCCTGGCCGCCCAGGGCCTCGATGAGCTGCAGGTGCTTGGGCGTGTTCATCAAATGGTCCTCACCGCGGATCACATGGGTGATTTGCATTTCCAAATCGTCCACCACGTTCACGAAATGAAACACGTAGGACCCGTCCGAGCGCTTCACCACCATGTCCGGCGTGTTCGACTCATCGCGGTAATCGATGGTCACTTCCCCGCACACCAGATCCCGCATCGTGACGGGCTTGCGCTCGAAGCGAAATCGCCACGCGCCCTCATCCTGATAGACCCGCCCCGCCGCCACCAGTTTCTCGAACCACGCGTCATAGATTTCCGTCCGCCCGCTCTGGAAATACGGGCCGAAGCCGCCGCCCTTGCTAGGTCCCTCGTCCCAATCCAGCCCCAGCCACCGCATGCCCTCGAAGATCGCCTGCTTGGCCGCGTCGGTATTGCGCGCCGCGTCGGTGTCCTCCACGCGCAGCACGAAGGTGCCTCCGTGGCGGCGGGCATAAAGCCAGTTGAACAAGGCGGTGCGTGCCCCGCCGACATGCAGGTAGCCAGTGGGCGAGGGTGCGAAGCGGGTGCGAACGGTCATGGACTTGGTGTAAATGACGTAACCTCCCACGTCCAGAGTCCATCCATCTTTGGAGCGCGGAATTCATTCCGCCTTCTTGTCGAATTCCTTCTGAGGCCCGGCCAAGGCGGCCGTCCCTCCCCCGGAATCTGTAAACCGTGCTCTTTTTCTCTTTAAAGCAACATTTGCCATTTGCGTCCATCAGCAATCCCTGTAGCGTGCGCGGATATTACCCGTTCGACCAATCCCCATGCCCCACGCAAAACTACCAATGGAAGGTGAAGTGTTCTATCCGTCAGACGAGGTGCTCTCCCAGGCTGTCGTCAAGGACTGGGAGCAGCTGGCCGAATTCGCCCGCAACGACCTGCAGGGGTTTTGGGCCAAGGAAGCTGCGGAGTTGGAATGGTTCCAGCCATGGGAACAGGTGCTCGATGACTCCAACAAGCCGTTCTTCAAGTGGTTCACGGGCGGCAAGGTCAATATCGCCCACAATGCCGTGGACCGCCACCTCCAGACCTATCGGAAAAACAAGCTGGCCCTCATCTGGGAGAGCGAAGACGGCAAGAGCGACCGCACCTTCTCGTATTATTCGCTGAATCGCGAAGTCTGCCGGATGGCCAACATCATCAAGGCCATGGGCATCGTCAAAGGCGACCGGGTCACCATCTACATGGGCCGCGTGCCCGAAATCGTCTTTGCCATGCTGGCCTGTGCCAAGATTGGCGCGATCCACTCGGTGGTGTTCGGCGGGTTTTCCGTCGATGCGCTCCAGGGCCGGGTGGCCGACAGCCAATCGAAGCTCGTCATTACCTGTGACGGCAGTCTCCAGAACGGCAAGTTGGTGGAACTCAAACGCATCGTGGATGATTCGCTTAGGCACTGCCCGACCGTTGAAAACGTCGTGGTCGTCAGACGCACCGGCCATGATGTGCCCATGGAAGCGATGCGCGACCACTGGTATCACGACCTGTGCGCGCTGCCCATTGCCAATGGCAAATGTGCCACCGAAGTGATGGATGCCGAAGACCCGCTCTTCATTCTCTATACTTCCGGCTCCACCGGCACGCCCAAGGCCATCATGCACACCCATGGCGGCTATATGGTCGGCACCTATTCCACGCTCAAATATGTCTTCGACATCACCGATGAGGACCGCTTCTGGTGCACCGCCGACCCCGGTTGGATCACCGGCCACTCATACATCGTTTACGGCCCGTTGCTGTGCGGTGCCACCGCCTTCATCTTCGAAGGCGGGCCGTCCTATCCTTATCCCAACCGCTGGTGGCAGCTCATCGAACGCTACGGAATCTCGATTTTCTACACCGCCCCCACCGCCATCCGCGCCCTGATGCGCTTTGGCGACGCCTGGCCTAACAAACACGACCTGTCGTCACTGCGCCTGCTGGGCTCTGTGGGCGAACCGATCAACCCCGAAGCCTGGAAGTGGTTCTATCATGTCATCGGCAAGAGCAAATGCCCAATCATGGACACCTGGTGGCAGACTGAAACCGGCGCCTTCATGATTGCGCCCACCCCGTGCGTGCCGCTCAAGCCCGGCTCGGGCACCCGGCCATTTTTCGGCCAGGAGGCCGAAATCGTCGATGAGGAAGGCAACCCGGTCGAGGACGGCGCGGAAGGTTTCCTGGTGCTCAAGCATCCCTGGCCGGCCATGTTGCGCACCATTTACGGCGATGACGCCCGCTACGTTCAATCGTATTGGAGCAAATATCCCGGCAAATACATGACCGGAGATTCCGCGCGCCGCGACAAGGACGGCTATTACTGGATCATTGGCCGGGTGGACGATGTGATCAAGGTCTCCGGGCATCGCCTGGGCACGGCGGAAGTGGAATCGGCGCTCATCACCCATCCGGCGGTGGCTGAATCCGCTGCCATCGGCCTGCCCCACGAGATCAAGGGCCAGGTCATCTTTTGTTATGTCCAGCTCAACCCCGGCTTTCAGCCGCATGAAGACCTGAGCGAGGAACTCCGCCAGCACGTGTCGCAACATCTCGGCCCGATTGCCCGCCCTGAAGAAGTTAGATTCATCGACAAACTGCCCAAAACGCGCTCCGGCAAGATCATGCGCCGCGTGCTCAAGGCCCGCGCCCAAGGCTTGCCCGAGGGCGATATCAGCACGCTGGAAGACTAACCGGCTTCGCAGATCCTGGCGACGTTCAACCGCTCGGCGGTGACGAGCGCCAGGAATTTGGCGTAGTCCTCCTCGCGGGTGGACGACTGTAGCACATAGCTGTATTCCCGCCAATGCCGCATCTCCTCGAGCGCGTTGGCCATGCGCAGGGCAATGGTCTGCGCGCCATCCGTTCCCCGCCCGGATAGGCGGGCGTGCAATTCCGCCTCGCTCGGCGGCATGACGAAAAGATCGACCACGGCGCGGCGGACTTGCGGGTCGGTGCAGTTGCGCACTTGCGCGGCACCTTGGATATCGATGTCCATCACCACGTCAATCCCGCGGTTCAGATGGGATAAAACCTCCGCTTGGAGCGTTCCATACAGATTGCCATGCACCAGCGCGTGTTCAAGGAAGGCCCCCGTTTGCAGCCTGCGTTCGAATTCCCCGCCACTGAGAAAATGATAGTCGGTGCCGTCCACTTCTCCCGGTCGCGCTGGCCGGGTGGTGCAGGAGATCGAATAACGTGCCTCGCGCGCATCCGCCAACCGCCGGCACAGCGTGGTTTTCCCCGATCCCGAGGGACCGGAAACCACAAGCAGCATGCCGGTGCGTTCGTACATCAGCAAAGCCTGGCCACCACCCGGCCCAGAGGCAATGCTGAAATCAATGACTCAGTGCGTGTGGCTCCTGGCCTGGGGAATTGCGGATTGACCGGAAACGCGCTCCCCGGCAAATTCGCGCGGCCTCCGAGCCCCGTGACGGGACTCGGCGAGCACCCTTTTAACATGTTCAAATTCAAGGTGGGCGTTCTCGCCGATGACACAAATCGCAACCTCATTGGCCGGGTCTTGCGCGAAAACTTCCATCTTTATGTCTCACGCTACTTGCTTGCGTTTCTGCTCATGGGGCTGGCGGCGGCGGCCACGGGGCTGTCGGCCTTTTTGATGAAATACATCACCGCGGTGGTGTTTGGCTCGCCCGAGAAACTCAAGCCCAGCCCGGCCACCGTGGAAAAGGCCGGCACGGTTGGCGCGGAATGGCTAAACCGCGCGAGTGACTATGTGGCCTCCCATCTGTCCTTCTCCTCCCCGGGCATGCTCCAGATTTTCTATGTGGCCCTTGCCATCGTGGTGGTTTTCTTAGTCAAGGGCATGGGCCAATACGGCTCCAACGTCATCCTGTCTAAAATCGGCAACAACATCGTGGCCCGCCAACAACGCCGGATCAGCAGCCACATCCTCAACCAATCGCTTGCGTTCTTCGTGCACTTCCCGTCCAGCGACCTGCTCACCCGCGTCTCCCGAGCCGCCAGCTCGGCGCGCGATGTGATGAATTTGCTCATGATGCGGGTTCAGGATGTATTCACGGCCCTCGCCTTGCTGATCACCATGTTCAAGCTCGATTGGCAGCTGTCGTTTGCCGCGTTGTTCATCATGACGCCGGTGACGCTCATATTGGGCAAGATCATCAAACGCATCCGCAAGATCGCCACTTCCGAGTTCCAAGGGATGATCCAGGTCATCTCCGCGCTGCAGGAAGCCATCATCGGCAACAAACTCATCAAGTCCTACAATTTGGAACCCCACATGAGCGGCCGCTTTCACGAAGCCATCGGCGCGGTTGAATTCCGCGCCAACAAGTTGGCCGTGGTCTCCGCTCGCACCAGTCCGCTGATGGAAACCATGGGCGGCATTGCCGTGGCCAGCATCGTCTTCTACGGCGGGTATCGCAATGTCGTGCAAGGCCACAGCGCCGATTCCCTCATCGCCTTTCTCACCGCGCTGCTGCTGGCCTACGCGCCGCTCAAGAACATCGCCCGCATGAATGTCTCGCTGCATGCCTCGCTCATCGGCGTGCAGATGCTCTATCAGGTGCTCGATTCCGACTACACCATCCCTGACGCGCCGGATGCCAAACCGCTGCGCATTGACCGCGGAGACATCACCCTGCGCGATGTCTCCTTCTCCTACCGCCCGGGCCTGCCCGTCATCCATGACCTGTCTCTGGCCTGCCCCGGTGGTTATGTCACCGCGCTGGTCGGCCCGTCAGGCAGCGGAAAATCCACCCTGCTCAATCTCATCGAGCGCTTTTACACTCCGGATGCCGGCACCCTCGAGATCGACGGTCAGGATATCAGCCACCTGGCCTGCGCCTCGCTGCGTCAGGAAATGTCGCTCGTCAGCCAGGACACCTTCCTGTTTTCCGACACCCTGCGCAACAACATCCGCTTGGCCCGCCCCGCCGCCACCGATGAAGAAGTCGAACAAGCCGCCCGCGCCGCCTTCGCCCATGATTTCATCCTCGAACAGCCTCACGGCTACGACACCCAGGTCGGCGAAAACGGCGGCAGCCTGTCGGGCGGCCAGCGCCAGCGCATCTCGATTGCCCGCGCCTTCCTCAAGAACGCCCCGATCCTGCTGCTCGACGAGGCGACTTCCGCGCTCGACAGCGAGTCGGAACAAAAAATCCAATTGGCGTTCGATCACCTGATGCAGGGCCGCACCACCATCGTGATTGCCCACCGTTTTTCGACCATCCGCAACGCCCGGACCATCCACGTCATGGAAAATGGCCGCCTCGTCGCCAGCGGCTCCCACCAGGAACTCATCAGTGATGAACGCAGCCTCTACGCCCACCTCTACCGCCTGCAATACCAGGATGCGACCAGCGGAATAAAAGCTGAAAGCTGAAAGTTAACAGCAGAAAGCAGACGCGCTGCGCCACGAGATTCCACGAAACGCAGAGACACTGAGGGAGGCGCGGAGATTTGACTCCCCCTCTTGTTTCTATCCACATTCACATACTTCTCACCTCGGCCTATATTTCAAGAGGTGACAACCCCTTGCCTTCGCATGGTGGTTTCCCCCAGCACCCGGAAACATGACCAATGGCGATAGCTTGCCAGCCAGCGCCAGACCGCCAACTCATCTGCTGATCTTTCCGTAGGATGGACTATCAATGGTTAGGTATGAGGCTGCGCCCACTGCTGCCACTGAATCCCGCTGAGGACAATGAATTTTCATTGAATTCAGTGGGACTCAGTGTCATTATTTCCCATTTCAGCTTTTAGCTTTTCCAATTTCAGCTTTACTCCCATGAACATCCTCATCACGGGCGGCGCCGGTTTCATCGGCAGCAACTTTGTCAACCACTGGCTAACGGCGGAACCCGCCGGCCGGGTGGTGGTGCTGGACGCCCTGACCTATGCCGGCAATCGCCAGAGCCTGCCCCTGGACGACGCGCGCGTGACCTTTTTCCATGGTGATATCCGCGACTACGAGTTGGTCCTGCGCTTGCTGCGCGAAAATCAGATTGACGTGCTGGCGCATTTTGCCGCGGAAAGCCATGTGGACCGGTCGATCCTAGGGCCGGAAACGTTCTTCGATACCAACGCGATGGGCACCCTGCGGTTGTTAGATGCCTGCCGCACCTATCTCAATGACCCGGGCGCTCCATCGGGTTTCCGCTTCCACCACGTTTCCACCGATGAGGTTTATGGCTCGCTGGCACCCGCAGACCCTGCATTTGAAGAAACCACACCCTACGCGCCGAATTCACCTTATGCCGCCAGCAAGGCCGCCAGCGATCACCTGGTGCGCGCTTGGCATCACACCTATGGCCTGGCGACCACCATCACCAATTGCTCCAACAACTACGGCCCGTATCATTTCCCCGAAAAACTCATTCCGCTGATCCTGGTCAACATCCTGCACGGCCGGCCGCTGCCGGTTTACGGCGACGGCCTGCAGGTCCGCGACTGGTTGTATGTGGCTGACCATTGCCGGGGCATCGAGCTGTCAATCCGCCACGGCGCGCCGGGCGAAGTCTATAACATCGGCGGCAACAACGAGCGCACCAACATCGAGATCGTTAGAACCCTGTGCCAATTGACCGCCGACGCCTTTGCCCGTGATGCCAGCTTGCACGCGCGCTACCCAGCCTGTCCCTCCGCGCGCGGCCAGCATCCCCAATCCCTCATCACCCACGTGGCGGACCGTCCTGGTCACGACCGCCGCTATGCCATCAATGCCGCCAAAGCCAAACGCGAACTCGGGTATGAGCCTACCGAAACCCTCCAGAGCGGCCTGGCCAAAACCGTCGCCTGGTATCTAGCAAACCCGGACTGGTGGACGGCCGTGATGGATGGCTCCTACAATCAGGAGCGGCTGGGGCTGCTGGAAAGCTGAAAGCGGAAAGTTAAAAGCTGAAAGTTGAAATAAGGAATATGGAGAGAAACGGAAGGCTTCCGGAAGAGTTCAGGGACCGGGCCAAGCGGTTCGCAGCCTCGGTGATTCGATATTTCGTTGCACTGCCCAAAACTCATGAGGAAGCGCGCGTTTGTGGTCGCCAAATGCTGCGCTCAGGGACGTCCGTTGCGGCCCATGTGCGCGAGGCATCCAGGGCGCGCTCGGATGCCGAGTTCATCTCCAAATTAGGCGGCGCCCTCCAGGAAGCCGACGAAACCACCCTCTGGCTGGAACTCCTCCGCGAAGCATGCGGCATGGCCGCCAATCAATCCCAGCCACTCGAAGCCGAAGCCAGCGAACTCATCGCAATCATGACCGTGATGATTCGTAATATAAAACGCGCATAGGCCCCCTATCTTCTTTTCCGCTTTCTGATTTCCGCTTTCCGCTTTCTGCTTTCTGCTTTCTGCTTTTCAACTTTCCACCTCCCCCCGCGCCCGTGATTTCCCCCTCCTCATCCATCCATCCATTGGCCGCAGTGGATCCAGACGCTCACGTCGGCCCGCGCTCGCGCATCTGGCAGTTTTGCGTCGTCCTGTCCGGAGCCGTGATTGGCGAGGATTGCAACATCAGCAGCCATTGTCTGATCGAGGGCGGCGCCCGGATTGGCAACCGGGTCACCGTGAAGTCCGGCATCTACCTGTGGGACCAGGTCGTCGTCGAGGACGACGTTTTCATCGGCCCCGGGGTGGCCTTCACCAACGATTGGCACCCGCGCAGCCGCCAGAGGCCCGCCCGATTCGCTGGCACCCTGCTGCGCCACGGGTGCAGCCTGGGCGCTAACAGCACCATTCTGCCCGTCACCATCGGCCGCTTCGCCATGGTCGGCGCCGGCTCGGTGGTGACCCAAAACGTCCCCGACTTCGCGCTGGTGGTGGGCAACCCGGCCAAGTTCCACGCCTGGGTTTGTCGCTGCGGCGCAAAACTCAAGTGCGGTGATGGACGCTTGGCGCAGTGCGCGTGTGGCCGCCAATTTGAACAATCCAGCGCCACCACCCTGCTAGAATTACCCGCAGAACCCTTGCCGGTTGGCGGCAAGCAACGCCATCACGGCGAATCATGATAGATTGAATCCTGTTGCCATCCCGGTTGGATGCCTCCCGTCTGGCGCAACCTGTTCCCCTCCCTAGGAACTTGGCCGACTGGCTACGGAGCGCGGGCTTCAGCCCGCCCAGACTCGCCGGCTGAAGCCAGCGCTCCATGGTGCCGCCAAGGTTCCTCTACGTTCCACGCCCAGCGCGCGCCGGATGTGGAACGATGAGGAACGCTAAGCCATAAGGGGGCGGACGTCTCGTCAGCCAGACTTCTCCTGCGCGCCAAAACGGGACGAGACGTCCCTGCTCCTCAATAGAATGCGCGGCAATGATCGGGGCCCGGTTCCTTGAGAGTGTGATCAAGCCGGCTCTGCCCGCATCCACCGGCGGTGGCCATTGCCTGCCATACCAAAAATCCGCGCCCAGCAGGCTTTTTGCTTTGCAAGCCAGCCACCCGATGGATTAATTGCCCGGCACTCTCCCCCCATCGATTTCCCATCCCACACCATGAAAGCGGTAATTCTAGCAGGAGGCATGGGAACCCGGATTTCCGAGGAAACCCACCTCCGACCGAAACCCATGATCGAAATCGGCGGCAAGCCGATTCTCTGGCACATCATGAAGTTGTATTCCTCTCACGGAGTGAACGATTTTGTGATCTGTTGCGGGTACAAGGGCTATGTCATCAAGGAATACTTCGCCAATTACTTCCTGCACATGTCCGATGTCACCTTCACCATGGCCGACAATCAGATGGAGGTGCACAACCAAAAGGCCGAGCCATGGCGCGTCACCCTCGTCGATACCGGCGATGAGACGCTTACCGGCGGCCGCTTGCGGCGTGTCGCCTCCTACGTCAAGGATGAGGAGGCGTTCTGTTTCACCTATGGCGATGGCGTCGCCGACGTGGATATTTCCGCCCAAATCCGCTTCCATCAAGCTCACGGCAAATGGGCCACCGTCACCGCGGTGCAGCCGCCGGGACGCTATGGTGCCATCCAAAACCAGGGCGCACGCGTCACCGGCTTCACCGAAAAACCCCGCGGCGACGGCGGCCTGATCAACGGCGGCTTTTTCATCCTCTCGCCCAAGTGCCTGGATTTCATTGAGGGCGACCAAACCTCCTGGGAGAGCACGCCGCTCACCCAGCTGGCCGAGCGCTCCCAGCTCATGGCCTTCGAGCATCACGGGTTCTGGCAGCCCATGGACACCCTGCGCGACAAGAACCTGCTGGAACAACTCTGGGATTCCGGCACTGCCCCTTGGAAAATATGGTGAACATCAATCCTGAATTCTGGCGCGGACGCTCGGTCTTTCTAACCGGCCACACCGGCTTCAAGGGCGGCTGGCTGGCGCTGTGGCTGCACCGGCTGGGCGCCAAGATCCACGGCTACGCCCTCGATCCGCCCGCGCCTCACAGTTTATTCAAGGTGGCGGCGATCCACCCGCTGCTCGCCACCGACACCCGCGGGGAGGTGGGCGATGCGGACCGCTTGAAACAAGCCGTGCTCGCGGCCCGCCCCGAGATCATCTTCCATTTGGCGGCCCAGCCGCTGGTGCGCCTGAGCTATCAGAATCCCACCGCCACCTTCATGACCAACGTGATGGGAACCGCCCACCTGCTAGATGCGGCGCGCGCCTGCGATGACACCCGCGCCATCGTGGCCATCACCACCGACAAGGTCTATCAAAACCACGAGTGGATCCATCCCTACCGGGAGAATGACCCGTTAGGCGGACGCGACCCCTACAGCGCCAGCAAGGCCGCCGCGGAAATGGTCACCGCGGCCTATCGCACCAGCTTTTTCGAGTGCCCGGGCGGCCATGCGGCCCGCATCGCCACTGCCCGCGCTGGCAATGTCATTGGCGGCGGCGACTGGGCGATGGACCGGATTGTCCCGGATTGCCTGCGCGCCTTCGCCGCACACGAACCCGTCCACCTGCGCTCCCCCAATGCCGTGCGCCCTTGGCAGCATGTGCTCGAACCGCTCGCAGGCTACCTCATTCTCGCCAGCAAACTGCTCGGTGAGCGCGGCCATGAATACACCAAGGCCTGGAACTTCGGGCCCAACGCGAGCGACAACGTCACCGTGGGCGATCTTGCCGACGGGCTGGCCGCGCTCTGGGGTGGCGACGCCCGGGTGCTGCACGAAACCACCGGCGAGCACCCCCATGAGGCAGGCCGCCTCAGCCTCGACAGTTTCGCCGCGCGACACCAATTGGGCTGGACCAGCCGCCATGGATACCACCATGCGTTGGCGCGCATCGTCGAATGGCACCAGCGATGGCTGCAAGGCGCGGACATGCGCCAGGTCACCCTCGACCAGATCGAGGCCTATGAAAAATTGCCCCGGCCATGAGCACCCGCTTCGATCTGAGAGCAACCCCGCTTGCCGGCTTGCTCGTCATTCAGCGCCAGCCCATGGGCGATGCCCGCGGCTACCTGGAACGCATGTATTGCGCCACCGAACTCGCGACTATCGCCCCCGGACAAGCCATCGTCCAGATCAACCGCACCCTGACGGTCAGGCGGGGCACTGTGCGCGGCATGCATTTCCAGCGGCCGCCCCACGCCGAAACCAAGATCGTGTCCTGCTTGCGCGGCGAGGTGTGGGATGTCGCCGTCGATGTGCGGGTGGGCTCCCCGACCTTCCTGCACTGGCATGCGCAAATCCTCAGCGCCGCTAACCACACCGCCCTTGCCATCCCCGCGGGCTTCGCCCATGGTTTCCAGACTCTAACCGATAACTGCGAGATGCTCTACTTCCACACCGCCAGCTACCATCCCGAGGCCGAGGACGCCCTCAATGCCACGGATCCGGCGCTGGCCATCCGCTGGCCGCTGGCCATCGCCGAAACCTCGCCGCGGGATGGGGCGCATCCGCTGCTCAACCCGGATTTCATGGGGGTTGAATCATGAAATGCCGCCACTGCCAATCCCGCGTGACCCTCCCGCTCATCGACCTGGGGAGCGCGCCGCCCTCCAACGCCTATCTAACACCGGTGTCGCTGAGCCGCCCGGAAATGTGGTTTCCGCTTAAAGTCGTCATTTGTGAGTCGTGCTGGCTCGTCCAGGCCGAGGCCTACTCGTTGGCCGCCGAGTTGTTCAACGAAGAATACGCGTATTTCAGCTCGTTTTCCAGCCAGT
>Ga0114958_10000573_pt1 | contig 31431 bp, 27 predicted proteins | sample C_130208_EF_Meta_FD_89577 | JGI IMG/M metagenome (GOLD analysis project Ga0114958, IMG submission 89577) | Freshwater microbial communities from Lake Croche, Canada to study carbon cycling - C_130208_EF_MetaG | ecosystem: Environmental > Aquatic > Freshwater > Lake | place: Lake Croche, Canada... | reverse complement strand
TTGGTTACCCAAATGAAGCAATGGTCAGACAGAAAGAAAAAAGTACAAGTTCCTTTGATTACCTCTTATGTTTTTGTGAATATTGAGGAATATCAAAGAGAAGCTGTTTTTAAAGTATCTGGAATTGTTAGGTATTTGTTTTGGTTAGGAAAACCTGCTGTAGTTAGGGCGATTGAAATTGAAGCTTTGCAAAAGTCTTTAGAAGGTATTGTCGCTTCTTTTGAAGTTAGTGCTATTCAAAAAGATACTGTATATAAAATTCCTGATGGCCCTTTTCAAGGTTTTGAAGGAGTGGTAAAAAATGTGAATGCTACTACTATTCAACTTTTATTAGTTGATTTAGGGTTTTTAATAACTCTAAACAAGTAGTTTTTTTTATATATAATATAAAATTCGTTAGTTCCAAATGTGACTGACAGGGCGAAGCTGTAAATTGAATTATATGAAATTTATAACTAATGATAGTAATAATATGAATAATCAACAATCTTGGACAGAAGAAATTGTTTCAGAGAAATCTTTATTTTCAGTTAATCTTAAAGAAGTATGGCATTATAGAGATTTATTATATTTATTAGTAAAGCGAGATTTCATCGTATTTTATAAACAAACTATCTTAGGGCCTATTTGGTTTTTTGTTCAGCCGATACTGACGACCATAATTTATGTTATTATTTTCGGTCAGGTGGCAAAGTTGTCTACTGACGGATTGCCACAAATGGCTTTTTATTTATCAGGTGTAACTATTTGGAGTTATTTTTCAGATGTGTTAAATAAGACGGCCACTGTTTTTCAGAGTAATGCTTCTATTTTTGGTAAAGTCTATTTCCCTAGATTGATAATGCCCTTAGCTATAGTTTTCTCCGGATTAATGAAGTTTTTGGTTCAATTCACCTTATTTGTCTGTGTGGTACTCTATTTTACCTTTATAAAAGGAACTATTCATCCCAATATATGGATTCTAATTACTCCTGTTTTACTGCTTCTCATGGCCGCTTTTGCTCTAGGATTAGGGATGATTTTTTCCTCTATGACTACTAAGTATAAGGATCTTACTATGTTGCTCTCTTTTGGAGTTCAACTTTTTATGTATGTCACACCTGTTGTTTACACTGTGACATCCATCCCCTCTCATTATAAATTTATTGTACGTTTTAATCCTTTAACTAGTATTTTTGAGTGTTTTCGCTATAGTTATCTTGGCGCTGGACATTTTCAACCTATTACCTTATTTTATAGTGCCATTTCTATTTTTGGTTTACTAGCAGTTGGGGTTCTTATTTTTAATAAGGTTGAAAAAAGTTTTATGGATACGGTGTAGAAGTTGTCGGTTATCGGTTGTTGGTTTTCGGTTTTCAGTTGTCGGTTATCGGTTATCGGTTTTCGGTTGTGGGGTTGTAAAGTTATGGTTTAAAAAGTTGCCAGTTTTTGGTTATTGTAAATAAGTAAGTTTACAAAAAATAAAAAACTTTTTAAATGAACTTAAATAAATACAGATTAACAAATAATAACAAATAGTAATTGATAAATTCAATGAACAGCAAAAATTTATTACTGTTGCTAAATGAAAAAAAATAGCACGATCGGTTTTTAATAATTGATCATAGCAGCGTTTATAATATAGGTGCGTTGTTGAAAGACCTTGGCAAGAATTGATTTGCATGCTTAAAATTAAATTTAAATGCAAGCAAAATAAAAGTAGGTTGGGGTAAAATAAAAAAGTTAACATAAAGAATAAATACTATAAGATTAATGAAAAACCTAGCTATAAAGGCAGAAAATATTTCTAAGCAATACCGATTGGGTAAAGTTGGAACAGGTACACTTAGTCATGACTTAAATCGTTTTTGGCACAACGTTCGAGGTTTAGAGGATCCTTATTTGAAAATTGGAGAGGCCAATGATAGGAGTATGAAAGGAGAAAGTGATTACGTTTGGTCTTTGCGAGATATTAATTTTGAAATTGAACAAGGCGATTCTGTGGGGATTATTGGCCGTAATGGTGCCGGAAAGAGTACTTTATTGAAGTTATTAAGTAAGGTGACTAAACCTACAACAGGAGGTTTTAAAGTTAATGGAAGAATAGCTTCATTGCTAGAGGTTGGTACTGGTTTTAATCCTGAAATGAGTGGTCGTGAAAACATTTATTTGAATGGCGCTATTTTAGGTATGCGACGAGCTGAAATTACTAGAAAACTAGATGAGATTATTGCTTTTTCAGGAGTTGAACGTTATATAGATACTCCTGTTAAAAGATATAGCAGTGGTATGTATGTTAGATTAGCATTCGCTGTGGCTGCTCATTTAGAAAGTGAAATACTTATAGTGGATGAGGTCTTAGCAGTAGGTGACTCCGAGTTTCAAAAAAAGTGTTTGGGTAAAATGGGAGATATTTCAAAAGGAGAAGGAAGAACAGTTTTATTTGTAAGCCATGATTTAAATGCAGTTTCTAAATTGTGTAAAAAGGGTATTTTTTTAAATCAAGGTAAAATAGAAATTGAAGGAATGGCAGAAGAAGTAATCACTACTTACTTGAATGAAGGAATAGAAGATGCTATCTATATTAACAATAATAATATTTTAAAACCAGTTTATATCAAAATGATAGAAACTCAAAATAAAAAAGGAAATATAACAAGTGAATTTTATTTTGATGAAGAGATTAATTTTAAATTTTTATTAGAATTAAATAACTCAAATAAAAATCTTAGTTTATTTGTTATGATATTGGATGCAAGAAAAAATAGAATTTTTGCTTGCGAAAGCAAAACTTTAACAAAAGAAATGTATCTCTCTATTAGTCCTAATACTTTAGTACGAGGAACATATTCAATTCACACATTTATTAATGAGCCTAAAATTCAACGTCATGATGTTGCTGAGGATGTTTGTAAGTTTGTAGTTATAGATTCTAGTTCTTACCTCTCAAAGCATGGCAGTTATGATTATGGGTCTGTATTTGTAAAACATACATGGTTTTAAATTTTTAATACTACCAAAAGTCTTATGTTTAGAATATAAAAGTTAATTAGGAAAATAGTAATTAATGTATTAATTCCATAATTGAATTACGGTTTTATTCAAATAATAAATTTTAAAAAAAAGTAATAATGAAAAAAATACCTTTTAATCCCTCTTACATTGGTGTTAGATCAGATTTAATTAGATTAATTAAAGGTGATTCCCTATCAATACTAGATGTTGGTTGCGCAAACGGAGCTAATGGAAAATTTTTAAAAGACAAAAATATTGCAGATACAGTATATGGAATAGAATATGATTCAGAAATGGCGGAAATTTCTAAAACCTACTATGATAATGTTTTGATTGGAGATTTAAATTCAGCAGAATTTTTAAATAAGATTATTGATATTAAATTAAAATTTGATTATATTATCTTTGGCGATATTCTTGAACATTTAATAGATTCGGAACTAGTATTAAAAACCATTTGTACTAATTTATTAAAAGATAATGGGGAAGTAATCATTTCTGTACCAAATATCGCTCATATAGAACTTTTTATTCAAGTCTATATTAAAGGAACGTGGCCAAGGAATTCAAGAGGAATTTTTGACAAAACTCATCTTACTTGGTTCACCAAAAAAGATGCTCTTACTATTGTTGAAAATTCTAATCTTAAGTTAATTAACTATTATTCAAATTATAGGTCTAGGGATGCAATAGGATCAAAATTCACTTTTTTTTACAAAATACTTAGATTAATTAATAAAAATTGGTTTATTTTTCAGCATATCATGATTTGTAAAAAAAACTAATTATGCCTAAAGTATTTTCAATTATTGTTACCTATAATGCTGAAAAAAATAATTGGCTTTATAAATGTATAGATTCCTTGATAAGTTCAGAATTAAAGACTGAGATTATAATTGTTGATAATTTTTCTAAGGATACTACTTGTGAAATTATAAAAAAAAGATATCCAAGTGTTTTTTTAATTGAAAATAAACAAAACCTTGGTTTTGGAAAAGCTAATAATATTGGAATTAAAAAAGCTTATGAGCTAGATGCTGATTATTTTTTTTTACTAAATCAGGATGCTTGGATTGAAAATGATACTATTTTAAAACTCGTTAAAATTTCGAAACAAAATCCTGAATTTGGAATTATTAGCCCAATGCATTTGAATGGTAAAGGAAATGCATTGGATTACAATTTTTCCTATTATTTATCAGTTAATTTTTGTAAAAATATTTTTTCGGATATTTATATGAGAAATTTTGAAGACAAAATCTATAGTTTAAAATTTGTAAATGCGGCTTGTTGGTTGATTTCTAGGGGCTGTATTGAAACGGTAGGTGGATTTAGCCCCACTTTTTTTCATTATGGTGAAGATGTGAACTATTGCCATAGGTTATTATACCACGGATATAAAATTGGTGTAGTTTCTGATGCGAGAATTTATCACGATCGAGAAGAGCGCCCATCAAGTGTTTTTTTTGATGATGGTTTAAAATATAAGAGAAAAATTGTTTTATTTTTATCAAATCCATTTTCAATAAATATTTATAAATTTCTGTTTATCATTTTAAGGATTCAAAATTGGAGAAAATTATTTTTTACTACAAAAATCATTTCAAGTATTGATTTAAAGAATTTATTAAAAAATCGTAAAATTTCAAAAAAGAAAGGAATGCAATTTCTTGAATTAAAATGTTAAATTAAATTTAAAAAAAAGTTTTTATAACGAAAAGACATTTTATTAGGAACTCTAAAAAATAAATAATAAATATTTTTTATTGACAGTATATTAAAATGCAACTTAAAGATTATTGTTATAATTCAAATTGTAGAAATTCAACTTTATTTTACTTATAAAAATTAATGTCTAACCTAGTTTCTATAATTATACCAACTTATAATCGTTCCAATTTAATAGGTGCTACCCTTGATTCAGTGTTGTCTCAAACCTATGAAAACTGGGAGTGTTTAGTGGTGGATGACGGCTCTACTGATAATACAACTAAGGTCCTTAATTTGTATGTTAAAAATGAATCAAGAATAAGGTTTTGTCAAAGAAACAGAGAGCCTAAAGGTGCACCTACATGTAGAAATATTGGGTTAGAACTTGCAAAAGGTGATTATATAGTTTATTTAGACTCTGATGATTTGTTAGCACCATTCTGTCTAGAACAAAGAGTCGCCTTATTTAATCAAAATCACTCCTGTGATTTTCTAGTTTTTAAAAATATTTTGTTCCAAGAAGAGCCAATAGAAAATGGATTTTACTGGAATATTGATACCGATGAAGAAGACTTATCCCGTTTTATAAAACTAGATGCCTTGTGGCAAACTTCTGGGCCTATCTATAAAAAAGAGTTTTTAATTAAAATGGGTGGTTTTAAAGAAGATTTGTTATTTTGGCAAGATTATGATCTTCATCTTAGGTGTTTATTAAAGAAAGGAATGTATCTCAAATTTTTTGATTCGCCTGTAGATGTTTTTATTAGAGATGGAAGAAAAGATACAATAAGTAGAAGTATATCTTTTACAGGTGATATTAAAATTCTAGAAAAAAGAATAAATTTTTATTATGAAATATTGAATGAATATCATCTTACATTAAGTAATGAACATTTAAATTCTTTATTTTCAATTCTATATTTTTTTTCATCACAATATATAATTAGGCATGGAAAATATTTAACATTTTTAAAACATTGGATTAAAATTAATCGATTTAATAAAAATTCATTTTCGATTTATAAAAGTTTAATAAATGTTTTATTACTAAAATTATCTTCACGATTTTCCTTTTTTTTGAAAATTTCCAATAACTATTTAAAAAATAATATAAACAAAATACCAGATTATTTTGTTCTTAGAAAAAGTAATTTAGGTAAAATTGAATATAATAATTCAATTATTTAACTTTAAAATATTTAATAATCATAAATTAATTTATGAAAACCGTTGTTTTTACACTTTGTTCCAATAATTATTTAGCACATGCCAAAACCTTAGGTGATTCCATACGAGAAAAGTGTCCTGAAACGGATTTTATCATTGGTTTGGTCGATGATTTTGATCCCAATATAGATTATACCTTTTTTAAACCATTTGAAATTATTAAATATAATCAAATAGGCTTTGATTGTTTTGAGGACATGTTGTCGAGGTATAATATTATTGAGTTTAATACGGCTGTAAAGCCTTATTATTTTGGATACTTATTTCAAAAATATGGTGCTGAAACTAAAATATATTATGTAGATCCAGATATAGTTTTTTATAAAAATATGGACGTCTTAAATGGTATTTTGGATCATCACGCTGTTGTATTAACTCCCATGTTAACTAAGCCAAACGACGAGGTAACTACTGATGAATTGGTAGCAATGCGTCATGGGATGTATAATTTGGGTTTTATAGGCGCAAGATATTGTGAAGAAACATTACAATTTATGAAGTGGTGGCAGCAAAGATTGCGACATCATTGCGTTATTGACAAGCCAAGAGGTTTGTTTGTTGATCAAAAATGGATAGATATTGCTCCTTTATTTTTTGAAGGTATTTATATTTTTAAACATTTAGGCTATAATATGGCTTGGTGGAATTTTGCAGAAAGAAGATTAAAAACTATAAATAATGACTACTTTGTGAATGACACTTCACAAGAATTAGTTTTTTTTCATTTTAGTGGTTATAAAATAGGTAGTCTTTATTATACTGGGCGAGTTGAAAAAAAAGAATACCTGTTAGCAACTCTCCCAGAGCTTCAAATTCTTTTTGCTGATTATTCTGAAAGATTAAAAAATAATAACGTTGAGAAATTATCAGCTGTAAAGCCATTATTGAACTTTGCCTCCCTTAAAAAAAATCCTAAAAAGAGTTTAATTCAAAGAGTAAAGTCAAGACTTTTTAAAAGATAAAAGGAATTGGTGTAATTATATAAAATATTTAAAAAAGCTTAATGTCAAGTACTAAATTTGGAGTTTCTATTGTAATATGCACTTTTAATGGTAAGCATAGATTGCCAAATGTTTTGAGTTCTATAACAAGACAAGAACCATCGGTTTTATATGATTTTGAATTGATTATTGTAGATAATTTGTCCACTGATGGCACTACTTTATTTTGCAACGATTATTTATCCCAAGCAGCAATTTCTTTTCCATGGCAAATAGTAACAGAACAAACACCTGGATTAAATCATGCACGATTAAAAGGACTCAAAGAAGCCCAATATGAGTTTGTTTTATTCTGTGATGATGATAATGTGCTGTCTGATAATTATTTAAATGTAGCTTCAGAAATTCTACTATCAAATTCAGCAATAGGTGCATTAGGTGGATGTGGCATTCCAGTTTTTGAGGGAGAAAAGCCAGAGTGGTTTGATTGCTATAGTTATAGTTTTGCAGTAGGCGCACAAGCTTCGCAAGAAGGGATTATGATTAAATATCCATCAGAATTATATGGAGCTGGTACTTTTTTTAGAAAGTCTCCCTTACTTGAGTTATTTAATAAAGGGTTTAAGACTATCATGTCAGACAGAAAAGGCAATACGCTTGCTTCAGGAGGAGATGTAGAGTGGTGTTATTTAATTCAGTTATTAGGGTATAAGCTTTATTATGACCATAGATTAGTTTTTTGGCATCATATGCCGAAGCAAAGAATGCATTGGGAGTACTATTTACGACTCAAAAAAGGAATTTCTTCTGGTGTTTGTAATTTACTTACTTATGGTTGTTTATTTAGAAATCGTAAAATGTCTCCTATTTTATATTTTACAACTTGGTTTACTAAAATGATTTTCGCTCTTTTGATTTATTTCAAGCTCAGATTACATGCTTTTGTAAAAGTACATTCAAATATTATTGAGCAAGAATTAGCAATAACTATTTGGAGGGAGAAGCTATTTTCTTATTGGCGCAATAGTATTCAATCTTATAAACATTTTATCCAATTGAAAAATTATTTTTAATGCCCTATTTTACCATTGTTATTCCTTCTTATAATCGAGGCCATATTGTGGGCAGGGCTATTGAATCTGTTTTAAATCAATCCTATTCTGATTTTGAAATCATTGTTGTTGATGATGGTAGTACTGACAATACAAAAGAAGTAGTATGTCAATATATGGATTCTCGTATTCATTATTTTTTTCAAGAGAATAGTGGTGTAAGTGCTGCAAGGAATACAGGAAGTAAATTAGCCAAAGGAGATTATCTTGTTTTTTTAGATAGTGATGATTATGTAAATGATAATTGGTTAAAAGATTTTTTTACTGAACTGCAACCTAACTTAACCGATGTTGTTCTTTGTAGAAGTAAAATAACTGAGGATTTTAAAAATGATTCAAGTTCTTTTTTAGCTGGAACATTCGCAATAAATAAAAATGTATTTTATGCTATTGGAATGTATGATGAAAAATTGAGGTTTGGTGAAAATACCGAATTAAATTGGAGAATCAATTTTAATAATAGCCGAATTAAGACTATAGAAAATAGTAATATAATATATGATCTTACTTACAGTGAAGGTGGTTCAAATAGTCAAAATAAAGTAGATTTTTTTTATTATGTTATTGAAAAGCATAAAGAGATTATTCAAAAAAAAAGAAAATGGGCACAATTATTATATCAAATTGCAGGTGTAAATTGTTTTCAACTAGGAAGAAAAAAAGAAGGAAGAAAATTAATATGGATGGGTTATTTTAAAAAGCCTTTACATATAAAATCTTTAGGAAGAGCATTTTATTATTCTTTTAAAAAATAAATCTCACAATTAATATAGGTAAATATGTTAAATAATAATTTTAAAATTGCGGTAGTTATAGTAACATTTAATAGATGTGATGAACTTGTAAAAACGATTACTGCCATTCAAAATCAAGGGATTATAGAAAATGATATCATTGTAATTAATAACAATAGTACTGATACTACTAAAAACATTCTCGATAGTAATTATAAAAATATACAATCAATACATTTAAATGAAAATATTGCCTCAGCTGGAGGTTTTTCAAAAGGAATGCAAACAGCTTTTGAAAAAGGGTATGATTGGGTTTGGCTCTTTAATGATGATTCAAGACCAGTAGAAGGTTCTTTACAATCAATCCTTGCGCACGTTAATTCTGATAAAATTCAAATAGGATTATTAAAGATTGCGAATAAAGATGAAAATAATAAAGCAGTACTCTTATATTGGAATGGCGTTAGAAAACCAGTTTATGTAGATGTGAGTAATGATATCGTACAAACTGATTTAATTACTTTTGATGGCTGTATTATTTCAAAAAAAACAATTGAAAAAATTGGCTATTGTGATCCATTATATTTTATGGGCACCTATGAATTTGATTATTGTTTAAAAGCGAAAGATGCTGGTATTGGTGTGTATACCTTGCCCAATGGATTAATTGAAGATGGTAAATTGGGTGGAAAAAATGGGACTCCTCCTTGGCGTCAATATTATAATACCCGAAATCACTTATGGCTTGCCTTAAACCGGAAGTCTCTTGTTATATTTAAAGGTTGGCTACTACGAGAAATAAAATACACTTTAAGTATTATATTGAGTGGAGATAAAAAGATTATGCGATTAGTGTTTAAATTAAGAGCTATTAGAGATGCTTTTTTAAACAAAAGAGGCAAAAGATATGACCCTGTAAAATATAAGTAATTTATTAATTTGATGTTATGAAATTATATAAATATTTAGATTATATCACAGAATTAATTTATAGGAAATTGATGCGTTTTCGATTAAAGAAAAAAAAATTTTCTATTATATCAAATGATTGTTGGGGTGGAAGTGTTTATTTAGATTTAGGTATATCTTATACATCACCTACTGTTAATTTATTTATTTATTCGTCATGTTATATTAAATTTATTAAAGATTTAGAGAAATATATTTCGTTAGATTTAGTGTTTGTTGATAAATCAAAGTATGATGTATCCAATGAACATAGAAAAACAAAGAATAAGTATTATCCCATTGGCATGTTGGACGATATAGAAATTCATTTTTTGCATTCAAAAGATAATTTAGATGCTCAAATGAAATGGAACATGAGAAAGGAACGTATTGATTTTAATAATTTATTTTTTAAGTTTTCGGATTCTCACATGATTGATTCAAAAGATCTTTTAGAATTTGAAAAATTACCTTTTAAAAATAAAGTCATTTTTGTGTCAAAAAAATATGATGGTTTGAATAACTATATTTTATTGAATTTTTTCAAAAAACATGGTCAAGTTTCAGACCCCTTTAAATATGCATGGATTTACAGATTGCATTTTGATTTTGTGAAATGGATAAATAAGGGTTAGAAGCTATTTAGTTTACAAAACAATAGTTTCAAATAAATAATTTTAATTAGATATACCATTATAATGGATGTTCAATTTGAAGAAAAATTAGATTTTAAAGTATCAGTAATTATACCTGTTTATAATGCTGGATTATATATTGAACAAGCAGTTGTATCAGCAGTAAATCTTGTTGAAGTAGGAGAGATCATTTTAATTGAAGATGGTTCAAAAGACAACTCCCTACAATTATGTAAAGCGTTAGTTGCTCGTTTCAATAAAATAAAATTACTTACACACGAAAATAATGAAAATAAAGGTGCTTCTGAAAGTAGGAATTTAGGAATATGTAGTGCAATATTTCCTTTTGTTTCTTTTTTAGATGCAGATGATGTTTATGATGTTTCAAGATTTCGTTTGGATAAATCAATACTTACCTCAAACAATACTATTGATGGTGTATATTCTGCTGTTGGATATTTAGATGAAGAAGATGGAAAAATGTTTTATCTACGAAAAGTAATTTCACCTAACGAATTATTTCATTTTTTATTGATAGGAACCTACGGGCATTTTCACACCAATGGAATTACTTTGAGAAAATCTGTTTTTGATGATGTGGGGTATTTTTCCTCCCAATTAATTCTTCATCAAGATAGTGAAATGTGGTTAAGAATCGCCTTAAAAAAGAAATTGATAAGTGGGGATTTAAAGAATCCTGTGGCATTGATTAGACGGCATGAGGGTAATAGGATATGGAAAGGTCAAAACTATAGCACTAAATACTTATTATATGTGACCTTTTATAATTGGGCATTAAATGAAAATATATCTAAATATGACCTTTTCTTATTGTTAAGAAGAATTTCAATTTATGAATCTAAAAAAAGCAATAAATGGTATTATTTTTTATTATTAAAAAATTGTTTTATAGGTTTATTTAAATTAAAAATAGTAAAATAAAATATTTAAGAAAATCATTTAGATGATTACCGAGAACTTGCTAAGTATTGGTTTTAAATTACTTTATAAAATAAAATTGAATTCAAGTAAAAAGAATTTATACGGAAAAAATCAAATTTATTTTAAATAACCACTTTAAATAAATTTTTAATTTGTAGATCTTTATGGAAAAAGAAATTCGATTCGCTGCTTTTATTATGACTTATAAAAGAGTTTCTGTATTAGAATCTACGTTAGAAAAATTATTTATACAATCATTTCCACCTGAAAAGGTTATAATAATTGATAATGATCCAGAACAAAGTGCTGCTTTTCTTGTTGAGAAACTAAATTATTTACCAATTGAATATTATAGTGTTGGATATAATTCTGGTCCTGCTGGTGCTGCAAAATACGGTTTACAATTATTGTCACAACAGAATTATGATTGGATAGGTTGGATTGATGATGATGACCCACCATTATTTGATGACGTTTTCGAAATATTATTAAAAATTGCTATTAATAACCCAAAGTGTGGATGCGTTGGAGCCGTAGGACAGTATTATAATAAGAAATCTGGAAAAATAATTAGAGTTAAAGATGAAGAATTGGAAGGAATCGGAACTTTAAAGGTTGATAATATAGCAGGAGGGATGAGCAAAATTATTAATTCAAAAGTATGTGTTGAAAGCCATGTTTTTCCTGATGAATCTTTATTTTATGGTTTTGAAGAATTAGATTTTGACATTAGATTGCAAAATGCAGGTTATGATTTGAAAGTAGATAAACAGTTGTACAAAAAGCACAGATTGTATTATAATATTTTAAATAAAAAAAAAGAAAGAGGAAAAAAGAAAGAAAATAATAAAATATGGAGAGAGTATTATTCAACAAGAAACAGTTTGATTATTCAATATAAAAATAAATATTATAAGGTTATAATGTTATCTTATTTTAGATATATGTTAAAAATCTTTAATGGATTTCGTTTTGGTATTAAATACGGTATTATAAATACAAAAATGATATTGCTAGGTATTATTGATTTTCATTTTATTATTTTGAAATTTGGTAAATTGAAACAAAAATTAACCACAGAAAAATAATAATTATAACCCGTTAGGTATAAATAATCAATATTTTTTGTTAATAGATTTTTGCATTAGATTTATATTCAAATAGAACAAAAATGTCTGTCTTAGCTTGTCATAAAAATTAAAAAAACACATTTCGACAAGCTCAATGTTATAATTTAGAATAAATTTGCCCCTAAAAATAATTGCACCTAGCGGGTTAATTACATGAATTATTTAAATGAGTAGTAAAAGATTATTAAAAGCTATAGTGTAAATTGGCGTGTAAAATTTCCCATCCGGATAATTAAAAAAAATAATTTTATGAAAAAAATTTACGACAAAGAATTTTATGAAAACAGAAATCAAGACACTTATGTTTCTGCACAAAAAATTTTAAAACTAATTTTCGAAAATTCTCATCCAAAAAGTGTAATTGATTTTGGTTGTGGTGTTGGCACATGGTTAAAAGTGTCAAAGAATTTGGGCGCAACTAATGTTTTAGGTTTTGAGGGATCATGGTTAAATAAGTCACATTTAGAAATAGATGAAAATGAATTTCAATATGCTAATTTATCTGAGGCGGTTATATTGAATGAAAAATATGATTTGGCTATATCATTAGAGGTTGCTGAGCATATTGATGAAAACTCTGCTGATACTTTTGTATCTAATTTAGTTAATGCATCTGATATTGTTCTGTTTTCTGCCGCTATTCCTTTTCAAAGAGGAAGTGGTCATGTTAATGAGCAGTGGCCGGAATATTGGATTGAAAAATTTGCCAGTCATAACTATACTGTTATTGATTTTGTAAGACCCAAAATATGGAATGAAAATGGTATAAAAACTTGGTACAAACAGAATGTTCTATTATATATAAATAAAGAAAAAATTTCTTTACTTGAAGCATTTAATATATCTACATCGAATCAATCAGATATGTATTCAATAGTTCATCCAAGTACTTTTATGAGACAGGTTGAATTAAGTCAACCTAAATACATGCCCCTTTTTAAAACATTGAAAGCACTCCCATATTTATTCTTTAGACCAATTTTTAAGAAAATATTGAAATAAAAATCATTTTCAATTAGTCTATTACTTTAATGTAACTTTTATTTTTTTAGCTTCTGCTGCTGTTCATTAGGAAAACTATTTCAAAAATTATAATGATTATTTAGATGAGGCTGCTATTCAATTTGTTTAAGATAAAAATCAAGATGCAATTATTAATTACAATTCAAGGGCCTATTTTACTTAAATAACATTTCTCAACTATGAAAATTTTAATCACTGGAGCTGCTGGCTTTATTGGAATGCATACTGTTCAAAAATTCGCCTTTTTAGGTTACGAAATTATCGCTTTAGATAATATCAATTCCTATTATGAAACCGATTTGAAATATGCGCGTTTAGCAGCACTAGGAATTGAAAGAAATGCTATAGTTTATAACAAATTGATTAAAGGTCATGGTGATAACATCTCCTTTATTCAATTAGATATTCAAGATGCCGGAAATTTGAATGTATTATTTGCAACTCAAAATTTTGATATTGTCATTCATTTAGCTGCACAAGCTGGTGTAAGGTATTCAATAACTAATCCTAGAGATTATATAGACAGTAATATCATAGGTTTTTATACAATTCTGGAAGCTTGTAGAAATTTTGAAGTACAACATTTACTATTTGCTTCTAGTTCCTCAGTTTATGGAGATACTGAAACTATTCCCTTTTCTGAAAATCAAAATACCGACTCTCCAGTAAGCTTTTATGCTGCAACCAAAAAAAGTAATGAAGTCATGGCGCATGCTTATGCTTCTCTATATGAATTAAAAATTACTGGATTACGTTTTTTTACCGTTTATGGTCCATGGGGAAGGCCTGATATGGCTCCTGTTTTATTTGCCAAAGCAGGAGTTGAGCAACAGCCTATAAAGGTTTTCAACAATGGAGAACAAAGTCGAGATTTCACCTATATTGATGATATCGTTCAAGGGATTGTACTTGTAGCTGAAAATAAATCTTTATTGAAGAATTATCAAATTTTAAACATAGGAAAAGGTAGTCCAGTTTCCTTAATGGATTTTATTCGTCTTTTAGAAAAAGAATTGAATTTACAATTTGACTATGATTTTATGCCTCCACAAAAAGGGGACGTAATAACGACTTATTCTAATACTAGTGAAATAGAAAAATTAGGTTATAAGGCTTCAACTCCACTAGAAATAGGTATTCCTAAATTCGTGAAATGGTTTAAAGATTATTATAATATTACTCAAAAATTTTGAAACAAAAAACTATTAAAATACTTGTATTGACCGATGGAATAATTGTCAAAAAATGGGTTTTCGACATTATTCAATATGTTATAAATTCTAATCATTTTGAATTAAATGGTCTTGTAATCAATACAAGTAAATCTGTTTCTAATTCCTCTTTTTTTTATAGACTTTTACGATTATTTGACAGAAAATTTTTTACCTCAAAAACAAATCCATTTCAACCTGTACAATTATCATTTGATGAAAATCTAATTCATTATACAACACCAATTCAAAAACAATTTAGTGATTGGGTTGATGATGAGTGTTTAGCCTTTATTAAAGATAAAAATCCTGATATTATTTTAAGATTTGGATTTAGAATTTTGCGAGGGCCAATTCTTGGCCTTCCAAAGTTTGGTATATGGTCTTTACATCATGGTGATGCTAAGATCAATAGAGGGGGGCCACCAGCGTTTTGGGAAGTTGTAAATGAAGAAAGTATTTCAGGTATTACTTTGCAACAAATTACTGAGGATTTGGATGGTGGAAAAGTTTTAGGTAGCGCTTTTGTAAAAACAGATTTTACTTCTTTTTATCGCAACCAAGTAATAGTATTTGAAACTGGCACTAGGCTCTTTCAGGAGAAACTCAGAGAGTTTGCCGAAGATAATTTATCATTAGAAAATACAGTTTTTAACTTTTATAGTGATAGATTATATAAAAATCCAAGTAATGCTGAATCGTTAATTATTTTTAGTAAGTTTTTTTTTAAATCAATTAGAAGAAGTTTATCAAGTCTAATTTATCAACAACAATGGGTAATTTCTCACTCTAAAACAAATAATGAAGAAAAATCGATCTATAGATATCAACAATTAAAACCACCAAAAGGCATAAGTTGGGCAGATCCTTTTCCTGTTCTGTTTGAAAATAAATTATGGTTATTCGCAGAAGAAATAGGCAGTAACCAAAAAGGTGCAATTATATGCTTTGAGTATAATTATGACAATAAACAATTTAACAAACCCAAAAGAATAATTGAAAAGCCCTTTCATTTATCCTATCCATTCGTTTTTTTTTATGAAAATGAATGGTTTATGATACCAGAAACAGGTGACTCTAGTAAAGTTATTTTGTTTCAATCCTCTCATTTTCCTTATCAATGGGAAGAGCATTCTGTCCTTGTTGAAAATGTAAAACTTTATGATGTTACCCCATTTGAATTTAAAGGGATTTGGTATTGTTTTGCTTCTGAAAGAATTGCAAACTCAACTGCACCAAATGATTTGTTACATCTATATATTTTAAAAGACGGCCCACTAGGAAAATGGGAAAAGCATCCAAAAAGTCCTGTGAAAATAGATGCTAGGGGAGGAAGATCCGCAGGTAGAATATTTGCTAAGGATAATAAAATATATAGACCAGCACAGTTAGGTGCACCAAAATATGGACATGGTATTCAATTCTACGAAATAATTACACTGGATGAATATAACTATGAAGAAGTAGTAGTGGATACTATTTTGCCAAATTGGGATGCTGATTTATTAGCCACTCATACTTATAATGAAGTTGAAGGTTGGAACTTCATTGATTTTCAAAGAAGGGTAAGGAGATTTTGACGATGAGAATATTATTAGTAATAGATTCCTTTTTTACTGGTGGTGCTGAATTTTCTAGTTTAGAACTTTTCAACTATTTGCAAGAAAAAAATGTTGTAATCCAAATATGTAAGTTAAAAAAAATGAGTCTAGAATATTCTGCTGAAACATTTCAGATAAGTAACGACATCATAAGCACATTACCAAAAGATACTTTTTTAGGAAAAAGAAAAGCTTTAAAAAAAATAATTACTGAATTTAATCCTGATATCATTCACTCGGTATTATTTAATGCCAATCTATTAGTTAGATCTATTAGAGTTTTTGATTCTTCTTTTGTCCATATTGAAAGTTTAGTAAATCATACCTATAGTGAAAATAGATTACAGGAAAAAGGCGTAACAAAATTTAAACTAGAAGGTTATAGATATTTAGACAAAATAACGAGTATTTTAGGAACTGATCATTTTCACCCCAATGGTTATTCTGTTGCTAAGCATTACCAAGAGAAGCTAGGGATAGACCAAAAGAAAATGACAGTAGTTCACAGAGGCAGAGACATTAAAAAATATGATGTATTAGCATTTAACAGAAAAGAAAATAGTATTGAGGAAGATACAATAATTTTACTTAATGTTGCACGCCAAGAATATCAAAAAGGGCAAGACATATTGCTGAAAGCATTAACTCTATTACCTAAAAATATTTTTGAAAAAGTACATTTGTTAATAGTAGGCAGAGAAGGAAAATTAACTACCTCACTTCTTAAATTTGTAGAAGAAAATAAACTGGAAAAAACGGTAACTTTTTTGGGTCACAGAACGGATATTCCAGCATTATTGAAAATGTCCGATATTTTTGTTTTTCCATCAAGATTTGAAGGACTTCCTGGTGTTTTGATTGAAGCAGAGGCATCAGGTTTGCCTATTATATGTACTGATTTATCAATGATGAAAGAAGTAGTTGAAGTTGATAAGAATGCATATGTTTTTGAACTAGATAATGAAAAACAATTAGCAGCTTGTATCAGTAAATTGGTTCAAGATGACAATATAAGAAACAGATTTGCACTAGAAAGTAAAAACATTTTTAATCAAAAATTTCAAATTGAAACTGTACATCAAAAAATGTTTGATTTGTATAACAAATTACTTTCCAAATGATACTATTTCAAATCATACAAAAACCTCAAAAAAGAGGTGCAGAAATTTTCGCTGCACAACTTTCGGAGCATTTGGAAAAATTAGGTCATACGGTGATTTTAATTTCACTTTTTAAAGGTGTTTCTGAATTGCCATTTTCTGGAAAAAAAATACAATTGAGTAGACCCATTTCAAAACGATGGTATGATTATGAAGCATGGCAACAAATAGCTCGTCTAGTCAAAGAATTTAAACCAGATATTATTCAGTGTAATGCTGGCGATACCTTAAAGTTCCTGATTTTATCAAAATTATTTTTTGGTTGGAATGTTCCTGTTATTGCCAGAAATGCAAGTACTGTTAGCAACTATATTAAATCAACTCCAACAAAAATTATAAATCATTTTTTTTATAAAAAAGTTGATGCCATTATATCAGTTTCAAAATTTAGTGCAGAGGATATAAATTTTTTATTTCCATCTACCCAAAAGAAAACTTTTGTAATTCCTATAGGAATTGAAGAAATAGTTACCCATCAGGTTGAATGGAAAAATCAACCTACTAATTCTATTAATGTAGTGCATGTAGGTGGATTTACTTTTGAAAAAAATCATCTTGGCTTGTTAAGAATTTGGAAATTATTTTTAGAGTCAAAACCTAATGCCGTTCTGCATTTATTAGGCGATGGTCCGATGAAGCAAGAAATAGAAAAAGAAGTGATAAAAATGAATCTGTCAGATTCGATTATTTTTTATGGTTGGACAGCAAATCCTTTAGATTATATTAGCAAAGCCGATATGCTGGTTTTACCCAGTATTATTGAAGGTCTTCCTGGTGTTATACTAGAAGCTATGTACTGCAGAACACCAGTTGTAGCTAATGATGTTGGAGGAATACATGAGCTAATTGAACACAAACAAACAGGCTTTTTGGTTGAAAAAAATGATGAATTGAATTTTGTTAATTTTATGCAAGAAGCCTTGACAATAGATTCTAGTTTTAAAGAAAAAGCCTTTCAAATAGTAACACACAATTACACAAATAAGAATATTGCAAAATATTTTGAAAAAATATATTTTACTATTTTAAAATAGAAATTTTAAATATACCAAGGTATAGTAATTTATAAGCTGAAAAATAGCAAAAAGCGATTATTAATTAAGTAGACTAAATAATTAGACTTTATAAATTGTAGCAAACAAGTCAAATCTAATTTTTTAAGTTCTTCTATTTTTTATAAAAAAAAATATTTTTAAGATTCTTTTAATATAAATAAAGTAAGAAGTTACTATATACTTTAAAATCATGCCATTTTTTTATAAAAAATAAATGAGAATCAAAATCCTCCACATCATAAAATCTCTGGGTCGCGGTGGTGCAGAAATGCTATTGCCTGAAACTTTAAAATCTCATCATCAAGACCAATTTGAGTTTCATTACCTCTATTTTTTACCTTGGAAAAACCAATTGGTTGAAGCCATAGAAAAAGCTGGAGGTAAAGTAAGTTGTTTTCCTGCAAACAATAATATTCAACTACTACTACAATTTCCCAAAATCGTTAGTTACTGTAAAGAACATCAAATTCAATTGATCCATGCGCATTTGCCTTGGGCTGGTTTTGTATCTCGATTAGTGCATTTAACAACTCGTATTCCCTTGTTTTATACTGAACATAATTTGCAAGAGCGGTATCATTTTATTACTAAATTACTCAATAAATTGAGTTTCAATTGGCAAACTCTCGGCATAGGTGTTTCTGAAGATGTTGCCCAATCCATTCAAAAAAATATTTGTCCATCAATTTCAGTAAAAACTATTTTAAATGGTGTTACTACGACTACTTTTCAAAGAAAAAATCCTCTAGAAAGAGCAAGCATTAGAGAAGTGTATGGTATCCCTGGTGATGCTATATTAGTTGGAACAGTAGCCGTTTTTCGTTTTCAGAAAAGATTGGATTTATGGCTCGAGATTATGGCAGAAGCTATCAAACAAAATCCTAAAATATATGGTATTATAATTGGTGCCGGACCTTTAGAACCCATGCTAAAAGAAAAACATAAAGCATTAGGTCTAGAGGAAAAAGTATTTTTTACGGGTTTGCAAACCAATGTAAAACCCTATTATGAAGCGATGGATGTTTTTATGATGAGTTCTTCTTTTGAAGGATTGCCCATTGCATTATTGGAAGCTATGAGTATGGGTTGTGCTATTGTTTCGACCGATGCTGGAGGAATCAAAGAAGTTTTAAGACCTAACAAAGATGGTTTTGTAGTATCAGTTGATGCTTGGAAAACACTTTCAAAATCAATAGTTGTATTGGCTGAAGACGACCAAAAATTAAAAGAATACCAATCACTTGCAAGACAGAGAGTGGTTGACTCTTTTAGCATTGAAGTAATGGTCAATGCCTTAGAAAAATTATATTTAGCACAAATTATATGATTGTAAGAGAAGCGAAGCAAGAGGATACTGATTCTATTGTCGTTTTACTTCAAGCCAGTTTAGGAGAAAGTTTACTCAAAAAATCGGCTGAAATATGGAATTTCAAGCATGTTATAAATCCTTTTGGAGAGTCAACCGTTTTATTAGCCGAAGAAGACTCAGCCTTAATAGGTGTAAGGGCTTTTATGACTTGGCGGTGGCAAGTGGGCAATCAAGTGTGGAACGCCTACAGAGCTGTTGATACTGCGACACATCCTAATCACCAAGGAAAAGGCATTTTTAAAAAGTTGACATTGCAAGCACTTGATAAAATACATGAAAAAGGAGACTGCTTTGTTTTTAATACGCCAAATGATCAAAGTCGTCCGGGTTACTTAAAAATGGGTTGGCAGGAAGTGGAAAAAATTAAAGTGGCTTTGGTTCCCACTTTTTTTTATGCCTTAAAGTTTTTTTTTTCAAGAAAAGTTTCTGAAAGTATTCTATCACTAGTACAACTTGAAAACTTATGTGCCATTCACAATAAAAAATTCTCCTCAAAAAATGTATTGTTTACCCCAAAGTCAGCTCAGTATTTGAAATGGCGTTATGAGGTCAATCCTTTACAAACCTACTTTGTTTATTCCACATCAGATTGTTATGTTGCCATGTATGTCAAAAAACATCGATTTTTTAATGAACTAAGAGTGGTAGAGGTAATTGGCCATCATGATGTTTGTATTGATAAAGTTATTCAAAAGGCTATTATTTCCTATGCCGTTAAAAACAAATGTTACCTTGTTACTGTTGCTGATTCCTCCCTTTTTGCAATTCGTATGTATGGCAATTTTGGACCCAAATTAACTTTTAAATCTTTGACAAATAATACTATCTTTGTTGACCAAGCGCTGAAAATCGAAAACTGGAGTTATAGTTTAGGAGATTTAGAATTGTTTTGATAGTTCACGAAGGGTTGATTTAAATTTTTATACCTAACCGATTGGTGAAATACATAAATTTTTAATGGATTTTTTTCTTTTACTTCTATTATTATACTATATAACCCAACTTTTCATAAAGAAGATTGTGGAGAAGTTCCCCATGGTTTCAACAAAAACACTCAATAACTTATTTTTATATCATTTATTCTTTTTCGTTGTTTATTACATAACAACCATTATTAGTAGGTCTGACTCACAAGAATATTATAGAAAAGCATCTGAAATTGGTGGGAATTGGAATTTAATAGCCAATACTAGTACAAGATTTATTGATAATTTTGCTGCACCCTTTACTTATCTTGGATTGTCCTATGAATCAGTGATGTTGTTGTTTTCATGGTTTGGATATATTGGATTTGTTTATGCCTACCTATTTTTTAGAGAAAATATTCCTGTAAATGTTACGGTTTTTAAAAAATATGATTTATTAACTTTATTATTGTTTTTACCAAATATGCATTTTTGGACCGCTTCTTTAGGGAAAGGGTCCTTGATATTTATGGGATTGATGCTATTTGCTTTTGCTATTAAAAAACCAAGAAACAGATTTCTTACCTTAATAATTGGTGGCTATTTTGTTTATATGATTAGGCCTGCAGTTATGTTATTTGTACTGGCAGGTGTTATGATTGGTTTATTGACGGGAAGAGAAAAATTAGGCATTGGCACTAGAGTTATTGTGGTATTGGCTTCTATTGCTTTTCTTTATGGTGCTAGTAGTACCATTCTAGGTTCAGTAGAGATTGATCAAAACTCAGAAAATGTAGTGGAGGATTTTCAAGATTATGCTAGTGCACAGTCTGATAGGCTTGAAACCTCTAAATCAGGAGTTGCTATGCAAAGTTATTCACTACCGTTTAAATTATTTACTTTTTGGTTTAGACCCCTTTTTGTGGACTCACCGAGCACGCTTGGATTATTTAGTTCGGCGGAGAATTTAGTTTATTTATTGTTATTCTATAATATCTTTAATATGCGATTTATAGCATTTATTATAAAAGCACCCTACATGGTCAAAATGTCTGCTATCACTTTTTTAGTGGCCTCTTATGCCATGACTTTTGTAATGTCTAATTTGGGCATTATCATGCGTCAGAAAACCATGGTAATGTATTTTGGTTTTTTTGTAGTTTATTATTTTCTGGCCGAGGAAAAGTTTAACAAAGAGCAGCAACAAAAACTAAAACTTACATCTGTTTCCTAATCTATCTTAAAGCTATTCGTTATGAAAAAAGGCGCTTTAGTCATTTCTCTGGATTTTGAATTGGTATGGGGTCTATTTGATCATATTGCTATTCAAGATAAACTAGTTTACTTTGACAACACGCTTACTGTTATTCCAAGATTGCTTGAGACCTTTGAAAAAAATAATGTTCATGTAACTTGGGCGACCGTAGGCATGCTCTTTAATGAAAACTGGGAAGAATGGCATGTTAACAAACCTGCTTTATTGCCCACGTATCAAAACCTAGATTTAAATCCTTATTTGTATGGAGAAAAACATAGAAAAAGTGGTTTCGACCGTTTCTTTTTTGCACCTCAACTTATCAGAGCCATACAAAGTGTTAAGGGTCAGGAGATAGGTTCTCATACTTATTCTCATTATTACTGTTTAGAGAAAGGGCAAACTCAATCCCAATTTGATGCTGATTTACAACAGGCTGTTATAATAGCAAACAAATTCGCTGTCACGCTGGAATCTCTTGTTTTTCCTAGAAATCAATTTAATGAATCGTATCTAGAAACTTGTCAAAAGAATCAAATAAAAACAGTTAGAACTAATCCTAGTTCTTGGTATTGGGATGCTACTATTCCCGATACTATTTTTTCGAAATTAGCTCGTACAGGTGATGCCTATTTGCCTTTGAGTAAAAAATCATATAAGGGAGATGCTATACCAACTTCAAGAGTTGTTGAGCAACCAGCCAGTCGCTTTTTAAGACCACAACATTCACAAACTCTACTTAACAGCGCACGTGTGCATAGAATAAAAAACGAAATTATACAGGCGGCCAAAAATGGTGAAGTCTATCACTTATGGTGGCATCCGCATAATTTTGGTATAGACCCTGAAGGAGCTCTGGAAGCATTGCAACAAATTCTGTCCGTATTTCAACAGTGTCAACAAACCTATGGCATGGAAAGTCTTACCATGCGTGCTCTAGCTCAGCCTTATCTTTCGCATTCATAATACCCTATCAATAGTGTTAAAATGGTTTAAAAATAGCTCTAGATACTATTGGCTCCTTTTGGGTTATCATCTAATCTTTACTTATTTTGCCTATCAAATTCGAGTTGAAAGGGGTAGAGCGGACTCTCAGTTATATTGGTTTCAAAACTTTTATACCCAAGGAAAATCTTGGTTTGATTTTTTTCATTACGGCACCGATTTTATTCTCTTTATAAATTATCCTTTTGTAAAAATGGGCATTCCTTATTGGGGTGGCTTTTTGCTCTACAGTACTATAGGTTTTTTGGGAATTATTCAATGGATTCGTTGGGCAAAGATAGTAATGAAAGACACTTTCATTACTGACAAAACTACTTTGTTTTGGTTGGTTTTTTTGCTGCCCAATCTTCACTATTGGACTGCTAGTTTAGGAAAAGAATCTTTTATTTTTTTTGGAATTGCTTCTATTTTTTATGCTTTTGCTACCAGTCATTTCAAGTCTATTTCATTTGTATTGGGAAGTTTACTAGTTGTAATTATTCGACCGCATGTGGCTTTGATGCTTTTTTCCTCCATTGTCTTGTTACTACTTTTTCAAAAGCGCTATTCCCATAAAAAAAGACTGTTTTTATTTTCAGGTGGTTGCCTCCTCTTGTTCTCACTAACGTATATGTCATTCCAAGTTTCCTCTATCCGCTCTTGGAATTGGGAACGCATTCAACATTTTAATCAATACGCTTTACTTTCGTTTAGGGGTTCAGGTTCTTATGTGCCCATGTTAGACTATACTTATTTTTACAAACTATTTTCGTTTCATTTCAGACCCTTATTTTTTGATTCCTATTCTATCTCCCTGTTTTTTGCCAGTGTAGAGAATTTGCTGATGCTTATTATTTTTATCTTAGCTTTATTATTTATTGTCCGCTATTATACTCTGCTAGTTTTTCCTTCATGGATGAAAATTACTTTTTGGTTTTCGCTTTTAGCGTCTGTTATCTATATTGAACGTTATGCTAATTTGGGTATATTCATGCGGACCAAAATGATGTTTCAGCCTTTTTTGCTCCTAGCCTTGTTGAATATTATTAGTCAAGGCATTACTCTTTATAAAAAAAATCATGAATAAACCCAAATTAGTTCGTGTTACTACCGTTCCTATTTCTTTGGACAAGCTACTGCATGGTCAATTAAGATTTATGAGTGCTTATTATGAAGTTATTGCCCTTAGTTCTGATAAAGAGTATCTCAGTAGGGTAGGTGATAGAGAAGGTGTTCGAACGTTTCCACTAGAAATGTCTAGAAAAATAACACCTATTGCGGATTTATTGGCTATTATAAAACTTTTCTTTTTCTTAAGAAAAGAAAAACCTCTCATTGTCCATTCCCATACCCCTAAAGCAGGTCTAGTTACTATGATAGCCGCTAATCTTGCCCGAGTACCTATACGACTTCATACAGTAGCGGGTTTACCACTTATGGAAACTACTGGCATTAAAAGAGTAATTCTCAATTTAGTTGAAAAACTAACCTATGCTTGTGCTACCAAAATTTATCCTAATTCTAACGGGTTGAAAGAAATCATTGTACAAGAAAAATTTTGTGCCTCCTCAAAATTAAAAGTATTGGGCAATGGCAGTAGTAATGGCATTGATATTGGCTATTTCGATCCAGGGTTATTTACTGAATCTCAAAACCTTGACTTGCGACAAAGTTTAAACATTGGAACTAGTGATTTTGTATTTATTTTTGTGGGTCGATTGGTTTCTGATAAGGGTATTAACGAAATGGTTGCTGCTTTTGAAAGTCATCAAATTCTTCATCCTCAGTCTAAATTATTACTCGTTGGAGACTACGAAGCCGATTTAGATCCTTTAACTCCCATAACTTTAGAAGCCATTCAAAACAATAGTGCTATCCTAACTACAGGTTTTCAGGCTGATGTACGTCCTTATTTTGCCTTGGCTAATGCTTTGATTTTTCCTAGTTATCGAGAGGGTTTTCCAAATGTGGTTATGCAAGCAGGGGCTATGGGATTGCCATGCATAGTAACAAATATTAACGGCTGTAATGAAATTATCAATGAAGGTATTAATGGGGTAATTGTATCCGTAAAAAATACAACTAGCCTACTGCTTAGTATGAATGATTTTGTTGAAAACAGCCAACTTTTCGTTCAACTCCAAACTACTTCTCGTTCAATGATTGCTACCCGTTATAATCAACAGGTTATTTGGGAAGCTATCAAAAATGAATACAATCAATTAAGAGTTACCCTTAATTAATTTTATAATTTGAATCTCTAGCGTCTGATAGATTTTTTAAAAAATCAATTTTGTAAGTTAGTCAGACTTAACTTTTCATAGCCTCTTCTCTATTGACTTCGAAAAGCTCAGACTAACATTATATATTCTAATTGCTTTTTATAGTAAGTTCAAAAAATTATTTATTGACACTATTTATTCGGATTATTTTACAATTAGTTTGCTAGTACCCTTGCCAGTTTTTATAAAATATATCCCAGAAGCAAATAAAGAAGTGTCGAAATTTGAGGTTTCTTTTTTACTTAAAATTAATTTACCGCTTATATCGTACACCTCAATTTCCTGTGGTTTAGTAAAGTAAACGATTCCCTTATTAGATGGATTTGGATACATGATAACAGTATTGTTATCAGTAAAATCAGTAGTTGAAAGCGTAGCCACATCTACGGATACATCATCTAAGGCAAGTTGGGCTCTTGTTCCTGTAGTTGTTCCTGCTTGATAATAGTACACCCATCTTATTTGTACAAGAGGTTGTCCGTTACAACTTGAAGGTAATGCTGTTGTTACGTTTGTGGATGAATTATCAATGCCACTTAAGTACTCTTGTGTGGTTGGAAATTCCATCCAACCTGCATTTGGATTTCCGCCAGCAGTTCCTATTCTATATTGCATTCTCAAGCCATAATTTTTAAAATTTTGTTTAATTGTTCTACCTGTCCAGTATATATTGATGGAATAGGCATTAGTAACCCCAGTAGTATTAAGGGCAAGAACAATTGCTCCAGCTCTACCAGAAGCAATTGATGTTCCTGTGTCAGAAGGGTTTGAACCATCACAAACTCCTGTGTATTGTGAATTTCCTGTATTTATCATAGCAATCCCATTACTACCTTCACCAGTAAATCTAGATCTAGAAGTCAGATTATAAAGACAGCTCCAATCTTCCACAAATAAGGTATTCAAGTCAGGATCAGCAGTGGCATGACTCCATAAAGCCATATTTGGAGGATAGGAACCAGCAGCATTAGTAGTATCCCATTGTGTTAACACCGAATAGTTGTTTGTATCTGTTACCGCTAGAGGAGTTGGATTAGTCAATGTTGGATTTACACAGTTTCCAGTTAATGCCACGTTTTGTGCAGTGACACCAGATGAAGTAATAGCTAAATTTCCCGTAAAACTTCCTGTAGAAGCACTATTTAGACGAACATAGATAGGTGTTGATACTAAATTGCCTGAAGCCGGAGTTAAGTTTAGTGATGATGTAAATCCAGAGGTTGAAGCTAAAGAGATTTCAAAATTTGTTGGAGCGGTTAGCAAAACATTTCCAAGAAGATTGCTTCCCCTAACTAACACAGATTGACTTTGTGATGGCACACCAATTACTTGAGTAAAATTTAATGCGTTTTGATTCAAAGTGATTTGAGGTGCAGTTGATTGCGATATTATTACATCGTCAATTACTAATTTAGCAGCGGTATCAGCTCCATTTCCTCGTGTAACCAAAAAACGAACTAACACACTACTTTGATTATTAGCTTCTGTTGGTAGATAGTAGGTATATGAGGTAAAAGATTGTTGATTTGTATTTGGTAAAGAAGCTACTGGTGCACTTCCTGTCCAAGTAGTTCCACCATCAATTGAAGTGGCCATGGTTAAAACTACATCTCTTGTTCCAATTCCATTTAACATTGATTTTGCTACAAAGTTCACAGCAACCGATTGATAGTTTGTTAAATTCAAACTTACTTGAACATCGCCGTCGAAGCTACTTGTGGGAATAATACTTATTGCAGCAGGAGCAGTGTTAAAATCTGTAAAATCTTGAAATATCCTTGAAGATGGGGCAGCAACTGTATTTCCAGTCCAGTTAGTAATAAAATTTGAATTGGTTCCCTCTATAAATGTAGCTCCAAAACTTTCAGTAGCAGGTAGACTGCTAATTTGTGCGAAAACACTAACTGAAGTAATAACTAACGCTACTGTAAAAAGTAATTTTTTATTCATAATTATTTAATTTTAAGTTGAAATTTTATTTTAATTGAAATTGGAATCCTAATCTAAATTGTTCTTTCCAAGTTTGAGTATCACTACTTTCATCGTGCAAGATATTAAAATATTGGAATTTAACCATAGCATTTGTTCCTTTTAATTTGTGTCCAATAGCAGGAGAAAAGCGTCTGGCATTGCCATCAACTAAATCATTTAAATCTAACTCTTCATATCTTAACGATAAAATGGTTCTCCAATCTTTACAATAATAATTTAACTGAGCGATGTATCCTCCCGATAAGATGTATCCATTGGTTTGGTCAGAAGTATAATTTTGAAATAAAGGATCATTAGGATTTTGTGGTTTTGATTTCATTTGATGGATTTCAAACTGACCTGAAAATCCCATATATTGAAATGCAACATCAAAGCCATAAACAAAACGTTCGCCATCAATAACTTTCAATCCATAAGAACTAGTAGCATTAGTTGGAAAAGCGGTTCCCGTAGGTAGTTTTTTATTAGCATATCTTCCTGCAACCCCTATTTGAAACATCGGAATAGGCGTGTGTCTTTCGTCAATTTCAGTATATCTGTATCGAGACGGATAGGAAACATCCATACGGCCAGTGTATTCTAATTGTCCGCTAGGGTCGTTATCGCCATTCAATGAAAGTTCACCTAAACCTGTGTAAGCACCTAAATACGCATTGGCTCTTTGTTTCCAAAAATTCTTTATAAAAGTTACTCCAACATCACGCACTGAAAAAACAGAACCTCTTGTTATTTCGGCACCTTGCCAATAAGCACTATTTTCAAAAGATACCATAGTATTTCTTGAGTAATGTAATTTACCATATCCCATTTCAACATCCATAAATTTAAGACCTTTGTAGGTAATATTGGCATCTAGTAGTCCAGGGTTCTCTGGGTCAATAACAGTATTGATGTTGTTAGCTGCCATATCGGCAAAATCTACTTTTAGAGAAAGTTCAAAATCATTTCCTATTCTTCCATCTATACTTAATTGTGCATCTCTTAATTTAAAACGGTTTTTAGAAGCATCAACTTCACCCGATTTTAAAGCCCGATAATTATAAAATCCAGAAAAACCACTAGATATTTCTAAAGTACTTTTTCCGTTTGAAATGACAAACTGAGCAAATGAGGTGTTTATGAATAGGATTCCTATTACTAAGAGTATGTTTTTTTTCATTTTATTTTTTTTCAGGATTGTTGAAATAATACACACGTTGCATGTCATCACAACTTATAACGATATTTCCTTCTTTATCAAAGGCCAATCCCTCCGGATTTATAACTGGCAAAGACCATTTTTTTATTACATCATAAGTTAGAGGGTTTACTTTTAACAACATCATATCTTCATCACTTAACAGCCATAAAAAACCGTCATAAAATCGAGCAGAGGATATGTCACTTGCCATGGAACTTAAATCGGTTTGATTTGTTATTTTGAATTCGGTGTCTAATTCAAAAAGTAATACCGGATTACTTTCGGTCAATAAAGCATACTTGTTTGTTGTTTTATTGAAGTCAAAAGATTCATACCCTTTATTTCTTGCGCCATCATAAGGAATTACAGTCGATTTAATGAGCTTGAACGTTTTACTATCGTATTTATAAACCGTGCGATTGCTTTCATCTACAGCGTAAACAAAACTCCCGTCAGAAGCTACCGCTTCAAAGTCGGTTCCTTTTTGAACTTGTTTTTTTAAAACATTAAAATCTTTATCGGTTTCGTAAAGAACACCTGTATCACTTACAATGAAAAAAGTATCCGTTTTGCTGTCATAACAAATGTCTGAGGGTTCAGGAATTTTAACGGAAACCGATTTGATAGGTTTTAATTTATCTACTTTTTGTGCATTTACAGAAAGCGTGAAAATAGTTATTCCTATACAGATGTATTTTTTGAAAATCATATATGATTGGCTTGAAAGGTTACATTATCAATTCTATTGTTTCCTGAGATTCCTGATGCTTCTGTTCCACCAAAGTTGATTTTTACAACAAAATTAGGATTGTTATTAACTCCAATTATTGCTGAAAAATCTAAAGTAATTACATCATAAGTGGGGTCAATATTCGGATTGAATGTGGTTGTTGCCAATCCGGTTGTTAAAAAATTAACTCCATCTAGACTATAAGAATAATTTTGAATGGACGCTCCAGAAGCGGAACTTCTTGCCGTTGCAAATTTCATTACTACATTTTTGTACCCCGTGGTTGGTGCTGTGATGATTATGTTTCTAGTATCACTTGGATTTCTGAATCGTAGTCCTAATCCAGCAACATCGCTATTTTGTGCGTTTAAAGCAGAACCTGGTGTGTATTGATCCATATATCCAGCGCCAGTTCCCGTATATTTTATAGTAGCAGTACTTGTAGAAAGTAGAGAAGTATCTGCATTTACGTTTGTTAAAGTGCCTGTAGCTAAATTATTAAAATTCCAATAATGAAGTAAATATAAGGGTGTCGTACTCACTGGAATTCCTTTTACGGTAACATTATCAAATCGGTTGTTTCCGGAAGTTCCAGAGGCATTAGTTCCAGTAAAGCTAATTTTTATTTTGAAATTAGGATTGTTATTCACCCCTGTAATTGAAGTAAAATCTAAAGAAACCAAAGAAGCAATTGGATCAATGGTTGAATTGAATGTAGTTGTATTCAATCCTTCTGTACTATAATTGGTGCCATCAACAGTATAAGAATAATTTTGAGTTTGCGCCCCACTTGATGATGCTGCTGTGGCAAATTGAACAACAATAGTTTTATAACCAGTTGTTGGCACAGCCATTACTAAATTTCTTGTATCACTCGGATTTCTTGCGCGCAATCCAGAGCCAGCAACTTCAGTATTTTGCAAGTTGCTTTCATAACCCGGTGTAAAAGTGTCCATATAACCTGCGCCCGAACCCGGATAGCTTATTGAAGCACCACCCAAAGGTAGTAAGGTTACGTCGGGGTTTACCAATGTTTGAGTGCCCGTAATAGTATTGAAATTCCAGTAATGAATTAAATCACTAGTAGGATCAATAACTACTGTAGTATCCTTAATATCCCTATCGGCAGTACATGAAAACACTAAAAAGGAGAGCAATGCAAGTAGCGTAATTGTTTTTTTCATTTTAAGAGAATAAGCAACAAAAATACATAAGATGCCATCTTGTATTGTTAACTAAGTGTTATTTAAATGTAAAAAAAGAGTTATTATTTTAATAATTTATCTATGTTATGTTATTATTAAATAGATAGTTACAGCCCCTTTTTTTACTGTTAGTTTTTTTGCCTAAAATTATTTTAAAAAGCACACTTAATTTCTTACACTAATCACTAAAAAAAAATTATAGATTGAAATTCAAATAGTTTTTTTTGTTTCTTTACATAAATTTAATTTTAGTGAGGCAACTTTTGCTTTGTTAATGTTTAATTTTGTGCCCTAGAAATACGAGTCTACTTTTTATAAACCGAAATCATTAATGAAACTAAAATTATCTTCATTTAGTTTGAAAATCACTTTTGTGATTGTTTTTTTATTTTTCCTGACTAAATCGAATGCGCAGGCTACTATTGCGTCATGGACGTATGATTCCTTACTACCAAATACTACTAATCCAACACCTGATGTGGGTAGTGGTTCATCTTCTTTGGTAGGTATTACCGCAGCACCTCAATCTTTTAAAGGATTAAATTCGACTACAGGTTGTGGAAAAGATAATTTAGGAAAAGCTTGGTCTCTTGAATATTTTAATCCGGGTAGTTCCAATCCAGGAAATGGAGTAGAATATAAAGTTAGTACCGTGGGTTATACCAATATTAAACTTTCTTGGGATCAACACTTTACTAATACAGCACCCAATACGGTTCGACTTCAATATACTACTAATAATGGAACCACTTGGACAAACTTTACAATGGTTAATGGCACCAATACAACTATTTGTGCCGGTTCTATTAATGTTAATGGTTGTTTTGAAACCAATGCCGGAGATTATTACAGACGTATTATAGTTGATTTTTCTTCTATTACTGCCATTAATAATAATGCTAATTTTGGAATTAGATTGCTAGCTTCTTATTACCAAAGTTCGGGTCAATACAGACAAAGTAATACTCCTACTTCTATTGCAACCAGTAGTGGTAATTGGCGTTTTGATAATGTAAATTTTACGGGAACACCAACAACTACGGGTGCAGTTATTTCAGGGACAGCTACGATCTGTTCTGGTTCAACAAATATTAAAGTTACCATAT
>Ga0114958_10000572_pt1 | contig 31475 bp, 25 predicted proteins | sample C_130208_EF_Meta_FD_89577 | JGI IMG/M metagenome (GOLD analysis project Ga0114958, IMG submission 89577) | Freshwater microbial communities from Lake Croche, Canada to study carbon cycling - C_130208_EF_MetaG | ecosystem: Environmental > Aquatic > Freshwater > Lake | place: Lake Croche, Canada... | reverse complement strand
TTATTACATCCTGTTGAATAGATTCATATAATTTATTCAAAGATGCTATGTGTTCAGTCAATGCCAAATTTTCTTTCGATTTATTTTTAACAAAAGCCATCTCTAACTCTAAATTGGATTTAAAAAAGTCTTCTGCCTCAAATTCAAATAAATTCCATTGTCTATATTGTTTCTCTTTTATAAATAAAAATGAATTACGCAATTGCAATAACGGATAGTGCACGCCGACTTCTTCAAAAACTTGCTTTAGTTCCATCCAATAAGCCAATTCGCCGCCCCCTCCTATAAAGACTATCCCTGGTAAAATAGTTTCTTGATACAATCCTCTTAAAATTACATTCGGGCTAAACCTTTCCGGATAAGCCTTGAGTTCTTTTAGAATTTCTTCCTGAGTAAAATTAATATTGGTATCTAAAATAGAATACACGCCTTCTTTAAATTCAATACGTGCTCTTAAATTATCCTTTAAATAAAATAAGTTAATATTTCGCCCTGCAGATTGTATATGATAGTTGGAACTTAATTTTTTTAAGGTTGGTTGAATGGCCTGATGGGAAAATTGGCTGGTCAATTCTTTTTCCATCACATTTATAAATAGAGATTTTAGCACTGCATCGTCTGGCTGCAAGACCACCAATCCATATTGACCAAAATAGGCATGCACTAAATACAAGGTAGCTTCGATAATCGTATTCCCTTTTTGATAGGCTTCTTTTAAAATGGCTAAAGCTTCTTTACCTGCTGGCTTTACCGTCCAATAGCCTGCTAGGTTTTGCAACAATTTTAATAAAGCATCATCCACCTTCATTCTCCCTATAGCCCCGGTTTGTTTAGTATCCCACTGATGGGTAACGCCTCCAATAGAAAAGCTTCCCACTTCGGCTAAATCGGCATCTTCAGATCCCATATAATAAACAGGGACAAAATTATTTTCAGGAAATTGCTTTTTTAACTCAGCAGCCAATTGAATGGCTTGAATAATTTTATAAAAAAAATACAAAGGCCCTGTAAATAAATTAGGTTGATGTGCTGTCGTAATTACAAACGTATTTTCTTTTTCCAATAACTGAATATTGGCGCGAACAGCGTCCAATGACAGGTTACCTTTTTCTTTTGAAGAAACAGCCAACTGATCATATTGCTTAATTAATACATCTACCAATATTTTTCTATTAGTGGGAAATTTTTTTCTTTGCGCTATGGCTTTTTTCACCCCTTCCAAATCAGGCGTATAGTTTACGAATTCCTGAGCAGTTCCTTTTGATTCAATATAGTCATTGACCAATGGAGAATAAAAACCGGTGGTGCGATAGGGTATTTGGGTTGCGTTAAATTTCATTAGTGATTAAATCTTTCAGGATTGTAAAAACTAATGTCAATGCTTGTTGGTTTTTCATCTATAATTTCTGAAACTAATTTTCCGGTACCTGCACCCAAACTTAATCCCACCATTGCGTGCCCAGTAGCCATCACTAAATTGTCCCATTTTTTTGTCCTACCAAGATAAGGCAATCCATCAGCAGAACAAGGTCTATACCCATACCATACTTTATCTAAAGTGGGAACGGGTATATCGAAGGATGGATAGAAGCTTTTCACCGCTTTAAGTATGCCCACCACTCTATTTAATTTTGGTGCTGAATTAGTAGAAGTAATTTCCATTGTTCCACCAAAGCGCATTTTATTGCCTTCTATTGGAGTAAGTGCCACCCTACCTTCCACCAATACCGAAGGGTAATTGGTTTGATACGGTGTATTTTCTATCGTAATAGAATAACCGCGTCCTGGCATCAACAACAAATCCAAATCTAATTTTTTAGCCATTTCTCTACTCCAAGAACCAGTGGCCAATACGACCGCATCCGAAAGATATTTATGGGTGTCTGTAATAACTGCATTAATTTTTCCATTATTTTTTTCAAAATCAACAACAGCTTCCTTCGCTTTAAAAATGACTCCTTTCGATTTTAAATCGGCAATAATTTGTTGCATTAATTTATTGGGATACAAATGTCCATCACAAGCAAAATGAATAGCCCCTATTGCATTAATTTTATGATTGGGTTCCATTGCAAATAGTTCTTGTTGATTTAAAAGTTTCGTATCTGTTAAACCAATTTCATGAGCCTTGTGCACCAAATGAAGTGCATGATCAGCTGCTTTTTGTGTTTGAAAAATTTCAAGCAACCCTTTGTGTTCATATGCGAATTTAAATTGAGGCAATGATTCCCAATGTGCATACCATTGCTTAGATAGTAAAGAATAATCTCTTAAAGGAATGGCTGCTTTCTCTACATTGGCTTCCGTAGCCATCTTCATAAATTGCAGTCCCCATTTAATTAAACTTAAATCTAATCTTGGTTTTACATAAAAAGGACTTTGTGGGTTCAACATCCACTTTAAACCCTGTTGAACAATACCTGGTGTGGCCAATGGAACAAAATGACTTGGACATATATAACCACAATTACCATAGGAGCAACTATTGGTCATATCTGTTTGATCAATCACCGTCACTTGGTGCCCTGATTCTTTTAAAAAATAGGCACTACTTAAACCAATAATGCCGCCGCCAATGACTATAACTTCCATAGTATGAATTAAAAGCCAAATTTCGTAAAAATTGTGCGCATAACCCCAATATATTGCAGAGTTTATTTTAAGCAGTCCAACTAAACAACTTGAAAACCCAAGGCATAGGGGTCGTCCTTTGGATCAATGGCTATGGTATTAAACCCTACTATTTTGGCCCAACCTTGGATAGAAGGAATAATTGCGGCCTTTTCTCCAATAGTAGTGGTGGATTCTACTTTGCCAATAAAAACAGAACCAATAATACTTTCATGTAAAAACGGCTCTCCCAACTTTAATTTGCCTTTAGCATGCCAATGGGCCAATCTAGCTGAAGTGCCTGTTCCGCAAGGGGATCGGTCAATGGCTTTGTCTCCATAAAAAACAGCATTGCGTGCTGTATTTTTAGCATCTAACACTTTACCAGTCCATAATATATGTGAGCAGCCATTAATCGTAGGATCATTAGGGTGTATAAATGAATGCAATTCATTAATTCGCTTTCTTAAAATTGGACTCCATGCAATAAGTTGCCCAGCTGTATAATTTTCTATTCCTTTGAAATTGTCTTGTACTTCTATAATAGCATAATAATTTCCACCATAACAAACATCTATATTTAATGTCCCTAAATCGGGACAATTAACTTGAATATTTTCGGCAGCCATAAAGGAAGGTACGTTGGTCAATTTTACAGAACTCACTTTATCCCCTAGCATCGTATATTCTATTTGTACTAATCCTGCAGGAGCTTCCATTCTTATTTTTCCAGGCACTTTTGGTTGTATCAAGCCCGCTTCAATGGCGACCGTAATGGTTCCAATGGTGCCGTGACCACACATTGGCAAACAACCACTAGTTTCGATAAATAATACTGCTACATCATTCGCTGCATCATGGGGGGGATACAAAATACTCCCACTCATCATATCATGCCCTCTTGGTTCAAACATGAGGCCTTTTCTAATCCAATCAAATTCTTTCAAAAAATGTTGCCTCTTTTCACTCATGGTATTGCCCTCCAAAGCAGGTCCACCTTTGACCACTACTCTAACAGGATTGCCGCAGGTATGGGCATCAATACATTCAAAAACAGATCCAGATAAAAAATAGGACCCAAAATTTTCTACGCTAATTGGTTTTGTTGTAGCCATGAGATAAAATTAATACATTTGATAACTAAATACTACTTTGTCTACCCAAATATATTTTTATGGAAACCTATGGAAAAATTTTACTAATTGCAATGCCCGCTTTTTTAATATTGGTGCTTTTTGAAAAGTGGTATGGATGGAGAAAAGGATTTGAAACAGTAAATACCTTAGACATGATTTCAAGCTTAAGCTCTGGGGTGACCAATTCCACAAAAGATGTATTGGGCATTAGTGTTGCAATATTAAGTTATGGTTGGTTTGAAAAACATTTAGCCATTATGCATGTACAGTCAAGCATTTGGTTGTATATAATTGCATTTATATCCCTTGACTTTGCAGGCTATTGGGTGCATCGCTTGGCACATTCCTATAACTTTTTCTGGAACAATCATATTGTACATCATAGTAGTGAAGAATATAATTTAGCCTGTGCCTTAAGACAAAGTATTTCAGTCATTTTTAGAATTTATGCTTTTTTATTAATTCCAGCAGCCCTATTTGGAGTGCCTTCCAATGTGATTGCGGTGGTGGCACCCCTTCATTTATTTGCGCAGTTTTGGTACCATACTAGACATATAAAAAATATGGGTTGGTTAGAATATATTATTGTCACACCAGCGCATCACCGAGTGCATCATGCCATTAATCCGGAATATTTGGATAAGAATTATGGTCAAATTTTTATTATATGGGATAAATTGTTTGGCAGTTTTGTTCAAGAAAAAGAAAGTATTCCTGCAGTATATGGAATTACAAGACCCGTTAAAACTTGGAACCCCATTAAAATTAATTTTATGCACATGTGGCTTTTAATCAAAGACGCATGGCGAGCAGAAAGTTGGAAAGATAAGTTCAGCATTTGGTTGATGCCATTAGGTTGGCGTCCTGCAGATGTGAATAAAAAGTATCCAGTTGAAAAAATTGAAGATGTATATCACTTTAATAAGTATACCACTTCTGCCCCACCTTTAATGAAAACCTATTTGTGGATACAACTATTTTGTATGCTGTTATTGGTTAGTTATTTATTTGGAAATATTGCCAGTATTGGACATCGTAATATTTTTATTTACGGTGCTTTTATCTTTGCACAAGTCTATGCCCTAACTGATTTGATGGACCGTAATAAAAATGCTTGGATATTAGAAGCAGTAAAAAACTTACTTTGTATATATTGGATCCTAAATAATGGAGATTGGTTTGGATCGAATCAATTGTCTACTTTGATTGCCCCCATAGCAATCGTGTATTTTGCACTAAGCAGTGTTATTGTTTTTTACTTTTCTACAAGCAATCATGAAAAAAGTAAGGGTAGAAAATTAAATAAAAATTCAAATAAAGTAGCTACCGAAACGGCTAAATTATTTATTCAAAAATAGGTTTAGGCTACTTCATCCTTTGTGAGTTGACCATTGATATTTCTCCATATGCCTAATGGATTATTGTTTTGCAATGCCAAAGGCAATAAATGATTAGACCAGTTTTGAAAAGAAATGGGCCTGACCCATCTTTTAACAGCATCTACTCCTACTGCTGTAAAACGACTATCAGTGGTAGCAGGATAAGGGCCACCATGCACCATACTATCACAAACTTCAACGCCAGTAGGTACGCCATTTAATAAAACACGACCCGCTATGGACAAAGCCATATTTAACAATGCTGGGTGGTTAGCAAAATCTTGATCTGTTCCCATAAGGGTAGTCGAGATTTGACCTTTTATGCTTTTCCAAACTTCTTTTAATTGATCCATGGAATCACATTGTACTAAAATAGAATAAGGACCAAAAACCTCTTCAGCTAAATTTGGATTTTGGATAAAATTAATTCCATCCACAGTAGTTAAAACGGGAAAACCATTCGTACTTGTTGGTGTATTTTTTGTTAAACAAGTAATCCCTTTTTGAGAAAGTGCATCGGTGCTATTTTTTAAGTAGGCAGCTTGAATGCCCTCATGCAACATAGCAGTCGTAGCAAAAGCATTCATCTCTGTTGCAAGTGTATTTGCAAACGCGGTTAAAGCATCCGATTTTAAACCAATTAAAATACCAGGATTGGTACAAAATTGGCCCATGCCTAAAGTAATCGAACCTGCATAATTTTTTGCAATCGTTTCTGCATTTTGCTTCAATGCTTCTTCTAATAAAATAACAGGATTCACACTACCCATTTCTGCAAAAACAGGTATAGGATTTTTTCTGGCACTTGCATAATCCAACAAAGCACGTCCACCTGTTCTTGAACCAGTAAAACCCACTGCTGCAATATTTTCATCTTGCACCAATGCTTTACCAGTTTCAAAATTCGTTGTTGTTACATGTTGAAATACATGTAAAGGCATCTTATTAGTGGTAGCAGCTTCTTGAATAGCAGTAGCGACCATGGTAGAGGTTTTTAAATGAGCGGGATGCGCTTTCACAATCACAGAACAACCAACCGCCAATGCACTTGCGGTATCGCCACCTGCAGTAGAATAGGCAAAAGGAAAATTGCTTGCACCAAAAATTACTACCGGACCAATTGGGTAACTCATTTTACGAATATCTGGCTTAGCAGGTGTTTTGGTAGGTATCGCTGTATCAATGCTTGCTTGCACATAATTACCTTCTTTCAACATAGTAGCAAACATGCGTAATTGAAAACAAGTACGCCCTCTTTCCCCTTGTAAACGGGCCAATGGTAAATTGGTTTCTTTATTTGCTTGTTCTAATAAAGTATCTCCTAATGCTTCTATATTATGAGCAATGGTTTCTAAAAAAGCTGCTCTTTGCAATGAAGTGGTAGCGGAATACTGGTCAAAAGCAATTGCAGCATTTTGAGTGATTTCAGAAATAGTACTCATTATAAATGGTGTTGTATATTTTATAAACTATGAAATAGCGGTAGGGTCGGTCTGTTTTTTAAGCCGGTATCAATAATTGATTCAATTCTTTTTCTTTCTTCCCCCTCTAAAATCAATCTTGGTTTTCTTACTGTTTCTGAACCTATTCCGGCTTTAGCTTCCGCAAATTTGATGTATTGTACTAGTTTAGGATGAATGTCTAATTCTAATAAAGGCATAAACCATCTATAAATTTCGGTAGCCTCAGCAATTTTACCTGCTTTGGCTAATTTATAAACTGCAACGGTTTCTGCAGGAAAAGCACATACTAATCCTGCAACCCAGCCATCTGCACCAACTAACAATTCTTCCAAGGCCAAAGTGTCTACTCCACATAAAATTTTAAATCTTTCTCCAAATGCATTGCGCATTCTTGTTACATTGGTAATGTCGCGTGTGGATTCTTTTACCGCTTGAATGTTGGGCACTTCTGCCAATTCGGCAAACATGGCAATGGTAACTTCAATTTTATAATCCACGGGATTGTTGTAAATCATAATGGGCAAAGAAGTACTTGCTGCAATGTCTTTAAAATATTGTACTGTTTCACGATGATCCGATTTGTAACGCATAGGCGGCAATAACATCAATCCTTTTGCTCCCCAATTTTCAGCATCTTGCGCACATTGAATAGCAACACTTGTACTACCTTCTGCAATGTTAATTACGACAGGAACTTTACCGTTGACAATTTTAACAGTCTCTTTTACCAATATTTCTTTTTCGGCATTAGACAAGACACTCGATTCCCCCAAAGTGCCTCCTAAAATAATTCCATTCACCCCCGCTGCTAATTGCGCCTTAATATTAACAGTAAATAATTCCAAATCTAAAGTGTCTTTTTCAGTGAACTTGGTTGTTACTGCGGGGAATACCCCTTTCCAATCTATAGCCATAAACTAATTTTTTATTTTAAAATAAGAACCTAAATTAACGAAAAATAACGAATAAAGAAGACCAGCCCTTAGTTCTATCACTGTGATTTAGTCTATCAATTCCCCTTCTAAATCATAGTCATAGGCTTTGGTTATTTTAACCAATACAAAATCCCCTGGCTTTAAGCGCTTTGTTGTATTAATGACCACTTCATTGTCCACTTCCACACTGTCAAACTCCGTTCGCCCTAAATACCTGCCCGCTTCTTTTTTATCTACCAATACCTTTAAAATTTGTCCTTCTTTTAATTGATTTCTAGCCAAGCTAATTTCTTGTTGCACTTCCATAATTTCTTCAGCACGTCTTTGTTTTTCTGCTGCAGGCACATCGTCTATTAAATCATGTGCACTCGTATTTTCTTCATGACTATAAGTAAATATACCCACCCTGTCAAATTGATGCTCAATTAAGAATTCTTTAAGCTCCTCAATGTCCTCCAAGGTTTCTCCCGGAAATCCTGCAATTAAAGTAGTTCGAATGGCTATCCCAGGAACTCTATTGCGAATTTCTTTAATTAATTCGCCCATTTCTTCTCTTGTAATATTACGTTTCATAGCAGCCAACATATTATTGCTGGCATGCTGTAATGGAATATCAATATACTTGCAGATATTATTTCGTTCTCTCATCACATCCAACACTTCCAATGGAAATTTACTAGGATAAGCATAATGTAAACGAATCCACTCTATCCCTTTTACATCTGCTAATGCATTTAATAAATCGGGTAAAGCTCTTTTTTTATAAATATCTAAACCATAATAAGTTAATTCCTGTGCAATCAACATGACTTCCTTTACTCCTTTTTTTACTAAACCTGCTGCTTCGGATACCAACTGCTCAATGGTTTTGCTTACATGTTGACCACGCATTAAAGGAATAGCGCAGAAAGAGCAAGTTCGGTTACAACCTTCACTAATTTTTAAATACGCATAATGTGCGGGTGTACTTAATAATCTTTCCCCTAATAATTCTGCTTTGTAATCGGCATTTAATTGATTCAACATCAATGGCAATTCCATAGTACCAAACCAGGCGTCAACTTCTGGAATTTCTAAAGCTAAATCGGTTCTATACCTTTCACTCAAACATCCAGTTACATATACTTTATCTAATTTCCCTTTCTTCTTCAATGCCACTTGATCTAAAATAGTATTTACACTTTCTTCTTTCGCTTTATCAATAAAACCACAAGTGTTCACCACCACAATGTTGTGGTCTAGCTTTTTATTTTCATGTACTACTTGAATATCATTGGCCAATAACTGCCCACTTAACATTTCACTATCCACTAAATTTTTGCTACAACCTAATGTGATAATATTTACTTTATTTTGTTTGAGCGTTTTGGCTTTCATGTTATGGGATTAACGCAATTTACTTATGTACTTCATTCGTAAAATGAAATGTAATATCGGGGTTATTCGTAATTTCTGTATTTAAAAACCATTCGCTTTGTGCTAAGTAAACCGGCGATTCATCTTTGTCCAAAGCTGCATTCTGTTGCTTAAAACGTAAAAAATCATGCAATTTATTTTGATCCTTGGAAGTTAACCAACAAGCTTTGTAAAATGGGAGGGTTCTAAATTCACAAGCAGCACCATACTCTTGCAATAAACGGTATTGTATCACTTCAAATTGTAAATCGCCCACACAACCAATAATTTTTTTATTACCCCCAAACTGAGTAAATAATTGTGCTACGCCTTCGTCGGTTAATTGAGTTATTCCTTTTTCTAGTTGCTTTGTTTTTAATGGGTCTTTATTCACCAATTCTTTAAAAATCTCTGGGGAGAAAGTAGGAATACCTGTAAAATAAAACTTTTCTCCCTCTGTTAAAGTATCTCCTATTTTAAAATTACCCGTATCAAATAAACCTACCACGTCCCCTGCATAGGCATCTTCAATAACATCTTTACTACGGGCCAAAAAACTATAAGGATTGCTAAAACGTACGTCTTTTTCTAAACGAACATGCTTGTAGTATTTATTGCGCTCAAACCTTCCACTACAAACACGCATAAAGGCAATACGGTCGCGGTGTTTAGGATCCAGATTGGCATGAATCTTAAAAATAAAGCCACTAAACTTATCTTCCCCTACACCTAAAGTTCTTATACTCGTTGCTCTGTCTCTAGGAACCGGTGCGATTTGAATAAAAGTATCCAACATTTCTTTGACCCCAAAATTGTTTACTGCAGATCCAAAAAACACTGGCGCAATTTTTCCTGCCAAATAATCGGCAGGGTTTAAAGCACCATATACCCCATCAATTAATTCTACATCTTCTCTTAATACCGCCGCATCTTTCTCTCCAATCTTATCTTGCAAAACAGAACTAGCTAAATCCTCAATGGCTACTGTATCTTCGTCTGTTGCTTTGGTACTTGCCGCAAATAAGCGTAAATTTTTATCGTGCAAATTATACACTCCTTTAAACTCCTTCCCACTATTAATAGGCCAGGTCATAGGATGCAATGAAATTTTTAGTTCGTTTTCTATTTCTTCTAATAAATCAAACCTATTCTTTCCGTCACGATCCATTTTGTTGATAAAAACAATTACGGGTGTAGCACGCATACTACACACTTCCATTAATCTTCTTGTTTGGGCCTCTACTCCATTCACACTATCAATAACTAAAATAACGCTGTCAACTGCAGTTAAAGTTCGGTAGGTATCTTCTGCAAAATCTTTGTGCCCAGGGGTATCTAGTAAATTAATTAAAATATCATTGTATTCAAATGACATTACCGAGGTCGCTACCGAAATACCTCTTTGGCGTTCAATTTCCATGAAGTCACTCGTAGCATGCTTTTTAATCTTATTGCTTTTAACTGCACCAGCAGTTTGAATGGCACCACCAAACAACAATAACTTTTCAGTTAAAGTAGTTTTACCAGCATCTGGGTGAGAGATAATAGCAAATGTTTTTCTTCGGTTAATTTCTTTTTCGTACTTCATTATCGTTAAAAATGGCTCGCATTCAAAAAAATTGAATCCCGAGCCATTCTATATTTTATTTAAACTAGTTAGATATCTATTGCTTCTCCATAAGCTGCTGCTACGGCTTCTTTTAATCCTTCACTCATTGTTGGGTGCGGATGAATTGCATTTAAAATTTCATGGGAAGTCGTTTCTAATTTACGGGCCACCACCGCTTCCGCAATCAGTTCAGTTACATTGGCTCCAATCATATGACAGCCTAAGAATTCCCCATACTTTGCGTCAAATATCACTTTTACAAAACCATCTGTAGCACCTGCAGCACTTGCTTTACCACTTGCCATAAATGGAAACTTTCCAATCTTTAATTCATAGCCTGCCTCTTTAGCAGCTTTCTCCGTATAACCAACACTTGCAATTTCTGGAATACTATACGTACAGCCTGGAACATTATTGTAATCAATTCCTTCTGGCAGATGTGTCAATTTCTTTTCTTGATAGGCAATATGTTCTGCTGCATTAATGCCTTCTTTCGCTGCAACATGCGCTAAAGCTTGACCAGGAGAACAATCTCCAATGGCGTAAATTGTAGCGATACTTGTTTGTTGATATTTATCTACTATAATTCTACCCTTATCTGTTTTTATCCCATTCTGTTCTAACCCAATGTTTTCGATATTGGCTACAACTCCAACTGCACTTAAAACTACTTCCGCTTCCAAAGTAACAAAAGAACCATCTTGTTGTTTCACTTTTGCTTTGACCAATGCACCCGATGTATCTAAAGATTCCACCGATGAATTGGTCATGATTTCTATTCCTTGTTTTCTGTATTGTTTTTCTAGTTCTCTAGAAATGTCCTCATCTTCAACAGGTACTACTTTAGGCAAAAACTCTACAATAGTTACTTTAGTGCCCATGCTATTGTATACATAAGCAAACTCGACGCCTATTGCTCCGCTACCCACAATAATCATACTCTTGGGTTGGGAAGGCAATACCATCGCCTCACGATAACCAATTACTTTTTTACCATCTTGTTTTAAGTTGGGCAGTTCTCTAGTACGACCACCCGTTGCTATAATAATATACTTGCCATCTACCACTTTTGTTTTACCTTCCGCATCTTTTACCTCTACTTTACCACGAGACAAAACCTTACCATATCCCATGATCACTTCAATCTTATTCTTCTTCATTAAAAACTGAACTCCTTTGCTCATTTTATCGGCTACCCCACGACTACGTTTAATAACTGCTCCAAAGTCATGGTTTACGCCTGTTGTCGTAATACCATAATTGGCACTGTGTTTTACATATTCATATACTTGCGCACTTTTTATCAATGCCTTGGTTGGAATACAGCCCCAGTTTAAACAGACCCCTCCTAAACTTTCTTTTTCAATAATAGCTACTTTTAAACCCAATTGAGCTGCTCGAATAGCTGCAGGATACCCACCTGGACCACTTCCAATAACGATAACGTCGTATGCCATTGTAAACTTGTTTTAGTAATTTAATGAGGGTGCAAAAATACCCCGAAATTGTGACTATTCAAAGAAAACCCGTACCATCTGAAAAAACCACTTATTGTCATTGGGCCGCTGCTTATTCATTTGATTTTCATCAAACTTACTTAATCCAAATAGCCCAGCCATATTTCCACCTCTTACCGCTATTTCTAGGTAGCCAGCCGAATTAAACCAAGCCAGCTTGTCAGCGATGGGCACTTCTCCATAATGCTTGCTTAAATTGGTTATAGTTTCATTGCGGGTAAACATAATTTTGAAAGTTCGGCCTTGAGCCTGTAAATCAAAATCTTCTTTACGAATGTTTACCACCACATTTTCAAACTGATCTATAAATAATATTTGGCCTTCCATCCAATTGTTTCCCAAGGTAGGTTTCATTGGATAAATTTCTTCGATGTCCTGAAAAGCAGTGCCTGCTTCTGAAATGACATTTGATTTTACAAAAGAACGCAAGGCATTAAAAATTTCTTGGGTGATTTCTAAAAAAGTATAGGCATCATTAAAATCTATTTTAATAATTTCTTTAGGCTTCCCGCCCAACATCATAGTTAAAAAACCATTGTCAGGTGTAATGTAATATTGATTGTTGTGTTTGGTTAAAAGTGCATGTCTTTTAGCAAATTGGAAAAAATTAACCAGGATACAATGTATGGTCCCAGCAGGATAAAATTTGGATGCATTATTAAAAATATAAGCCCCTTGTTGATAGTTTTTACTAGATAAATAGTGCGTAATATCAGCGATGCCTATTCCTGGAATGGTTGACAAAATCTGCCCCTTAACAGCGCCAATAATAAAATCTTCTTGGCCAATATCGGATGTTAAAGTAATGATCGGCATCTATTGATAACGAAATAATGAGTTTTATATTTTAGCAAACCCAATATTTATTTACTCCCCTAACTACTTGACTAACACCCCCTCTTTAAAGAAAAAATGATGTACCAATTTATCGGCCCAAGCAGGAAAGTATTTATTCATAAAAACAGTGCGCTTCCCTGTAAAAGTAAGCACCAAACTACGTTTTCTCTTATCAATGGCTTGAATGATATGCTTAGCACATGCTTCAGAACTCATCATTGAACCCTCATCCATTGGTGACTCCCCTTGTGCTTGCGCATCCTTGTCTAAAGCCGCATTTCTGATATTGGAACTGGTAAAACCTGGGCAAACCCACATTACATGCGTTCCAGTGCCATATAGTTCCGTTTTTAAAGCTTCAAGCCAACCATTTAAAGCAAATTTAGAGGCCGAATAACCGCTCCGACCCGGTAAGCCTCGATACCCAGCAATGGAGGAGACCCCTACAATTACCCCTTTTCTGTCTTGGATAAAGGGAAGCGCCGTTTTAGTGCAATACACTGTACCCCAAAAATTGATGTCCATTACCTGCTGCAAAGTGGTATAAGAACTATCCTGAACTAAGGCCCGCATCGAGATACCTGCATTGTTTATTAATAAGTCAATTCCATTCCATTTGGCAATAATTGCTTTCATAAATGCTTCTACTTCTCCGGAGTTACGCACATCTACTTGAACTGCTAATAAATTGGAACTTGGATTTTCTTGTTCTAACAAGGCAAGCTTGTTTGTATTTCTAGCACATGTCGCCACCTTAGCGCCCAATGCTAGAAACTGCTCTACCAAAGCTTTTCCGATGCCATCAGAACCACCTGTAATTACCACTATTTTGTCTTTAAAATTGGACATCTATTCCTTTTGTACAAATATAATTGTTATTTGAAGATGAATGACTTAGGGGTGTTTTGAGTGGGGAAAATAAATACCCCCTTTTATTTGGATAGTTTTCATTAATGCTTATTTTTGCACTCCCCTAAAAAGGCGGTTAGAATTGGTAGCTCAGTTGGTAGAGCAATACACTTTTAATGTATGGGCCCTGGGTTCGAGTCCCAGCCAGTTCACAAGAACAGATTAAAAGTCGTTGTAAATGAATAGTTTACAGCGACTTTTTTCATTTCGGTCAAACATAGTTAAAACATCAGCTATTTTTTAAATTACTAAGAAATATAGATTCATTTGTCTATGGAAAGATAATTTTTTAATATGTCATACAATTGACTATCATCATATACAGGCTTGGGTATTACTGATGAAATAGCTTCATTTATAGTTTTGGCGTATTTTATATTAAATCTATTTGTAGAATAAAAATATTCTACATATTTAAATTCACTTTCACTCTTTAAACTTCCTTCAAACATCACCCACTTAACCTCTTTTCCTAACATTTCTGATAAGATTAAACCATGCAAAGAAGAAGAAATGATTATTTTTTTTGTCCTTATAAAATCAATAACAACTTTAGCTGATTGATTAGGGTAACAACATTCGTAATTTAAGTTAATATCATTGTTATTAATTGTTTCAAAATGTGGAATATCATTGAAATGAGGAATAATGCCAATTTCTTTTTCGCTTAATGGCAATGGATCTAACCATTCTGGGAACAAGCGTGGAATAAGTAATGCAGGGTCACCGAAAATTATTTTATCAATTTTATAATCTAATTTACTAATTAAATATTGTTTAGATAGATCTCCTCTCAATGCCAATATATTAAGATTTTTATTTATGTTTGGGTAGTTAGGATTAACACCACTTCCTATAATGTCAGTATTTTTAGGTAGATGATGCATTATTGAACCTATAAGTGAAAAAGATTTAAGCTCTTTTATAAATCTTTTTGGTGCAGCCAAATTAATAAAATGAACTACTGTATCAGAATTTGATATCATCTTTTTAATTATATACTCATTTAACTCATCACCAAAATTATTCGAATAAGGTATAAAGTAGAGCATATTAAATTCATTTCTAGGATAGTAACTATTGCCTAGAAAATATTTCTTAATCACTCTGAAAAGTTTTAAAAATTTATTAAACATTTATACTTTTTTCATCAAGCAGTAATTAATAGAATATATAATATATTTTTTAATAATTTTTTAGAACTAATCACTTTAGAAATATAATAAAATTAAGATTATATTAGAACCTTAAAAAAATGAGATCAATTTTTCATTCATATTATATTTTTATTGTGATTTTAACTTTTATCATAATTGAACTCATTTTTTGATTTGATAATTTAAATCATTATAATTGAATTCAATCCAAATATTCCAACAATTATAGGATTTGTTCAAAAAAAAGTTATTTCATTAAATCATAGAAAATGTTTTATATTCTTATTTTATCAAAACATCTTTAAACAAATATATTTTAATTTTATATTTTATTAGTTTCTTAAACCAAAAAATGAAACTACTATTATATTTTGCCCCATTTGTTCCTGAAACCCCTTCTATTCTTGGGATTGTTGGAAATTGAAGAAAGCTATTTTCATTATCAATAATATACTTTAAAGTAGCTTTAGACAATACATGCTCAAAAAATATTCCATTTAAATCATTTATTAAATATTTATGCTTTATTAAATAATTATGATAAAAATCGGAATTAGATATGAAAATTCTAGAATCACAAAAATTCAAACTGTCATTAAAATAAACAGATATTATTTTTTTATTTAATTTCAAATAATAATTAATTATATAGTTAATATTTAAAACTTTGAGTCTGCCAGTAATCTTATAAATATTGTTTGCTTGCTTAATTAATTTAGAATTTAATACACCATATTCTATTATAGACATTTCACCATAACCCTTTCCCAATTTTTCATTAAAATTATCGCTAGGGAAAGTTAGTATTTCTAGCCGATTTGATCTAATTTCATAGGTAAAAAAAGAAGATATATCGACATTGCTATTTTCAACAAATAAAATTTTTAACTTAGTATTATTTAAATAGAATTTAATAGCGTTTATATATTGATTTTGTCTAATTTTTGGTTCTAATAATTTAAGAAATAAAAATGTGTTGGGATTAATAGTCCCTGTTAAGAATATTAAGTCAGATTTTTTATTCAAACTAAAAAAATTATTGATTTCAAATATAAATAAATATAAAAGCTTTAATTCTATATAATTAAATTTTTAAAAAAAACAATGATACTCAAAAGATTGACAACCCAACGAAATTCAATTAACTATAATTGCCCAACTATTGTATTGTATGATTTGTAATCTTCAATTTAATCATAAGAATAATATCTATTTAAATGGTACAATAAACAAGATTATTTTTTTAATTCTTCTTCTTGTTTTTATATAAAACATTAATAAATTATGGGCAATAAATAAAAGAAAATATTTTGAAAATATCCCATTTTTTTTTAAATAATTTTGTAGAGCGACTTCATATTCGGAAATATACTTGTACTTAATATTTTTAAACCCGGGGATAAAATTGGATGGCTTTTTCCATCTTGTCATGTCGCCTTCAATGCCTACCGTAAATTGAACTCTTTTACAATTTTCTAATTTTTCAATAATCTTATTATGCTTAAAAAATATTAATAATGCAGTTTCTGGATTTATTGTATTTTCATTAAATTGATTTAACATTTCAAAATTAGCTTCACTACAAAGAAAATCAAGTATTCCTAAAACATCTTTTGACATACTACTGTCAAAAATAAAATGCCTATCTGAAAGACCACCATAGCATTCCCCTTCAACTGCATATAATTTTCCCATTGGCAGTATTGGTTGTTTATCAATATAATAAAAATCAGACCTCGTTAAAATTATTCTGTCGTATTGATTTATAATATCAATTTTATTCTTTAGCAAGTAATGTCTAAATGCAAAAACTATTGCACCAGATCCAGTGTGATTATCAATTCCGCCCATTAATCCACTACCCCCTTTTTGTCTCATTAGAAATGTATCCCATTTTGAATTAAAATTTGATTCAAAAAAATCTCTCCAGTTTTTATACTCAGGAATTTCCCAAATGTACTTTGCATTTTTATAAAGGGATGATATCTTTTCCTTTGTTTCTCCAAAACATAAAGCTAAATCTGCATTATATGGATCTAAAAGGTTTTTGTACATACTAGCCCATGCGTCTTCGCCACCTCTTGCATTTCCAATTAATATTACAAGTGTCTTTTCTTTTATAGTTAAATGAGTCATTAAATATTATTTTTTTTAATAATTTTTTGTTTTAAAATTTTTTTATGAAATTTTTAATTCTTCATTAATCCATTGATATGTTTTAGCAATTCCTACATCCAATTTTTGAGATGGTTTCCATCCAATTTTTTCATAAAAAAGGGTGTTATCAGAATTTCTACCTCTCACGCCTTGTGGACCAGGTATATGCTTAATTTTCAAGTTCTTTTTAGAAATATTAATAATTAAATTTGCCAAATCATTAATGGAAATCAACTCTTCAGAGCCTATATTAACCGGACCTTTAAAATTAGAATTCATTAACTTACGTATTGCTATAATAGCTTCATCTACGTATATAAAAGAACGTGTTTGCAAACCATCACCCCATACTTCTATAAAGTCAGCTGCAAGTGAAACTTTACGACATAAGGCAGCTGGAACTTTTTCCTTCCCTCCATTATAGGTACCTTTTGGACCAAATACATTGTGGAATCTCGCTATTCGAATATCAATTTTGTGATTTCGATTAAATGTAGCATAGAGCCTTTCACTAAATAACTTCTCCCAACCATACTCAGTATCAGGTTGTGCAGGATATACTGAATCTTCCTTACAATTTGGATTTGATAGGTCAATTTGATTTTGCTCATTATAAACACATGCAGAAGAAGCATAAAATATCAATTTTACATTATTGATCCTTGCTTCATTTAAAACATTAAGGTTAATCAGCATTGAATTATATACTATTGAAGCATCATGCTCGCCTGTATTGATATAACCAACTCCACCCATATCTGCAGCAAATTGATATACTTCATCAAATGAGTTTTGAAGAGGATGACCATTCATTTGTAAAGGGGATTGCATGATTTTATGCACAAAAATCGAATCCCTTAAATCTCCTTGAATAAATTCGTCACAAATTTTATCTTCACTCCAAAATTCATGTTTCGATTTTATATCCACCACTCTAACCCAATAACCTTCAAATTTAAGTTGAGCGGCAAGGTGACCACCAATAAAACCCCCTCCGCCTAAAACTATTGCAGTTTTCATTCTAAACTAACTTTTAAATAAATTAACTATTTTCAAAAATAGCAACTTTAATTTAACATAAACTATTTTTGAGATCAAAATAATTGTTTTGTAAAATAATTTAGAATCATAGAGTGGGATATATTTCCAATACCCATTTATATTGAACAGCCACCTATGCAAGTCAAGCCATTTATTGTTATTGATGATTCTTTGTATATCTCTTAAAAAGTAGGCAACTTCAATATTTTTATATCTAAAATCAATAGATTTTAATGTGTTTTTATATTGACCACTAATAATTTTTTTTACACCATCTATGAAATCGTTCGGGGTAATAAACCTTGAGTGAGCCATCCATGAATTTGTTCTTGTATCTACTTCAATTAGATAATATTTACTATCATATTTTATGTATGTAATATTTATAAAACCATGTAATCCTATGAGTTCTCCCATTTTTGATAAACTAGGTTTTATATTTTCGTCATAAAAGTAGTTTCTTCTAGTTGTGGGAGAAAAAATATTGCTTAGATTACTAATTGTAGTAGCGGTTAAATAGGTAACCAAATAACCTTCAAAAAACAATGCTTCTACCTGTAATTCCTCCCCTTTTAAATATTCTTGAATTAAAGTATTCTTATTATCTTCAATTTTGGAAAGATTTAATTGAAATTCCTCAAATGACTCATTTACTATCATATTAGTTCCAGCATTTCCAAAATCACATTTATTTACAACTGGAAAAGTTAAATTATTTTTTATATCATTCAAATCATCATGATTGTTATAAACACAGAATTTTGGAGAATCTATATTGTTAGCAAGACAGAATTTTGAAAGTCCGACTTTAGAACCTAGTAAATATCTATTTTGTATTTTAGTAATTGGCATTATTTTACAAAATAATGCTTCGTCTTGTAAATTATTATTGATAAGATTTATCGCGTTATCATCCGTAAATACTACCCAATCAAAATTGTTATTTTTGACAAGCAGTTCTAAATTGTTAGCAAACTTTTTTTCCTCATTTTCTGAAAGTATCCAATTATCGTAATAACTACTTGACAATAACCAAGAGCTCTTTGAACAATAAATAGATACTTTGCATCCAGCACTTTTTAAAATATATGGAATTTCTGCACAACTATCCCAATTAGCATAACAAACGACTAGTACATTAAACATAAACTATAATTATTTGAATGAAATGAACAGGATCTTGTTTTATTTCACAATAAATTATCATAATTAACAATGAACCTTTGATTATATTGAACAATTTATTGAATATTATGTACTTTTTTTTGCATTAATTCAGGAAATTATAACAGGAGATAAATGCCATCATACAAAATAATATTTTAAATTTAATGAATAAAGTATAATAAATACTAATAATAGTATATAATTATTCAATTATATAAAAAAATCTAACAATATTAATACGAGTTTAAAACAAAATAGATGTTAGTTAGTTAGTATATCCAAAAAGACATAATTTTATGAAAAATTTTATATATATGAACCACAAACTAACCTTGATTTTATTACTAAGTTTTATGATGATAATAAACAAAACAAAAGCTCAGACAGAAATTCAACCAATTTTTGGTTTTGGACATCATAAAAGTGACAACTTTAACTTTAGACGTTATGGGGTTGCATTTAATAACATATTTAAAACCAATTCCAACCCTTTCTTAGAAAGAATTGGAATGTATTATATTTTAGAGCATGCAGAAAATGTACAATTTAAACAAGATAACTCAACATTATATGAAAGAGATATCTTAGGTATTAGATACAGGTTAAATAGTAAAATTAATTTAATTGCAGGTGTTGGTTTGTTTCAAAAGGGAATATTACTTCCAAATTCTAATTTAAGGAAAGAAATTGGTTTATCCTTTACACAAAACCATTTTGCAATAGAATTAACTATATCAGAAAAAATTGGCGCCACAGCAAATATTGGTTATGTAATTCCTTTAAAAAACTTTGCTGTTGTTGAATAAGGAAATCGTTAATTTAGATTGAGCACATGAAATAAGTGATGTGTTGAAATAAACTTAATTCTATTTTAAAATAAACTAATTTATTAAATTTATAATTCAATAAATTAGTTTATTTTTTTAATATAACTACAATAAATTATTTCAAAAAAAGGGTAAAATAATTTATTGCATCAAATAATCAATAATAAATACTTTAATTTCAGGATTCTCAAAACTAGGTGAAAATTTAAAAAACAATAAGCAACTTGCTAATGGCTGGTTGAATGAGTATTAATGGTTTCATAAAATGTGAAATTAGTCTCGATTTATTTACATTTAATTATCCAATTGCATTAACTCTTAAAGTATTCATTTTATTTCTTAAACAGTGATTCAAACAACTTTTATTTGAGTAATTTTTTAAATACTATCAGGCCAATATTAACACATGATCAAGTTAGACTTGGTCGTGATTTTGATGGCGGTTATGTTGTTAATACTTGTGCAATAAAAAATGCTAATTTAATAAGCCTCGGTATAAATAATGATTGGTCTTTTGAGAATGACTTTTTAAATTATTCTTCAAATAAGATTCTAATGTATGACGGTAGTATTAATATAAGATTCTTTAAAAAATTATTTTTATTATCTATTCTAAATATATTTTCGTTAAAATTTATATTAAAATCTTTTAATAGTCGTAATTACTTCATTTCTTATTTTAAAAATATTATTTTTAATTATAAATTATATAAAAATTTCAAAATTTTTACTTCCAAAACTAATATTGAATTTTACTCAAAATTTGTTTCGAATACCCCAAATACCATCAGATTAAATAACATTATTCAAGATAATTTTAAAAAAAATGAAAAGATTTTTCTTAAAATTGATATCGAAGGACATGAGTATAGAATGATAGATGAAATAATTTTAAACCAAGACTTGATTACTGGGATGGTCATAGAATTTCATGACATAGATTTAATGCTTCCTTTATTTAATGATATTATTAATAAATTAAAATCGTATTTCTATATTACGCATGTTCATGCAAATAACCACGCCCACTATAGTGAGGTAATTGATACTCTAGTAATTTATGAAATATCTTTTATCAATAAAAACCTTCAACTTACCACCCCTCAATATTTTCAAAATGGAGTGTACAATAAAATAGGTTTGGATTTTCGTAATATTAAAGATAAAAATGAATATCTAATCAAATTTCCTCCATTGTAATTATAACCATTGCTCTTTTGTTCTATAAAGCATTACTCAATACAGGCTAAAAAAACGCCAAACTTCACTAGCTATATTTAAATATTTAGGCATAGCATGCCCCCCATTTTTTACAGTATACACCCAAACCGGCTTGTCATTAGATTGATTTATGTAGAAGCTTCTAACGGTATAATCATCCTTAATGGTAAGGTCACCTACTACGGTATCTGTTTTCGTAAGCATGCTATTATTTTTGGCAATATAAAATTCAACCATCGCTTGGGTTGGCAAATAAGGTCCATATCCCTGCTCATTTTTCATATCGCCAGCCCAATAGGTTGTTTTATCCTCCATTCCATTTAAAAGTAATACAGGGAATGGTTTTAAATTAATACATGAATCATACATATCTTTCATGATACAACTAATTAATGGAGCTGCTGCTTTAAATTGTCCAGATGATTTACAGATAAGTAAATTGCAAAAGTCCCCCCCATTAGAAATTCCCGAGATATAGGTTCGTTCTTTATTTAAATGATATTTTTTTTGTAAATAGGAAGTTAAGACAGAAATAAATTTAATATCATTCACTTGCTCCTCTTTATGTATATAGTATCCAACCTGCCAGAAATTATCTCCTCTTTTGTCTTTCCATCCCTGAGGATAACAAACTGCAAAACCATTTTTATCTGCAATCTCGTTCATTCCAAAATAAGTCATCACATTTTTTGCATTATCTGTATAGCCATGAAAAACAAATACCAACGGGGCGTTTTTAGGTAAATTTTTGGGGAGGTAAATAATATACTCTCGATGAAGTTCATCTACTTTTATATGCTCATAAGATTGGGCTTTTGTTTCTGTAAATTGAAGAATCATTGAAATAAAAAAAAAGCAGAAAGAGTAAGTTTTCATTTTTAAAATATTGTTTTTTTTATTTCCTTATTTTATACCAGAAGGAATTTTTTGTGCGGTGGTGGTTGGACCAGCTATGGTAATTAAACCTGACTTTACTTTCATCCGATCTATAAATACAACTCTTTCATTACCTGTTTTTGCTGTTCTACCATGGTACACGCAAAACATTTCTTTGCCATCGGGAGAATAAGTAATACTATTGTGACCGGTGCCTGAAACCTCCCCACCTTGGTCTGTATTTTTTTGTAACACTGGATTATTGGCTGCTTTGGTATATGGCCCCAATGCACTGTTAGCGGTAGCATAACCAATGGCATAATACTGGCCTTCAAAATTATTAGCAGAATACATCATATAATATATTCCATCTTTTTTAAAAGTTACCGAGCCCTCTGTCCAACGACGGTTTACTTCCCTTGCTGTAACCGACCTACTTTCCCATTCGGATTGTTTATCATTTAGGCTCGTTGGAGGTTGAAGCATTAATTGGGGTTCACCAATTACTCCAGAAAAATCTGGTTTAAGTTCAACACCATACACCCAGCTTTCTTCTATTTCTTTAAACCACCCATTTACCTTTGCCAAAGTTGCTACCTCACTTTCTACAGGATGCTTGTAGGCTACCCGTGAATAGTACAAATAGATTTTACCATTCGTATCAAAAAAAACATTTGCATCTATGGTGGGATAGCCAGGATCAAAAAGTGGGTAGTTATGCAAATCAATAAAAGGCCCCGTGGGTTTATCCCCAACAGCTACTCCAATTCGAAAGTTCTCTTCTTCATTAGCAGGATTTACATTCCATTGAGCACTATAAAATAGATAAAATTTACCTTTGACTTCATACACCTCAGGCGCCCAATAGGCTCCATCCCATTTAGCATTTGCATTGCTCCACCCATTTTTATTATTATAAAAATAAACTTGACCTGCTTGTTTCCAATTAACTAAATCATTTGAGGAATAAGCATCAAAGCCATGCTTTGCTGCTCCACCAGTGCCATACATATAATACTTATCTTGAGTATGTAAAACATAAGGATCGCCAAATTGAACTTTCATTGGGTTCATGTAGGTAGCTATACTTCCCTGTTTTTTAGCAGGATTTTTTTGTGCATTAACCTGTACAAAAAAAACAATAATTAAAATAAATGGAAGGCAAGATAATTTTTTCATAATTTAAATATAAATAAAATTAACGATAAAAAATAGGCCAAGATGCTACCACATGGAATGAATGTAAATTTAAACTCACTAAAATTAAACTAGCCTCTAATAGCGAATAGCAAATAGTAGAAAAACTTCCCTTAAATTTGTTCAAATTAAAAAATACATTATGCAAGAGCAAAATTTTAAAAACCATGCTAAAATGGTACCCGGATTTCATTATATCACCCTACCTGCTGTTTTAATATTTCTTATTGGGTCCATTAACTATCTAGTAAAAAGCAACAATGAAAATATATATTTAGGAGGGATGCTCTGTTTGCTTTCTTTAATTTTAGTATTATTTGCCTGGTATGCGCGAGGTTTTGCTTTAAAAGCACAAGACAGAGCCATTCGTGCCGAAGAAAAATTTAGATATTATTTAGCAACAGGAAAAGTATTCCCAGAGGAGTTAAAACTAAATCAAATTATTGCTTTACGCTTTGCTTCTGAAGAAGAATTTGTTGAATTAACTGCCAAAGCAGTTGCTGAAAAATTATCTAACAAAGAAATTAAAAGTCTAATTAAAAACTGGAAGCCTGATTATTGTAGAGCTTAAATTAAGTTAACCCTTAATTATAAAAAATCCGGTTTGCTTATTTAATATAAACTAACCGGATTTTTTAATGCGCTTTAAGAAAGAGTTAACCTGCAATTCCCAATGGAGAGAAATAAATAAATATTCCGACCACCAATATAATGGCAATAGAGGAAAGCCATACATCAGTGGCATTCCAACTGGCTCTTGACGCAGCTTTATCTTCACTCACCGTAGTGGCAAAAGTAAGTCCATTCAATTGCGCTTCAGAAGGCTTTTCTGTGAAGAGACTTACAATAATTAAAATTGCAATTGAAACCAAGAATAAAATAATACAGAAATATAAGAAATTGATGGTAGCGAAACTGTGTGCAAACCCAGTTAATGAATCTCTATTTAATTCTAAAATTATACGTAACATCCCAATTAAAAAACCAACCACCATAGCGGTGAAGGCCCCTTTTGAATTGATTCGCTTTGAAAACACTCCTAATAAAAAAACGGCTGCGATGGGTGGTGCTAAATAAGATTGAACACTTTGTAAATATTGATACAATACCCCAGATATTTTTGACATCAGTGGGATCCATATCATTCCAAGTATCACTACAATAGCAGTGGTAATACGCCCCACTTTAACTAATTCCTTGTTGCTCGCTGCTGGTTTAATTTTTTGATAAATATCCATTGTAAATAAGGTAGAACATGCATTGTAAACGGAAGCCAAAGAACTCATTAATGCTGCTAATAAGCCACCAGCTAAAATACCTCTCAAACCAGCTGGTAATAAATCTCGCACCAAAGTTGGAAAGGCTTGATTGGCATCTACTAAATGTAATTTTCCTTGTTGTGAAAGCGAATAAGCAATTAAACCAGGTATTAAAAAAATGAAAAATGGCAATAATTTTAGATAAGCAGCTAGAATGGTGCCACGACGTGCTTGTTTTTCATCCCGACCTGCTAAACATCTTTGTACAATATGCTGATCGGTACACCAATACCAAACACCCACAATGGGTGAGGCAAATAAGATTCCTGCCCATGGAAAATTGGGATCGCTTAATGGAGGGAACATATTCAATTTATCTTTAGGGATAGAACTCATCAAACTATTCCATCCACCCACTTCATGCAATCCATAAAACATAAGAATAGCAGATCCTGCCAACAATACCACCGCTTGAATGGCTTCGGTATACATTACAGCATGTAATCCTCCAAATACCGTATACACCCCTGTAATCATGACGAGTATAATTGCGGCAGTCCAAAAATCAACACTTGGAAAAAATATAGTAATTACCGTGGCAGCAGCAAATATAGTTACCGATGCCTTTGTAATAATATAACTAAGCAACTGAATAATTGATAAAAGGATACGTGATTTTGCATTGAATCTTCTTTCTAAAAATTCTGGCATCGTATACACCATACTGCGCATATAAAAAGGTACAAATACCCATCCCAGTGTGAGAATAATCCAAGAATGTAATTCATAATGCCCCATAACAACACCGGAACTTGCAGCCGTACCCGCTAACCCTACAATATGTTCAGATCCCACATTGGAAGCCAAAATAGAGGCCCCGATAACAAACCATCCTAAATTTCTATTGGCTAAAAAATAATCAGAAGGTGATTCTTTACTTTTTTTAATGGACCATACCGCTACTCCTGCAATAACAGCCAAATAGATAACAATGAACAACCAATCGATAGGACCTAATAAATGTTCCATAAGCTATATTTAGATTATTAATTTTATGGAATATACAAAAAAAAATTATACCTACTTTTTTTTATACGATATTTTTTTAAACTACTCCCACATAAACTATAATCACTTAAACTTAAGTAGGGAATTTATCCTTTCTTAATAAAGCTTTTTTTAAAATTTAAATCACTAATTTTTAGCATCTAAAATAACCGGTGTTTTCCCCCCTCCCATAATAATTACTTTCGCATTCGGTGAAGTAATCAATCCCTTCATAATTTGAATTTGCTCATACTGCAACTGCTTATCCCCCAATCCAGAGCTGATTATTTTTTGATAATCTGCAATCCCTTGCGCTTCTACTCTTTTACGCTCTGCTTCTTGCTTTTCTTTTTGCAACACAAACTGCATTTTTTGGGCATCTTGTTCTGCTTTTATTTTATCTTCAATGGATGCTTTTACGGTAGCTGGTAAAACAATATTTCGAACCAATAATTGTTCTAGCACCAATCCTCTTTGCTTTAAATTTTCTTCAATGGTTTTAAATATTCTACTTTGAAATTCATCGCGTTTCACTGAATACAAGTCAACTGCTGTATAATATACTGCGTTGTCTCTTATTTTAGTTCTGGTAATGGGTCTTACTATAACATTTTTAAAATCATACCCTATTTCTCTTACGATTTTTGGAGCTTGTGAAGATTGAACTCTGTAAAGAACCGTTAAGTCAATGACTACTTCTAAACCATCTGCAGTTAAAACACGAATGGCGTCATCCCCAGCCACTTCCCCTTCAGCATGCACCCCACTCATCGTATAGTTTTGAGTTCTTACATCAATCGTGTTTACTTGAACCAATGGATTTACGAAATTTAAACCACTACTGATTACCTCGTCCTGTACTTTTCCAAACATAGATTGAACGCCTATTTGGCCTGCATCTATTTGCTTGATACAAGAAGTGAGTACCCCTATAGCAATTACAACCAACCCTATGCTGCGAATAGTCCCTGTGGGTATGGCCACTGGTAAATTAAGATTTCTTACGGCTCCTGCTGCAAAAAATAAAATAACCCCTAAAAGAATAAATAACATAAATTTTAATTTAAACAAGTGCTTGGTATTGCACCCTAGATTGACAAATTTGTCTTACTAAAAGTACAACCTATTTGTCTTTCTTCCTTTAAAATTACCCTCCATTTTTTGTTGCCATTGATAAAAGATGCCAATCATTTGACTTTTTTTGAATACATTAGTAGTCTAATTAAAATCAACATGAAAAATACAAGTTTTGCCCTTGGGTTATTGCTATTATTAATTGTTACAAATATAAAAGCTCAAATCAACCCAAGTTGGAATTCCATTTTCAATAACATCAATACAGAAGTTATAAATAATTCCAATGCATACAATTCGCTTAAAATTGCATCTGAAACCATTGGTCATCGATTAACAGGTTCTCCCAATGGCAATAAAGCTGAACAATACACCTTTGATTTACTAAAATCATACGGCTTTACTAATTTGCGTTTTCAACCTTTTGAAGTAGAAAGTTGGAGCAGAGGGAAAATTCATGTTACCATTGGGGCAGACCTCCAACATCAAAAAGATATTAAATCTGTGACATTGGCACATTCCCCGGTTAATGCCGATATTAGTTTAGAAGTGGTCGAAATGGGCAATGGAGTAGAAGACGATTATTTAGCCAACCCGGATAAAGTTAAAGGTAAAATTGCACTGGTTTATTTAGGGGTACTGCCTAATTCAAAAGTGGGAACTCCTTCACTTCATCGTTCTGAAAAAACTGCATTGGCTACAAAATATGGCGCTAAAGGAATGATCATCATAAACACAGCGGACCATGGTGTCTTATTAACCGGTACTGCTTCCGTTACAGGTAAATTAATTCCTATCCCTGCCGTTTGTATAGGAAAAGAAGATGGCCTTGCTTTAAGAGAACAACTTACGAAAGGAAAGTTATTTAGTCATATTACCATGAATAATTTTTCCGGACTAATTAAAGCGCGTAATGTGGTGGCCACTATCCCTGGAAAATCAATACCCAATGAAAAAATTGTCATTGGAGGTCACTTAGATAGCTGGGATTTAGCTACTGGTGCAATGGATAATGGAATTGGCTCTTTCTCTGTATTAGACATGGCGCGTACATTTATTAAATTAAAATTAAACCCTGCTAGAACCGTAGAATTTGTAATGTTCATGGGAGAAGAAGAAGGCTTATTGGGTTCAAGAGCATATGTAAATGAAGCCATCAAAAATAAAAGTATAGATCAAATTAGATACATGCTCAACTATGATATGACGAATGATCCTAAAGGATATGCAACTAGTTCAGAAGATAGTAAAGAATTAATCAGCGGTATTGGATCCATAGCAAAATCAATAGACTCCTCTTTTACCAACTTATTTAGAGTGGGCGCAGGTTTGCACAGTGACAACCAACCATTTATGTTACAAGGAGTTCCTACTGGAGGTGCAGCAGGAGGTAGTCTCCCAAAAAATGCTGGACCTTGCTATCATGCTGATTGTGATGTATTTAGCTTAGTGGAAGAAAGTGGAATGAAAAATACGGTCCGCTTTGGTTCCATGTTATTATATGGTATTGCAGACGCAGCTGAAATAAAGTCAAAACATTTCACAGATGAAGAAACTAAAAATTTCTTAATTAAAAATAATTTAAAAGTGCCATTAATCATTGCGGGAGAATGGCGTTGGAAAGATTAAAAAAAAGAGGGCCCCATAGAAATGGGGCACTGATAACGATTGCTTGCTTAAACCCAAACACCTTCAACTATAAAAAACAGATGAACTATATTTATGTAGTTTATTTAAAAACTGAATACGTATTGCTCGAATAAATTAAAATTTATATACAGCTGCCAATAAGAAGCTTCCTCCGTTTAAATTTGGATTGCTGCTATTATTTAAAAATATCTTGTCTTTAGCATTGTCAAACCTTAACTCAGGAATCAAAGTCAACTTTCCAAAGTGAATGTTTGCAGAAAATGTATTTTGAAATATAGAAGTTCCTACACCCACCGCACTTTTTGTATCATCAAAAAACTCAGACCTCCAAGTAAATCCAATTTTTGCACATGGATCATAGTTTACATACAATGCATTACTACTCCAGTTTACCCCAGCTATATTGGCAATGGTACCATCATAATTAATTCCAATTTGACTGTTCACTACCCCATTCAAAACTAAGTCAAATTGAGATTTGTCTTTGCCACCTTGATAATTCAAAAATGCTTTTAACTTATCATCTTTTGTTCCAGTACTAAATTGTGCAATGATCATTTTGTCGGGAGAAGTAGAACTTACAAAATCGGTTGGTTGAGCTACCCCAATCATCATGGCAGATTTGCCGCCCAAAGCAATATCTGCTCTGATACCTGTATGAAAGAAAGGTCCATAAGAAAATCCATAACTCATACTGTAGTTTCTATTGGAATAAGCATCTAACAATTCAAAGCCAACATGGGTAGCCCATTTACCAGCAGTGAACTTAATTGTTGAATTTGGAGCATACGTAATAAATGCTTGTTTAAAAACAGTTGCAAGATCTTTATCATTGTAGGAGAACTCTTCAGCTCTTTTACCTACCCCTAAATCTAAGGTGGCTCCAAATTTGCCTGTGACTTGATCTACCTTAAAGGAGGCCATGCCAAGTTTTAATGCATTACTTGAATTGGTAAAGCTTGTTTTATTGTTTTCTGCCTTACTAGCAAAATCACCTCTATAATAACCATCCACATAATAAGTGAATGTGGTACTATTGCTTGAAGCCGGAGCTACGAGTTTAGAAGAATCCACTTGAGCCATTGTTTGCATTGCTAAGGTTAAGAGCAATAATAAGGAGATTGTTTTTTTCATAGATTGTGGTTTTAATTGATATTATAATTTGTTATATATGAATAATTATAAAAATTTTTATACTATTTATAAAAAATTATACCAAATTGAATTATTTAATTTTATTCTTTTATTATATAAACTATTAAATTTCATTGTTTTATGAAAATAATAAACATATTAATATTTTTTATATGCTTTATTATAATGCTAAATTAAAATTAATTTTATGATTTTTGTTATTTTATTTCATATATAAATTTTAATAATGTTTTAATTTTATTACTGTTTAATTATTTTATTCTTACTTATGCGTAAAATCAAACAAAATGTGGGTATATTACCAATATAAATGATTAGAAATCAGACAAATAATCAAAATAATGGTACCTTGATGGTATTGTATATTTTCCTTATACGCTATGCCAAATAAAGAAACTAGTTCTAACAACAACGATATTAAATTCGAAGCCTTATTCAATTCAGCCTCAATGGCCATCATAGTTGTTGATAAGCATGGAATAATAGTAATGGCAAATGATTATGCCAACACCCTATTTGCATATAGTAAAGATGGCATGGTGGGTCAACTGCTAGAAGAATTGATTCCTCAACGTTATCACCATAAACATGTTGGCCACCGCAATGACTATATTGAACAACCAAAGGCCAGAACCATGGGATTGGGCATGACCCTTTCTGCTAAAAAAAAGGATGGATCCGAATTCCCCGTTGAAATTAGTTTAGGTCATTTTAAAACAGGAAACGACCAGTTTACCATCGCATACATAGCTGATATTACTAAAAGAAAATTGAGTGAAGAAAAAATAATATTACAGCAAGCAGAAATGGAATTGGTGAATGAAGAAATGAAAAAACTAAATGCCAACCTTGAAACTACTGTCCAATATAGAACCATAGAACTTCAAGCTACTTTGAATGCCTTAAAAGCATCCAAAGAAGAACTGACTGTTTCATTAGAAAAAGAAAAAGAAGTGAACGATTTAAAATCAAGATTCGTTTCAATGGCCTCTCATGAATTCAGAACTCCTTTAAGTACGATTCTTTCTTCCATCTCTTTACTTTCTAAATACATTGTTACCGAAGAACAACACAAAAGAGACAAGCATATTGATCGGATTAAATCCTCTGTAAAAACACTAACCGATATTTTAAATGAATTCTTATCCTTAGGTAAAATTGAAGAAGGGAAAGTAGATGTAAAGTCAGAGGAATTTGACCTTCCTACATTTATTCACGCTATTATCAATGAAATGTCTGTATTAACAAAACCAGGACAATTATTTCAATACAATCACCTAGGCTTAATGAACACTTTTACAGATAGCAGTTTGCTTAAACATGTAATGATTAACCTTATGTCCAATGCAATTAAATTCTCTCCCGAATATTCCATCATCCTAATTGAAACAGAAGTAAATCAAAATAACACTTCCATTAAAGTATCAGATAAAGGAATTGGAATTCCACCAAGTGATCAAATTCATTTATTTGAAAGATTTTTCAGGGCCACCAATGCTACCAATATTCAAGGCACTGGTCTTGGACTTCATATTGTAGGCAGGTATATAGATCTTTTAAAAGGGACCGTTAAATACCATAGTGAATTTGAAAAAGGCAGCAGTTTTGAAATACAAATACCTACTAGAATTGTAAATGAATTTGAAAAAAATAGATAACCATGGAAAAGATTTTATTAATTGAAGACAATGAAGGATTAAGAGAAAATACTGCAGAAATTCTCAGTTTGGCGAATTATGAAGTAAGTACCGCCGAAAATGGTAAAATCGGAGTTGAAATGGCTATGGCCAATCCACCCGATTTAATTGTATGCGATATTATGATGCCAGTCTTAGATGGTTATGGTGTATTCCAAAT
>Ga0114958_10000571_pt1 | contig 31521 bp, 16 predicted proteins | sample C_130208_EF_Meta_FD_89577 | JGI IMG/M metagenome (GOLD analysis project Ga0114958, IMG submission 89577) | Freshwater microbial communities from Lake Croche, Canada to study carbon cycling - C_130208_EF_MetaG | ecosystem: Environmental > Aquatic > Freshwater > Lake | place: Lake Croche, Canada... | reverse complement strand
TAGCAAACCTGACACAAAAATTTATATATTTGACCGCTTGGGTAAATTATTGAAACAAATAAGTTCTACAAGTGCAGGTTGGGACGGAACCTTTAACGGAAGTCCATTACCATCAGACGATTATTGGTTTACAGTAGATTATAAAGAAACAAGTTTAGGAAAACAATTTAAGTCCCATTTTTCGTTGAAGAGATAGTTAGTTATTAAATACTTATAAAAGAAAAAAATGCCACTTTAAAAAGTGGCATTTTTTTTTGTGGAGTCGCCGAGAGTCGAACTCGGGTCCAAACAAGCAACTAAACAGCTTTCTACACGTTTATTTTCTGATTGGGTTTTCGATATTTTGCTAGACCAGAAACAGCCACAAAACACTTAGCTTCTTAAATTTTCGTAATAGTCTCGTAGCGGAACTATTCTTAGGTTTATATTTACGATTCACCTATACCGACCGCCACAAACCAAAGCTTTCGAGGTAAATCCTGCTTTCCTACCTGGTAGGACGAGGCTAATCTTACTATTAATTCAGATTATGCAGCAAGAGCGTAGTTTCCTTCGCCGTTTATGTTTTTGTACCTTTGGATTTACGAGCAAAAAGTACAATGCTCGACGTGCTTACTATTCAATTCGACTTGCTGTCAAAACCAGTCGACCCCATTTTTCAGTTTTCTGTTCTCAGATTTCAAACAGAAAATCGAAATATGATGGCAAAGATAAGCTATTTTAAAGCTTATGCCAAGAGTTTTATTCTTCCCCGTCCTCATGAAGTTTAAATGGATAATCACCAAAGAGTGAGGCTAACCTTTTCGTTTGATAGGTCTTTTTTGTAAACTTATTAGATAACACAATAATGGATACTTTTTCTTTTCGTAAAGTTATGAATGAGGAAGTGTTGCCATGCCACCAACCATTATGATAATAGAAGGGTTCGCCTTTTTCAAACTCAATCATTCGAACTCCTAATCCATAATTGCGTAGTCCTTTGCTTTCATAGCTATATCCTTTATAAACTTTTTTTAGTAATTCAGGGTTCAGGAAAAAGGTTGCATAGCGCGCTTTGTCAAATTTTAATAAATCTCTAGGCGTAGAATAAATATTTTTGTCACCATATATGCCATCAAGATAATCTATACCGATTTCGACATTATTTGCTTTATATGATGGCGCTATTATATCTTTATCTTTTGTGATATCAAATACAAAAGTATTGGTCATGCCTAGCGGTCTAAATATCATCTCTTTCATGGCTTCTGGATATTTTAACCCAGTAATTTTTTCGATAATTAAAGCCAACATGGCATAGTTGGTGTTGCAATAACTGAAACGGGTATCGGTTTTAGATTCTAAAGGAATTTGTTTATCTTCCATCACCTTTACAATATCTTTATTAGTTAAGGTTAGTTTCTTATCCCAATTATTGTTTTCATAGGTAAAATAAGAATAATTTTTCATTCCGCTTCTGTGATTAAGTAGGGTTTGAATAGTAACATCAGGATAGGGAAAATTAGTAATAATAGTATTTACTTTTTGATTCAAGGATAGTCTTTTAGTATCTACCAACATCAAAATTGCAGTTGACGTTAAAACTTTACTTACGGAGGCGATATGAAGAGGGGTATCTTTGGTTATGGATGCATCTTTGCTTCTATTGGCATAGCCCATATAGTTTTCATAAATGATTTGGCCGTTTTTAGCTACCAAGAAAGCTACATTATCATTTTTCTCTGACCAAGTTTTTTCAAAATATCTAGAGACTTCATATTTCTTGTCATTGATATAAGAATTGGTTAATTTTGGTAATACTTCCTGTAAGGGTAGCATCACAGGTATTCCATTTTTATTGACTTTAACTATGCCATTTTCATTTTTTTCTTGCTTTGTACAAGATATAACTACTAATGTTATGGCAAAAAATAATAATATGTAGCGGGTTATTTTGAAATACATTTTTAGTTTATTGGATAACAAATATAAGTATTCAACAAGAGTATTAAACCATGTGATTAGAAAGCTATCAACATGTTTTTCACAATTTATGGTATAGTTTTTTGTGACCTATTTAATGTCAATTAATGCTTTGTAAAAGATACTATTTTATTTTTTATAAAAAGTTTTGAAAACGTTTTCGTTACTACTACTTTTGAAGTAAATAAAATGTCTCATGAAGTTTGGAATTATAAAAGAAAGAAAGATACCGGTTGACAGAAGAGTTGTTTTTACGCCTCAGGAATTAGTAAGGTTACAACAAGAACATCCAGAGGCCATGGTAAAAGTAGAAAGTTCGGACATCCGTATTTTTAAAGATAAAGAATATACTGATTTAAATATTGAAGTATCCGATGATGTTCTTGATTGTGATGTTTTCTTTGGCGTAAAAGAAATTCCGATATATTACTTAATTCCCAATAAAAAGTATTTTTTCTTTTCACATACGATTAAAAAACAAATACATAATCGTGAATTGTTGCGGGCTATCTTAAAAAAAAATATTGAATTATATGACCACGAAACTATTGTAGACTCAAGTAACAGAAGATTAATTGGTTTTGGTCGCTATGCCGGAATTGTGGGCGCTTATAATGGTTTTAGAGCATTTGGCATAAAATATGATTTATTCACCATTCCAAAAGCAGAAACATTGCATAATAAAGAAGATCTGATTACACGATTGAAAAGACAAACCTTGCCCAATGTCAAAATTGTATTAACTGGGAATGGTAAAGTAGGAATGGGTGCTAAAGAAATCTTGGATGGCATGAAAGTAAAACAAGTTACCATTGATGATTTTCTAACAAAGATTTATTCGCAGCCAGTGTATTGTCAAATAGATGTTTTAGACTATAATAAAAGATTGGACGGACAAGTTTTGGATAATAATGATTTCTATATAAATCCTAAAGAATATAACACTAATTTTGAACGTTTTACAAAAGTAGCCGATATCTTTATAGCAGGACATTTTCATGGAAATGGAGCCCCTGACATTTTAACGCGTGACATGCTTAAAGCTCCAGATTGTAAAATAAAAGTAGTTGCAGATATTTCATGTGATGTTAACGGGCCTATTGCTTGTACAATAAAAGCTGCTACTATTGCCGAACCATTTTTTGGTTATTTACCAAGCACAAATGAGGAAGTTCCTTTTACACATCCGGGTTCAATAATGGTTATGTCAGTAGATAATTTGCCATGTGAATTGCCTAAAGACGCCAGTGAAGGATTTGGTGAAATGTTTATGGAGTTCGTAATACCTGCTTTTTTTAATGGTGATAAGGATGGTATTTTGCAACGTGCCAAAATAACTGAAAATGGAAAATTAACTTCTCGATTTAGTTATCTTCAGGATTATGTTGATGGAAAATAGTTCATGATTTGATAGTAAAGGATAACTATCTCTATTTTTGAATATTAATTTTTTAAGGATGTATATTAAATGAAACTAAAATTCACACTTTTACTTCTATTCTTTTTTGGAATGTTTTTGTCTTATTCTCAAAAGAACAAAAACGCCATAGATAGTTCTCCAAAAGAAATCTTTGTTTCCGAATTGATTGCAAAAATGACTTTGGAAGAAAAATTAGGACAACTTAATTTGCCAACATTAGGCGATATTACAACTGGTAAAGCCAATAGTTCTGATGTGGCTAAAAATATTGAACAAGGAAAAGTAGGTGGATTATTTAATATCAAATCAGTTCAAAAAATAAAAGAAGTACAAAAAATTGCCGTAGAAAAAAGTCGATTAAAAATTCCATTACTTTTTGGAATGGATGTTATTCACGGATACGAAACTACATTTCCAATTCCGCTTGCATTATCTTGCACTTGGGATATGAACTTAATCAAAAGAAGTGCTCAAATTGCTGCTCAAGAAGCTAGTGCTGATGGTATCAATTGGACATTTTCACCTATGGTCGATATTTCTCGCGATCCTCGTTGGGGAAGAGTTTCAGAGGGTTCGGGTGAAGATCCTTACTTAGGAAGTCAAATTGCAAAAGCAATGGTTTTGGGTTATCAAGGCGATAATTTATCTAAAAATAACACCATATTATCGTGTGTTAAACACTTCGCACTTTATGGCGCTCCAGAAGCTGGTAGAGAGTATAATACGGTTGACATGAGCAAAATTAAAATGTATAATGATTATTTTCCTCCTTATAAAGCTGCAGTTGAAGCAGGAGCAGGTTCAGTAATGGCCTCTTTCAATGAAGTTGATGGAATTCCAGCTTCAGCAAATAAATGGTTGATGACCGATGTTTTGAGAAAGCAATGGGGTTTTAAAGGATTTGTAGTTACTGATTATACTGCAATTATGGAAATGGAATATCATGGAATTGGCGATTTGCAAAATGTTTCTGCTTTAGCACTAAGCGCAGGTATTGAAATGGATATGGTAAGCGAGGGTTTTTTAAATACATTAAAAAAATCATTGAATGAAGGAAAAGTTACTATCAAGGAAATAGACAATGCTGTTAGATTAATTTTAAACGCTAAATACGATTTAGGATTATTTCAAGATCCATTTAAATATTGTGATGAAAATAGAGCAAAAACTGAAATTTTCACAAAATCAAACAGAGCGGAAGCTAGAAAAATAGCATCTGAATCTATAGTTTTGTTAAAAAATAAAAATCAACTTTTACCTTTAAAAAAATCAGGAACAATTGCTCTTATTGGCCCATTGGCTGATGCTATAGAAAATATGGCTGGAACCTGGAGCGTAGCTACAAAACAAGAAAATTCGATATCAGTACTTGCTGGACTCATAGAAGCCGTTGGAACTTCTGCTAAAATTTTATATGCTAAAGGCAGCAATCTTGACTATGATGCAGCTCTAGAAGAAAGAGCCACTATGTTCGGCAAAACCCTGCATAGAGACAAAAGGACTAATGAAGAATTATTGAATGAAGCTTTGACAATAGCTAATCAATCAGATATTATTATTGCTGCACTTGGTGAATCTGCCGAATTAAGCGGTGAGTGTAGCAGCCGTACTAATCTCGAGATACCGCAAGCTCAAAAAGATTTATTACAAACTTTATTAAAAACAGGAAAACCTGTTGTTTTAGTCTTATTTAACGGAAGACCATTGGTTTTAAACCAGGAAAATGAAACGGTCCCAGCCATTCTAGACGTTTGGTTTGCTGGGAGTGAAGCTGGATTTGCCATTGCAGATGTTTTGTTTGGTAACGAAAATCCATCTGGAAAATTAACAACCACTTTCCCAAGAAGTATTGGTCAGGTCCCAATTTATTATAGCGCCAAAAACACAGGAAGGCCAATAGGAAACAAAGATGGTATTTTTGAAAAATTCAAATCCAATTATATAGATGAACGTAACGAACCGCTATTCCCCTTCGGATACGGATTGAGTTATACTACTTTTGAGTATTCTAATTTGAAAGTTTCTGCCACTAAAATGTCGACATCAGAAACTTTAAAAGTAACTGTTGATGTAACAAACACAGGAAATTTTGATGGGAAAGAAGTGGCGCAGTTGTACATCAGAGATTTAGTTGGCACAGTTACACGTCCAATTAAAGAATTAAAAGGCTTTCAAAAAATAGCCCTTAAAAAAGGTGAAAAGAAAACCGCTACATTTGAAATTTCAGTTGAAGATTTAAAATTCTATAATTCAGATTTAGAATTTGTTGCTGAACCGGGCGAATTTGAGATTTTTATTGGAAAAGATTCAAATGTGAGTACAAGCACAAAAATTGAGTTAGTTAAATAGATATTTGGATTATTTTTTAAAAACTCTTTAATTATTAGCTAAATGAAAGCTTTTAATAATAATGCAGTAGGACGAAAAAGTGAAATTTAAAAGTAGAATAAAAATCAAAATAAGTGTTGAAATTACAATTCTAATTACGACTTTTATAAATTAATTCAAAAAGTAAATCAATAACCAATACCAAACCAATCTATGAGTACGTCAACAGCAAAGACCAATTGGGCACAATTTATTCCTTTAGTAACCGTTTTCTTCTTTTGGGGATTTGTTGCAGCCAGTAATGACATTTTAATTCCAGTTTTCAAAAAAGCATTTGATTTAACCCAAGGACAAAGTCAGTTGGTTTCAGTTGCTTTCTACGTTGCTTACACGGTAGGTTCAATCATTTATATGATTATTTCGTATTTGACAAAAGGAGATTTAATCAATAGAATTGGATATAAAAATTCTTTGGCTTTAGGATTAGTGATTTCGGCTTTGGGAACATTATTATTTTATCCTGCTGCAAATATGCATTCATTTCCTTTAATGTTATCTGGATTGTTTACTGTGGCCTTAGGATTTTCTTTGCAACAAACGGTAGCCAACCCATTAGCAATTGCGTTAGGACCAATTACTACAGGTTCTCAACGATTAACATTAGCTGGCGGAATAAATAATTTAGGAACTACAATTGGACCTCTAATTGTGAGTTTTGCCATTTTTGGAGCTGCAACTTCTACCAATACTGAAATGAGTATTGAAAGCGTGAAGACTCCTTATTTGGTATTAGGCGTTGCTTTTTTAATTGTAGCTGTTATGCTCAAAATGTCTTCAATTCCCGACAAGCCTGTTGCTGTTATTGAAACTGAAGGTGATACTAATGCAAGCCGCAATTCTGCATTAAAATATCCTCAATTGATTTTAGGAATGATTGGAATCTTTGTTTATGTTGGGGTAGAAGTTTCTACAGCTTCAAATTTACCAGCTTACATGGAAAGTAAGTTAGGTTTTGCTATTGGCGATATTGCTCCTTACATATCTTTATATTGGGCGAGTTTAATGATTGGTCGTTGGACAGGCGCTGTGGAGGCTTTTACGGATGATATGAATAAACAAAAAGTACTTCGTTTTATTGCCCCTTATTTGGCATTTGGTGTTTTCTTATTTGTTAATGCTGTGGCAAAACACGATTTAACCCCTTTCCATATATACGGATTAATTATTTTAGTTTTGATTGCAGCTGATATGGCAAGCAAAGGAAATCCTGCTAGAATGTTACTTATATTTTCAACTTTAGGAATTGTAGCTTTATTTACTGGGATGGCAACAAGCGGCATGATAAGTGTTTATGCCTTCACAAGTGTTGGTTTATTTTGTAGTACACTTTGGCCTTGTATCTTTACTCTAGCCGTAAGCGGATTAGGGAAAAACACAAGTCAAGGAAGTAGTTTTTTAATTATGATGATAATGGGCGGAGGTATTGTAGCCTGGCTGCAAGGCGAAGTAGCAGGAAATATTGGTATTCAAAACAGCTATATTGTTGGCGTTTTTTGTTTTGCTTATTTAGTTTTCTATGCTTGGAAAGTGAAGGCTATATTAAAAAAACAAGGAATTGATTTTGATAAGAAAGTCAGTAGTGGACATTAATCCTTTACTATTATAAAATCAAAAATCCCGCATCGTTTTAAACTTTGCGGGATTTTTTACCAAAACCTAACCATTAATCTTAAACTAACCTTCCTTATTTTCTCTCTTTATCGTCTTCAACTTTTGCTTTCGTACCATCAGCTTTGTAATAGTAGAAACGGCTGTTATTATCATTATAGCTTGATGCTGCATAATTAAAATCATCATAATGATTGTTATAGTTGTAGGTGTATCCAGAGTTATAATAACCTTTCACTCGTCCAATGGTATCAACAATTTCACCTCTACTATTGTAGATAATTTGCATTCCTCCAATTTGTGTTAATGCAAATCTGTTGTACCTCATATAAACACTTCCAATTCTATTTACTCTATCTCTGTTGTCATAATTGATAAACGTGTTACCAATTCTTCTTACTCTTCCAAAACTATCATGTTCTATTCGAATTCCATAATTCATTGTTCTTCTTTCTTGACTCATTCCTCTTTTGCCGGCGGTTTTATAAAAATAATCGCCTTCGCTGTCGAGTGGACGAGTGTTAAAATCAAAATCTCCGTTAGGAAAAACGAAAAACTCAATACCTCTTTCCATAAATGAGATTGGTTCTTCAGAGTTACAATTTGTTTTTAATTCTGTCGCGTTTACAATTCCACATGTTATTAAAACGCCTGCTACTAAAAAGGTAATTTTTTTCATGTTCTTTTAATTTATGTGTTTTGCTTACTCTTTCGATTTTCAGCTTCTTCGAACGGAAATCATTTCCATTATATTCCTATTTCAATTGACGTGCCACAAAAGGTAAATCAATTCTTAAGATTTGATTAAAAAGGCTTAAAAGCCTTGTTTTTAGAGTGTTTAGAAGAGTGTTTGGTTTTATTATAATTATTAAACAATTTCAAATTTGTTCTTTTATTGATTACATTTGTTATCTATTTTTGAATTTAAAACAATTTGTCATATCCAATTATTAATGAAAAAACAACTCTTTTCATTTTTCTTATTATTTGGCATTTTAAAGGGGTATAGCCAAAATTATATTCCTTATTATGGTAGTATTGTTGATCAAGTATCTTCATCTGATATTCTCTCAAATTTAAATGAATTTGAAAATCTTGGTATAAAGAGAAAAGGCACAACACCACTACAAAACACTCTAAATTGGCTTAAAGCTAAATACTTAAGTTACGGTTATACTGCAACACAAATACAAGAATATAGTTTTACAAATGGCACCGCTACCTGTAAAAATTTAGTTGTTACCAAAGTTGGTACACTTTATCCGAATACGTTCATTATTTTATGTGGTCATTATGATACCATAACAGGCAAAGGAACAAATGACAATGGGAGTGGAGTTGTTACTATTTTTGAAGTAGCACGATTACTTCAAAATATCCCAACAGAATATTCTGTAAAATTTATTAATTTCAGTGGAGAAGAAGATGGTTTAATAGGCAGTCAAAATTTTGTATCTAGTGTTGTTAATGCAACTTCTCCAAAAATGGATATTAGACTTGTCTTTAATATTGATGAAGTAGGCGGAAGAGCTGATATGGTTAATGATACTATTACTTGTGAAAGAGATACAGGTAGTCCAACTTCAAACAATGCTGACTCTAACACCATTACTAATGAATTAGTAAAGTGTGTTGGATTATATTCTCCTTTGAATACTTTTTTATCTTATGCCTATGCTTCTGACTACATGCCTTTTGAAGACAACTACGAAGTTATAACAGGTTTTTTTGAAAAAAATGAAACACCTCATAGACATACAGCAACTGATTTATTAATTAATATGGATCCAGTTTATGTTTATAATATTGCTAAAGCCGCAACTGGAGCCGCTTTGCATTTTGCAAAAGCTAGTACTTCAGAATTAAATAGCCAAGCAATTGAAAATAATTATCAAGTAAGTTTTTATCCTAGTCCAGCGAAGGATTTTTTGAATATTAATTTAGGAAGTTTAACAGATACCAATTATTCTTTTTCTATTATAGATTTGCGAGGAAAAGTAGTTTTAAATAAAAAAATTGAGAATCTTCGTTTGATAGAAACGATTTCAATAGAAGGATTAGTTAAAGGAATGTATCTAGCTGTATTACAAACAAAAAACAAAAGAATTACTAAGAAAATTTTAGTGGAGTGATTTATAACTTTTATATCTTTTCTTTGAGATAACTACCTGTAATTGATTTTTTGTTTTTCACAATATCTTCAGGTGTTCCCACAGCAAGTAATTGTCCTCCGTTTTCGCCACCTTCTGGACCGAGGTCAATAATCCAATCTGCACATTTAATTAAGTCAAGGTTATGTTCAATTACTATAATTGAATGTCCTTTCTCAATTAGCGCGTCAAAAGAAGCCAAAAGTTTTTTGATATCATGAAAATGTAATCCAGTAGTTGGCTCATCAAAAACGAACAAAGCTTTTTCTTTTGTAACTCCTTTGACTAAAAAAGAGGCTAATTTTATACGTTGTGCTTCTCCTCCAGAAAGAGTAGAAGAAGATTGTCCTAGTTGGACATAGCCTAAACCAACATCTTGCAATGGTTGTAATTTTTGAACGATTTTAGTTTGTTTATTTTCCTTAAAAAAGGCTATGGCATCATCAATTGTCATAGTTAGAATAGTATCAATATTCTTTCCTTCAAATGCTACTTCCAATACTTCTTTTTTGAAACGCTTTCCTCCACAAGTTTCACAGGGCAAAGAAACATCTGCCATAAAAACCATTTCAACATTTATAGAACCTTCTCCTTTACAGGTTTCACAACGACCACCATCTACGTTGAATGAAAAATGTTTGGCTTGATAGCCACGAACTTTAGATAGTTTTTCTTTAGCATACAAATCGCGAATATCGTCATATGCTTTGATATAAGTAACTGGATTAGAACGAGAACTTCTTCCAATTGGGTTTTGATCCACATATTCGATATGTTTAATATGAGAAAAACTACCACTCATTTCAGTAAACTGTCCTGCTTTATCCCCAATTCCTTCGAGTTTTTTTTGCATGGCTGGAAAAAGTATTTTCTTCACCAAAGTACTTTTACCACTTCCAGAAACTCCAGTTATTACGGTTAAACATTCTAAAGGAAATGATACATCTACATTTTGTAAATTGTTTTCTCGTGCTCCTTTTATTTCGATGAAATTGTTGGATTTTCTTCTTTTTTTCGGAACAGCAATTTCTAATTGACCGTTTAAATATTTTGCTGTTAGTGATTCAGCTTGAAGTATTTCAGTATAATTGCCTTCGGCAACTAGTTGACCACCAAAAGTTCCTGCTTCCGGACCAATATCTATAATTCTATCAGCAGCTTTCATGATGTCTTCGTCATGTTCAACTACTATAACAGTATTTCCTAAATCACGAAGATTTTTCAAAACTTTAATTAAACGTTCCGTGTCTTTGGGATGTAAACCAATACTAGGTTCATCAAGAATGTACATCGAACCTACTAAGCTACTTCCTAAAGATGTGGCTAAATTGATTCTTTGCGACTCTCCTCCAGAAAGTGAAGCAGAATTTCTATTTAAGGTTAAATAATCTAATCCAACATCGCTTAGAAAGTTTAGTCTGTTTTTGATTTCGATTAAAAGTCGTTTGGCTACTTTTTGGTCATACTCAGAAAGTGATAGTTCATTAAAAAAAGGTAGTAATCGCTTTATAGACATATCTACTAATTCCGAAATAGTTTTACCATTTATTGTAATATAATTAGCTTCTATACGTAGTCTTTTTCCTTTGCAGGTTGTACATTTTGTTTTGCCACGATAGCGCGATAACATTACACGATTTTGAATTTTATAGTTTTTATCTTCTAGTTCTTTAAAAAAATCATTTAAACCACTAAAAAACTTATTCCCTTTCCAAATAACTTCTTTTTGCTCTTCTGTGAGTTCAAAATAAGGTTTATGAATTGGGAAATCAAATTTATAAGCATTGTTTACTAATTGATCTCTATACCAACTCATACTTTCGCCTCTCCAGGGAAAAATTGCATTTTCATACACAGAAAGAGATGAATTTGGAATGACTAATTCGGTATCAATTCCTATTACATTACCATAGCCTTCACAAGTTGGACAGGCACCATAAGGATTGTTAAAGCTAAACAGGTGAATGTTTGGTTCTAAGAAAGTAATGCCGTCTAATTCAAAATTGGCACTGAAATTAAAACGTTTATTAGTGTCTAATTCTTGTAAATAACAACTCCCTTTTCCTTCAAAAAAAGCAGTTTGAACTGCATCTGCCAATCGATTATAAAAGTCTTCTTCCTCTTTAACAATAATTCTGTCAATAATAAGTAAAATATCCTTTCCGTCTAGTGAATGTTGTTCAAGCTCATCCAAACGAACCATCTCGTTATTCATTAAAATACGTGAAAACCCTTGTTGCAATAACACTTTTAGTTTGTCTTCAAGTTTTCGACCAGTTTCTAGATGAATAGGCGACAGTAGTAACCATTTACTTTCTAAAGCAAATCCCTTTACCTTATTTATAACATCTGAAACCGTATCCTTTTTAACTTCTTTACCAGAAACCGGAGAAAATGTTTTTCCAACACGAGCAAAAAGTAATTTTAAATAATCATAAATTTCAGTTGATGTTCCAACTGTTGAACGTGCATTAGTGGTATTCACTTTTTGTTCAATAGCAATAGCAGGTGCAATACCCTTTATATATTCTACTTTGGGTTTGTCTAATCTACCTAAAAATTGTCTTGCGTAACTGGATAAGCTTTCAACATAGCGTCTTTGACCTTCGGCATACAATGTATCAAAAGCTAGACTCGATTTTCCTGAACCTGAAAGCCCTGTTATGACAACCAATTTATTTCTTGGTATAACTACGTCCAAATTCTTTAGATTATGGATTTGAGCACTCTTAATTAATATATTTTTTTTTGGTTCTAACGTAGCAATTTCTGAACTCTTCATAACAAAAAAATCTTTGTTTACAAATGTAATCAATTCTGTGTTTAATTATTTTATTATATGATGGAAACGTGTCTTTATGGTAAGTGCGAAATTTTTTTAAATAACTTAAAAAAGTATTCCATTTTTATGATTTATGTTTTTTTAAGTTTAAATTTCTTGTAAATATTTATAATTTAGTTATCAAAAAAGACTTCTAGTTTAATCACACCTTAACATTACCTCAACATAATAATCATATTGTCAATCATTATTTATGTAAATAGTCAAATAAATATGCTCGATTTCAAGTGATTCTCTATTTTTTTTATTGTATAGTTTTTGTATGGTTAAATAATAAAAAATAACCATGACATTATTTTAAATTTGATTTTAACTTATTAAATTATATTATTATGAAAAAAATTACTTTCTTTTTATTATTAATGTTTTCTTCACTATCTTTTTCTCAGAATTTAGTAGTAAATGGTGATTTCCAAACAGGGTTAGTATCTCCTTGGTATGGTAATGCTGCTAATGTTGTTGACTTGGATCCGAATCTTAGTGGTGTTTATGTCAATCAAGCAAACGTAAATCTTGCTGGTGCTGCATATAATGTTAATTTAAGTCAAGAAATTCCTTTAGTTGATGGAAAAACTTACTTATTAACATTTGATGCATTTACTGATGCAGATACTAGTTCAAGAACCATGATTGTCGGTCTTGGTCAAACTGGTCCACCATATGGTTCTTTGACATCAACTACAACATTAACAGCTACACTTCAAAGTTTTTCCTATCAATATACAATTAATTATGGTGATGCCGTTCCTGACAGGGTAATTTTTGATATGGGTGCAGCATTAGGATATGTTTTTATTGATAATGTTTCTGTTGTTGAAGTGGTTAATACTTGTAACAACGGAATTAAAGATGGAGATGAAACGGCTATAGATTGTGGTGGTTCTTGTCCTGTTTGTGTTGCAACTCCAACTGTTGCAGCAACTACTCCACCTGCAAGACCAGTTGCTGATGTCGTTTCTATTTACAGTGATGCTTACACAAGTCTTAGCGTTAACGAATGGGGTCCAGATTGGGGTCCGTTTTCAGCACGTATTAATGATTTTCCTGTTCAAGGTAACCCAACAAAGGTTGCGAACATAGCAAGTGGTAAAACATTTGCAGGTATTGATTTTTACCCATCAACTTTTGACGCTACTGCCTTTACAAATTTTCATTTAGATTATTGGATTGCTGACCCTCTTCCTGCAGGTCAAGTTTTGAGTATCAAATTATCAAATCATGTTGGGGGAACGGCAGTAGAAACAAGTGCTATTCAATATGTTCCATCTTCTTTATTGACTAGTCAATGGGTTTCATTAGATATTCCTTTGAATAGTTTTGTTGCTGCTAGTGGTCCTGCTAATTTAAGTAGAAGTGCAATAGCTCAGATAATACTTACTGCTGCAAGAGCCGATGGTAATGTTCCTTTAAAAATTTATTTGGATAATATTTATTTCCATAAAAATACTATTTTAGGTGTATCTAGTTTCGAAGCTTCGAAATTCAAAATGTATCCAAATCCAACTAATGATATTTTAAATATTTCTAGTGCTTCTACTATCGAAACTATAAAAATATACAATACATTAGGTCAGATAGTTGCTAATAAGAACTATTCTTCAAACTTTGAAAGTGTTAATGTAAGTCATTTATCAAAAGGTATTTATATGGTTACAGTTCAAGTTGGTTCTGAAATTGTAAGCAAGCAGTTTATTAAAAATTAAAAAGTATTAATTAATATATATTAAAAGCACGGAATTTATTTCGTGCTTTTAATTTTTTTACTCCTAAACGCATCAAAATTATAGTGTTAAATCATTAATTATATTTTTTGAATTCGTAATATTGTAATACAATGAAAATAATAAACGCTATCAGCTTTAATTTTATCATGCTATCTTTATTGTTAGCATTGTCCTCCTTTGTTTATTCTCAGGATTTACCGCCAATAGTAAAATACAACTCCTCTACGTATAATGCAGGTAATCAAAACTGGATGATTTCACAAGATGAAAATCAATATATTTATTTTGCTAATAATGAAGGGTTGTTAGAATTTAATGGGTCAAATTGGGAACTATATAAATCACCAAATGAAACAATTATTAGATCTGTTAAAGTTATCGGAGATAAAATATTTACAGGATGTTATATGGAATTTGGCTTTTGGAAAAAGCAAAATAATGGGCGTTTAAAATATACTTCTTTGAGTAAAAAAATAAAAAGTAAAATTTTAGTTGACGAGCAATTTTGGAATATATTAAATTATGATCAATGGGTTATTTTTCAATCATTAAATAAGATCTACATATATGATACAAAAACGAATACATTTAAAATAGTTATTCCAAATAACAATATTTTAAAATCATTCAAAACAACTAACTCAATATATTATCAAACAGTTAATTATGATTTATTTGAAATCGAAAACGGAACTAGTAAGTTGGTTTCTAATAACCCAATTTTAAAAAACAACAAAATTGTTAATATATTTTCTGTTGATGATGGATTATTAATACACACACAATTCAATGGTTTCTATAAGTTAACAGATAATAATTTGTTAAAATTTAATACTGAAGCAGATTCCGAAATTGCAGCAAGTAGTATTTATAGTAGTCAAATGCTTTCAAACGGAAGTTTTGCAATTGGGACCATTTCGAACGGTGTTTTTATTTTGAAAAAGGATGGGAAAATTAAATACCATATTACTCAAAGCAAAGGTTTAAGCAACAATACTGTTCTTTCTTTACACGAAGATATCGATAACAATTTATGGGTTGGATTAGATAATGGAATAAATTGTATCAATTTGCAATCTCCAATAAGAAGTTTTTTTGATGAAACTGGAAAGTTAGGAACTGTTTATGCTTCGGTTTTATTCAAAGGAAAACTTTATATAGGAACAAATCAAGGATTATTTTACAAAGATTTTATAAATGATGAACAATTTAAGTTTATTAAAGGAACAAAAGGACAAGTTTGGTCACTTTTTGTTCATGAAGGCACTTTGTTTTGTGGACATGACTCGGGAACTTTTATAATTGAAAACGATATTTCTAAAATGATTTTTTCTGAATCTGGAACTTGGAAATTTGAAGTTGCACCAAATAATAGTAATATCTTATTTCAAGGAAATTATTATGGAATGTCTGTTTTAGAAAAAATAAATAATCAATGGGTTTTTAGAAACAAAATCACCGGATTCAATTATTCTTCTAAATTTTTTGAGATTACAAACTCTAAAGAGGTATATATAAGTCACGAGTATAAAGGCATTTTTAGGGTTCAATTAGATAATAATTTCAGAAGAGGATATAAATTATTTACCTATAAAAATCCAATAAAAGGGAAAAATGCGGGATTATCTAAATTCAATAATTCAATCTATTATGCCTATAAAGGTGGGATTTATAAATTGAATCAAACAAATAAACAATTTTATAAAGTTAATACGCTAAGTACTGTTTTTGAAAACAACGAATATACTTCAGGAAGATTAATTTTAGATAATTCTAATAAGTTATGGGTTTTTTCAAAAAACCACATTAATTATTTTACTGTAAATAAATTAAGTTCTAATTTAAAGAAGAATATAATTTCAATACCTTCATCAATTACTAATTCTATGCTTGGTTATGAAAATATAACTCAACTTTCAAATTCGCAATATTTGATAGGTACTACAGATGGATATTATACTTTTAATATTAATGAATTAAGTTTTAAAAATTATAATGTTGCGTTATCTAATATTAGTGTCAATAAACTTAACGAAAAACTCACTAGTTTTCCTGTTAATAAAGAGGGCAGATATTCCTACGATTTAAATAATATTACATTTAGTTATACAGTACCAGAATACAATAAATATATTATTGCAGAGTATCAATATTTGTTAGAAGGATTTCAGAATGAATGGAGTGAATGGAGCTCTAAATCTTCCGTAAATTTTAAAAATTTATCACCTGGAGATTATACTTTTAAAGTGAGATCTAAAGTAGTTAATTCTCAATTTAATAATTATGCAGTTTATTCATTTACCATTAAAAAACCATGGTATTTAACAAATTTAGCTTTAATTATTTATTTTTTATTAATGGGTATTTTAGCTTACCATATCAATAAACTTTATGAAAAATATTACGCAAAACAAAAACAAAAGTTAATAGAAGAAAATAACCTTTTGTTAGAAATTAAAGAATTAGAAAATGAACAACAATTAATGAAATTGAAAAATGAACAATTATCATTAGATGTTAACGAAAAAAGTAGAGAACTAGCAATTTCAACAATGAGTTTAATTAAAAAAGATGAGTTATTATCTTTGATTAAAGAAGATTTAAAAAAATCTTCAGATGAAGCTAGCTCAAGAAGTATAAAGTCTATAATAACATCCACCATAAACAAAAACATTTCAGTTAATAATGCTTGGGATACATTTAAAGAAGCATTTGACACAGCGGATAAAGATTTTCTAAAGAAAGTAAAACAAGAACATGCTTCTTTAACTCCAAACGATTTAAGGCTTTGTGCCTATCTTAGATTAAATTTGTCTTCTAAAGAAATTGCACCACTATTAAATATTTCTGTTCGAAGTGTTGAGATCAAACGATATCGTTTGCGTAAAAAAATGGATTTACCCCATGAAACTGGTCTTGTTGAATACATATTATCAATATAGAATTGTATATATTCAATATTATAACTATACAAAAACTATACAAATAATGTTTTTTATCATTAATAAAACATTATAACTCGCACAAAAACCCCAGAATTATCTATTAAATCAATACAATAGTCCTTCTTAAAATATAAATTGAACTTGTATAGTTTCTATAAACGTAAAATTTATTGTAATATTTTAAAAAATGTAAATTTACTCAACAAGAAATTTTACTTCAAAAATTTTAATATACATTAAAAATAATTTAAAAAAATATTTAAAAAAAACAAGAAAACTAACTAATTATTAAATTGAAAATGAAAAAAATTATTTTATTACTTACCATTATTATTTTTTCAACCTCAGCCTTTTCTCAAGATAACAAAGTTGTCATAGTTAATAATAATGACGGAATGAAAATAGTTGTAAATGGAAAAGATTTTATGATTAATGGGATGAATTGGGATTATTTTCCAATTGGGACAAATTACTCTTATAGTCTCTGGAAACAATCGGATCAACTTATTCAAGAAGCTTTGGATAACGAAATGGGTTTGTTAAAAAATATGGGTGTTAATACCATTAGGGTATATGCAGGAATGCCAAAAAAATGGATTGAATATGTTTATTTAAATTATGGTATTTACACCATGTTAAATCATCCTTTTGGGCGATATGGCCTAACCATTGATGGGGTTTGGAAACCAAATACAGAATATTCAGATTCAAAAACAAGAGATATCTTATTAAAAGAAACTAAAGATATGGTAACAGAATATAAGGACACAAAAGGTCTGTTATTATTCTTGTTAGGAAATGAAAATAACTATGGTTTGTTTTGGGATGGTGCCGAAACAGAAAATATTCCTATGAAAGACAGAAAATCAACTGTTAGAGCTCATTCTATGTATAAATTATTTAATGAAGCAACTCTAGCTATGAAGTCGATTGATAGCTCACATCCAATAGCAATTTGTAATGGTGATTTATTATTCCTTGATATCATTTCACAAGAATGTAAAAATATAGATATACTTGCAAGTAATGTTTACAGAGGTTCCTCTTTTGGAGATTTATTTGAGCGAGTAAAAAAAGAATATGGTAAACCTGTTTTATTTTCAGAATTTGGTTCAGATGCTTTTAATGTTTTGACTAATCAAGAAGACCAAAATTCTCAAGCTTTTTATTTAAAATCTAATTGGAAAGAAATTTATGAAAACGCAGCTGGTCTAGGTAAAGCTGGAAACTCGCTTGGTGGTTTTACTTTTCAGTTTAGCGATGGCTGGTGGAAATATGGACAAACTAAGAATTTAGAGACACATGACAATAACGCTTCTTGGTCAAATGGTGGTTACCATAAAGATTTCACTGAAGGCGAAAATAATATGAATGAAGAGTGGTTTGGAATTTGCGCTAAGGGTGCAACAAATGAAAAAGGTTTATATGAATTGTATCCACGTGCTGCCTATTATGTTTTAAAAGAAGTACATCAGTTAAATCCCTATTTGTCTGGAACAACTTTAGCAACTATAAAAAATCATTTTGACAAAGCTCAATTAATAGATGCTGTTTTAAGAGCTAGAGCTGATAAAGCTGCGCTTGGAAATAAGGATTCAGAGGTTTTAAAAATTAGTAATCTAAGAGCTGAGTATACAACTTATACAACTGGCGGAAGTCTTCTATCTACACCAAGTTCAGATAATCCAAATACAAGTTCATACCCAAATAAAACAGGTTTTGATCGTATGGAATCTTATTACATTGGAGTTGAGGGAAATCCTTCTGCTAATATGAAAGCAAATGTTAACGTAAATATCATAGGTCATGTGGCAGAAAATCCAATCAATGAAATTTTTTATGAAAATAGAGCAAGACCTGTAACGCTTAATTCAGATAACGGAAATGTTACACTAAACGATAATAATAGAGTTCAAGTTTATAATGCATCTTATTCTTGGAATGCTAAAGATTTTGAACTAAGAGGTTTTTACAGATCAGGACATTATCACTGGGGTTATGAAGGAGATTTTTTCGCTTTATATTCTGAAGCTAATTATGGTCCTAATTTTGATATTTACAATGGAGAAACTTTGGGTTTTGAATTAGATGGAAAAAGAAGTTTAAGCGGACTAAAAGCTGCTTTTGGACCACAACTTTGGTGGGGAGCTAATCCTGCATATTTACTTAAATACAGTAAAAAAATCGGCATGTTTGATGCTACTGCTGTATACCATGAAGATTTAGCTAATGCATCAACAGCTCTAACATCTATTGCTATACCATTGCCAAAAACCAGAAGAGCAACTATTCATCTAAAAACAAAAGTAGGTGCATTTGGTTTTGAAATAGGAGGTATATGGGGAGGTCAGCCTTTAAATGGTAGAACTTTTGATATGATTGGAGAACTTGCTCCCTCTGATCGAATAGTAGAAGGTCAAGCCGTACCAGAAGGAACTAGATTTTACTATCAAGATAAAATTAATTCCAATGACAATTGGGGAGGTAAAACTAAACTAACATTTTCCGAGGGTAGCTTTAATGCTTATGCCCAGGGTGCAATTATGGGATTAGTAGCCAATGGTGGAGCAGATAACACGCAAACATTTACCGGTTGGAGATTAAAAGACAGTGGAAGTGGAAATCAAATGAATTTTTTATCTGGCTTTACTTATAATGTTAATAGTAATTTTCAAATTGCTCCCAACTTTTTATGGCAAAAACCTTTAGTTGACGCCATAGAATCTGATGTTCCAGTTATTAGAGCTGTAAATGGAATAGAAGTTTTATCAACTCCAACATTAAGAAATATTTTAAAAGATCCTTTTGTAGTTAGATCAAATCGAGAAACTATAGGTGGTGAATTATTACTTACTTATGACCCAACACCAGCAACATGGATGTACGAATGGAATAACGATATGATGGAAGATGCAAAATTTGCAGTGAGTTCTGGTTTTGTCTTCAGACATTTACCAACGACACAAGACGCAGCAATTGGTTTCTTAGCTAATCGTACAGCTTTTGCTTTTCCTAAATCCGTTCCTGCACAAGATTTATGGGAATCGAATACGAGAATAGTTTCAAAATTTAGTCCAGATTTTGGTTTTATAGCCAATATTTATTTTGGAAATGGTCAAGCTAACGGAGATTCAGAAAGAACAATCAACAGAGTTGGGGGAGATCTTAGATTAATATATAGAAAAGTTAAAGTAACAAGTTCAGTTAAATTTAATGATTGGGGTCCTTACGATTATCACAAAGATTTTAACTTAACTTACCCATTGCAATCGTCAATTGATTTTTCAACATCAATTGGAAAACCTAGTTGGTTTATTTTGCCTGATACTAGGATTGGAATTATGGGGATTTGGCGTTCACTTGACAAATACTCTCCAAGATATTCACCTAATCTAACTCCAAATGAATATGACCCAGAACCAATTATTTCACCTGTTGGTTTTGGAAATGGCTCAGAATGGGAAATAAGAACTTATGTACATATTAACATTGGTAAATAATTAAAAAAAACAAAATGAAAAAAAGAAATTTTAATTTATTGAAAAAGTCACTTATTCTAATATTAGTGTTAATTAGTAATATTAGTTGTGAAAGAAATTTATCGGATGACGCAACTTTAGCAACTTATCCGAATACTGCTGAAATTTTTACAGATATACCCGTTGATATGGGTAGTAATTTTTACTTTCCGTATGGAGGTGATGCCAATAATCCAGCGGGGTCAAAGTTTACTGCTTGGTCAGTAGATACTCATGTTGGTTACAAAGGATCTTCATCTATGCGATTTGATGTACCCAATGCAAATGATCCTGAAGGAAATTATGCTGGAGCTATTTTTAGAGTCGATGGAGCAGCTCGTAATTTAACTGGATATGACGCACTTACTTTTTGGGCAAAAGCTTCTCAAGGGGTTATTATTAATGAATTTGGTTTTGGGGAAGATTTTTATCCAAACAAATATATTACTACTATGAAAAATGTAAGTCTAGGAACAACATGGACAAAATATATTATTCCTATTCCAGATGCATCAAAATTATTAAAAGAAAAGGGAATGTTCAGGTATGCTGCAGGAACACAAGGTACTAATAGTCTAGGTTATACTTTTTGGATAGATGAACTTCGATTTGAAAAAGTAGGGACTATTGCTCACGCAAGTCCCTCTATTATGGGTGGTGTTAACGTTAGTCAACAAACTTATATAGGTTCAAGCACTTCAATTTCAGAACTTACTGATACATTTAATATGGCAACAGGGCTTTATCAAACGGTTTCAGTGGCACCTTCTTATTTTACATTTACTTCATCAGACCCTACAATAGCGACAGTAAATGAACTTGGTGTGGTTTCAGTAATTGGAAGTGGAACTTCTGTTATAACTGCTACTTTGGGTGGAGTTCAAGCTATGGGTTCTTTGACAATAAATTCTTTAGGTGTTTTTACAGCTGCACCAACTCCATTAAATCCTGCATCAAAGGTAATCTCGCTTTTTTCAGACAGTTATACCAATGTTCCTGTAGACTTTTTTAATGGTTATTGGGGAGGACAATCAACTTTAACATCACAATTAAATATCAATGGAAATAATATTCAAAGTTATACTGCTTTAAACTATGTTGGAATTCAAACAGATACTCAACCAATAAATGCAACTTCTATGCAATTTCTACATTTAGATTTATTACCAAGAAGTGTTGCCTCTATGAATTTTATCATAAAAATAAGAGATAAAGGAGCCAATGGTGTAATAAATTCTGATAATAATGGTAATGCTACGGTAGATGATAAAGAAATATCATATACAATTCCCTCGGGTCAACTAGCTGTTGGGACTTGGAAATCTGTTGATATTCCTTTAACAGGAAATATTACAAACCAAAAAAATAATCTTGCATTAATAGTCTTTATTGGCAATAATAATTTCTATTTAGATAATCTATATTATTATAAAAATTAAAAAATTTAAGAAAATGATGGTAAAAAACATAAAATTAGTTGCTTTTTCTTTAATAAGTATTACACTAGTAAACTGTTCTAAAGATAAATCACAAACAGTTGTGAATTTTAAAAATTTGGTTTGGCAAGATGAGTTTTCTGTTGATGGATTACCCGACTCAAACTTGTGGAAATATGATATAGGAACTGGTCCAAATTCAGATGGATGGGGAAATAACGAATTAGAGTATTATACGAATCGTTCTGAAAATGTAAAAATAGAAGACGGAAATTTACATTTGATTGCCAGAAAAGAAGCTTATTTGGGGAAACAGTACACATCAGGTAGGATTACAACCAAAACATTATTTAGTCAATCTTATGGGCGTTATGAAGCTCGTATAAAAATGCCCTGGGGCAAAGGAATTTGGCCAGCTTTCTGGTTGTTAGGAGATAATATTAATACCGTTTCATGGCCACAATGTGGAGAAATTGATATTATGGAATATAGAGGTCAAGATCCAACTAGAATAGTTGGTTCAGTTCATGGACCAGGCTATTCGGGTGGTAGTGCTATTTCAAAATACTATACTTTACCATTTAACCGTTTCGATAATGATTTTCACGTTTTTGGAATTGAATGGGGTGAAAACTATATAAACTATTATGTAGATGATGTTTTATATAATCAAATAACTCCAGCAGATGTAAGTGGGCCTTGGGTATTTGACCATCCTTTCTATATCATTCTCAATTTGGCTGTTGGTGGAAATTTTTTAGGTTCACCTAATGGTCAAACAACCTTCCCTCAAGAGATGGTTGTTGATTACGTTAGAGTTTATCAATAAAAATTAATTTTTAATAGTTTTAATGTTCTTTTAAAATTATTTAATATTCCAAATAGAACTACTAGTTTATGAGTATAAGTATAATGCCATTATCTAATGATGAAACTTCTTTAAAAGAAAAAAAGTTATCCATGGAAATGCTCGTTATTGAGAATGAATATTATTATAAGATTGCCAACAACGATTCGATGCGTCCATTTTTTATGAGTATTGTTAGCGATTCAAATCATTGGCTATTTATTTCTAGTAATGGCGGTTTAACAGCTGGAAGAAAAAATGCAGAATATGCGCTTTTCCCTTATTATACTGACGATAAAATTACAGAGTTTGCCGATATAACCGGAAGTAAATCTATTTTCAGAATAAATCATGACAATCAAATTCATGTTTGGGAACCCTTTTCAGAACGATTTAATGATAACTATTCCATAACAAGAAATATTTATAAAAATACATACGGAAACAAAATCATTTTTGAAGAAATTCAAAACGATTTTAATTTATCATTTCAATACGAATGGAACTCTAGTAATGAATTTGGATTTATAAAAAAATCTAAAATTACGAATCATTCTGAAAATGATTATGAAATTACATTATTAGATGGAATTCAAAATATTATGCCTTATGGCGTAAGTAGTGACTTGCAAGCAACGACAAGTAATTTAGTCGATGCCTATAAAAGAAATGAAATCGATCTACAAAGTGGATTAGGTATTTTTGCATTAAGCGCCATTATCGTTGATAAAGCAGAACCGAGTGAAGCATTGAAAGCTAATATTGCTTGGTCTTTAGGGATAGATAATCCTACTTATTTACTTTCTTCGCTTCAAATTGCTGCTTTTAGAAAAAATCAAAAATTGATTTCCGAAAACGATGTTAAAGGCGAAAAAGGTGCCTATTTTGTTTCAACCGATATTATTTTAGTTCAGAATACTTCTAAAAGTTGGAAAATTATTGCCAATGTAAATCAGAATCAATCTCAAGTCGTGGCACTTTGTGATAGTATTTTGAATGATAAATCACTTGAAAGTAAATTAATTGCAGATATTGAACTGGGAAAACAAAACCTAATCGCTCTTAACGCCACCGCAGATGGTTTACAATTTACAGCAGACAAAAGAAAAGATACTCGACATTTTTCAAATGTGCTTTTTAATATCATGCGTGGCGGAATTTTTGACCATAATTATCAAATTGAAAAAAGTGATTTTTCTAGTTATTTCCTAAAAGCCAATAAAGAAATTTTTGAAAAGAATAAGTCATTTTTTAACAATCTAAAAGAGATATTCTCCTATTCCGATTTAAAAGAAATGCTTTCTAATGTTGATGATGTTGATTTAATTCGTTTGGCAACAGAATACCTACCACTTAAATTTAGCAGAAGACATGGAGACCCAAGCCGACCTTGGAATAAATTTTCAATTAACACGCGAAGTGAGATTGATGGTTCAAAAATATTGGATTATCAAGGAAATTGGCGTGATATTTTTCAGAATTGGGAAGCTCTAGCTTATTCATATCCAGAATTTATTGAGGGTATGATATTTAAGTTTTTGAACGCTTCAACATTTGATGGATACAATCCTTATCGAGTGACAAAAGATGGTTTCGATTGGGAAGCAATTGAACCCGATAATCCTTGGTCATATATTGGATATTGGGGTGATCATCAGATTATTTATTTGTTAAAATTTTTGGAGTTTATCGAAAAATATGCACCTGGAAAATTAGACACTTACTTCGATAAGAATTGTTTTGTATATGCTGCTGTTCCATATACTATTAAATCCTATCAGGATATTTTAAAAAACCCAAAAAATACTATCGATTACAGTCATAATTGGGAGAAGAAAATTAACATACGTCGTGAACAAAACGGAGCTGATGGTGCTTTGTTAAGAGATAATAATGACTCCATTTATCACGTTAATTTTATCGAAAAAATATTAGCTACAGTGCTATCAAAAATGTCCAACTTTATTCCAGAAGCAGGAATTTGGATGAATACACAAAGACCCGAATGGAATGACGCTAATAATGCTTTAGTTGGTAATGGTGTTTCAATGGTAACGCTTTATTATTTGCATCGATTCTTAAAGTTTTTCCAACAATTATTGGATAATTCAAATCAAGAAACTATCAAGATTTCTAATGAAATGGTAGAATTTTATCATGCCATAAGAGAAAATTTAATTCAATTCAAACCTTTACTTGAAGGTTCTATAAACAATAAAGATAGAAAAAAAATATTGGATGCGCTTGGAAAAGCAGCTTCGGAGTATCGTATTCAAATTTATAATAGCGGTTTTTGGGGTAAAAAAAGAACGCATTCTATGGAGGGTTTGAAAAAATTTACGCAGATAAGTATAGATTTTATTGAACATTCTATTAAAGCCAATCAAAGGGAAGATAAGTTATACCATGCATATAATTTAATGTCTTCTACAGAAGATGAAGTTTCTATTTCTCATCTTTCAGAAATGTTAGAAGGCCAAGTGGCAGCTATTAGTTCTGGCTTTATAGACGCAAAGGAAACTCTAGAAATCTTGAATAGTTTACGAAAAAGTGCATTATACAGAGAAGATCAAAATAGTTATATTTTATATCCAAATAAAGAATTACCTAAGTTTTTAGAGAAAAATATTTTACCAAAACATAAAGTGCAACATTCTTTATTGTTAAACAAATTACTTCAAAATCAAAATTTCACAATACTCAATCAAGACATCAAAGGCGATTATCATTTTAATGGAAATTTCCATAATGCCAATGACTTGAAAGCAGCTTTAGAACAACTTAAATCTAACGAAGACTATAAAATTTTAGTGGAAAAAGAAGCAACTATAATTTTGCAAATTTTTGAAGAAGTGTTCAATCATAAAGCTTTTACAGGACGTTCTGGAACTTTTTATGGTTATGAAGGATTAGGTTCTATTTATTGGCACATGGTTTCAAAATTACATGTTGCCGTTCAAGAAGTATGTCTTAAAGCCATAAGTGATAATGTAGATACTAGTATAATTAATGGCTTACTATCACACTATCAAGAAATTGGAAAAGGAATTGGTGTACACAAATCACCATCAGTTTATGGTGCTTTCCCAACCGATCCGTACTCTCATACACCAATGTACAGAAAGGCACAACAACCAGGAATGACCGGTCAGGTTAAAGAAGATATTTTGACTCGAATTGGAGAATTAGGCTTAAAAGTAAATGATGGTAAACTTCAATTTCAGCCTACTATTTTAGACAAAAATGAGTTTTTAACCCAAAGTCAAGAAGTGGTTTTCATAAATGTTGAAGGTTCAAAAAACAATATTTTATTAGAAAAAGATAGTTTGGCATTTACCTATTGTCAAGTCCCAATTATTTATACAAAATCAACTACCAATCAAATGGAGCTGTTTTATAAAAATGGTACTATTCAAACAATTGATTCCTTAGAATTGGATGAAGATAATAGCCGTAAAATATTTAAACGAACCGCTGAAATAGTCAAAATTATAGTATCCATAAAAGAGTCTTTAGTGTCTTAATGAAAAAAAATTGCTACATACTATTAATTCTGTTAGTGTCTTTTAGTTATGCCTCTCTTTATGCACAAAACCTAAAAGAAGTAACGGCTAAAATGATTTTAGGAAATCCTAAATATCAAGGCATTTGTTATGGCGGATATCGCACTGCGACAAGAGATGTAGAGCCAACTGTAACAGAAGTTAAGGAGGATTTTAAAATTTTAGCAGCTTTAAATATTAAAATAATTAGAACCTACAACCTGCATCATGAAGAAATAGTAAATATACTAAAAGCCATTACCGAATTAAAAAAAGAGAATCCAAAGTTTGAAATGTATGTGATGTTAGGTGCTTGGATTGATTGCAAAAATGCTTGGACCGAAATGGCTCCTATTCACGAAGAAGAAAGTCAGCGGAATGCCATTGAAATGAAAAAAGCGGTTGAATTAGCTAATCAATATCCAGAGATAATTAAGATTATTTCGGTTGGAAATGAGGCTATGGTTAAATGGGCAACCAGTTATTATGTAACTCCAGCTATAATTTTGAAATGGGTAAATCATTTACAAGATTTAAAGAGACAAGGTAAATTATCTAAAAATCTTTGGATAACAAGCTCGGACAATTATCTGTCATGGGGTGGAGGTGATGCACAATATCATACTGAAGACTTAAATAAATTAATGAATGCGGTTGATTATATTTCATTACATACTTATCCAATTCATGACGAACGTTTTTTTCCAGAAATATGGGGAATTAAAGACAATGAAGCGAAGCTATCCGATAAAATGAAAATTGATGCGGCGCTTTTAAGAGCTAGAGATTATGCTATTTCCCAATACAATGGTGTTGTAAATTACATGAAGACTATTGGTGTCAATAAACGAGTTGAGATAGGAGAAACAGGCTGGACTAGTATTGATGATATATATTATGGAACTGAAGGTTCTAAAGCAGCAGACGAATATAAGGTAGCTCAATATTATAAATTGATGCGCGAATGGTCAAACAGAAAAAAAATTACTTGTTTTTATTTTGAAGCTTTTGATGAAAGTTGGAAAGATGGAACAAATCCTAATGGATATGAAAATCATTTCGGGTTGATTAATTTGCAAAATGAAGCCAAATTTGCGCTTTGGGATAAATTAGATAAAGGTGTTTTTAAAGGTTTAACTCGAAACGGTAAACCTATTACAAAAACCTACGATGGCAATGAAAAAGCTTTATGGCAAGATGTTAAAGTTCCACGATTAATTAAAAATAAAAATTAATTATGGATAAAAATTATCTTAAAATAAACCTATTTAAACTGTTGATAATTAGTATTTTATTATCATTTTTTAGTTGCAGTAGTACAAAAGAAATGAAAGTGCAAGTCTATGAAACTTCAGCTAATGGGAATTCTTTGAAACAGATAACCAATTTTTCTAAAAATTCCAATCCAATAGTAATAACATTAAACCCAGATGAAAAATTTCAAACAATAACTGGTTTTGGAGGCGCTTTCACTGAATCTTCGGCATATTTAGTTAATAAATTAAGTTATGCCAATCGTAAAAAAATAATGAATGCCTATTTTGGTGCCGATGGAGCTAATTATTCCTTGACTAGAACACACATCAATTCTTGCGATTTTTCTACGAAACACTATGCTTATGATATGGTTGATGGCGATAAAAATTTAGATCATTTTTCTATCGAAGAAGATAAAAAAAATAATCTGATTCCTATGATTTTAGAAGCCAAAGCGATATCCAAAGAAGGATTTAAAATCATAGCCTCTCCTTGGACTTCTCCACCATGGATGAAGGACAATAAAAATTGGGTAGGCGGAAAATTATTACCCGAATATTACGATACATGGGCTATGTATTTTTCAAAATACATTGATGCGTATAAAAAAGAAGGAATTGATATTTGGGGAATTACAGTAGAAAACGAACCACACGGAAACGGAAATAATTGGGAAAGTATGCTATTCTCGCCACAAGAAATGACAAGTTTTGTTCAAAATCATTTAGGTCCAACCTTAGAAAAAGAAGGAAAAGAGAATATAAAAATTCTAGGTTATGACCAAAATAGAGCAGGCATAAAAGAATGGGTTGATGAAATGTATAAAGATGAAAAATCTTCTAAGTACTACTCGGGAACAGCCATTCATTGGTATGAAAGCACTTATGAAGTTTTTCCTCAAGATTTACAATATGCTCACAAAACAGCACCCAATAAATATCTAATTCAAACCGAAGCCTGTGTCGATTCTGAAGTACCTCATTGGCAAAATGATGCTTGGTATTGGAAAAAAGAAGCCACCGACTGGGGTTGGGATTGGGCATCAGAAAAAGAAAAATATTTACACCCAAAATATGCACCAGTAAATCGTTACGCAGCAGACATTATCGGATGTTTAAACAATTGGGTCGACGGTTGGATTGATTGGAATATGGTGTTGGATACAAATGGCGGACCTAACTGGTTTAAAAATTGGTGCATTGCTCCAGTAATTGTGAATCCTGATACTGATGAAGTTTATCTCACGCCTTTGTATTATGTCATGTCACATTTCAGCAAATTCATACGCCCAGGTGCCATTAAGATTGGTTGTTTAATTGACAATAAAGAATTGGTTGCAACGGCTGTAAAAAATCCTGAAGGTTCCATAGCATTAGTAATATTTAATCCTACAGACAAAGAACAAAACATAGAAATAAAATTAACTAACAAAACAAAAACTATTTCCATTAACGCAAAAGCTCTGCAAACAGTGGTTATCAAATAGAAATACTTTTCAATTATGTCAAAAAAATTAGTTTCAATAGATAAGATTCCAATGGGTCAAAAAATTGCATTTGGATTAGGAATGTTAGCCAATCAAATGTTTCCTGCTGCTTTAGGTATTTTTATGGTAGTGCTTGTTGAAGATTTAAAATTTCCCGCTTGGATGTGGGGAATGTTATTTTTCTTACCTAGAATATTTGATGCATTTATCGATCCAATCATGGGTTTTATAACAGATAATACACGTTCTGTTTGGGGAAGAAGAAGACAATATGTTTTTATAGGTGCCATAATTATGGGGATTTCTTTTGTAGTAATGTGGCAATTACACAGAGAAAATGGCATCGATTATAATTTTTGGTATTTCCTTTTGTGGTCCTTTGTTTTTTATATTGGACTTTCTGTTTTTAGTGTTCCTTATGTAGCTATGGGATATGAAATGAGTGATGACTTTCACGAAAGAACAAGCATTATGGCTATTTCACAATGGATTGGGCAATGGGCATGGGTAATTGCCCCTTGGTTTTGGGTAATTATGTACGATCCAAAATGGTTTCCAAATGCAGATACTGCTACAAGAACTTTGGCGGTTTGGGTAGGGATTTCCTGTATGATTTTAGCAATGATACCCGCTATTTTTATTAAAAGTAAATCAACTAAAAATGAAGATAGTTTCTCACCATTAACTTTTAATACCATTGGTGGTAGTTTAAAAGAGATTTTTGAAAGTTTCAAGGAGGCTTTTGTTAACAAGCCTTTTAGAAAACTTTGTATAGCTACTTTTTTAATTTTCAATGCTTTTAACACCGTAGCTGGTTTTACTTTTTTTATTGTTGTTTATTATCTTTTCAATGGAAACGCTGCCGATGCTGGTATTTGGCCTACACTTTTTGGATGTATTGGTGCCTTAGCAACCACTTTTATTGTAATTCCGATAGTGGCAGTTATTTCAAAAAAAATGGGGAAAAGGGATGCCTTTTTGTTGTGCCAAGGAATTTCTGTTTTAGGTTACATTTTACTTTGGTTTCTTTTTATTCCGGGTAAACCCTATATGTTTTTGTTTGCATTACCATTTTTTTCTTTTGGCATTGGGAGTCTTTTTACACTAATGATGTCAATGACAGCTGATGTTTGTGATATGGATGAATTAACTTCTGGAAAAAGAAGAGAGGGGATTTTTGGCGCTATCTATTGGTGGATGGTAAAATTTGGTTTCGCTATTGCTGGATTATTAACCGGTATTATCATGTCATCTGTTGGTTTTGATCCAAGTTCGCCAACGCAAACAGAAGGTGCAATTACTGGTTTAAGACTCTTTTTCTCTGGAATCCCAATTTTAGGAACGTTAATAGCTATGTGGGTTATGAGAAATTACGATTTAACCGAAGATAAAGCTAAAGAGATTAAAGATGAACTTTTGGCTTTAAAAGGAAACTAAATCTTCATACAAATAAGATTTTAACCAATAAAAAATTTAAAATAAAATAAATCCTCATATGAAAAATTGTGTAGTTTACAAATTATTGTTTTCTTTTTTTCTATGCTTTCAATTTGGATTTGCACAGGTAGATGTAGTATATAATAATTTAGTTTGGTCAGACGAGTTTAACACTAATGGTTCAATTGATTCTAATAAGTGGTTTCATCAAACACAATTACCAGCGGGAGGAAGTTGGTTTAACAATGAAGAGCAACATTACACGAATCTTTTGTCTAATTCATTTGTAGATAATGGAAATTTAAATATTGTAGCCAAAAAAGAGCCTTATACAGATACAAATCAGATAACAAAACAATATACTTCTGCAAGACTAAATTCCAAATTTGCCTTTACCTATGGTCGTGTTGATATTAGAGCAAAAGTCCCAAATGCTTCTGGAACATGGCCGGCATTATGGTTGTTAGGAAAAAATATAAATGAAGATGGCGGTTACTTCGATTCTAATTTTGGAACTACAAGTTGGCCAGCTTGTGGTGAAATTGATATTATGGAACATGGAATTTTCACTAATCAACCCGTTAATTATATTGGTGCAGCTATTCATACTCCTTCATCTTTTGGGAACACAGATAACAAAGGAGGTATTCAAGCTTCAGACATTTCGCAGAATTTTCATATCTATTCTATGAACTGGTCCCCTAATCAAATAACTTTTTTACTTGACGGTGTTGTATTTTATACTTACAATCCTGCAGTAAAAAATCCAAGTAATTGGCCTTTTGATGTGGATCAATATCTATTATTGAATATTGCGATGGGAGGATTTGCAGGTACTATCCCAAATAGTTTTACACAAAGTTCAATGATTGTTGATTATGTGAGAGTTTTTCAAAATACTGCTATTGATACACAAGCACCTACAAACTTTTTAGTTTCTCTAGGAGCAATAACTGGTT
>Ga0114958_10000569_pt1 | contig 31589 bp, 42 predicted proteins | sample C_130208_EF_Meta_FD_89577 | JGI IMG/M metagenome (GOLD analysis project Ga0114958, IMG submission 89577) | Freshwater microbial communities from Lake Croche, Canada to study carbon cycling - C_130208_EF_MetaG | ecosystem: Environmental > Aquatic > Freshwater > Lake | place: Lake Croche, Canada... | reverse complement strand
GGTGGTAATTTAAGTATACCACATGTAGCTGAAGGTGGAACAATTCCTGGTGTATCATTTGGAGCAAATCATAAATCTTTAATAGATAATTTAAATCAACTTAATGCAGATAAAACTTATGATAATTTAGCAGGAACACAACCGTATAAAGTTGGTGGAAGAAAACGTAGACGTAAGACAAAGAAGAATGGACGTAATACAAGGAAGTTTATGGGGAGTTCTCGGAAGCGCACTCGTCGTTTTAGGGGCAAGCATAACTTACGCAAACGGAACGTTTAGTTATTTTACTGAAGGAATTGGATTATTTGGATTTTTAATTCTAATTTCAGCATTACAAATATATACGTTTGTATATTTGTATACACTTGTTTCATTTCTTTCAGAACAACCTAAATTAAATACTGGAGTTGCAGTAGGGTGAAATATCAAAATAAAATTTTTCTTTTGAATGACAATGTATTTTCTTACCCTTTTTATCTAAAATTAATTTGAATTTAGTTTCATTATTATATAGAAAAATCTGATCAACGTTTTTAGCTTTCATATAATATTCAGCTTTTTTTGTAAAAAACGCATGTAAGTCTACGATAACTTCTTCTGGTGTATGTTGATCACGTTTAGAAATACGTTCTATTGCAGTTTCTAATGAAGTATATACAATAACCATTCGTGTTTCATATCCTTGTTCTTTCATTTTTTTAAAAATATCTTTAATTATTTTTATACCACCACATGTAGCAACATAAGCAAAATCTTTTTTCTGAGAAATAAATTCATAAACTTGTTCTAAAGTTTTAGAAGAACGTTCTGAATGTTCTTTTTCTGGACGTTTATCAGGATCTAAAACTTCCAAATCTATATTAAAAATCTTTGATAAATTTGATGATTTTCCTACACCTGAAGGTCCACAAATTAATATACCTATCATTACTTTACAGGAAGATACTTTTTCAATATTTGTTCCAATTGTTCAGCAAATATAGAACAATCTTCTTTAGTTGTAATTCCAGTCAAAATAATTTTTCCTGTGCGAAATATTTTTGCTGTCCAATTATTTTCAAATTGAATTTTTACACCAGGATAAACATCTGGATTATAAGAAACTTTCAAATTTTCAACATGTTTCAATATATTATAAAATAGTTCACGTGCAACTGTTGATTTAGGATTTAGTTCAGTAGTATAATTCATCAAAACAACACGTCTTCTTACAATTTCACGATTAAGAGGTTTTTCGTTAATTGCAGAAGGAAGTTCCCAAAGTGTATCACAAAGAATACGCATACATTCTGAATCATATGTATCATCAAGAATACCGGTCAAATGAAATACACCATTTTGAAATATTTTTACAGTAATTTCTTTTTCATGAAATCCAATACCAGAATTTTTCATTACAATTGTTATTGAATTATGACCAAATCCAGTCTTAGTTTTAACTTCTTCTTTAGTTCTTCTTTTAATTTTATCACGCAAAGATTCTCCTCTACGAAGAACTCCACGTTTTTCAACTTTTATAATAACTTCATTAATAGGAAGAGTATTCAAAATTACATCAGTATTTAGTTTAAAGTTCATGTTGTAAAGCACAACCATTGTTGATAGTTTCGGTGTTTCCATCTTTTTCATTTCTAGAATATACAATATCAATTTCGTTTTTCCACGAGAAAGGTAAACTTTCAAGATGAAAACATATTAAATGACATTCAAATTTTCTAATGCATTTTCTAATTCTTGCTTCATGTTTTGGTTCAAGCATAAATCCAGGTTCTAGAAATCCAAAAAAAATTACACTTTCTTTATGATGATCCAATATACTATCGCATTCATCTGCTAATTTAGAACTTGGAATTTTAGACAAATCTATTGTGAATTTGGGGTTTGTTTTAATCTCAAATAAGTAAACATTCAACATTTAATACAATTAAACATTAATTCTTAAAACTAATAATAGAACATAGAACTATACCAGTTAAACTAAATCCTAGTGATACTCCGAATAATCCGGCTGTTCCGGTTAGACAAGCTATTACTAATGATCCAACTGATAAAGTATAGATACCTACTACTAACACGTTAAGATGTTTACGACACATTAAGAGTAAAGTTTTTTTTATAAAATGAATTAAAAACTAATGAATTCGTTTTTCAATTTGTTAGACGATAATGTATCAAATGCAACAACATCGCTAAGAAAACAATAGTAAACCAAAAGCCCATATGTTCTTCTTGTGTAATACACTTAGGTTGTCCATTAGTAATTGCGCAAACACCGGTAAATGTTTGCGAGAAAGAACCATATTCTGGCATTTTGGAAGTTTTTCAATATGTAATAATTAGAATGTAAATCCGTTTTACACAGCTTGACCTGGTGGATTATTTATTGCAGGAACAGATCTCAAACCATTATTTAAACGATAAGGTGTAAATAGGGAAGCAGTTCTAGGTTGAGGGCCACGATGTTGTATTCCTGTAGGAATTTTACGCATAGCAGCACCAACTTTTGATGCACGTGAACCTATTAAATTTGATGAACCAACTTGTGAACCAGTAGGAGCAGTTTGTAAGATAGCAAATTGAACATTGTGTGGTCTATCAGGTTTATCAATTCTTGTAACTTCTTTAGGAACTAAACCATCTGCAAGATGAGATATTTTTGCATTACCTCGTGTAAATACTGAACCTGAAGGACATACAAAGGGTTTTTGTGAACCAAAATGAGTTCCACTAATGCGTTCACCACTCCAATCTTCACGTGATTGTGCACCTAGACCACGTTTAATATCTGGTAAATAATCAACAAATTGTGATTGAACTTGAGGAGTAAATCTAGTATTACACATACCAATATTATCAATTACTGACCCATCAGATCTTCGTTGACGCATATACGCCATATTTAATCCGGGTAATGGTATATCTTTATTTGAAGATATTACAGGAGTTTCTGCATTACCTTGTTCTCCAACAACTTGTGAAGCTGGTGTAGTGGTTAAACAACGAGTTCCTGCAATTAAAGCTCCACCAGTAGTTACACTTTGTAATCTTCCTCCAAAAACATCTCTTCCAATAGAATTTGAAGATGTTGTTTGAACATATGTTGAAACATCTTGATTACGTCCACCAAATCCACTTGATTTAAAAGATTGTACTTGAGAAATTCTTGCAGAAGTTCCGGTCTTAGAAGGGTCAAAAACTTCGTTCAAAGCATGTTTGCCTACACCATTCACAGATGAAACGGCTAATTTAGTTCTCCAAATACTTGAAGATACATCAGGATTTCTCATTTGTGTATCTATAATTACAGGAGCATTAATTTTTTTTCTTCGTAAATAATCCGACATAGACATTTGTTTTTAACAAAGAATTTATATCAAATCAATATGAGTTAACATATGTCTTCTACAACATTGTTTTAAAATACCTAGTTCATCAAGAGCTCTTCCTTCTGCTGTTTTCTTAGTTTCTTGTGTTAGATATTGAAGTTCAGTATCTGTTCTACCATCAATTTCTTTTTCTTCTTCAACCTTTTCTAAGTATGGTAACCATTTTCCAGCTAATACATTATTACATGAAACACATCTTATAGGAATGATCATTTTGTTTATTAATCATATAATATTGTCTATATCCATTTTCTATTTCTATATAATGAAATAAGAAGAATGAAAAAAGATTTGGCAGGAGCATTAATATTAACAGGAATTTTTGTATTCATGTTTTCTACAAAAACAAAAGCACCTGCGGTTCTTCAACAAATGAGTGGTTCTCGTAGTGTATCATCAATAATTATTTTAGGATTAGTAGCATATGCTTATGAACAAGGTTATCATTCAACTGCATTTATAGGAGCACTGTTTTCAGTGTATCTCTTAAAAATGTTTTGGGTAACATGGCCTAATTCATATGAACATGAAGTACAACTTCATATTGCTCAAGATAGAGCTAGATTTGATCCATCAACAAGTGTTGACTTACAATTTGCTAATAAGAGTTTAACGCATAATTTACCAGTTCTTCTTGTAAAACCTGTATTTTTAGATATGTTAGAATTTCCACCTTCTACAGAAACTTTAACTGAAATGTCTGGTTAAAAACGAAAAAATAGAAGAATGTATTGTAATAAAAAAATGAATAGAGGAACTGGTGCTGGTGGAGCTCAAACAAATGCATCAGGATTACCTTTTGAAAAGAAAGTTGCAATAACTAAAGAATATGAAGGAAAAATTATCTTAAGAAAAGCACACTTTAAAAAATATATGAAAACTAATCATAATTTAGTAACTGAACGAGAACCTGATGAAGCAATAATTGATGAACTAAAAAAAGTTATTCATATTATTGAAATTAAAAATCAAAATCGTGAAGGTTCAGTAGAAACAAAATTATGGACAGGACCTGGTTTTGTTCACGAATATGAATATTGTTTTCCAGAATGGAAAATTTATTATTCTTTCTGCCTTTCTTCATTTCTCGAAAAAAAATATCTTTCAGAAAATTTGAAATATAAAGCTCTTCGTATGTTCAATGAAAAAAATAATATTAAAGTATTCTTTGGAAGTTCTTCTGATTATGCAATAAAACGCGATGAATGGATTAATTTGTAATTAATAATTCATTTATTTTAGAAGATGGATTAGAAGATATACTTCGTTTACATAAAATAACAATTTTTTTATATTTTTCTGATGAGAATGCATTTTTCACTAGAGGAACATCAGAATTACTAAGTAGAAATTTACTTTTTAAATTGTGACATTTTTCAAATAAAGTATCATGCATTTCTTTTGGAAATCCAGAAGAAGTATATGCAACAAAAGATTTTGAATTTAATGGAGCATATGGTGGGTCTAAGTAAACAAAATCATTTTCTACTATTTTATCTAGGACAGTTGAAAATGATTGAATTGAAAATTCTACATCTTTAATTAATTCTGAAATTTCTTCAAGATGTTTTTCATCAAAAGAAACTTTTTTATAATTTCCGTATGGAACATTAAATCCTTTTGGACCTTCTCTATAAACTCCACGAAAACATGTTTTATTCATAAATAAGAACATTGCTGAACCTAGAGGAGTTTGACGTTCTTCTTTATTCAAAGAATTAAATCTTGAACGAATCCAATAATAATAAGATTCTTGTGAAGTTTGAGCTTCAGTAATATTTTGTGGTTTTCTATTTATAATATTTCCAGTTTTAGGATTTGCTTCAATTATTATTTTTAGTTCTTCTAATACTGCATCTAATTTGGATTGAATATTTTTATATAATCCAATTAAATTTGAATTTAGGTCACTTGCATAAACTTTTCCAGAAATTTGTATTTTTTCAGATTTTCTAAGAGAAAGAACACCTAGTAAAACACTTCCTCCTCCTAAGAAAGGTTCATAATAATTTGTCATCTTTTCAGGAAATAATTCTAAAACTTTTTCAATAATTTGAGTTTTTCCACCAACCCATTTTAAGAAAGGTTTCATCGTTTTATTATTTCGAAAAGGGATTATATAGTTTCCATTTTTAAACTAAAATAACATCCAGCCGCCAAAACCAATAGCTAATAAAATATAAATTGTATTCCAATATTGAGAATCAAATTCACCAGTAAAATATTTATATAAATAAAAAATAGTAAATCCTAAGAAAATATACCAATATATTCCCATTTATTCTTACCATATAATAGAAAGTTCCATAGTGCTCCAATATTCAGATATTCCATTTGGAAGACGACGATGAATTATAAAAGGTAATTTTTGTTCAAGAATCTCTTTTTTAGCGAGATTCCATATAAATTGTGGATCTGAAGTAATTAATCCATCTGTTGAACTTAATGGATGAGCACCTTCTGCTAACTGTTGTGCTCTAGTTCCTAGTAAACAAGTATATTCATATTTAGAATAATATGGAAGCGTAGTTCTTTCTCCTCCTATATCTTCACGATTAATACTTATAACTTCTGGATGAACAATTTTTGAAGATTCACGTAATGCATCCATTTTTATTAATTAGTAAAGTTATCTTAAAGTTTCCATTTTTATTAAGAAATAACTGCTGATTGTTTCCATATTGTATCGCACGTAACACACTGATACATCCAAATTAATTCTTTTGAATCTAGTTTTACACCAACAACTTCTTTACCTGAACATTCTTTTGATGGACATTTAATTTCAAATCTTGGTAGTGTAGGATCATATTTCAAATAAGGATTTAGAGCAAGACTACTTGATTTATCTTCACGTAAAATATGTTCGTAAACTATAGGATTATTTCTATCAAGATGTTCTTTATAATCACATTTTCTACAGCATAAAGCTGCAAATTTTTTACCATCATTAACTTCTTCATCAAGTGAATAAAGCATATTTTGACAAGCCGGACAGAATTTCATCTTTTAGCTTTATAGGAAGCTTAAATCTAAATTCGTTTTTCGAATAAAAATATTTAAATTAATAAACAATTTTAATTGCAAAATCAATTTCAATTTTTAATTGAGCTGGTTTAGAATTTTTTCGTTGATTGAGTTCCCACTCTGTTTTTTTAAGTGGATTTGATTCTAACGTTCTATAAAATTCTCCCCAAAATTCGGGAAGAGTTTTTTCTGTGGGAATTAAATCTTCATTAATAATACTATACCATATAGCAGCAATTTGTCTAATTAAAGGCAAACCTCCACTCCATGATTGACTATCAATCCAACTACCATTATTATATTCATCAATTGTTCCAAGAATTTCAAGGAGCTGTTTAAGTTGAATTATAAATGTTGGTAGGTGAGCATCAACTTCTTCTTGAGTAGCTGATGAAATGACTGAATGTATAAGAGGATATGATTTAGTTAGATATTTAACATCTCCTTTTAGTGAAGATGTTAGATATGGAACAGTATTTTCAACATGAGACATTCGTGGAGTTTTTTGAACTTCAGGGAATATTAGTTTCCAGTTATTTAGCATAAATTCACTTTCTTTGAAGAATATAGAATTAATTGCTTTAACAATAGGAGAAGTTTGGTGACTGTTAATTAGTTCACCATGTGTTAGTTTTCTACCTCCGGCATTGATACGCTGGAAATAATCAATAATATCATGTTCTTCAACATCAACTGAAAATTCCAATACTTGCATATTTTTATTTAGAAAGTTTCGCTGATCGTCTTCAGACAGATCTTCATATTTTTGCATAGATATTTTACCAGTTTTGATATCATCTTTTACATAATTTTGTAGTGCGGTAAGTCTTTGTCTTCCGTCTACAACCACAGATGTTCCATTTGGACGTTGCCAAAATGTAATTTGTGGAATTGGCATATTTTTCATAACAGTTTCTACAAGTTTATATTGCATTGCAGAAGTCCATACTTCTCCTCTTTGCCACGCTGGGCTAGGATTTATTATGCCAGAATCTAAATCTGACAGAATATTTCTGAGTCTACAAGTCATTATTCTAAAGTTTTCCATTATGAATTTTTAAAGAAGTCTGCATGCAATAACTAATCCGTTTTTTCTTTTTTTTCCATGCGTTAAAAACGGACTTGGTTCAAACTTATTCTCTATTGTAAAAATTACAGGAATGAACTTCCAACAATTTCTTCTTGCAAATGTCTCACATGGAATTCATACACATACCGGATTAAAAGGAGGCAAATATTTTATTAAAGAAGAAGATATGAAAACATTTTATGAACTATATTATGAAGCCGTATTTGAAGATCGTGAAAAATATTATCTTGTAGAAAAAAATACTGATATTGGATGTTTGAGAGTTGATTTTGATTTTATTTATGAACCTGAAATTAAGACTCATCAACATACTCAAGAACAAGTTCTTTCATTTGTAAAAGCTTATATTGGACAACTAAAAGAATATATTCAACTTCCAGAAAAAGTAGAAATTTTCATTATGGAAAAAAGATTACCAACTTTTGATACTAAAAAACAAAAGATGAAATCTGGTATTCATATAGTTGTACCTGAAATAAATACTACTTCATTAGTTGAACAATCTATTCGTCGTAATTTGCTAAAATCTATGGATACACATTTTAAATTGCCATTGACAGAATCATGGGAAAAAGTTTATGATGAAGGTGTAATTAAACGTTCATGTAATTGGATGCTTTATGGTTCACGTAAAGGTGAAGAAAATTCACGACCATATGAAACTAAATATATTATTGAATATCCTGAATTCTCAATTATAGAATCCCCAAAAGTTACTCCTCAACTAATTAAAAGATTATCAGTTCGAAGGGATGACCAAGAAGAAACTCCTCTAACTGAAAAAGGTCGTCAAATGTATCACGGTATTCAAACTGAACCTAGAATTTCTGGTGGTCGTGCAGTAACACCTGCACGTGGTAGACCTGCACAACGTGTACCTGGTTCACGCGAATCATCACCACATCAAAGAATTCGGAAAGAATTGGATCCTGAAGAAAAACAATATATTAAAGATCATGCATTGAATTTGAATTCTGACCGTTTTAGTAATTACGCACAATGGGTAGAAGTAGGTATTTGTCTACATAATATTCATTTAGATTTACTAGATGTATTCCTAGATTTTAGTTCACAAGCTGAAGAAAAATATAATGAAGCAGATTGTATTCAGAAATGGAACTCATTTACTTTTAGAAATGATGGTGATAGAACTAGTATCGGTTCTTTGCGTTATTGGTCTCGCATAGATAATATTGAAGGATATCTTCAAATTGAAAAATCTTATATAGGTAGTCTTGTAGAAAAAGCTACTTCTTGCACAGAACATGACGTAGGTAAAGTAATTCATTCAAAATATCGTGATCATTATAAATGTTCGGATTTTGGTAAGAATGTATGGTATAGATGGGCCGGACATATTTGGGTAGAAACTGATTCAGGTGTTGACTTGCAACTTAAACTATCTTCAGAAATTGCTGATTTATTTCAAATTCGTGCAACGGATTATGGTAAAGAAGTTTTGGGAAAGAAATGTGCTTCTGCAGAAAAAGATAAATGTGGTGAATGTCAATATTGCAAAGATTTCAAAAAACAAATGGATCATCTAAAAGTTGTACAAAAATTGAAAACTACTTCATTCAAATCTAATACTATGAAAGAATGTCGCGAACTATTCTTTGATGAACAATTTACTAAGAAAGTAGATTCTAATAAAGATTTGATTGCATTTAATAATGGTATTCTTGACTTGACAGATTTCTCTTTTAGAGCAGGAAAACCTGAAGATTATATTTCATTTTCTACAGAAATTGATTATGATCAAGATAAGTCTTATACCGAATATCCTGAATGGCAAGAAATTCAAAAATTTATTGGACAAGTTCTTCCTGATCATGAAGTTCGTTATTATTTCCTAAATCATTTGGCAACATGTTTGGTTGGTGGAAATAAATCACAAAAATTTCATATCTTGACTGGTTCAGGATCAAATGGTAAATCTATGTTGATGAATTTAACTTCTAAAGCTTTAGGTGATTATGCTGCAGTAGTTCCTATTACCCTGTTTACACAAAAACGTGCAGGTTCAGGTTCTGCAGCACCAGAAGTTATCCGATTGAAAGGAAGAAGATTTGTTACTATGCAAGAACCTGATGAAAAAGTAGCGCTAAATACTGGACTAATGAAACAAATTTCTTCAGGTGAAAAAATGTATGCTCGTGATCTATTTAAATCTGGTGTAGAATTTGAAGTTCAAGCTAAATTTCATCTTGCATGTAATGATAAACCTGAAATTCATTCTACTGATGGTGGTACATGGCGTCGTCTTGTTGTAATTAATTATACATCTAAATTTGTTGATAAACCTACTGAACCATTTCATTATCCTATTGATGAATCTATTCAACATGCAGTTGGTTCACAACAATGGGCAACACCATTTCTTGCTTATCTAGTTCATTTGCTAAAAGAACAACGTGGACAAAAACTTGTGCCACCAGGAAAAGTTTTGGAATATACGGATGAATATCGTAATGATACTGATGGCATAGCTAAATTCCTTTCTGAAAAAACCGAATATTGTGAAGAAGGTGAACCTCTAATAAAAGCTCAACTTCAATCTGTATTCAAACAATGGAAAATTCAAAATGAACAAACTGGTCTGAGTCTACCTGATTTAACTAAACGTCTTATTGAAAAATATGGTAAAATGCCTTCAAATGGATGGACTAATTTTAAATTGAAAGATTAATGTCTACGTTTAGAACGATGTTTACGAGTTTTACGTCTACGTCTACCACCTAAAACTGCTGCAGGTGCATCTGGAGACATTCCACCTGGAGTATTAGTAGGTTCAGGAGTTGCTCCTAAAGGTTCTACAACATCTCCGACAGCTTGTTCAGCAGCTGCAGGTGCATCTTGAACAACTTGTTCAGGTTTTTTTTGAAAAATTTGCCATGATGATGGATCTAACCATGCTCCTCCTCGTTTACGCATAGTTTTTTTCTTATGATGACGCATTCTTATTCTTATTTATAAGTAAAGAAATTTAACGACGTCCAGCTACAGGAACATAAGCACTTAAATATGGCATTACCATACCAAGAATAGCTAATGATAATAAAAGATTCATTGTTTGGACAATTAAGTCACCAACATTTAATTTTACAGAACCTATAGGAACAACTAATTGAGCAACACCACCTTGAGCACTAGCTAATGGTGACATTAAAGGTAAAACAATATCACGAGTTAACGCAGTAAAAAATTGAGATAACATTGTTCCGACTAAGATAGCCATTGCAAAAATTGCTACTTGATTTGACATTTTATTCTATAAAAAGAAAAGAAACTAAAGATAAATGGATGTCTCTTTTTGGGGACCATCAGGATGGGAATTATTACATTTAATTACATTTACAATTGGTGGTCTCAAAGAAAAAAAAGAATTATTTAATACTTTAGATGAAATATTACCGTGTAAATATTGTAGACAATCGTCTAAAGAATTTTTAGATGATGACCCTCCAGATAATAATATTGCTGTATGGTTATATGATTTCCATGAAAAAGTTAATCAGAAATTACATAAACAACACTTAGAAGATTCAAAAATTCCTGACCCTGTAAAATCACCTTCATTTGAATCTATAATAAAAAAATATCAAAAAATTTTAAAAGATAGAGAAATTAATTTACCAGGACGTAATTTTCTTTTATCTGTAGCTTTAAATTTTGATAAAAAAGCTACAAAAGAACATGAAATATTTTGGAATGCTTTATTAAAATTATATCCATATTATGAAATTAGAAAAAAATTATTTATTCCTGATTTCAAACATTATTTTCGTGATGTAGAAAAAATGTTTAATACAGGAGAAAATCCTAAAGAAGTTAAATTAGAAATTTCATCACATAAAACTGGATGTAAGAAAAAAGGTGGAGGAACTTGTAGACGTTAGAATACAAGAGCTTTTGCAGCAACAACATCATTAATTTTTGATAGTTCTGTTCTCAATTTATCAATTATAATATTCATTTGATTTTTCAAGTCTTCAGAGATAATTTCTAAATTATAAAATTCTTTGCATTTTTCTAAAGCTTTTTCTCTCATTTGTTCTAAATGAAATATTGGAAGTATTTGTGGTTCAAGGAATTTTTCAAATAGTATGATAACTTGCTGAGCTTTTTCTTCTTCTGATTCAGAATTATATAGAAAATCACCACAAGCAAATACATATTTTGAAACTATTGAATAACATGCTTTTGCTGCATGTCCTTTCAAAAGTTTTTGAGGTATTTTTTTAAATCCTCTTCCTTCAAATGGTAATACTCTATTTAGATTAATACGTGTTTCGTAATCTAAATAAGGAGAAATTTCATATTTCCACAAATCATCAATTTCCATTCTTTTTAAAGATTTTCCAGAAATAATAAAAAATCCATTTTGTAAATTTGTATTTTAATACCAATTATTTAAAAGATAAAAAAAGAAAAATGACTTGTTCAATATGTTGGGAAGATATGGATATGCAAGATTACAATGATTCTAGAGAATCAACTCTAACATGTTTTAAACTTGAATGTGGACATTCATATCATACAAAATGTATTATTATGGCATTAAGTAAAACTAAACATCAATGTCCATTATGTAATAAAGAAAAATCTATTCAAGATAAAGTTGAAGAACAAGCATATATAAAAAAAATTTTGAGAAAAGTTTCACGTTTACCTTCAATTCGAAAAATTAAACAAGAAATTATAATTGCAAAAAAAGAATACAGAGATATAGTTAAAAAATTAAGTGCTGATGTTAGAGAATATGCAACTAAAAAATCATCTGAATTATTAGTTCCACAAAAACGCACATATTTTCTTAAATGTTTATCTCAAGGTAGAAAAATTATTAGAGATGAATTTAAAGGTAATAATTTAATTACTTCATTATTATTTTATAAACAAAATAATTGGACAGCACCAATTTGTGATATATTTTTATGTCCTGAAGCAATTCGTCTTTGGAAATTACAAAGACTTAAAAATCCGCGCTTATACATTAAAATAAATGTAAATGGAATAATTAAAGATGGAAATGAATCTGTTGATTCCGATAGTGATGGGAACGACAATAGTAGTATACATACATTGCTTTAATTCAACTATGCAATTAATGAAAACTCCATTAACTTTTGAAGAATTATGTGCAATACGTTATCAACAAATTAAAAAAGTGTTTTAGTTTTACTTTAGGGGAACAAACTTCTTCTTCTTGCTTTGCATGAATTGTTGGAAGGGAGTCAGATTTAAAGATTCCCACTCAAGTTCATTAACAATTTCGGGGAAGCGTGCAGCCTGTGAGCTCTCGAAATTGCGTTCGTAGAGCTCTATGGCACAGTTGTAGCAGAAAGACTTTTCATCAAAATAAGCATAAAATCTAAAGCACTTTTGCTTGCATTTCTTGCACTCTTTTGTGAGACGCGCATTCCAAGCAAGTGGCATTTTTAAGGATAATAAAAATTTTATTTAGAAATAAAAATTCGTTTTTATAAGTTAAATCTTTTTTTGAAATCACGCAAAGAAGCTTTCAAAGTTTTTTTATTCCATAAAATATATCTACTTAATGCACCAGGTGTATCAGGTTTATCCCAATGTTCATTTTTTCTATGACGATTTAAATAACGTTCTTTTCTAGCTTCATCTTTATGTATAGTAAAATCAGACATACCAGCAGCTCCAAAAGAAACTGTTTTTTCACGACCTTCATCTTCAAATACTGCATCATATTTTTTTGCAGGTTTTAAAGATTTTTTCAAAGTTTTTAGTTTCATTTATATATATGTTTGGAATCTAAAAGAAATCCATTAATTTATCACGAAGATTTAATGGAAATGTATTACTTAAATAATCACATCTATCACTACAAACTTCTCTTGGGTTTTGTTTAGTTGCATCAAATCCTGGAGGACATGCATATCCTGACGGAGAAACCATTGCAGCAACTGTAGTTGCGCGCAAGAAATCTCCATCAATAATTTCTATTTTATTTAAAAATATAGTTACAATTAAAAATTCAGATAAAACAATAAATCCTAAAACAATTAAATTTTCAAGTATAACTTCTAACATAGAAACATTATAAAGATAACAAAGAAGTAAAGCAAGTAAAATACATAAAGCAGAAATTCCTCCACAAATTTCATAAACTGAATTATAAAGAGCAGAATTACCATGTGAATATTCAGTATTAAATTGTTGAATTTTAGGTTGTATTTGAATATTCATATAATCAATTATAGGTTGAACTTGTTCTCTTTTTAATATTTTATTTAGATTTGATTGTACAAATCTTTGATAAGCTATTGAAGTAAAATTATCAACTAAAGAATAAGATACAATTCTTGTAACAAATTCAAAATAGAATATAGGAATAGTTATAACAAAAAATCCTGTATGCATTAATAAATTGATATAAAAAGTCATATTATTATAATGGACAAATATATTGTAGGAAAACCTTACTGGGCACAACCAGGATATTCGTATTCTATGCCTAAAAAAACAGAAATACCACTTATATCTGAATCTGAATCCGAACCTATAGCACTTCTATCTGAATCAGAACCTTTTTATATTAAAGGAATTATTAATGGGTTAGGTGCAACAATGTCACTGTGGATATTTTGGACACCATTTATTATGTTTATTGCAAGACCTTTAATTAATGCACAAGTAAAAGGTTTTGTTTGTGAAGGGTTAAACAATTTGGCTTCAAGTTATGGATATAATATTATTAGTACTTGGAATAATGCTTTGAGTCATTATTTAAATTCTTTAGTTCAAACTGGAAAAATTGATGAGCAACAATATTATCAATTAATGAGTGAATATAGAATAGATTATGATGTACTTAATAATTTTACTCTTCCACCAGAAATTCAAACACTTTTAGATGAAAATCCACAAAAAAATTGGAATGATAATATACCTTTATTTATTATTTTTGCAATTACATTTGCATGTGTAATTATTTTTTGTTTTGGAACAATAGTAACTTTATGTAAACTATATAATATTGATTCTCGGGGAATATTAATTTTTAATTTAGTTATGACATTTATTGTTATTTGTATTGAATCAGCATTTTTTGGACTAGTAACTATGCAATATAATCCTTATGATTTAAATCTTATAGTTAAAGAATTAGAATCTAATGTTTTAAATATGTTTCAATAATAAATAATAAAATGGAAGTGAAATTACCAGAATTAATCATTAAATTAAGTGATGAACAAACTGATTGGAGAACATTTAAACAATTATGTAGAGAAATTTTGAGATATTTATCAACTAAGAAAATCAAAGATGTAGAATTATTTAAAAAGAAGACCGGAACAGAATATTCTGCATTTTATGATTCTTTAGACTATCCAAAAGAAATGGTAGATGATCTTTTAGACAATGATGAATTTATTGACTTAGTCTTAGATGAAACAAAAAAATTTCGTCGTTAAAAAACGAATCTATCTAAAGACTATACATATTATATAAAGAATGGGAGATACTATCATTGGTGTCCAATTTGGCATTGCCAATCCAGTAGATATTATATCAAGAAGTGTTGTTGAAGTTGTAACTGATAAAACCTTTCAATCCGATAAACCATTTCCTGGTGGTGTATTCGATACAAGATTTGGTGTAACTGAACATGGAAAAGTTTGTCCAACATGCAAATATACAAATTTATTGTGCCCTGGACATTTTGGACATATTCGTTTAGCAAGACCTGTATATCTATATCAATTCATAGAAGTAATTCAAAAACTCTTAGTAGTAATTTGTCTATCATGTTCAAAGCCTTACTTACCTAAAGAAGACTTGGAACGTATTGGAAATCAAAAGAAAGGAACTGAAAGATTTGATAAAATTCGTGATGCAACTGCTCATTATAAAACACATTCATTGAAAACTAACTCATGTGCATATTGCAATTCAAGAACTATTAAAAAAGTTTCAAGAGTAGAAGGAACAATTTCTCTACAAGCAGAAACTTTTACTGATGATGAACCTATTAAACTTCAACCAGAAATTGTTTTGAGATGTTTTCAAAGAATTACAGATGAAGATGTTGTATTAATTGGATTTAATCCAAAATTTTCTAGACCTGATTGGATGGTATGTTCTGTTCTTGCTGTACCTCCACTTTCAGTTCGCCCTTCAGTTATTATGGATGACAATACTAGAATGGAAGACGATTTAACACATAAACTTATTACAATTATTCGTAATAATGCTAAATTGCGAGAACAAATGGATAAAGGAGCATCAGCAGATATTATAGATAATTCTACACAACTTCTTCAATTTGATGTAGCAACATATGTAGATAATGAAATTAAAGGTATACCGCCGTCAGCACAAAGATCTGGACGTCCTCTGAAAACATTGAAATCTAGATTTGGTTCTAAATCAGGACGTGTTCGTGGAAATTTGATGGGTAAAAGAGTAGATTTCTCTGCTCGTTCAGTTATTACACCTGATCCAAATATTGATATTGATCAATTGGGTGTTCCAGAAGAAATTGCTATGAATTTAACTTTTCCTGAAATTGTCACACAATATAATCGTGATCGTCTAATGCAAGCTATTCAAAATGGTCCTTTAAAATATCCTGGAGCAAAAAATGTTGAATTGAAAAATGATAATGTTAAGAAAAGACTAGGTTATGTTAGTAAAGAAAATATTTCTTTGAAAGAAGGTGATATAGTTCATAGACATTTGGTAGATGGAGATGTAGTATTATTTAATCGTCAACCTTCCTTGCACAAAGCATCAATGATGTGTCACAGAATTATTGTTTTGCCTGGTTCAACTTTTCGTCTGAATGTTAGTGCAACAAAACCTTATAATGCAGATTTTGATGGTGATGAAATGAATATGCATGTACCACAAAGTATTGCAGCAGCAACAGAATTAATGATTATTGCTTCATTGTTAAGACAAGTTATATCACCAAGAAATTGTCAGCCTATTATGGCAGTATTTCAAGATACTTTAACAGGAGCGTATAATCTGACTAAACCTGATGTTTTAGTTCCAGAACATCTTGCTATGAATATGTTAGCAAGAACTAATAGAAATCTTTCTGATTTTAAAAGATTGAATGCTCCACTAAAAGGTATTGAAATTATGTCTCATGCATTTCCTCTAATGAATATGGATGAAAGTGTTAAAGTTGTAGATGGACAATTAGTTAAAGGAACATTGGATGATGGTGCTTCAAAAAGTATTAGAAAAATAGTTCATACAATTTATAAAGATTTTGGTTGTGAAAAAACTGGAGATTTCATAAATTCAGTACAAAATATTGTTACAAAATATAATATGTTTTCAGGATTTTCTACTGGACCATCTGATCTAATTGTATCATTGGAAACTTATGGTAAAATTGATAAAACTATTTTGAACGGACAAGAAAAAATTTCGGAAGTTTTATCTGATATGCATTCTGGTAGATTTCTAAATATAAATGGGCGTGCACCTGGTGAAGAACTAGAAAATATGATTAGAAAATTATTGAAAGAAGTTAATAGTAATGTTAATTCTATGCTTGTTGATTCTGAAAATAGTTTACCACCTACAAATCGAATGATTATTATGTCTGATAAAGGTTCAGGTTCTAAAGGAAAAGCAGACCTAAATATTATGCAAATGATTGCTATGTTAGGACAACAAGAAGTAGATGGTAAAAGAATTAGATATATGATGGATAATAGAACTTTACCACATTTTCCTAAATTTGATGATGGATTAGAATCTAGAGGATTTGTTAAAAATTCATTTATTTCTGGTATTGATCCATCTGAATTCTTCTTTCATGCAATGGGTGGTCGTGAAGGCTTGATTGATACAGCTGTAAAAACTTCAGAAACTGGTTATATTCAACGTCGTCTTGTAAAACTTTTAGAAGATATTCATGTTTCAGAAGATAGAACTGTCAGAGATATTAATGATGCTATAGTACAATTTGCTTATGGTGATGATAATATAGATTCTATTGAAACTGAAAAACAAGAATGTGACTTAGGAATTCTTACAATGGAACAAGTTTATTCAGTATTTGCATGTTCTCGTGAAGATTTTACTGCAGTATCTCCTGATACTAAAGATGGTCAAGATATGATAGAAGATATTTTGAAAGATAGAGAAATGCTTGTAAAACACGTATTTAAATATGCAAATTCAACAGATATTCATTGTCCTGTGAATATGAAACGTTTAATTCAAAAATATAGAAATCCATATCTTGTAAAAACTGATTTGACACCTGAATATGTATGTCAAGAATTGAATAGATTATTTAAGATGCAATTTATTTGTGATAATTCTTTGTTTCATTGTTTAGTAAGATATTACTTAGCACCTAAAAAATCTATAATTCTATATAGATTTACTATTAAATTATTTGACGAACTTGTAAAAGAAATTAAATACAAGTATAAAAAAGCTTTGATACATCCTGGTGAAATGGTAGGTCCTTTAGCTGCACAATCAATTGGTGAACCTACAACACAACTTACTCTAAATACTTTCCATACAGCAGGATCAGCAAAAGCAAATGCAACACAAGGTGTACCACGTATTCAAGAATTACTTAGTGTATCTCCAAATCCTAAAAATCCATCAAATGTTATATATTTGAAAGGTGATATTTCTGAACAACAAAATGCTTATTCTGCAATGAAAGAAATTCAAAAAACTACGTTGAGAGATATTACTAAATCAGTACGTATTTATTATGATCCTAATCCTTTATCATCAAATACTTTAGTTCAAGAAGATCGTGAAATTTTGAAATCTTATGAAAAGTTTTCTGTTGGACAAGGAAATTCATGTGTATCACCATGGATTTTGAGACTTGAATTAGATCCTATTCTAATGTCTTCAAGAAATTTACTTGATATGGTAAAAATTCGTGCAAGAATTGAAGCAAATAAAGTTTTGAAAGTTTATGATTGTGTTCATACAGATACAAATTCAAGTGATAAACTTATTTTGAGAATTGTATTTGGAATTGATATTGCTAAAAATTCTTTGGCTCTCAGATTTATTGAAGAGAAACTTTTGGATACAATTTTGACAGGTATTGATGGAATTGGTCGTGTATTTCCACGTGAAAAAATGAATGAACTTGTTTATGATGAAACTATTGCTGGATATAAATCTGTTAAACAATGGATTCTTGATTCTGAAGGTTCAAATTTGTTAGACCTTATGTCATTTAAAAATATTGATTTTACAAAAACTTTCTCTAATGATATTCATGAAGTTCAAGATGTATTTGGAATTGAAGCTGCACGCTTAGCTTTATATGAAGAATTAATGGAAGTATTTAATTCTGGTGGAACATCTTTGAGTTATAGACATCCATGTTTACTTGTAGATGCAATGACATATCATGGTTATTTAATAGCTATAGCAAGATTTGGTATGTCAAAACTAGAAAATGGTGTTTTGGCAAAATCATCATTTGAAATGACAACAAAAATATTATTTGATGCTGCAATATCAGGAGAATTTGATTCTATGAAAGGTGTTTCAGCAAACATTATGTTTGGTCAAAAACCTCCATGTGGTACTGGATTAGTTGATATTTTGATTGATGAAACTCGTTTACCTGAAGGACATGATTTGGAAGAAACTTATGAAGCTGATTTGGAACATGCAAATAAATTGATTAAAGAAGATGAATGTTCTTTAGATGATATTAAAATGGCATGGTAAATAAATAATTAATAAAATACGTTTTTAATTTGAATATGCTAAACCGGCCATACCAGACATTACGCGGAGAATATTATAGTTTACCGCGTATACTCTGACATCCCAATTTTGATTATCAGGATTATCAGAAATTGCTAAATCTCCAAAATTCATTACAATTGTAGCAGTATCAATACGAGAAAAGTTACATGTTCCACTCGGTTGATTTTCTTCAGGTTTTAAAGCAAAAGAATAACTGTAAACACCTATACCAGGTGATACTCCAGAATGATGTTGATAAGATTGAACTCTTGAATAATAATCACCATAACGACGATCTAGTCTATCTTGACCATTAATTTGAATAAATTGTTCATTAACAGGGTTCTTATCGAAAGTAAATGGAAGTAGACGAGTTCCAAGACCACTGCCTTTCATTAAACTACAATCTCTGTAATAAGTAGGTTGAACTACCCATACAAGTTCTTTTACAGGATGATTAAATGTTAAATCAATTCTATTATTTGCACCAACAATACCTTTATCTTCATTAAATTGTACTTGTTCAATTAAATATTCATGTGAAGCTTGTGCCATACGACGACGTTCTTCAGTATCTAAATAAATATAATCAATATATAGTGCTGCAGAATTTGCTTGAGGTAAATTAGCAAGACCATCACCAGGAGAAGTTTTTACAAAACTTCCTACAATTAATTCTGGATTATTCCAATAAATATTAATTTTTACTTCATGATATTGAAGAGCGATCAGAGGTAATGCTGCACCAGGGTTTTTTGTAAAAAAGAATTCCAAAGGAATATAAAAAATGTTAACACTAGATTGACGACCAGTTGCAGTTGGTCCACCTCCACAACCACCTGAATATTTCAAAGAAGTTGAATCACCACTATTACAAGGTTCACTTAATAAATTACTTAATTTTAATCGTTGGTCGAAGGGTTTACTTAAAGAAGACCATAAATATAACCATTCGCCATATAAACGGTCAATAATTTGTCCACCAATATCTAATTCAACACGACTAATTAAATTAAATCCTAAAGAATTTTGTTCATTATTCCACAAATAAGCATTTTTAGTTTTATCAAGTTGAGGTAATTCTACTTCAAGATAAGTAGAATACAGTAAATCAGCATGACGACCAATAATAGCAGTTTGTTTAGTTCCCCATTGAGCTTGTCCTGAAAAATTTATACGAAATGGTTCCATAGCAAAATTAGTATGACGTTTATACAATCCTTTCCAAAACGTAATCTGGGGATTCCCAGTAATATATGCGTCTTGGGCTCCATATGCTACAAGTTGTAATAAACCTCCTCCCATTTTATCTTATACCAAATACTCTTTTCTTTTTAGTGGTGACGTCTCTTCTTATGAGTTCTGCGACGGCGACGACCACCTACAGCTTCTGCTAAAGAAGAAGAAGCCTTAGATGCATCAGTAGCACTAGCTTCATCTGCAGGTTCGGGTTCATCTGCTCCACCTTTCTTGTGATAAGAAGATTTTGCAGCTTTTAATACAGTTTTAAACCAACCTTTACCCATAGTTTTCTTTTGTCCGGACATTTTTTTCATAGTTTTTTTAACATGAGTCATCCATTTATTTGCCATTTTATTATGAACGCGAGACTTTTATAATTTTAAAAATTTTGAAATTAAATTACAATAGATTTATCTCCGGTCTGAGGATTAGAATCATATATTGGTGATGTATGCATCATAGGTTGAAATGAATGTGTTGCAGGGTCAGGTAATACAGGAGTTTTAGCTACAATAGGTTTAAAACGTAATTCTTCAGGTTTCAAAATTACACTACCTTGTTGAAATTTTTCTATATTTAATTCCATCATCATATCTAATGAACCATAATTCATTAAATTCCATTGACAACCATAACCAAAAAGAATAGTTGGATTATTATTTTTTAAATCAGGGTCCGGATCGGGTATAACCATACATATAGATTTTTTATTAGATTCTATTAATTCTTCATGGTCATAAGGTTGTGAAGCTTGCATATAAGTTAATCTTCTTAAATGAGAAGTTGACCATGATAAATTAACTAATTCTTCAATTTTTGAATGTTTAATTGAACCACCAGAAACAATAATTAATTTACCTTTTAAATTTGCAATTGGTTCTTGTGCTAAATTTTTACGATGATAAGCATATTCTGGTCCTAATAAATATCTTCCTAAAGTATCTTTAATAATTTGTGTTGAAGCATTCAAAATATTAGTATTATCTGTATGAAACATTAAACTTAAAATAAATGGATCTGTAGATAAATTTCCAGAAAATGCTGAATTTGATATAGCAATACAACATTTTTCTAAAGGAATAGAATTCTTAGCATAATCATAACCAATTAATTGATTTTTTAATCCAACTACTGGTGTACCTTCATCATAAATATCTAATTCTACTAAGCGAGCACCAGCTTTTATAACTACAGGTAAACTTTGGTCTGAAATATAATCAGTTGTAGAATCACCAGGAAATACTGAATATGCAGAAGAAGCAATATAATAATCGCATAATCTATTTTCAGATGTACCTAAAGGTGCTACTGCCATAACTTTTTCATATAAATTTCCGTTTAATTTAGCACGTTCAGCTGCATCATCTGGACTTGATTGCATACTATATATTACAACTGTAATTATAACAACTGTAGAAACTATAGCATAGAATATATATATGTATATATCTTCCATTTATCATTTAGTTCTAAAAAGAACATTTCGAAATGAATTCATAACAAAATCAGGAATTGTTTTATCCATAGGTATTTCATTTAAGCAACAATAATGAAAATATAAAGAATACATACCACATTCAGAATCTTTAAATTGATGACGTGTTGTATTATAAGTTGTTTCCATTTCTTTATCATGTATTTTTGTTGCATTCCATTCATTACTCCATCTAAGCATTAAACGTTGAATTTCTTTTTCAGGTTTTTTAGAATATGAATCAAAATATGTTATACGTGGTTGTTCTAATTCTGGACTTATATCACAATATAATGCCATCCAATGTTCACCTGGTCCATCGTGAACATCTGTATTAAAAACTATTCCAATCTTAGTCTTACCTTTTTTATATAAATCATTTAATTTTGTCGAACATAAAGCATCAACAATACATTTTCCATCTTCAGATTTTAAATCAAAATCAATTGCTATACAACCTAAAAATTTATAATCTTTAAATAATTTTTCAAAATCTTCTTCTACTGAATTAATATCTTGATCTGATAACCAATCAGTAGGTTTATTTATCCATGAATCTGGAGCTTTAGGTCTTATCATCATATGTTTAATAACGCATGATGATTTCCCTCTACATCTATTACCAAATTTTGCTAAGATTTGTTTCCATACAGTTTCTGGTGCACCAGAAGGTATTGATTCCTTAAATCTTTTATTAAATACATTTCTTAAATGTTCAATTTCCAAATGATTAAACATTCTTATTCTTATTCAAAACGGACTTTTTTTATTAAGGTAAAACTTGTTACAAAATGTATGTGCCTCCGCACAGACGTTTAACTACGTACTATCTTTCTCGTGAAACCAGTGCAAAATCTGCATTTGGTGATTGTGCAATTTGTCGAGAGGCAATTCCTTTACACCATAAAGAACTTGCTTGTTTCCATCATTTCTGTAAACCATGCATTGTGATGTGGGTAAAAAAACAAACAAATCCTCGATGTCCTTTGTGTCGCAAATCAATTTGTTTGTCTATGTTCTCATATCCATATGAGGATGTAATATAGTTGAAAACGGATTTTTTATTTACAGAAAAAACGTCATTAGAGTGATTATTCTACTACTCTTATATAACCGGTTTCTCATACAGTTGCTTCCTAACAGAAGTTGCTCTTTGATTTTACCACTGTGTAAGACAAATAGAATAACCTATCTGAATATTTTAAGCAATCTTCATTCATCGGTTGTTTGTTTAAGATAGTATGGAAGCTAATTTAGTTAGCTACAGTTTATAGCGGAATGTTGCTATAAACCTAGAAGGAAGACAAATCCTTCTAGAAGGAAAGTTAATATATTTTAATACGATTGTTCTGTTAAACGATTTTATAAAGATATATCTAACATAGACGTAGAAATACGATATTATTATAGCGAACCACGGCTATATATGGAAATTTTACAGTTTTAACAGACTGCAAACGTTTATGATATGTGTTATATGCGAAAAAAATAGGGAATGCTTCTAGAGCATTACTGTTATATGCGATGGTTGGAGCATATAGCCTTAAATTTAATTTGTGAAAACGGATTAAAATTTTTGCTTTTAATATTTTTAAAAAAGCAAAAATGCCTCACCAATCTTACAAAGTTTTGCAAGAAACAAAAATGCAAGGTGGTGACCCTTATTTCCCACAAGATTATAGAATACAATTTATTATGCAGAGTAAGGTAAGTCCTGCTCTAAGCAAAATTTATGCTATTCTTGTCAAAGGAAAGAATAAAGATGATCCAATAATTTATACTCCTTACACCGGAGCACTTCACAGATAAAAATGGATTTTCTTTTTCATTTAAGTTAATTTATAAAAGAAAAAATGGCACAAGAATTGCGTGATGCAACTCGTCGTCTTCTTGAAATTGAAGCACAACTAACAGAACTTAATGAACAACGTAAACTTCTTTTACGTTCAAGACATGATGTTGAAACTGAAATTACTTTGATTGTTAAAGAACCCGCTTATAACAATATTCAACAAATTGAAGCAAACGGAAGAACTATTAAAATCATTCGTGAGTTTAATAAACCATGGTATCTACCTAAATGTGTTTTGCGTGAACTTATTCACCAACATTATCAAGATAGACCTGAAATGGCAAATCAACTTCTAGATTATATTTATCGTGAAGTTTATCGCATGAATCATTCAACACAAATGAAAATTGAATTGCAGTAAAAAAACGGACTTATACACTAACTATTTTTTACTTAATAAAATGGAATATAATCCTTATAATCCAAAAAACATTCCTTTTAAAGAAAAAGATATTTTAGAAATTTTAGCTAAGCATGGCATATATTCTATACAAAACCAAGAAATATTTCAAAATGCTATGATTCATTCATCATATGTTTCACGTGGGGAATATACAACACCACAAGGAGATAAAACTATATTAGTAGAAAAACCTCATGGATGTCTAGGATTATTTCCTGAATCTTATGAAAGATTAGAACATTTAGGTGATTCTATTTTGGGTGCATCTGTAGCAACATATTTATGTAGAAGATTTCCTACACAACAAGAAGGATTCTTAACAAATTTACGTAAAGAAATTGTATGTAATTCTATGCTTGGTATTCTAACACAAAAAATAGGTTTAGATAAATTTTATGTTATATCACGACATAATGAAGATGTTTGTGCAGGTCGACAAAATACTAAAAAATTAGGTGATATTTTGGAAGCTTTTATTGGTGCATTATGGACAGATTCAAAAAATGATTTTCCTACTGTTTATACATTTATTATTTCTTTAATTGAAAAATATATTGATATACCTTTAATATTACAAAATGATACGAATTATAAAGATCAATTACAAAAATTCTGTCAAACTTTCTTGAAATATACACCCGTTTATAAGATGGTTTCATCTATAAACGGTTATACAATGATATCTTTAGGTCAAGATAAAGAAATTGGTAGAGGATTTGCAACAACTAAAAAACAAGCTGAACAATTAGCTGCTAAAGAAGCTTTGGAAATTTTACGTAAGAGTTAGAGAAGTTCGTGCTGTCCTAGGTAATCTTCTAGATAAAAGTTCTTTTTGTACACCACCAACAGACATATCATCACCTTGAATACCTTCAATAGCACGCAAAACTTCAGCTACACGTTGAGGTTGGTCAGCAAATTGTAGAAGTAATTGTGTACGAACAATTTGTCTTTTCAAAGGAGGTTTAGATTGTCTAATAGTTCTTGCAATAGTTCCTGTTGAACCACCTTCTAAATTAAAATTATCAACTTGATTTTCTCTCATAAATTCTAAGATTCTTTGTGATAACATAAGTTTTTTATCACGCAGAATTTTTTGTTGTTGTTGTAGTTGACGATTTTCATCATCTAATGAAATCCATTCTTTAATTACTGCTTTAATTTCCTCAGCGTCCCCCATTTCTTTTTATGAGGACGTGAACTTGTAAGTCGTTTTGCACCAAACTGTTTTGCACCAAATTGTTTTGCACCAAATTGTTTTGCACCAATATTCTGTAGATGTTGTTGACCTAAACTTTTTAAAGAATCTATACTTGGTATTTGTTGAGAAACGTTATCAAGTGCCATACTTTTTACACTGTCTATACTAGTTGGTAAACCGCGCTCAGCAACTTTATCAAGTGCCATACTTTTTAAAGAATCTATACTAGTTGGTAAACCGCGCTCAGCAACTTTATCAAGTGCCATACTTTTTAAAGAATCTATACTAGTTGGTAAACCGCGCTCAGCAGCTTTATCAAGTGCCATACTTTTCAGGGAATCTATACTAGTTGGTAAACCTCTTTTTTCAACTAAAGATAAAGCAGAATCCATAGTAGGTTGATATGAATCTAAGTCATTTAAGTCTGGAACATATTGAGCAAATAATTCAGCTTCTTCATCACCAAATGATTTTTTAATTGTATCAATTAATTTTTGTCTTTTTTCTGTTAAATTACCAAGTTGAGTTTCTGCTGATTTTGCCGCAGAATGTAAAGATGTACCTATAAATGGAAGCATTAAAAAAGAATCTACAATTATACCTGCATCATCTCCTTGTGTAAAATGTATAATATTATTAAAAACTATTAATACTGATGAAATCATTGTAGCTATTAATCCACTTGCAGGCCCTACAACAGGTAATTCATTAGCAACATTTTCTATAACTGTAACATTCATAGGTATAATTTCAGTAATTGAATCTAAAACTAATCCATAAATTTCACCAAGTTCATAATCTTCACGAATATGTTTAAAAATCTGTAATCTTTCTTTTATATCTACAACATTATCAGTAAAATTTTGTAATACTTCAGGTTGCCATTTATAAATCCATCCTAGAAATTGTCTAAAAACATTATTTAATACTGGAAATTTAGATTCACCTCCGCGCATAACTGACATTTCAAATATTTCTTCGGCTTCTTTTTCATTAAATAATGGTTTACCATTAGAAAGAATATTTGTTCTTAAGTCTTCTGCTGATCTAAATTTATTTAATTTTAAATATTCATATAAATTTAAAAATCTTGTAAGAGTCAATGAAAATTCTTTATTTTTAGAGCGTTTAAAAACATATCTATAAATTTTAACATCTTCATTTTCAGGTATATCTTCTAAGTTCCAGACCATTATTTTCATCTGAGAATTTCTTATAAGCTTTTAAACAATTAGAATGTCTATTGCAGCAAAAGACGATATTGAAATTGAATGGTCTACACAATTAGAAGATATTCTCGCACAAGAAGGCGAAAGATGCCGTGGTTTAGCATGGTTACATATTCGTGCTGAATCATTAACTTCAAAATATAATACATATGTTCAAGTTCCTGTCATAGTTTTATCTACACTTGCAGGAACTGCATCTGTAGGTTCAGCAACTCTTTTTGGTGGTGGACCAGCATCATCCATAGCTATAGGATTAGTTTCTATAGGTGTAGGAATTTTAAATACTTTGGGAAGTTTTTTTGCATTTGCTAAACGATCAGAAGCTCATCGAATTGCACATTTAAATTATTCTAAATTATCATCAAAAATTTCAATTGAATTATCTTTACCAAGAGATGAACGTATGCCTGCTGAACCATTTTTAATAACTATTCGTGAAACTATGGAAAGAATGGCTGAAACAACACCAATGTGTCCTGAAGATATTATTAAAGATTTCAATAAAAAATTTAAAGATAGTGATGGAGTTGCTTTACCTGTAGAAACTAATGGCTTACATAAAATTTCAATTTATAGAGGAAGAACGCATGTTGAAACACCTATGGGGGCAGAATCTACATCATCAGTAACTATCAGAGTCTCTTAAAACTTCCATGGTTTTCCACATTCCAAACATGTTACAAAAGTTGTCATAGGTTCATCTGCAGAACGTGTTTGCATTTGATAATAATCACATTTAGATTTCTTTTTACAACGTGAGCAAAATAGATAAATAGACGCTGAACTTGAATTTGAATATAATTTAATTTCAGCTTCCATCATTTTATTCAAAGAATCTTTCCACAAATGAGGACATAATTCTTCTGCAGGCATTTCAATAAAAGTTTTTGAAGTTATTTCACCAGAATTCAATTTTTCTGCCCATGATTGATTATTTTGTATACTTCCATCCATTCTTAAATTTTCATAAACAGATATAGCTTTACTTCTATAAGTATTCCAGAAAATTTTATTACTCCAATCAACATCAATACCAGAAGTTTTACAAAATTCAACAATATATTTCAAAAGTTCAGTTTCTAGATCTTCAGGTTTAATAACTAATTCTCTAAAATTTTCAATAATTTTATCTCGAATTGGATTATCAACAAATACATTTTTTGTTTTAACAATTATAGGTTTTAAAGTTACAACTCGGACAACTTCTTCTTCTTCCTCTTCTTCTTCCTCCTCCTCTTCTTCATTCAATGTCCATTCATGATACAAAATTTCATAATCTTCAATTGATAAATCAGTATATTCTGTAGCTAATTTATCATATTCATCTTTATCTGATTCAGTTAGTAAAAGTATAATATTTCCTGTAAATGTTTCTTCATCTAGTGGAGAAGGCAAGACATGTTGATTAACATCTTCATCTTCTTCTGTAATTCTAGAAAATACAGATATAAAAGATTCTTTTAAAGGATGTTGAATTTTACCTTGAAATTGATAAGCAGGATTCTTATATTTTTTTCTTATCCATGCAAGAACATCATCAGATTTAATATTTATTTGTGAAATGAGTCCATTTGAACTTACACAAATACCTAGAACCATTTTATAAGTTTAAACTTTTAATTAGTAAATTCCATTTTAAAACAAGATGTATCACAGTAGTAATGGAACGAAGTGAAATGTCCAATGATTGGAGAACTTCTGAAGGACAATGGATTGATCCTTATGCAGCAAAAAGAAATAAGAATTTCAAGTATAATAAAAGAAAAGAACAAAGAAGAATTGAAAGAATTCAAAAAATTGAAGAAGCTATTGTAAAAGGGATTGAACTTGAGTCTGATTCAAGTAGTGAAGAAGAAACTATGTGGAAATAGGTGCAGGAGGTCCAGCTGGAGTTGCTCCCATACTTAAAACTCTTCCATCTCTTCGAGGTCTTGTCAAAAATGTAAACCATCCAATAGTCCAATCATAAATAATTCCAGGGATAGTTAATAAAAAGTTCCACAGATCTCCTAAAGTATCACGTGTCCATGAAGAAACTGGTTTAATAAATTCTGTACTAAAAGGATTTTTTGTTGAAATGTTATAACCATAATAACATCCTGCTATAACTGCTACAATCATAATCCAAAATTCAAATGTTCCTAAATAACCGCCATTAGATTTTATATGATCATTTAATTCTTTTTGACGTTTTCCTGTCCATGATATAGGTTTATTAGGATCTTCCGGTTCAGATTTTAATTTTATATCTTTTTTAGGTTTTTGGCCTGTCTGGCTTAATGATGGCATCTGAGTATTACCCGTTGGGCGTAATCTCAAATACATTTTTCCATCATTGGGCATAACACCTGAAAGATTTTGTGTATCATTAAAATAAACTTCACGTGAACCTTGTGCAGATAAACTTCTTGAACCAGCTTCAACATTTCTAACTAAGTATGCAAAATCATCTTGATCCATATTAATCATAGTTTTAAAAACTACCCATTCACATGGTGAACATGGAGGAACTATAGTTGAACCTGCATAAGTAAAATATGATGAACTTGGTGGAACCATCATAGCAAGACTCCAATCTTGTAATTTTATTGGTGTATCTCCAGTTGTTAAAGCATATGGAATAAATTGTTTAAAAAATGTATATGAAGAAGTTTGTGAAGGATTTGATCTAAATAATGCAGAAATACATAAAAGTTCACCTGTAGGTTTATAACAATAAGCAATAACTTCACCATCAGCTTGTACGCCTTCAATAGTATGATTTGAAGGATGATTTATATGAAGCATATTACATACATATGATTGACCTCTAAATTTACAAGTTCCTAATCCAGAACTATTACTTAAAATAAGACCTTCGTCAGATACACTTACAGTTGCTTGAGAGATATATCCATCATCCATAACAAGATCACATGTTACTTCACAAGGTTTTGTTGATGTTTGTGATAAATTTATTGGACTTTGATTTGCAGATAAACATTGTGGAGGCCAAGTTGTTTGACTAGAGAATAAACTCATTCCTTACTCTTTTATGATTTTATAATTTTATAATTTTATAATTTTATAATTGTAAAATTATAAATTTAATAAATCGTAATAAATAAATGGATACCGGTTGGTTGTTATTTACTATATTAGCTAGTTTAGTAGGTGTAGGTTTACTATTTGCACTAAGAGCTTATATTTATAAACTTGCTTATCCTGCAGAGTATATAATTTTTCCAGCTTTAGTTCTTACTAAAGTTCTTCCTATAGGATTTCTTATGACAGGACCAATAATTGATATAATTAATTCTAAAGGTGTAGTTTCAAGTATACCTACACTTGCGTCTTTAGCTACTTTATTAATTTTTAAAGGTATATCTATGATTTGGGCTCCTGTTCCATTTTTTGATAGTTTAACTTCTGATAATTCAGGATTTTGGTGTACTTTACCAGGTTTTGAATATTTTGAAAATCCTTTTCTTCCTTCTTCAATTCTAACATCAACTATTATTGGATTCTATTATGTTTTCTGGGCTTCAAAAATTAACCAACAAATATTACCAGTAAGTGCAGTTGCAGGAACTGCTATTCTTGGATCTGTAATGCAATTTCAGTTAGGTGGTTGTTCACCATATTATAAAACTATTTTTGGTTATGGAGGAGCTGAAACTATACTTTTATCTTTACTTGTTGGTACTATAGTTGCAGGAATAACTTTTGGTTCTTCTACAGCTGGTGGAATGCAAAATAATCCTTTATTCGGTTTTACAGCAGCTGCTCCTGTTCCAGGTCCTGGAGGTAAACCTGCATGTCCATCTGGAACTTTTCCAGATCCTTCAACAGGAAATTGTTGTCCAGTAGGAAGTTATTGGGACCTTTCTACACAAACATGTAAAACTACTAGTCCAAACCCAACATGTCCTGTTGGTCAAAAATACTTTGAAGCAGATTCAACTGGACCAGCAGGATGTAGATGTCCTAATGGTTCTATGCCAGATTCTAATGGAGGTTGTCCATCTTCTGTTTCTTCTAATCAATCTGGTGCACCACAAGGTGAACAAACATTTGTTGCAGAATTATATAAAAATGGTCAAATGATTACTCAATCTATTGGGAAATAATTTAATACCCTCTCAATAAATTATAGTAACCAGCAATATCAGTTCCTGTATAACTAGAAATTCCACGAGGGGAATCTACAACTATTGTTGGAACTTTTTCAACTTCATATTTTTTTGTAAGACCTTCAATATCATCAATAGTATTGATAAATTTCCATTGTAAGTCAGGAAAATCTTGTTGTAGTTCAAACACTATAAATTTAAGTTTTTGGCAAGGTTCACATATAGGTGAACTAAATACATAGATCATCCTATTATATTTGTATCCTGAATTAATTTATTTGCAGAAACTCTAACAAATTTTTGTTTATTTATCATTTGTAATTCTAGAATATATCCATTTTTCTTCATCGTTTTTTGAAAAGCGGAAAAAAGTCCGGTCTTCAAAGCAGAAGGATTCAACAGTTCTAAATGGGTCTTACACCATTCAAAAATAGTTTGTTCCTCTAATGGCGGACCCATCAATGATAATTGTAGATCGGGCATTAGATTCTCATTTCTATCCTTAATTTCTTGTTTAGTATCTAATAATACTTCAGTCGCCATTTTATCAACTATATCGTTATTTAACGAATTATAATCTTTTTTTCCTGTATGAGCTTTTACATGGATAATACTATATTCTTTGAAACTTTTTAGCATTTCATTCAAAGCTTCAATTAAATCTCGATGTTTTACCTGTAAACCATCAGTTGTTTTCCATCCTTTTTGTATCCATGATTTTATCCATATACTTAAACAATTTTTAGAATATAATGAATCTGTAAAAATTTTCAAATGAATATCAAATAATTTTTGATCATACAGAATTTTTACAGAATCATGTATTCCACG
>Ga0114958_10000568_pt1 | contig 31610 bp, 46 predicted proteins | sample C_130208_EF_Meta_FD_89577 | JGI IMG/M metagenome (GOLD analysis project Ga0114958, IMG submission 89577) | Freshwater microbial communities from Lake Croche, Canada to study carbon cycling - C_130208_EF_MetaG | ecosystem: Environmental > Aquatic > Freshwater > Lake | place: Lake Croche, Canada... | reverse complement strand
AATTGTATGTCATCACTTGGCGCATCTGGAGAATTTAAATGTCCACAGTATGGGTAAACAGTAGATGAAGCCAATGTACTTGTATTAGATGTATTGCGTAAATTCCAACTACTAACCCCTGTTATTTTTTTGTATTGTAGTATCCTAATATTACTATCTACTCGTTCCTCTGTATAAGGGTTATTACCGCTGCGTTTAAATATTGTGCTATAGACTTTATCCTCGCCTAAATAGCCTACCAATGGAGTAGGACTAAATATTAATTCTAGCTTTGCTGTTTCTTTTGCAAATTCAAATGCGCTATCGTAGATTAATTCCCCATACCCCTGATTATATGCCTTTTGATATAAGTCATTATAATAGTCACTATCATTTTTAAATTTAAAAGAATAGTATCGGCTGTTTAATTCGCTCATTGGCTTAACCTTAATAGGTTTGCTTCTATCAATCTTTAATGTCCAATCTTCTACATTGTTTAAATAATAATCTACATAAGGTTTGATAACTAAATGTTTATCGTTAAACCTATCCTCATCAATATACAGATTAAACAGCTTTATAATTGAAGTAAAGAAATCTTTTTGAAGCACATTTTTAGGCAGCATTTCATTCATTATTACCATCTCATTACCTAAATACTCAACAGTTTGTGGTATGGCTGATTGTATCTCAAAAAATCCATCATTGTATTTAATATATTGCCCTGCTGTTAATGTGATATTTGTTTCAACTCTTAAACTTACTGTATCATTTTTAGTCAAGGAAATTGAGTAGCCATCATCAATAGCCTGATCCCATATGTATGTTGTGCCACTAGTAATAGTTCTCGTATTTACTGCTGTTCCATTTTTATATAAATGAAATTTGATAAACTTACCGCTGCCATAGGTTACATTGATTGCAAAATTTAATGTCCAAAATAAATTAAAGGATATTGTTGGTTCGCCAACGTAAGTAAATAAACCATTATCAGTTGTAGTAAATAATGGATAAAGACTATCTAATAAATTTTGTGTAACTATTTGAATGCCTATTGTAGTGTTATCAATAACATTGTAAGCATTTGTAATACTACGTTGACCATTTACAAGGTTACTAGTTTTTAAGGTCATTTTTGCCCTGTTAAAAGGCACTATTAAATTTTTAAACCTTGTAGTATTAAATAGGCTACATTCATAAGTATACCCTGCTGCTGCAAAGATTTTATCTATATATTCTTTTACAAATAAAGCCGGCTTAAAAGCATTTTGAGTAAAGCCATGTTTACCACCTAATACGTTGCCACTTGTTAACCCTACATTACCGTAGTCAATCAAAGGATAAACATAACCACTACCGCCTGCATTATCCCAACTGCTTACTATATTAGCACCCCACGCATGGTTATAAGCTGAAAAATCTAAGTCCTCTAGTTTAGATGCACCTAATTTTGAAACAAAACCGCCCAACTCACCTAATACACTACATTCATATTCTACATTATCTCCATCAATTATAATTTCTAATAGCCTGAATGTGCCTTTAATTAAAGTCATATCGTCAATATCAATCCTACATTTGGCTGTTCTTGCTGCGTTAAAATTATAGCCAATGTTTGCGCCTGTATTGTTGGTATCGTTGCTATTATTAAAGTCAAAAATATTGCCTAATAAGTTGTTATTTTTAGCAGTTCCAGGAAGTATAATAGTCTTGGTAAATGGTGTAGCCTTACTGTCTATATTTCTAATATCATCAATAGCGTAGGTAATTTGATTACTCAATTGAGCATTAATATCCAGTAAATTATCTTCTATATAAATCTTTGTCATTATCGTAGTTGACTATTGCGCTGTGAATTAAAACTAAATTCAATCTCTAAAGGCTTAAGCCTATCATTGACATACTTGTTAAATGTGTAGCTGCTGTTTGTAATTGTAACAGGGTAATAATAGCCATCAATCTCCATCAGTATTTGTGGCGACATAATCAAATCGGCTGCCCATTGCCATTCTGCATCGGTCAAAGCTGAAGCCGTTAGTTTATATTTAAAGGTGCTAGTATTATAATAGTTAACATTGCCTTCGTAGTATTTATTGCCACTTAAATAGTTAACCGCTGTATTGGTAAACCTGTAGTCTGTTTGCTCAAAATCTTTGCGCTTTAAATCCATTGACAGCTTACTAACTAAATCAAATCTAAGGCTATCAAATACTCCCCAACCATTTAAAAAATGTACATTGATTGGAGTATATTTAGGATTGCAGGTATTTGTAACCTTAAATGTTTCTGTTCCATCAATATCAATAGTATAGTATTTTGCTGCTGTTGTACTTATTCCGAAGCCTTGTAAAATACCTTCGCTACCAATGTTTAATTGATAAAAGCCGGCTGTTTTGCTTACTGTTGCAGAAGCTACCAATGTATTGCTACCATCATAAGTTTTTACATTTATGTTTTTAGTAGCAGTCAAATAAAGTCCTATAAATAACTTTTCGCCATTATCAGTATTGGCATAATTAGGTCGATTAGTAAAACATTTATTTGCCCTATCTGCTATAGTTGTTAATCTACGTTTAAATAATGGTGCGTTAAAATTATAAGCTACTGTGTTACCGCTTGCCATGTTTGTAGTTGTTACCCCGCTCAATTCTTCACCGTAGCGCACTTGGTAAGTTAAACCAACCTCACCGCTTACATTTGGTTGGTCAACTATAAAATCACTAATAGGATCAAACCATTCGTAGGTCATTGAATTACGCACAATATTTGCAGCGTTAAAATAACCTCTTGAAGTTGTAGGGTCAGCAAACTGCCTTACTCTTATTTTTTGCGTTCCATTTATCCAAACATCAAACACATATTTAAATTCAATGTCTGCACTATTGGTGCTACTTACAACGTGCCATAATTCATCTTGTACTGTACTGCCACTTGCAGGAGTATTAACTATTGTTATTGCCATGATTATTGTACAATGTTTATTTTAATTTTATTTCCAATCATTTCAGCTAAATCTGCCGGTAATTTTTCAAATGCTATCGCTATTGCCTCATCCAAATAATGCGTTGCTTTAATACCATATTTTTTAATTAAGAAAATCAATTGTTCTGTTTGCAAATCAATTAAGGACATTTTCTTTTGCTCGTTTTTTTGAATGCCACTTTTATTATTTTGTATAGTGCTAATCTTTGCCTTACCACTTTCAATGTACTTTTTTATGGATGCCCTGCCATCTGCACTCATACCATAATTTTTAAATTGATAAGGACTATCAGGCGCATTTTTACTACTTGTTACACCATGTACCCCTTTATTTGGATAATCAAAATAGCTAGGCATTAATACATCCATTCCCAATTTATCCGTATAAACTTTTAATTCTACTTTACTTGCTAGGTTACCAGATGCTGTAACATTTTTACGCTTCATTACATCTGCCAATATCTTTTGAAAGTCTAACCCATATTCATAAAATAACTTATTTACACCAGTATAGAAATTACTATCTATTAATTCTACATCATGTAAATTCTCATTAATGCCGTCTATACTTTTTAAGTTAGCTGCTTGCGCTGCTGCTATGCTTTTGTAAGCCATCGTTTTCTATTTTCATTTTTAAGTATAGCAAATCATTTAGAAAGTTTATTGCTGTTAAATTCCAAACCTCATTAACAGATATTCCCTCAAAGTCTGCGACCATTTTGGCATTGTAAACCCACCCAAAAGACTGTTGAAATTCACTAAGGCTTCCGTTACTGTCGCTCTCTCCATCCCTTTCTTTGTCGCTTCCTGAACTAAATAAGGCTGGATAACCTGCATTAAGATTTGATATTGTAGATAAAAAAAAACCGCTGCATGATAAGCAGCCTCAAAATCTACGTTCTCCATGTCCTTTGCAATATCTTGATGTTCTCGGTGGTAAACCTTACCTCTCCAATTTATTGGCTCTGCAATCGTTGCTAATAGCTTGTGGATGTCATTGATAATATCCTTTGCAAACGTGATGCCTTCAACGTACTTGGATGCTTTTTGTAGGTCATAATTCAATCGGTAAATTCTGCCATTTACAAACAGATACTTTGATGGCTTACCATTCATTAATTCCTTTCCAAATATCTCAAACGCTTTTACAATCTTGGCGCACTCTTTATTAAAGGCTTTCATTTTCATTGCCTCAACTTGTTCAGGTACTTTGCCAGTAAGTACTCCAACCATTTTAATTGACTTGTCAAAGTCAATATCTTCGCCTTTGCTAATAAAATATAATTCCTGAAATTGTTTAACCTTCATAATACTATTATATAAATTTTAAGTAATTGTTTACAAGATATAATATTGACCGCTGCCCTTATTTTCTATAAAGCATTTGTTTGCTAGTGCCAATGCATTGACTGTATCGTCATGGAACCCAGTAGGTGCAGAGTATCTAACCCCTGTAGATGTGAATAAATATTCAAATATTTCTAATTCTGTTTTTATCTCATTGTCAGGATAACCCAAATCTCCTTTATGTATTGCCGATGCTAAGCCTTCCATTAATTGCTGCTTACTTGTGCTAGTGTATTTAAAGCCAGTCATATCATTAAAGTATCTTTGCAAGTCTTCTACAATGGCATCACCCACTCCTGTACTATCAATAAAAATATGTTTGTGTTTAGGGATGCGTTTAATTGTTTCCCTTGTTTGCATCCAGTCCTTTTGAAAACGTTCATAGTGCGCCACATTGCCGTTAACATCTAAACCAATGATAACAGTCCAATCAAAGGACTTCGCCAAATCTATGCCGTAGTATCTAGCCTCTAAATTGCTCAAAGGTTTAACGCATTTAGCTATGTGCTCACTACCAAAAGGGTTGGCAGCATTTTCCATTGCATTAGCCATGTACTCCTGCTCAAAAACTGCATGTGGAAGTTGCGCCCTTGCTGCATCTATTTCGGCAGGGTCAATATAAGGGTTATCATAAGTAGTAAATTTAAAAGTCTCCCATTCAGGACTACCATTTTTAAGGAATAAACTATAAAAATAATTCTTACCTCTTGGAGTGGATAAAAAGATGGCTTTGCCTTTGTAGTCTGTTAATGTAGGTCGTATGCTATTCTGCCATCCATCTTGTAAGTTAGGTATGAATGAAGCCTCATCTATAATAGCCAAATGAAATTTTAAACCTCTAAGCGCATCTAATCGTTCGCCTGTAAAGAAACGAATTACACCGCCTGTTATAAACTGAATAACTAAATCACTTTCATTCTTTTTATATAGGTTATCAGGAAGTAGTTTGCAAATCTCTTGAAAGAATATTTTGCCTAACTGATAGGTTGGTGTTATATAGGCTACTTGCTGCCTTGACACTCCGCATTCAATAGCAATGTTTTGACTGATTAATGATTTACCAAACCTTCTTCCTGCCATCATTACCCTAAACCTTGCCTCACTATCTAAAACCTTTTGTTGTGCAGGATGTGCTTCATTAAGTTTTATTTTTTGCTTCATAGCTAATAACTATTTCGGTAACTGTTTCGTCAATTATTGTAGTGCTTTCTTTTGGCTTACCATAAACACGGCTAAGCAATGTATCTAAACTATATAGCGAACCTTTTTTAAGGCTTGTAAACATTGCGTTGGCTACAGTTTTTTCTAATATGGTTGCCTTATCGTTTTGGTAAATCTCTTTTAATTCATCTACAGTTGAAGCCATTAATATTTGGATGCAATCGTTAATCTCGCTTAACTTGTAACCTTCAATATTTAAATTATTAACCAACTTTCTAGGTCTGCCGTTAGGGTTGCCAGTTTCGCCTTTCTGCCATCTGTTAAGCTTACCGCCTGTTGCACCATTGCTTTTGCCATCAACTAAAATAGCCATTTACTTTAATTTAAATAATTTAGCATAAGGAGTAGGATAGGATAAGTTTTTAATCATCTCATATCCTTTGCCTTGAAAAAATTCAATCCATTTGTTTTGAGTCTTAATGTTTATATGCCCCCAATCACCATCCCAATCGGTAACCTCACTTGTGCTGCTATGTAAAATATAAGTAGGCTTAATCGCTTTAAATAGCTTGTTTAATTCTTTGTCAGTCATGTGTTCGCTTACCTCAATAAAAAGCATTAAATCGGTTGTAATTGGCTTACTGATAATTTTAAGATGTGGCGCATATTCTTTGATATAGTCAGTATGTGCCTGCCATATTTCGTAAGCACTTGTATTATATCCTGCGTTATGAAATGCAGCCGTATAAACTCCTGTTCCTGCGCCATAATCCATTACGCTTTTTATAGGGTAATCTTTTACCTGGTGTGCTGTTACATCTGCAAGGTTAACAAAGTCAGGATTATGGAAACCAATACCCCAACCTAATTCCTTTGCTAAAAATTCATCATCTTTTATCATCTATATATGTTTAATAAAAATTCAATTACGCAAACAGGGCAGCTATTATTATAACGATAGTAAGCATCCTTTTTGGCTCTGTATGCTTCAAGTAGTTCAGCTTGCACATCGTGATTAAAGTTTACTAATTCGCCTGTCTTAATATAAAAATCATAGTAGTGCCTATGCTTTGCAAAGGTCGCTGTATGCCTGTCTTCTACTATCGTTGACTTCGGTAAAGTTGTATTTTGTTTTCGCCCACTCATATAATGCGTTCCCTAATTGCTCCCTCAGGTTGGGATTGTTGACTAATAAATTAATATAATTAAACCAATCGCTTTGCTTATTAACCCATAATACTGGCGCATCGTAATCTATATTATATGGTGCTACGTTGCTACATATTACCGGCAATCTTTTTGCTGCTGCTTCCAGTATTTTAAGGTTAGACTTGCAAGCGTGCCATTCGCTATTCTCTAAAGGGATAACGCAAATATCTGCATTCTCATACATACTCATGTAGGTTGCAGGTGGCTGTGATGGCATTATTTCAGTAGCACTATAAGCATTTACTAACCTATCCCAAATTTGTTTAGATGCCATGTTTGATGCATTATATCCACCAATAACCAATTCTATATTTGGTATCTGCCTAACCCTTTTAAATGGCTGCTTTAATATGTTTAAATCATGTTCGTGAGTTGCTGAACCGCACCACATAACTCGGACTTTATCGCTTGCTCTACGTTGCTCTGTAAATTGATTTTCGCCATAAGGTAAGCAGTTAGGCAATACCATTGCTTTACCATTAAACTTTATTACTTTATCCAATAATGCCGTATTAGTAACCGTAACTAAATCAGCTTCAGCAATGTTAGCTTCAATCTGTTCACCTATCTTTTGGTAACCTTCATAGCTTAAATGATTAGCCGGTAACTTCCACCAATCATCTATGTCCATTACTACCTTTGCGCCTGTCTTATCCTTTAATCGTTTAATACTTTCACCTAAGTAGTTGATACGATTATATACGATAATATCCGTAGCAGTATCTTCACGCTGCTCTGTTATCATGTTTGCTACATAACAGTTAACATCATTCATATAACCTAATGGCAGTAGTATCCTATGATAATCGCACCCATTGTTTTGTCTTACTAACCCTATGATTTCCATTGATTTACCTTTGTTTGTTGAAATTAATCATTAAATATGTTTCTAACGTGCGCTCCTAATTCAGCATCATTACCATAACATTTAATTAGTGCATATATATTTTTATTTATAGCCTGCATCTTTTCAATGTATAGGCACAAGTCCATTGCTTCTTCCTGAGCATGGATAAGATAGTTATCTTTATTGTTAGCATCTAAGGTAGTTTTATATTTAGCTATGCCAACCTCGCTGCGCTTATCCATCTTTGTTTTTACTAATTCTACTATTCTATCTTTCATATGCTTTTTGTAAGGTTAAAACTAACTAAACTGATATTTGAACAATAAACCTATTAAGTATATTATGCAGTTAGAGTGGGATTTGAACCCACATTCCCACTTCAATTTAAGTGGATGCTACCTGTTGCACTATCTAACTAACCTGTAATAAAATACACATTCTCATAGTACCTATGTGCTTTTTATCGCTCATTATCTTTAAATATTAAAAATACCCATGCTGTAGATACTACTAAAACAAAAATAGCTTCAACTACAAATACTCTCCACATACTACTTAATTTTAATTGATAAAAATCCTGCACCAAATATAACCGCAATAATATCTATTAATTCAATAGGCATAAAGTAAAATGCTAATGCACTCCATACAGTCAAACATTGTACGCAATCAAAAGGCTTTAAACGTTTAGTAGGATTAAGCCTAAATATACGTTTTAAAATCATTGCTCCATCTAATACCTTTACAAAGTAATAAGCAAAACAAAACGCTGCTATTGTAATAATAAACATTTTAATTCTTTTTGTATTTTTTTAATAATGTTATAAACGTGATTTGTTGGGATGCCGTAATAATCAGCTACTAATCTGCCACTACCTAACTCAATGTATTTCGTAAATATCTCGCTTTCGTGTGCCTCTGCTGCTGTCTTGTAATGATTTGTCAGGTATTGCTTTGCAACTGGATATAATGCCTCATCTAATACCGGCAAATCCCTTGTAGCTTCAATGTACTTTATTGCATTTAATAAGTCGCTTTTTTTATACTTGTAATAGAATTGGCTTGTTGGACTTTTTGCCATTAGCCAACAAATTTTTATTGCATAAGCTAATAAATTATTAGTATCTAAAAGTTCCTTTAATTTATCGCAATTAGTATTTAGTAGACTTACTGCTATCTCCTGCCGTAAATCGTCTTGTATGGCTTCAGGCTTTACTTTCTTTATACAATTCAGTAAGTCCTTATTATTGTATATAGAAACTATTATATCGTTGCAATTATTCATTAAAATTCTGTAAGGCAATTAGGGCATAAAGTTTGACTGCTTTTTGTATTGTCAATTTTTTTGTCTATTTCGTTTTTTTGTATTGTAGGTATATCAACTCCCCAATCTACTAAATCTTGAGCATCCCAATCATTAGCTAATACATCCCAATCCCATTCACCAAAACCAACATTATCTTTAATAATAAATTGCTGCTGTTCATTAGGGGATAAATCTTTTGCTTCAATAATATAAACTTCTTTTAACCCTGCTTCTTTGCAAGCCTTTAAACGCATATTACCACCCAATACAATGTTGTCAGCATCAACTACAATAGGTCGCAGTTGCAGCATCTTTGGAAACTCTGCAATAGACTTGACTAATTTATTAAATTTGTCATCTTTAATAATTCGTGGGTTATTTGGGTTCGCCTTTATTGAATTAATTGCTACTAACTTTGTCTGCATGAATTTTTGTTAAAAGTTCAATATGTTGTTTCTTATCTCCGTATTCTAGATGGCACTTTCTACACAATGCCATAAGGTTACTAATAATATCCTTTATTTGGCTGCCACCCATACCACGACAGTTGATGTGATGTATATCAACTGCCGTAGTTCCACAAACTTCGCAAGGTATAAAATCTCCTACATCGTATTTAAAATAGGACATATATACTTTTGTATGTTTTTTCATTAAAATGGCAAATCATCTTTTGTATTGATAGGCGCAATCGTTGCAGTTTCTTTTTTAATTCCAGGTTTAAAATCGTTTAAAGTTACTTTAACATTTTTGCCATACTGGTCAGCTTCAGGAAAAACCGCAATGTTAATATTACAATACTGTTTGCCATTATATTCGTAAGCATTAGCAAGTGCATCGGTTATGCAGAAGCTGCTAGCAAAAAAAGTGTCGTTAATTTTTTTGCCGCTTCCTAATCGTATTAATTCTTTTTTTTCGCTCATTGTTTTTAATTTAAATATTCGTTAATAATTTTTATTATTTCGCCTAGGCCTTGCCCAAATTCAGCTTTGTATCCTCGTTTGCGCAATTCAACTAGCATGGATGCCTGTTGTTCATGATGCTCGTTTTTTCTTAAAGTGCCATCCTTTTTGTACAATACATTTTTAACAGTCTTTAATTCAATAAACAAACCATTATAACCATTTTTTGGCTCTGCTATAAACAAGTCAGGATAAGCGTTTGACCACTGCAAAGACTTATGCCGTTTAGCCATGCCTGGTGACATCCTCAATCCGCTGCTGAAGTCAGTCCTGAATATTACATCAGGATAAATCTTTTTTAAATAGTTACAAACAAGTTGGTGTATTTGTTTTTCTAACATATACCAAATGTATATTTATTTTTTATTATAGCAAAAAAAATTTTCCATATTAATAAAGTAGCGGCAATTTGCAATTATTGCCGCTACTATTTTTTTAAAATAATAAATTATCTTTTACATTATTTTTAAATCTTTTTTTAGATTCCTTCATATTTAAAACCATTTGTTTATAATAGCTATCTTTTAATTCAATTCCGATAGCTTTACGACCTAAAGAGACTGGACTAAATACTTCGCTACCTACTCCTGCAAATGGTGTTAAAACAACTTCATTAGGATTAGAGTATAATTCTATAATTCTATCAATAACATCTAATTGTAAAGGATGTACGTGTTTTTCATCATCCTCTTCTTTGCTATCTCTAAAAGGCAAAACATTATCTATTCTAATATCATCCCATACACTAGATGCGTAACGCTGCCAAATATAATGGCTTAATTTATTAGACTTTGGATCTTCATGGTTTTCAAATTTATTATTTAAATGTTGCCATAATTCATCCTCATTTAAATTACTTTCATTTGCATTATTCCACGCCTTTAAAATATTTGGTAAAATTGGTATTTCACCGGCATACTTTTTTAATCCAAAATCATGCCTTACAGGAACTTTATTTTCGCCTTTTTTTGTAAATATTAAAACATAATCAGGCATAGCAGTAAAACATTTAGTAGAATCCTCTACTATAAATTTATGCATTAAACTTTGAACCATTGTTCTCATTCTAACTTTTAAAGGCTCTTTCCAAATTGTAATACGATTACGATATTCAAATCCGTATTTTTCGTGAATTCTAATTACCTCATGCGGAAAATCCCAAAGCCTACACGTATTATCAAATACATCGGTTACGTGAACTGCATTAATTCTGCCAGCTTTTGTAACCCTTGCTAATTCTTTTACTAAAAATTCGTATTGTTCTAAAAATTGCTCTTTGCTTTCGCAATTACTAAAATCATTTTCACTACTAGAATAATTATATAATCCTGCAAATGGTGGTGAATACACTGCTAAGTCTATACTTTCACTTTCTAAGCTAGGTAAAACAATCATGCAATCGCTATTATAAATAGCGTAATCATTTTCAATTAATTGGTCTTTTACTTTCATTTTTTTAGTTTTTAGATTTTATTAAAAATTTGGTTTTATTATTTCTTTGTTGAATTCCTTTACTTTATTTACAAAAATACTATTTACATTTTTTGTTAAATTATCATGCAAATCAATTGCCTTTTGTGTTTTTTGTTGCAATGCTTCTAAAACTCTAGTTTGCCCATCAGATACAACTACATCAATAGTTACATCATTTTTTTGACCAAACCTCCAAAACCTTCTAATAGCTTGGTAATATTGTTCATAACTCCATGTAGGAAAAAAAACTGAATGATTGCAATGTTGCCAATTTAAACCAAATGAAGTCATTTTGGCTTTTGTAATTATTCTTTTTATTTCACCTTTTGCAAATGCTAAAAGTATTTCCTCTTTGCGCTCAATAGATTGACTGCCTATTATTTCTACTGCTTCTTTGTCTAGGTTTTTTAAAATGCTGCTTTCATTATTAGTATTGCACCAATAAACGCTAGTTTTATCCTGTGCTAATTCAACAGCTTTTAAACATCTTTTATCCTCTGTTTGCTTTTGCTCATGCCTAACCTCTGTCATTGATTTTGCCATAGGTGTAAATAATTGTACCTGACCATTAACATCAATTAAACTTTGATTTTGTACTACTGTTTTATTTAAAATTAATTTAGGCAAAATATACCTATCATTTGAAAAACCTAAATCGCTAGGCATTTTTGCCATTATTGACCATTGGTTAACCCATGCAAAAAAATCCTTTTCGGCATGGGGTTTTAAATAAAACTTTTCACCAATATTCCTATTTGTACTATCAACACTATTTTGATTATTCTTAAAAAACTTTGTAAGCATATCCATGTAACCCATATAACCCAAGGCTTCGGAACTTGTACCTAATTCAATAAAACCATTTGGACTAGGAGTTGCAGTGCTTAAAAATCTATAAGGTATTTTTTTTACAAATGCAGTTACCTGACTTTTTATTTTACCATCAAAATTTTTTAAAATACTACTTTCATCTAAAATTACTCCTATAAAATCATTTTCATTAAAATAGTGCAATCTTTCATAATTACAGATAACTATTTTTTTAGAATGTTTGCCGTCTTTACTATATTCAATATCATCAATACCTAATTTTTCAGCTTCTAAAATAAATTGAAATGCAACGGCCAAAGGTGTTAATATCAATACCTTTTTATTTGTATGCTCAATTATATTTTTAGCTATTGATAATTGAATTAATGTTTTACCCAATCCAGTATCAGCAAATATAGCTATTCTACCTTTTTTTATAGCTTTATTTATTATTGCTTTTTGAAAATCAAATGCAATATCGGGTAAATAATTTGGTTCAAAACCAAAGTCGCCAATTGAATGACGTTTTTTGTTTAAAAATTCTAAATAATCGTTTGTCATTTGTTTTTAGTTTTTAAATTTTAAAATGGTGTTACTATAAATAGTTCTTTAAATTCCATCCTTTCGCCTATAAATTTAAATGGTATATTTTTAAGGCTGCCATGTCGGTTTTTTGCAATCTTAACTACACAAACATCCTTTGAAGGTTGTTCTATTCCATCAATTTCTAGCGATGGTATTCCGTATGTTTCAGGTCGCATCAAAAAGATTACGCTGTCCGCATCTTGCTCTATTGCTCCGCTTTCTCTAAGGTCGCTAAGCTGTGGCAATTTATCCGGTCTGCTTTCTACTGCCCTACTAAGTTGACTTAATGCCATCACTGGGATAGATAATTCCTTTGCAATGATTTTGCATCCTCTGCTAATTTCGCTTATCTCGCTTTCCCTGTTTGCCTTTCTATCTACTCCACTCATAAGTTGCAGGTAATCAATACAAAGAAAATCTATATTGTATTTTCTTTTTAGGATACTTGCTTTACTGCGTAAGTCACGAATGTTAATTGAAGGACTATCATCAATGTATAATTTGAATTTGCTAATTCTATCCTCTGCATCCATTAAATCAGTACGCTGTGCGCTTGTCATTGTGTTATGTCTAAGGTGCGAATGTGCAATACCGCTTTCCAAACTTATTAATCTGTTAACTAATTGGCTTCCGCTCATCTCTAAACTAAATATACCTACGCTTTTACCTTGCTTTAATACGTTTAGGATAGTATTTAGCATAAAAGCAGTTTTACCCTGCGCCGGTCTCGCTGCTAAGATTATTAGGTCAGGTTTTACCCATCCACTAATATAGTTGTTTAATGTTCGCCAACCTGTATCAATACCTATTTGTCCAGTTTCGTTTATTGCATCACGCTCCTTTGCTAATTCTAAAAGAAAATAATTAAGGTTTTTTTCGGTTTGCTTATAGATATTTTCTTGAGATGCTAATATGTTTGCAGATGCTGAATTTAAAGTATTTTCAATTTCTATGCTATCGTAACTATCGTTTGTCAATTGCCTGCCTATTTTAATGCCTTGACGTTGTAAATAACTGTTATGCAAAATCATTATCCAATCTTCAATATGTACGCTTGAAGTGACTTTGTTAGTCAACTTTACTACTTCATAAGCTCCGCCTACTATCTCCAATTCATTTGTGCTAATTAGCTGATTAGTAACAGTCATTAAATCAATACCCTGCATCTTATCAAATAACGATTGAATGGCTTTAAATACCAGTTTGTTTTTAGTTTGATAAAAAAACTCAATAGATAATTTATTTATATGTAAAAAAATTAAATTATTTTCTAAAAGCAATGCACCCAACACAACATCTTCAATTTCTTTATTATGTGGTGGTAATTTCGTTTTACTCATTTTAAGCCGTTTTAAAAGGTTATTTATTTTTTTTAAGGCAATCTACTTACTCGTTTGTTTTTAGTGGCTTAAACACGCTTAAAATCGTTTTAAATACTATTCCTACCTAATTACTAAACTCAAATTCTTATTTTTGTTAAAAAATCCCCTATTTCTTTTATTTCCTTTCCTTTCCTTTCCTTTGCATTGCCCTCCCCATTAGCCACCCTAATAGCCTCCCCATTAGCCACCCCATCTTTCCAACGCTTATTTGCACCTATTTTACCCTTCTCGCTCAGTACGTTTCTTAAATCTAAATGGTCATTTAAACGCTTGCTGAAAAACTTATCTTCGTCTATCACAAATAACTCAAATTTTTGAATAACTGCCATTACTTTGACTTCAGATACTTGCATCTGCATAGCTAAAATTGGAGTAATATTTAAAGGTAGTTTACCCTTTGCACTTGCTAAATTTTCAACAATATACCAGTAAATTCCGTAGCCTTCCATGCCTAACTGTTGGCGCAGGAATAGTATCTTAATATCGTTGCTAGCATTGTAATCGTGTGGAAAATAAAATGTTTGTTTCATAGCTTTATTTGTCTAGAATTTTTATAATAATTTAATTTAATTAAGTTAACGCTTTGCAGTTCTGCAATCCAGTTTATTATTGTCATAGTACTAACCTGTAAAGCCTCTGCGTATTGTTTATTTTTACCATCTAAAAGATTAAATGTTTGCAGGTAAATGTAGAATAATTTTGCGCTATTGCTTACAGGAAGTTGGAATAGTTTTTTATCAATCATAAAAGTATGCAGTTTTTTGGATGCTGCACCCCATTGATTTTTCTAATTAATTTTGTTATAAATTAAACGAGCATCTTTTCGGTTCAAGACAGTAAACATTCCGTAATTAATTTTTCTACTAAACTTGTTTACATGGTCAATTTTGTGGCATAAAATTTCAACTCCTTTTGCCCTTAAATTGCTTATCCTTGCTGAAGGGTTAAGGATACCAAATTTTACTAAATCTAGTGTCGTTTGTTTGCCTTGTAGAAGTAAATATAAAACTTCGCTAAGCTGGTTGGTTGGTTGTTTCATTGTGTAGTTTTAAATAGTGCATAATAGATGAATGATGAAGATTTAGTGCGCACCCTATCTCGCGATACATAAAGCCATAATTATAAGCTTCATAACAGAATTTTTGCCTCATTTTAGTATAAGCTATTGACCTATCCTTCTTTTTTAAATAGTCAGGAGTAATGCCATTTGTGTCGCAAAAATTGGCAATATATGCGTCAATATTATCAATAGGTATATACTTTACTTTTTGATTAAGATATACTATTTTTTCAACTTGTACTATTTTTTCAACTTCAATAGGCTTCCAATGCTTTAGCAAAACTTGCAAAATACGAGACTTTTGATAATCGCTGCAATCTGTATAAAGTTGAATGTAGTATAATATATCTTCTAATTGTTTATCTATGTCCATTTCTTTTTTAATTTTTCAAAAGTTTCATTAATATATTGACCGGCTTGCTCAATCTTTTTTAGTAGATATTCCATGTCTTCAAAGTTCCTATCTATGCGAATAATAAACATTTTTAAACCTTCAGGCATATCCGGGCAGTAGCTTACAAAATCGCAATACTCACGCTCTGATACTATCATGTCGCTTTGACATTGCCAATAATACTCCCGGTACTTTAGTTTAAAATATTCCTGCGAATTTACTAAGCCATAATTCAAGTGATTTGTAAAATTGTATGGACATTTTATTTGCACAATGCCAGTAGCAGTAAGCCCATCAGGAGTACCACCATATAAACCTGCAATGGCTTCAATGTATGTCGTTGGCTCTACTTTTTTACCTGTGATACCTTCGTAGTATTTAATGGCTTCAGCTTCCATTTCTAATCCGTATGTTGTTGCATCACTTTTAAAATCACGTTGGATGCCAGTTAATCTTTCTGCTAATTTAGCATTTAGATATTCTTTAGTAGTTGCTGATAACTGCCCTTTGTCCTTTACTAATTTTGGTTCTACTGTTAAATTCCAAATCGTTGATGATGTTAGTTTGCCCATCCTTGCTGCAAACCATTCTGTTGAGTATTGTTCCATCCTTTTTTTCTCCCATTTTTTTGTGGTGCAAAATATTGTTTCACTCTATAATTAAGATTGATTTTTTTTAAATAAATCTCAACCTTTGCCAATTCGTATTTATCGTAAAATATAGCTTCAAGCCAATTAGTTGTACGCTTTAATAACATTGGATTGGTATTCAAATTTATTACTGATATAAAAAATTCGTTTTCTTTAATTTGGTAATGCATTTTCTAAACTTTTAATGGTTTGTAAATCTTTTTGTCTAAATGTTAGATGTGCTTTTGCTTTTGTAAATACATTCTTTTCGCCTGCATTATATCTATTTAATAAGCTAATCATTTGTTCATCTGTAATAATCTTTAAAGTAGTTTCTTTTGGTGCTTCTACAGTATCAGCATCCTTTGTATCATCAATTAAGAATAAACCATTTAAAGCATACTTGCGTGCATAACTACTGGATGCGCCAAACGATTGAGCGATGTCCATACCTTTACGATTTGGGTCAATCCCGGCAGATGCCTTTACAATAGCTTCATTAAATAATTTACCATCTTTATAATCAAATAAAACTGCTTTACTTTCAACGTAAAGAAATCCATTTGCATCCTTAATTTCATCACTAATAATTAACTGCATATTATATTTTAATAGTAAAGGTTTTACAGCTTCTAGAATGTCCTCGCAGTTTCTGTACTTGTACTTACCAAATGCGTTAAATTGGTTCTTTGGTGCTTTTAATTCGTTTTGAATTTTTGTTAAATTTGTCATGTTTTTTAGTTTTTAAATTTATGTAAAAAAATAGTTCCCAATTTTGTAAGGTTATTTAAATAATAACCTTCTAATCTAAATTTTATAGCCTCATGCTTTTTTAATTCAGCTAATAATAAATCTATTGACTTGTAAGCTAATCGTACATAAGAGTATGGATGTTCAAAGCTGATTAAATCACGTTCGGTTTGCTTTATCCTGCCATTACATTTGGCAATCATGTCCAGGATAGCATCCATTTTAAACAGCAGTAGTTGACTTTGTTTTATCATGTTTTTAGGTTTTAGTAAAAGTACAAAAATAGTTTTAATCTACAAAGTTTTATTTATTAAAATGCACTTTCTATTGTGCAATTTTATGCTCAACTTCAATTACTTCGCCACTTAATAAAGCATCAACCATGCTATCAATAGTAGCTTTACCTTTCTCATCCAGTTGAAGCATTTTTTCAGCTATATCGGAATAAAACAAAGTATCTCCCTGACTAATAGCCTCTTTATAAAATTGTTTGCTACTATCTTTTAACCTTGTTAATATGTCTGCTTCAATCCAGTTCAGCCGGTCTACATAGGTTTTAAATATTTTTTTAACCCTGAATTCGTTATCTAATGCGATGGCATCAAAATAAGCCTTTGCGTTGGTTACATGGATAAGTGCTTTTGCAATGTCGAAGGTTTCTTTTTTATAGTTTGTCATATTCTTTTAAGGCTTGTTTTTCTAGTGTTTCAAAATGTGTTTCAATGTATTTATTGATTATCTCCAGTTCTTCTTTTGTATGCTTACTTTCAATTTCAAAGTTTTCTACAATATAATAAGAGTCAAATTTTACTAACCCAAATTCATCATTATAACTATCATTTAAGCAGTCAAAGTGTGGGTATAATTCTACATCAATATACTCATCAAAGTGTTCTATTTCTATCTCCATTTTTTAGGTTTTTAATGTTATAAATACTGGCGTAAATAAATCAAGCCAATTAAAGCAATAAATAAGATTTTTTCTTCTGTAGATAGTTTCATGATTTTCGGTTTTTAAGTTCTTTTAAAATTAGGTTAAATGCTGCTGCCCTTTGCGATGGATGAATTGTTAATAAAAATTTATAGACTGATAACATAAAGTAAGTGCGTTACAGTCGCACCCCTGTTTTTTTATAATAATCCTTTTTCTTTTAAAAATTGTTTTACTATTATTTTTGAGTCATTAAAATTTTTACCACTTAATAACATTTCTATTTTTACCATATTGATAAAAGTAGTTTCAATTTTTTTTGTTGCGTAGTTGTTAAAATCTTGTGTCATTTTTTTAGTTTTTAGGTTGTTATTGTTTTTGTTTCTGCAAGCAAATTGCAAATTATATTTTACACTACCAAATTTATTTTATAAATAAGGTAAATTATTTTATAAAAATAGCTGAAACGCTATGCAGGCTTGACTATTATTTTTTAAAAAAAAATTCCCAAATGTAGAAACATCCGGGAATAACCTAAAAAATCCATGATAAAACCTAAAAACTATCGTCCTGCATTGGTGTCAAATTGCTATTATCTACCTGTCTATATTGCTCGTTCCATAAAATGTTACACAAATTTACTGATAATTTTACAATAAATGCCTCATCTTTTTTTGGTAAATAAATGTGCAAACTTTCGTGTATTAATATCTCTAAAAGTTTTTTACCTTTTATCCTACTATCAATCTCAATAGTGCCTTCGCCCAAATGCGCTTGCCCATATAAACCCCTTAATTTTTTATATACTATTTTCACATCCCAAACATTTTTTTAAATTGCTCAACTACTGGGTCCTTAATTTCATCAATACTATAAACTTTTAAACGCTCACGAAGTTTTATATCTGCCCTGAATTGATTTTCAGCCTCTATAATAGTCTGCATCTTTTTACCAAATATCTCAAACTTTACAGTATATTTTTTCATGCTAAAATATGTGTGTTAACCTTGCAATTTGTCCATGTGTTTTGTGCATTAAAAAACCCTCTATTGCTTTTGGTGCGTGTTGGTAGCCGTTTCGGTGATGCCAACTATCCGTACCGCTTGCACTCCTTAAACTTTCAATGCATACGCTTCCTATATCCTTTGCACTTTTGTGATGAATATGGTGCGTAAAAAAATAACGATGGTTACAACCTGCCCAATCGTTTGCAGCTTCTTGTGCCATTAATAATGGTAGGTCGTTTAACTTTGCTCCATCTCCATGTGTTGTGCCTATAAGGTTAGAATGATATTTAAAATACTTTCTATGTGCCGGTGTTACATTAAATGTAACTTGTTTGCACTTACTAAACCAACTGTTAATAGTATCCGCTAAAAAAAATCCGTTTGTATAATCATGATTTGAAGGGTCGTATTGAATATGCACTGGCGCAATTTGAATTAACTTCTCTATTGTTTCAATGTAGATTTGTTTAGCTATTGTAAATGCATCGTACCACATAACGCTGCTATCCTGAAACGTACCACCTGTAGTTGTATTTTTTGGAGTATCTACGTGCAAAATATCATTGCCTATAATTAATAAAATTTTATCTACATGAAAACCTTGCACTTTTGCTAATATTCCATCTACACCATCCCTTACCCTTTGTACTGCAATTTGCTCGTTATATTCCTCTCCTGTTTCAATTGCCTTGCATAGCTTACCGATGTGGATGTCTGCAGGGTCAATTACTAATAAATGCCCATCGTTATTTGAAGGATAATAAACATTTGGGTAAACTGGCGCATATTGTTGCATCTCGCTTACTATCTCATCACGCATCTCAAAGTAGTTTTTATCATTTGTTTTTACAAACATTGATATACTTTTTGACTTATGCCAGTAGTGTTTTACATCGCCAATTGGTATGCCATTAGCTTCGCAATCATCGCTTAATGCTTTATGTGTTTTGCGATAATCTAAAACAATATTGTATTCGGTTTTGCTGATACGAGGGCGCATAGTTATTTTTTTTGTAACAAATATATATTAAAATCGTTACAGATTATAAAGCTGCCATTCTGCTAATCTTCTTTTGGTTAAACCCAACAAAGGTTTGCCGTTTACTTTATTCCATTTAGAAAATTGAAACCTGATATTTTCATCTTTTGGGTTGGCATTAATTCTGCGCAATAAAGTTGAATAAGTCAATGCGCCAACTCCGCAATTGTAAGCAAAACTAACAAGGCTATCAAATTGGTTTTGAGTCACATTATTTGCCAATTTATTCACTGAATTAGCTACATTTAAAAGGTCATTCATTAACAATCGTTCTGCTTCTACTTGAGTAATTGTAGTTCCTAACTTTACTCCTAACGTATGCCCATAACCAATTGTATTAACTCCGGCAGGACATTTATAAGCTGTTAACTTGCAGCCTTCAAACTTTTTAACTAAATCAACACAATTTTGCGATGGCTTCATGATAATCTTTTTACAATCAGTTTAAACAAGTAAGGTATTGAAAGGCAAACAATAAAAATAATAAGCCATTTTATAACCTTGTTTTTATTACTAATCTTATAATTTAAAATATTTTCATTTGTAGTTAAATTATATATCTGCTGCTGTAATAACTTAATCTTTGCGCTATCTTCAATGCTTTTATAAATTGTTATTTGTGGCAAATTATATGGCACTTTTACAAACTTTGTAAACTTTAATTTAATTGTGTCATGTCCTTTGATTATTACGCTATCGTGTATAGCTTCAGGGCAATCAATGTAAATCAATTTTTCGTTGGTAATAGTGTCAAACTTTACATTATAACAAGGGAATGCATTACGAGCGATTTTAGCTACAATTTCAGGATGGTAATACAAAGCCTTGCCGACTTGTTTTTCAGCCTTTTTAGAGCCATAACAAGCCGACAAAACCAAAATAATTATTAAACTACAATACCGCATTGTGGTCTTTTACTAGATAACCAAAAATGCCAATCAAAGCTGCATAGCCTAACTGCTTCCAATTAATACTTCCAGTTTCTAAAATTGGAGTAATTGCCACAATTGTAGCCGTGATAATACCCATTAAAGTTGTTTGCCAATTTTTCATTTTATTTTTTTTATGTTTATATAAATAGAGATGCAGCCAGAAATGATGGCTATTAATGCAGCCATGATAGTTGTATAAACTTGTACATCTTTGAGCGTAATAAAAGCAATCCATGCACTTGCCCCACTTATAATTGCGCTAATTTTTTCCATTACGCTTCCCATGGTTTTGCATTAATCAATGCGTCACTAATTACGCTGTCATCCGTACCCCAACTTTGTATTATCTCATTTGGCACAATCCAGTTTCCATCTTTCAAAGAAATGCCTTCAGCACTTTGTAAAGTATAGTAAATCATATTGTCAGGGTAATTAATACGCCATGAAATTTGGGTAATTGTTTTACCAAATGCCGGTATTGTTTTTTCTAATTGAGCTGTAATCATTTTTTTATTTTTATGGTGCGTAAGTGCCTATGTTTGTTGATGGTAATTTTGTTGCCTTCCAGTTGCTTAATTGTATAGGAGTAACTGAACCACTTGCTGCAGCTACCTTAATAGTTAATGCAGTAGTTCCGGAGAATGCTGCAAATATTTTAAATTTAGCATAATGGTTTACTGCTGTTGTTAGTGATGCAGTTGTAATTGCAAACGATGCACCACTGGTATATGTTTGTGACAATTTTAAATAACTTGAATTTGGACTTCCCGGAATACCTGCAGCAGGACTCATAATAAAATCATAGGCAGAACCAAATCCACCTGATGCAGCAAATGTCCAAGTAATTGTACTTGCTGTAGTTTTAAGAAAAAATGCTTCAACTTCTATTTCATAATATCCGGCAGTCACCGGGATATTAGAATTTGCACCAAAAAAATTGTCAATAGTGCTTATTGCACTTCCGTTTGCCCTTAGCATAAAACTATTAAAATTAGGTACTATCCCTCTACCCAATGTAGTATTAGAAGTAAACGCTAATAAGTTGTTTGTTGCATCATATTCCATTGCTCCTGCAGCAGCCGATGTTAAGTTAGTTCCTGCTGTTAATTTTATTGGAGCGACTGAAGTTGTGCCGGCAGTTGCGTTATAAGTTGAAGCTGAAATTCCGCCGTTAACTTGCAATCTATTCCCTGTTGCATCGTCTGTTGTAGTATTTATTAAAACGTTTGTAGCATTGTCATAAACAAGGCTATTTGCTATTGCTGAAGTACTTGTTAATTTTGGTAAATAGTTAGCAGTTCCTGTTCCTGTTACAGGATTCGTAATTATATTTTGTTTAGTATTTATCCTATTGGAAAGCGAAGCCGTATCGCTTGCGTTTAACTTAGTGTTAATTCGTGATGAAAGCCCTGCCGTATCGCTGTAATTCATTTTGCCGTTAAACGTAGTCCAATCTGCTGAAGATAATGCACCTCTATTTGTACTACTTGCTGTTGGAATATTAAACTTATGCTGCGTTCCTGTTGATACAATTTTAAAGTCTGTACTATCTGTTCCGGTAACAATTGTTTGCGCTGAACCTGTAAGGCTATTAATTGCTGTTATTCCTGTACCTGCCATTATACCACTCTGTTGCGTTACAGTTAAAATTACAGATGGTGTTGCTGGATGTGGAGATGCAGCAGTAGCAGCCACTATTTCAATATTCGTATTACTTGTTGACCACATTAATTCAACATAATCTAAAGAAGTTAAATCAAGAACATAATTCCAAGATGCAACAACTGGAGATGCGTTAGCACTACCAGTAAGAACGACCTTACCATTTGTTGAAGGAATATCAATACCATTTTTTCTAATCCAAATATCAGCAGTCATGTTTCCACTTCCCCCTGTTTTTTCAAGTTGTAATGAAAATTGAATGTTATAAATACCTGTATTTTGTAATGTAATTTTTGTTGGATTACCACTACCATTATTAACTATACTTACTCCATTGCTTAAATCTGTTGTATTTAATTTTATTGAATAAGCTGTATTCGCAGCAACTGCTGATTGTGTTGTATTATCTTCAAATGCACCATAATATCCTAAAGGTGTGGGCGTTGCTGTATTACTTAATACTCCACCTGACAAAGATAGCCCACTTCCTATTGTAGATATACTACCATTTGCCATTAAATATTGTGCAGAAGTACCATTTGTTCTTTTAATTGCCCTGCCTATTAAAGTATCAACGCTTGTTACTTTACCATTATTATTTATTATTACATTACCATATCCAAAATTAGCATGGTTACCGCTATAACTATTTGCAGATAATGCTAAATCACTTGTATTATTTGCAATAATTAAAGATGAAGTTTTTATATAATTATTACTAAATCTATTTCCATTATCTTCATCCGGTACGCCTGAAGTAATATCCCCAATCATTGTTCCACCACTCAAAGAAAGCTTACTATTAATTCTATTACTTAAACTTGTTGTATCTATTGTAGAACCACCACCGCTAACTTTACGCCACGCATTACCGCTATAAATGTAAATACTACTATCTGCTTTGTTATATCTTATTTGCCCGGTATCCCTACCACCTGTAATGTTTTGCAGTTTTGTAATACCTAAAGGCAAAGTTAAAACGCTATCAAATAACATACGTTTTACCGCACCATAACCGGCTTGTGGCATAGCCTGATAAACTTGCGCTTTTGATAATAATGGCAATAAAAAAAGTAAAATAAATATGCGCTTCATAAATTAAATTAAAGGTACATCGCAGCCAGTAAAATCGCTTTGAGTAGTTATGTTTAAGGTGTATTCTATCCCTGCTAAATAGTCTTCGTATTTGTCACTAATAGCGTTAAAAGTAATGTTATCTTGTACGTAGTAATTTTTGCGCCCTGTACGTATCAAATTAATAATGTCGCTTCCTATTCCTATTTGGTCACTTATAACTTCAGTTTCAAATTCCGCCTCCAATCCACTCTTATCCAAAAAGAAAAATTGGACATTATAAACTTGTTCACGCCCCTTGTTTAGACTTCCATTATTTACGCTGAAAAATGCCACTGGGTACAATGGTTGGTCTTCCCTCATTAACCATTCCTTTGGTGTTGCGTTCTTTACTGTTTTTATCATTGCATGACTTTGCAATAGGTTTGTTAGTGTTATTATTAATTGGTTGTACGTCATGCTTAAATAATACTTTTTTGATTAAAATTTCTTTATACATATTTAACGATAAGTGAAAGAAAATATTTCGCCTACTTGAATAACATCCCCTATTGGTAAAGTTACAGTAGTATTATTAATTTGTAAATATAGACTATTATTTGTTGCTGCATTTGTAACCCCTTTCACTTGACCGCTTCGAGTTGCAATTAATACAACTCTATTGCTTAATTCAGGTACTATAAATGAATGCAATCCTGCTGCCGGTGTTACATAAGTTGTAGCCGGTGTGCTTACCGCACTTGTATTGCTAAATGCTTTTGATAATTCAGGTGCATACGAACCGCCTAAATAAATAGGACTTGTATAGGCTTTTGTCTCAGGAAAAATAACATCAAAGCCACTACCAGGATTAAAATACTCACTATATAACAAATAATTTTCGCGTAAATATTCTATAATACGCATTTTATAAAACTCGGCTGTTTGCTTATATTGGTTACTTATTAATTCTAAATCTCCCCTATTTGGTGTATTGCTTTCTTCGCTTGTTTTTTGCAATACGCCTTTGCTAAAAAACTGATAACCTAAAGCAAAAGGCAATAGGCTCATAGTATAGTATATAAGGCAATCGGTAACAAAATCATTTAACAGTGTAGTTTCTTGAATGCTTAAATTGTCAGCTTCAATACCACTTTGTAAACGCTTATATAGTGTACTTCCTAAAGCCGGTTGCAAATACATATCCTGTGCAAGTTTTATTTGTGGCTTTAATTGTTTGCCGTCAATATTATCGCTCATTCCTGTTCTACTTTTTAGGGTAGTTTCACTAATAAAAAGAATATTTGCACTCATTTATTTTTGTTTTTTAGCTACTGTAATTGTTTTCCATTCGTGTCTACATTGCGGACTAGATTGGCCGTTTGGCATTGTCCACCAACCGCCTGCCCTATCAAAAACTGAATAGCCTAAACGCTCACTAATTTGCTCAATGTTTTGTCTGCTCCATAATTTAGTTGCTGCTAATTCCATAAACCTTACACAAAATGCACGTGATGGATGCTCTGTAGTATTACGTTCATTTGTTGGCACAATATCTCTCCATCCATAAGTATAGCGAATAAAAATGCTAATCGCTTTTGGCGCATCAATCTTGACATTTAAAGACTTCCATTCGCCAGTTTGTTTGTCTAGTGATAAAACTTTATTAGCAATTAAATCGCTAGTAATTTTATCAATAACTTTTATATCTTGTCCTAATGCTTCAGCGATAATATCATTAGTAATTAATGTATCTTTTTTAATAAGGTTTAAGACATCATTTTCTAATTGAGTAAGTTTTTTTGCCTCTGCAAAATATTCTTTTGCCGGCTTGCTGCTTAATACCTCATATTCGCTTGCATCTTCTCCTATCTCTGTAAAGGCTTCTAATAAATCAAATTCGTAGTTATCTTGTGTGCTAAATTGCTGAATATGTAAGAAAGTATTTACATCGTCATCATTAAAACCATAACCATTTTTAAGCAATAAAGCAGCCTGTTCTTTTGATAATTTGCCATTATTAAATTGCCTAACTATACGCATTACATTTTGATGTTGGCGCCCTGTTAAATTCTTTAAACTATCGTTAACCATTGCAGCCGGTTGTTCTGCTACTATTGGTAAACCTGTAGCATCTGTTTGTGGTGCTTTTGGCACTAATCCTGCAAGACTTCTAATTTCTTCAGGCTTCATATTTTCCAAAACCTTTGCAGCTACTAAAGGAGATAAACTATTAATATTATCGCTAATTATTTGTGCCTGTGTTTTAACATTTTGGTCTAATGGCTCTTTGCCCATTATCTCTCTAATCTCATCCTTTGTTAAATTCTGCGACATAACAGCTTCGCCAAATTCAAACTTTAGTGGCTCAACTGGTATAAGATTATATTCATCTTTAATACCTATTAATTTGAACAAAGTATTAAATGTCTCCTCAACAGACTTTTGCCTTTCGTTTACATAAACATTATTAAATATTTCGTAAGCCTCTCTTATTTCACTTCGCCCACCTAATTGCCCTTCAGTCTTAATACCCATTAATGAAGGACTAACAATTTGATGGCTTGCAAAAATCTCTTGCTGAATAAGATTGTTAATATTGGTAAAATCTTCCTTTGTTAACATAGTAGTAGATAATGGCAGAATTTCTGCTGCATTTTCTTTACTCTTGTTAAACATTATTACTACCCTATCGCCTTCGCTGCCTGTAAACTTATTTTTAATACCCTTTTCAACTGCTGCCTTTTGTTCTTCCTGTGGCTCGCCACCATTTAAATTAATCAATGTGCCGGCTACAAAACCATCCTTTGCATTACCTAAAATATGCCTACTTACTTGCACATCACTTTCAATGTAATTTAACCCCTGAAAGTAATTTGGTAAAGGATAGATTTCGCTTTGTGGGTTGTATTGCTTTACAAATAAAATTTGGCTTGCTACTGGTTGACTAAGATTAAATGCATCGTAAACTCTTGGCTTTTCTTTGTAATCGCTCCAATTGTTTTTAACGTAAAATTGTGATTGGTCAGGACTTATCCTAACCTTATGAAATTCAATGTGATATACATCCTTAATCTTACCTAATAGGTTGTAGATAACTTGTAGATAATAACCGCCATAAAGTTCATCATCTAAGATGCAACGCTTTGTTATTTGGTTAAAACTTTCGCCCTTTATATTTGCCTTTACTGGTATATCCTTAAAACCATTGCCATAAATATATTTGACTTTTGACTTTACAATTGCACCATGTTTTGGACTTTCATTAAACAATCCTTGTAGATATTCTGGGTAACTATTATTTGCACCAAATTCAACGTAATTTTTACCTTTATTCTCTATGAATTTAGGTTGCTCTGCTCTTGCAAATTTTACTGAAATTATATTGTTGTAGTTATTTTCCATTGTATGTTACAAATGTGTTTACTTGTTCGGTGTATTCCGTTGGTGCAAAGTTAGTGGATGGATGCAAATACATTAAACCTTTTTCCACAATATTATCATCATCATCTATAATTTTATAATCATATAAACCTGTAGTTTTATTTAAAAAATAGGTATTAACATTTATACTTACTTTATCATATCTTAAAGTTCCTGTATTACTTGATAAATTAGTTATAACTATATTTTCTGTAGTCAATCTATTTATAAATATTATTAGCCAATTATTTATTGCTGTTGCATTTTCTGCACCTGTAAAGTATATATCTTCGGTAAGTCCTTTCGTTAAATGTAGCATAAAAAAAACCCCCCGACTTTCATCGGTCGGAGGGATATTTGTAAGATTAAAAAAACTATCCTGCTGTTTCTAAAGCCAATCCAATTGCGTTGGTTACTACAAAGAAATCCTCTTGCTCTGTACCGCTAAACTTCAAAGTATAGCCGTTTTGGTCACCTGCTGCTGCGCCTGTTTTACCTTCCGCAGTTTCAAGATACAAACCTGCCTGCTTACCATACATACGATAAACGCCATCCTTATCCAATGTTACTACAACCAATTTATTTTTGGCTAATGTAGTTACAATGTTTCTAGTTGTAGCATCCCTTTTGTTGATAGGCAATTCTACTGATTGCTCATAAAACAAAGTGCCGTTTTCAATGCTACCAGTTGCAGTTGACATTGCTGTAGCTGTACTTTTTGTAGGTACTTCAAACTTATAAAATTTCTTACCAGTTACCTTTGTAATCCCGGTCACTGTTCCGCTCGCATCGGCAATAGTAAAGTTTGCAAATTCACCGAAGTAAACTGCATTAATACCGCCAATGGCTTCGCGACAATCTATTGTATATCCTGCTGTAATTGCACAAGGCATAATGTTATATTTTAAAGAGTGGGGATGTTACGGCACCCCCACATTGATTAATTAAATTCCTGCGATAAATTTCACTGTCTCGTTGGTAAATGCAACGTTTACACCCATTTTAAATTCTGCTCTAAAACGTACATCGTTGTTATCTTCGCTATACCATAAACGATAAGCAGTTTCTTCGTCTACCAAATCAACCGCCATAGCGATATTACCCAAACTGATTGCATAAGCATCTCCAGTTCCGTTCAAACCATTAACGCTAACAATTTCTACATTAGTACCCGGAAGAATGAAAGATTGCGCTTGGCTATCTTGTGGATTGTAAGCAAACAAATTCAACGCTCTGTAAGCTAGGATAAGCAAACGATACCAATCGTTACCAACAAAGATTTTAACATCTCCTTTGCTCAAAACAGCAACAGGAATAGCTTTAAAAATACCTTCAGTAGCAGCCACTACGTTTGAAGCTGTGATAGTTGTAATTGTTGCAACACCTGTGAAAGCAGAAACGTTTGCATCTACTGGACTACCGGCAGCAATCAATTTTTGTAAACCATCAAACTTATTAAGGTTTGCAGTTCCTGAAGTTGTATCTCCCTGCCAAATTGCAGTCTCCAATTGTGCAGCGATACGGCTATTCTTTTTAGCTAAATAAGCAGCTTGGAAATCAGCATTGCCAAAATCTTCGTAAGTAGAACCTGCTTTCAATGCTTCTTGCGTGAAGTACGCTTCCATGTCTTTAGGACAAATTTTCTCTTCTACTTTAATTTTACCTACTGTAATTGTACGCTGACTAAAAGTAGTTGTACCGCTCGCGTCAAATGAACAAGATTGCGTTCCGAATACTGCATCGGACTCCATCAAAGGAATAGCGACTGCGCTTTTTACGTTTGGAATTACGATACCATTTGCTAAGATTAATTGCTGTGTTTTTGCTTCAAATACAGCTGAAGTAAGTAATGGTTTTACAAGCTGTTTAGTATATGCTGATAAACCTGAAAATGCTAGTGCCATGTTTTTGTTTTTGTTTAGTTAAATAAAATTGAAAAATCTTTCTTTTGTTCTGTAAATGTGTTTGAAGTTCTAACTGACTTATCAGCCTCAACGCTTGGAGCATCAACAATCAATTGCGACAATTGCAAAAGTTGGTCAATAACTTTAGTAGCTTTTTTTAGCTTGCTTTCATACTCTGCAAACTTTGTTTCATATACTGCAAATTTTTCGCTTGTAGTTGTTTCAAATGCTGCAAACTTTGCTGCCATATCCATTGGAGGTTCTTCGGTTGCAACTGTTTCAGCAGGTTCATCAACTACAGTGATAACACCATTATCGCCAATCGTTAATTTAGTGCCATCCTTTAATTCAATATCTCCGGGCAAAGCTGCTGCGCCGTCAATCATTACGATACCGCCAACTTCAAGAGCATCAATCATAACCATACCACCATCCTTTAATTCATATTCGGTAGGTGGTACTACTGGTGCTGCCATTGTAGGGTCAACTGGTGCGGTTAAATCCGCAAAGTATTCTTTTACTTTTTGTAATATTTCTTTTGCTTCCATAATACTATTATATAAGTTTTTAAATTTTGTTTAAAATATTTTTTAATTCCTGCAATTTTAATTCGTCATTGCTTTTTGGTTGCTCATAATCAAACATTCCTTCAACGCTAAAACCTTTTACTTTACCATCCTTTACTAACTGCCAAACATCATTATTTTCTACATAGAAACTACCAAACCATGTACCATCCGGTAAATCATTAAACGCCTCAATTGGTTTAATACCTCTATTGCTATCACTGATAAAACTTTCAAACATCGTTACTCCTTGCATCTGCAAATTTTCATCGTGCATTAAATTGACATTCTTTTGGTAGCCTTTCTTTGCAAACTTTATAGCTATTTGTTTAATAGTATCGGTAGTAAACTTTACATAATGTTCGCCTAATGATTGGTTATTTCTATAGATTAATTGCTGCGGTATCATTAAAGGACCAGTAATAATATGCTCATCTTCATTTTGGATAGCAAAAACCATTTGCTCAAACTTGCTACCAATGCTGCCTAATTCTTTAATCACATCGGCATTATTATCATAGTGTTTAGATATTCCTAATTCTTTTATTTTTTCAACCTTTGCCTTATTGCTACCTGTTGCGTAAACTCTGCTTTCAGGAATGCCTAAATCTTTTGCAGTTGATAACATCCCTGCTTTGTCCTGCCTTGCTGAAATTATATAAACAGTATTACCATCTGCAATTTGTTTTTTTGCTAATTCTTTACCTCGTGATGTGCTTAATGTATCGTCATAATCAAAAGAAACTTTATTACCTGCAAAATGCTGTTCCCACATTGAATTGCAAATAGCTACAGCTTGTTCGTTATCCTTACCTTCATTAATTACGTAACTAATACAGCGTGGCAAAAACGCATCTTTATGTTCGCCTTTTGTAGGTTCCATAAATGCTAAAAAATCACGTTTAATAGCTGGCGCATCTACTAACGCAACGAAAGAAACTTCAGCGTTATCGGCTTCCTTATCGTTAATAATTAAATCGTAAATTGGTAAGTTCATAATAGTATTATATAAAAAATTTAATCTTGTTTAATTTATTCGTGCTGCCCTGTTTAATCTTGCTATACGCTCCTGGTTATTAGTGACATCTGTTTCTAATACAAAGGCTCTGCTAGATGCCTGCCCTATGCTATTAATACTTTGTTGGTCTAGAGTAGTTGTTGTAGCTTGTGCTGTTAATGGTGCTACTGCTGCTGATACATTTGCTCCTGCCGGTAATGATGCACTTCCACTACTTTTGCCTGGTACTTTTGTAGCAAGTATATTTTTTACCGCTCCAAAACCTGTGGCTGCTGCTGCAATAACTGCAGGGATAGCTGCTGGGAAACCTAATTTTACACCTGCTGCAATACCTTGATAAGTATTTATTAAAGCATTTGCAACACCAATAGCTTTGGCTGCTACTGTATCTTGACCTAATAAATTTGCTACATCGCTTGCAGCTTGTTGATAAGATTTTATTAAAGCTAATTTTCCTGCATTTTCTTTTTCAGTAATACTCAATTTAGCCTTACTTGCTTCATCTGTAATAGCTGTTAATTTATCTTGATGTTGTTGCTCTAATAATGCTAATTCTCCATCTGTTAATTCTTTATTTGCTTTTGCTAAATTAAAAGCGTTATTTTCTGCTGTTATTTTTGCTGCTGCTAGTGCATCAATTTTTAATGCAGCTTCTTCAGGATTATCAGTAGGTAATATTTTATTAACCCTTTCAGCTTCTAATAATTTTGCATCGTTTAAAGCCTTTGTATTTGTTAATTCTTTTGCTGCTGCTTTTGCTGCATTTGCATCAATTAAAGCCTGTTGTTGAATAGCAGTATTTTCATTTATTAATTTTACTCTTGCATCGTATGTTTCCTTACTAATTAATTTTTGATTGAGTAAATCAGCTTCTTTATCTATTTCTTTTTGATTATTAACAGCAATTTCGTTTTGCTTTTTTGTAAAATCGTCTTTAATACGATTAAGCATTGTTTGCGTAATAAGGTCATCAGTTGCATTTTGTTGTGCTATTCTATTATTCTCAATTTCTCTTTCTTTTGCTGCTATATCTTCTGCTGCTTTTTGTTTAGCATCGTTATTTTTTTTATTTAATTTAACCGATTGCTCACCTGCCTTTTCTTCTTTTTTGTTTGCTGCCTCATCTGCTTTTGCTTTATCTGCTGCTACCTTTTCAAGCCTTTTTTGTTCTTCAATATCTAAAACTTGTTTATCAGTTT
>Ga0114958_10000567_pt1 | contig 31643 bp, 12 predicted proteins | sample C_130208_EF_Meta_FD_89577 | JGI IMG/M metagenome (GOLD analysis project Ga0114958, IMG submission 89577) | Freshwater microbial communities from Lake Croche, Canada to study carbon cycling - C_130208_EF_MetaG | ecosystem: Environmental > Aquatic > Freshwater > Lake | place: Lake Croche, Canada... | reverse complement strand
TCAATCTGTTTATTCTGAGCAGTAATTATATTTGTAATTTCTCTAATACGCAAATTCAATTCCCGTACCTGGTTTTGAATTTTCTTTAGTAAGTCATCTTTCTCTTCTTCGTCGTGTGTTGTTGAAATTGCAGTTAAAATTCTAAAAGCTGCCGCTAAACAACGACCACTTTCTTGAAAATCCATATCTTTTAAACAGATGAATAGTAGCGGTTTCTTCTTTTCTGTTTTATCTATTTCAAAGTGATTCTTTGTTGAAATTATACTATTTAAACTTACTAGAATACCTCCTGATACGGTTGAATCTTCATCTATATCACGAACTAACTTTTCACGGTCTTTCTTGGGAATAGGTGTCTTGAAATTCTTTGAATCCAACAAAAATATAGAATTACCTGCACCATTTGAAATACTAATACGAAAATCACTTCCATGACTTTCGTTTGCAACATTTGTAATATCTCCATTTACAAATTCCTGCAGTAATTTTTCAACTTCATTTTCGCCTATTTTTCCTAGCGCCTGACTTGATTGATTCTGATTGTGATTCTTTGTTGATAAAAGTGCATCCTTTTTGTCAGATTCTATCTGCAAGATTTCAATCTTTGATTTTAATGCTGCTGCTTCTACTCTTATATCAAGTACTTGTTCTTGCACCTTTTGTCTTATTTCAACTATTTGTTCTTGGGCTTTCTGTCTAATTTCATTTGCTTGTTCTTGGGCTTTTTGTCTTTCTTCTAGAGTTGCTTCTCTAATTGCTATTTTTTTTTCTTCTTGAAGTTGCTTTCGGATCATAGATTCTTGCATCTCAAGTTGTAATTGTAAATTTTCTATTCTTGTTTGTGCATCTTTCTGTACGCGAAGAATAGTTTCATCTAAACATGAAAAATTAAATGCTTCTTTTTCAGCAATTGTCCAACATTGAAGTCCTAGTTCCACTATGCATAATTTATCTGCTGGAGATGCTGTTTGAAATTTAGGTGGAAACTCCATTGTCTGTATCTAGCGTTAAGTTTTAAAGTCTTTTTTATATTTATTATTTAATGGATTCTGCAAAAACAAAGTTTAATGAATGCATAAATGAAATAAATAAACTAAAGATACAAGAAGTCATTGAAGGAAGTATTTCAGAAAAACAAATCTTATTTTTCATGGAATATTTAATTCTAAATCCTAATATTAAAAATATTCTTGAAATTGGTTTTAATTTAGGATCTAGTGCCACTGCTTTTTTATCTGCCAGAAATGATATTAATGTTATAAGCATTGACATTGGAATTCATAGTTATGTAAAAGATGCTAAAAAAATTATTGATACCATTTTTCCTAATCGTCATACACTTTTAATTGGCGATTCAAAAATTCTTATGAGAAAGATTGAATTTTTATATCCTGATTTTAAACCAGATCTAATTTTTATTGATGGAGATCATGTTGAACCTACTCCTATTATTGATTTGCGGAATGCATTATATCTTGCAGATAAAGAAACATCCATTATTCTTGATGATTGTTCTGTTGCAAATGGACATGCTGGTGTTATTCAAGCATATCTAGATGTTATTAAATATAAGGAAATTGATATAAAATCTTCTAAGATATTTGCTGACGGCGCAACTGGATGGATACTTATGAAGAAATCACAATAATCTGCACCATATCTTCAACTAAAACATCTTTAGAACCTGGTTGCATAAATTGAACTCCATATCCTACTAGATTAGGATAAGAAGAGCGAAGTGCTTTCAGATATATGTTTATCTGAGCCTTTAATGGTGCTGGAGAAAAGGATGATGTAGCCTTCAATTCAACAAGGATTGATTCTGATCCCTTAACTGCAAGAATATCTAGACGAGCAAATCCTACAGAAATTAGATGCCCCTGATTTCCCGGATCATATAAAGTTGGTACAACACGCTCCAATTCTACACTCCATCCTGCTAGTCTGAGTTCTGCCGCTAATGCTTCTTGATATACCTTTTCTGAATGACCACTTCCTAACTGCTGCGCAATTCTTGCACACATATCACTTAGTTGCTGATCCATTTTAATTTATCTTACATGGATATGCAATTCAATTTTATCTTTTCATACATAGATGGATGTTGAATCTATAATTTTAAAATTAGATGATCTTACAGAAGTTCAGCGTGATACTCTGCGAATTAGATTCTGTGGAATTATTAAATTTTATAAAGCACGAGTTAGAACTACAAATGTAATTGCATTTTATATGCATTTCTTTGTTACTGTTGGAAGTCTTATTGTTCCTGCTCTTCTTAGTATTCAATCACCCGGAATGAGTTCCACTATGTTCGGCGCTACTGAATTATATTGGTCTACTTGGACAATTTCACTTTTTGTTACTATTAGTAATGGTGTTTTAAATCTTTTTAAGATTGATAAAAAATATTACTCTTTGAATACTGTTCTTGCTCATCTACAGTCTGAAGGATGGCAGTATATTGCTTTAAGTGGTCGATACTCGGGTCACTTAGGTGATCATGTAAAGAAGCCTACACACAAAAATCAGTTCGTATATTTCTGCAGCATGATTGAAAAAATAACTATGCGGCAAATTCAAGATGAATACTATAAAGTTAATGAGGATTCTCAAAAAGATAGTAAACCTAAGTTACTTAAATCTGATACTACTGCAGAATCTTCAGCAGATCAAAAATTACTTTCACCTACGAATATCTTACCACCTAGCCCTTTGGATATGATATCAATGCCTTCACCCGAGGCAAATTTATTAGTTGAAGAATCTGCTGTTGTTCATGTTAAGTCTGAAACTCCAACAACTATTTCTGCTGAAAAATCTGTCTCTTCTATTAAAATTATTAATCAATAATAGGTGATGACAATAAGATGTCGTTCTCGTAAATGTAAAAATGCAGCAGTTCAAGGACTTTTGTTTTGTCGAGATCATAAAGATACATTCAGATTTAGTCCTACTTCTGGCGATGAACCTGCTTACGAACCTGAAAAATGGTCAAAAGATCCTAATATTCGTAGATCACATAATTGTTACTCGTATTCAATGAATGCTATGGATGGACGCAGAATTGAAGACTGTGCTACACATGGCGGTGAAAAATGTGAAGTTAGTTATCATCAGCCCGGATCAAGAAAAAAGAAAAATCCTCGTTTAAGAAGAAAGAGTTATGCAAAATGTAAATCTCTTATAAAATTAATTAAGGATGATATTCCCACCATCAAACCAGTTGAATACAATAACAGATGTCCTGTAGGTTCTAGCAAGATTGCTCTTGTAATTGATCCTTCTGATGATTACCATTTCTACCGTCAAGATCCTGATGGATATTGGTCTCATAAACCTGGATCTCAACCTGTTACAAGATTAGATGCAGATAATGTACTAATTATTAATCCTGCAACCGCAGAACGTGATTATACTAAGATCGGAAAAACTTTAAATTATACCAATTTCTGCGGACTATTCTGTGTTCCACGTAGAATGCGCATATTGTTAGAAAAAGGAGGAGCACGTAAAACCCGGAAAAAGTGATTGTTCGGATTTATAAATTCTAACATTTGAATTGCTGAATATCTTTGGTTTGGATCATACTGAAGCATCTTGGATAAAATGTCCTTGATTCTTTTTGTATCAAATTCCTTGACTGATTGCTGATTTGGCCATGCAGAACAATGCAAATAAGCATTAAAGAAACAAATACCTAATGAATAAATATCCAACTTACTGCCATATGTATTATAAAAAGTCACCGAATCTGTCATTATCTTTAGATCTTTTGATAACTTCTCTAACACATCTTCAATTTGATCATTCTTATTTATAATCTGATTGTATCTTGCATACATTGGGTTCTGAGCAATCTGTTGTAGACCTGCTTGCATATCAATAAAATTTGCATTCATCGCATACACATGATATTCTGGTGACATAAAATTTAAATTAGGATTAAATTCACTGAATTTATCTAATTCTTCCTTATTAGGCTTTTTCATGCTGTGCGCTAAACCAAAATCAATATACCATGGTTTTCCATTCTCATCAATCATTATATTTTTGTCATGAATATCTGTGTGATTCCAACCATTCTTATGAAGAAGAACTAGACCTTCTAGCAGATTCTCCAGAATTGAAATAAAATGCTTGCAGAACCATTCTGTTTTTGTTAATGATTGCTTCAATGTTTCTCCTCCAAACTTCATTCCTAGAATTAATAGGGGTGAATCTGATTGTGTTAGAGCACACTTATACCAATCGGGGTCTGTCTGTGATGGGGATGCACGACAACTATTTGTTGGAACAATAATATAATTTTGTAACTCTGGAATTGCTCTTAGAATTCTTGTTTTCTTTAATTCATCTTGTTGTCCAACTCCTTCCAGTGTAATTATTTTACCTATCTCCGCTTTTAAAGGTTTTTGTGTTGAAGAACAGATCGGTGGACCTTTAAAAAGACAACCGTAATCACCCGATGCAAATAATGCTCCACCTTTTTGTGTTTCCATCTCTGTAAATAACTAAGAATATACTTTCTAAATTTAACCATAATGTAGCATTTGTAAATGAATGTATTGTATTTTAGTAAAATGTAAATCTTCTTTACCTGGTTCACCGCAACAATCTACAATTACTATATCTGACAGATCAGTACTATTTTGATATCCATTAAAATTTGTACAATGCTGTTCAAAAACTGATGAGTCTATCTTTAATCCATTAAGTAAACAAGAAGTGTAAATTGCTCTATTAAATAAACATTGATCGTAGCAATATGCTTTAGGCAGCATGTCTTTCTCAACTTCTTCATGTTGCTGCCAAAGAAGTGAAAATATAATTTTATGATAGTTTTTGCCCCAAAATGCAAATTTTCCTGAATTATATCCAGGTAAATTCTCTATCTTGCTAAATAATATCTTTCTTTCAATCTCTGATAAATATGTTCCATAATTACTATGACTTAATAATCCTTCTGAATGTAAATAAATATAATTTGGTTTCATTTTTGCAATCACAATTTTTAATGATTGAATATAATGTATATCTATGTCAGTATACATTAAAATATCTTGCTCATAATCAAAATTCACATAATATCTATACATACAACCTTCTTCAAATGTTTTTGGTGTTGGTATTATTGTTAAACCAGACTGACAAGGCAGAAGTTTAATTAGACTATTAAAAATCGTACATCCTATTATAAAATCCATTGTTCTTTGATCTAATAGTATTACCAATTTATCATTTTTATTCAGTGATTTTGATTTTATTAATGAAGAAAGCCAAAAATTAAACATTGATATATATTTATTTTTACTTGGATCTGCTGATTCAAGTGTAAAGATTGAACATAATAAACATACTGTTGGCATCCTAATTTTAACCTAGTATAAAATATCTATATTTTTTACGTGTATCACATAGGGATGAATGAAACTTATGTTCTAATTGCTTGTATTTTAATCATAGGATTCTTTGCATATGAATATATTAAAACTAAATATCCTTCTTTTACTGAAGGATTTCAAGACTTAGCCAAACCCAACTATTTTGCTAAATATTTTCCTCGTCGTTATGATATTGTACCTGGACAAAAAATGGAAGATTATGGCTACCTACGTGATCCACGATACCATGAAGCATATGCAGATGTTCAATTAACCGGTCATAAAAATGATTTTTGTCGTGTTGTTATGAGACCAGGTAATCCCAAATCTACAATTGTTGCTTGTGCTCTTGCAGGTACTGAAGGTCTTGATCCTTATCAATTTAAATCTGCCTCTGTTGGAAGCGGCTTTCAAATTTCCCGTGATGATTATTATAATGATGCTAATGGTGATTCACGTGATGATTATTGTCGTATTCTGAAACAACCAAATGGTTCCTTCGAAAGTCGTTGCGCTCTTGCAGGGTTAGATGGTTTTACTGATAGAGAAATTCAAGATTCTAATCCACCTGCTGAAATCAAAGATCTACTTTGGTTTTTTGAAGGAATTATGGTCTGGTATCGTTTATTTGATGACATGGTTGATTATGCTCAGAATGCAAAACTTGCTATATCCGGTGGCATTACGCTTGATGAAGATCCTACAAAGAGTAAAACTCAAGGTTTAGAACTTAATAGAATTTCACCTTCTCTACTTGAAAATGGTGTACCTTTGAAGAATGCTCCTGCTTCAGATCAATTCGTTCGTCTGGGTGAAAATGATCGCTTAGAATTTACTGAAAAGATTCCTTTGCGTTTCCTAAGAGCAGTTTCAGTCTGGGTCCATTTTGATGCATTCACTAATAATGCTCGTATCTTTGATTTTGGTAATGGTTCTGGTCATGATAATGTTCTGTTAGGTATTGATGGTCAAGGTGATATTGAAACTAAACAAGTTGAATTTAATCAAGCGCGCCCTTCTGACTCAGATAGAGTCTGTTCCACTAGTCCAGCAAAAGAAGTTTCTCCTCAACGCATGGTTAAGATTAGTGATGCAAATGTTGATGAATGGGAATGTAACGGACCCGGTCCTGTAGATACTCCTCTTGAACAAAAGAATCTTACAGGAAAACCTGATTTATTTCCAACTGCTTCTCTTATCTTTGAAATCTGGGATGAACGTCAGCGTAAAATGAGAATCAAAGTTCCAAAGGCTATCAAACTTCGGGTTTGGCAACATATTGCTATCACAACCACTAATGCTGAAAGTTTCAGACCCACTTGGGAAGTTTATATAGATGGTGAAAAGATCTTTTCATTTGTTGATGGTCATATGCCTACTACCAATTTCTACTCCAATAACTATATTGGGAAAAGTAACTGGGAAAATAATGAAACTCAGTATGCGAATAAAGATGAACGCTTTCGTGGAGCAATCTTTGATTTCCGTTTATATAAGACACCCATGTCTCAGGCAAAAATCAAGAGGACGATGGAATGGGGATATCCTAAACTTTTTCATAACTTTGAGTCTGAAGCCTAAGAACAAAATATGTAGAATAAACAATGTATTCAATTGCTACGTTAGCAAATGAACATGCTGTTGCTGATCTTGCAGTTCTCTTCTTTACTCTAGAACTATGGAATCCATTGCCACCAACTATCTATATTTTCTCAGATGCACCAACTATTCCTAAGATTGAAGCACTTCCTTATAAAGGTAAAAAGATTATTAAAAATGCTCTTGCTCCTTACATAGGTCTAAATCGCAGCATAATGGAACGCACTCCTGGTAAGAAATTTAAAACTCTTTTTGCTGATTTCTGTGCTGAAAAACCCCGGCTTCTTTCATGGGCTCTTGATGAACAAGCCGATGGTGTTCTTTTTCTTGATGCTGATATCTGCCATCTTGGACCTCTGCCTAATCTTGCATCAGATGTTCAATTGGCTTTAAGTCCCCATATGATTAGAAAATCAGATACTGATCGCTTTGGAGTCTATAATGCTGGATTTCTCTTTCTACGGAGCAAAGAAATTGCAGTGAAATGGTTAGAACTTTGTGCTACTTCACGTTTCTTTGAACAAGGATGTTTAGAGGATCTTGCAACATGGGTTTCAGGAAAATGGTCTGGAGGATTTGAAGAATTTCCTGTTACTGTGAACTATGGATGGTGGCGCTTATGGCAGGGCGATCGTTCTTCGGCTGATCTGCAGAAAGAATGGCGTATTCTTCGGCGTGATGGATGGAGTGGTCTTGCCATTAATTCGACTCCTGTTCAGTCTATCCATACTCATTGGCATGTTCGTGATGATATGGCGACTATGCGTTTTAATGTGTGGGTCTTAGGAGAACTACGGAAACTTACATCTGTAAAGAAAACAGGGAAACTTGTTGGTTTCTTAGAAAAGATTGTAAAATCTTAAAAAAATTGAACAGATTCTTGCATGAATACGTTTGTGGATAAAATGAATACTATGGAAGAACGAATAAAGCGCTTTCAGGAATTACATAATAACAAGTGGTTTCATATAATGAATTGGACACTTGATCTTATTTTAATTAAAGATCCAAAAAATAGACGAAATCATATTGCGTTTGGATCTTGCTTTTACTTTGATGATCACTAAATGGATTTCTTGCAGATCTCCAAAGTTAGTCGAAATATTCCTTCAGGTGATGCATTTGCTGCGTACCAATCACGTCCTGCCTTAGACATCTCTTCCCACTTCTCTGCAGATGTTGATGCAACTAACTCTTTGATTTCTTCCGGTCCCTTGACTCTGAGATAATGTACTCCTTCTACAGGCGGATTCAAATAATACTTCATATCTACTTCGGGTGCACATAGAGGAACTACTCCTAAAGCAAAATATTCAATTTCTCTATTGCACTTATTACCATATCCTGCAAGAGCCAAACCAAAACGGGAATTGCTGAGTTCTAGCAGATATTCTTCTTGGGAATAAGCGTAGGGCTTACCTGTTGAATCTAGAGGCATCGACCATTTTTGAATTGCTGATGACCAATCACATTTTGTTCTATTTTTCATCTGAATTCCGTTTTCAACCTTTCCTAAAAAGATTGTTTCTGTCTTCCTTTGCTCATACGTCTGAATTACATATGATTGCAAGAAATCCTCTAATTTTCTTGGTGATCGTGCCCAAAAAGACCAAACTGAATTCTTTTGAGGTGTATCGCTTAATGGCGGTGTGCAGTTTCCAAACAGTCCAAAATCATATTTTAATGCCGGATCTAACCACTTCAATGTCGGTCTATCGTACAAAAGTACACTTCCAATCTTATTTAACCATACATACGGAGTCGTGCTAGAACGCTGGATCTGAATTAAGCCTTTAGATGACCAAAGTTCTACCATTTCCCTAAATGTATCACCCGAATGCGCATGCATATCTTTCGGCTCAAATGGAACAATTACTGTTGGTCTATCAGATAATTCTACAGATGTTGTTAATGCCTTTGCATAACAAAAATTCTTTGTTGCTAAATTTATATCACGAGATGCATGCTGTCTTTGGTAATCAATTGGTTCCCTCTTTGCTACTATCATCACATATTGCAGTCCACAGACTCCTGCAAGATGCACGAATTCACCCTTTGGTTCTGTATCCTTAATTACTTCCATTACAGTTGCAGTTGGCTTGAGACACCACATCCATGAAAGAGGTGACCATTTACTATTAGACTGTGCTAGAAGAATATCCGCTGTTGCAATCTTTTGGAACAATTCTTTTTGTGGTGTGTTTGAGGTTACCCAAAGAACATTCCAATCACTAAATGTTGTCTCTTGGATTCTGTCTAACCACGCATTTGATAGAATTTCATCATCATCTTCTACGCAGAAAACTACACGACCTTTTTCTGAAGTAACTTCATGCAAATAATCCGGTATTAATGATTTCAAATGCTTTATTTCTGTTGGTGTTGGTGGTTGGGAAGTTGGTTCTGTAACCCATAATTCATCTGTATAATATTGTACTTTCTCATCATATGGAACCATATTTAGATGCGTTGTCTTCCAATTTAATAGTGAAAAAAAATCTCCAATACCCGGAAGTTGGCACACTAAGAACTCCGGATTGGCTTTAGGATTCTTCTTCTGAATTTGCGCCTTTACTCCTAAGAATCTTGCAAGATAGTTTATTGACCAAAGACCAAGATTTTTACTCATCTCTTGGTTCATGGGTATCGAAATAAGTGAAGGAACATATAGAGTCTTTGCAAGGATATTTGTATTTGACTTTTCCCATCCTTCTTTCCAAATGGGATTCTTTCCTAGATAGATTTCATTCATTCCATAAAAAAGACCGCTTGCTTCCATAAATTTATTCTTCAAATAATATATTTTCTGATTTGGTTCTGGTTCATACACAAATTCATTCTCCTCCTTTACACTAAAATCCCAAACCTTTTCTCTTCTTAACATGGAACATACTGTCGCCGCTGCATTTTCATTCACATACTTGATTCTTCTTGCAATATTTGTCATCTTTGTTTGTTCGCCCTTTGTCCAAACATAATCATCAAGTAATACAACCGATTTATACTCTTGGATTGCTGTTGGATCAATATACAAGAAAATTGGTCTTTGTACTACATTTTGAGGATTATAATCACGGATTGCTGAATTATGAATATGATGCGTCTTGATTGTATATGCAGGATTACATACTAGAAATTTATTCTTTAACATTGCAATACTTAGCGCATTATCGCAACCTGGTATACCAAAATTAATCTTAAAATCTTCATGATCTGGATTAAATGTAATATCATCTGAAAGAACTATCCATGTATCTTGACTATCAGGTCGCGGTCCGAAAATCTTTGAAGGCTGCTTTTCCTTTTCATCTGTAATCTGCGGAGGATTCGGATCATCCCATCGCAAGAGGGATAGAAACTTTCCCTTAATCGTAATACTATAAAGATGACGGATACTTGCATCAAAATAAATGTCTGTATTTGCAAAAGCAACAATCGTATTTGGAGGAATATTTGTCTTAATATGCTTAAAGACTGCATCATACGAAATTCTGTTTACAATTACAAATTCTTTAACTTTAGGAGCAGAAAACCATTCAGGATAGGATTTTTCATTCAGAAGATGAATTTCATCAATGTAAGGATTCATTATATTGCGCTTAATGCATTCCTTGAGTTCACGACTTCTTCGTGCTAGAGGATGCTGAAAATACTGCTGGATTACTATAAATTTAGGAATAAGTGTCTGCACTAAAGGTGTATTTATAATTTTACCCTCATGCTTTGTAAAAACATGTGCTGCATCCTTCACTTTTGAAAGATCATTATTCAAAAGAAGACGATTGTAACGGAAGACTGTGGCAATCGCAAGAACAATCTGCAAGATAGGTGATGAATCTACTAATTCATGTTCAATAAAAGGATACAAATCATACATTTCAGAGTAACAAATAATATTAAATTCTTGCAGGAATTCCATTGTCAATTGCTGAGATGCTGTGATACTCAGAAAAATAATACTAATTTCATGTCTGTGAAGCGGCAACCAAGACTTCCAGAATGTTAAATCTTCATCTGATAACTTATTATGCAAGAGAATATATGATGGTGCAACAGGATCCATCACTTGAACACCTCTTTTATCAGAGACAAGAGTCTGGTATCTTGACCAGCGGATGGATTTTTCTGCTCGATGATCTAGATATACTAATGTTTTTTGATCTCTAGAAATTTGCGTTTCAGAGCGCATTATACGTATAGGTGCTCCCGTAATTGGGTGTCTTGCAAGTGACATACCTATCTAAACATAACTAACAGTGTCTATTTAAATGTCAAACTCAGTCTGTATTTTGATCAATTCTTGTCCAAAATACAATTATCTTGCAGTAATCTGCTGCCGACTGATTAGACGTTATGCACCCTTACTTACATGGACATTAGTATTAGCAACAACAGGATTAACTTCTATGGAAATTCAACTTCTAGAAACTCTAAATGTAAGAATCATGTATCAGACAGAAGAAGAGAATTTGGATTTTATTGAAAGTCGATGTGTTGCTCTCCGTATCTTGCAGAAAGAATTTACTTATGCTTTATTACTTCAAGATGATTTTTTTCTTGATAGGGAACCAATGTATAAGGTTTTAGATTCGGCTGTCCAATTCTTGCAAGAAAATTCTGATTATGTATGTGTTCGTTTGATGCCGTGTCCCGGTCCAACGGGTAAGGAAGTTGGAGAATGGAAAAAGATTGAACAGGGACAGTATCTCTTTTCCTTTCAAGCGGCAATCTGGTCTTGTAAATGGCTCTTATCATTTTTTGAGGCTATGATTGAAGAATCTGTTACTGATTTTCCCAAGTATAAGTGCAAGAAGAATCATTATTGGTTAGTCGTAAATCCATGTGAAACTGGGCTGGGTGCATCAGTCTGCAAGAAGTTAGAATATAATGCTGTTGGATTTCCAAGAGTTGGTCCTTGGTCTAATGCTGTTTTTCTATCGCCGTGGGCTTACAGACCAACTGCAGTAGAAAAAGGTGTTCTTCAGCCATGGGCTAAAGAAATGATTATAAGAGAAGGGTTTTAAGATGAAGCAGGAAATGTTGCTACAAGATTAAATACTTTTGAAAATGAAACATATGTTCCATTTACGGTATCATCATAGGCTCCTGCTACAGTTGCTGTTGTTGAAAATATATTAGTAGGTCCTATAGCGTTACCATAAGATACTAAAATTTCTGCATCATCTACCAATGCTTGAGAATCATTTGTAATTAAGTGACCGGTTAGAGGATTATATGTTACCTCAATAGTTCCAAAATCATTTAGATCTCCAGATGTTATAGGCAGTGATGTTCCGCTCCTATTCCATATACTTCCACTTGATTTATTTGTAAAAGTAATACTGTCTACTCTTAAGCCAACTACAGTACTATTATCAGTGTAGGTGAAATAAGTTGAGTTAAAAATTGCAAATACAGTTTTATTGGATTGAGCTACTAGTGGGAAACTTACTGTATCTGTATTCAGTGTTTTAGAACTTACAGTACATGCTTCAGATAAACTTATACTTAATGAAAATGATGTTGTATTACCAGCACCATCTTGCTTATCGTAGGTTCCAGTTATTGTTGCTGTGCCAGTATATGTAGTTGTACTTGATGTTGTTTTGGAGAAACCAATAGAAGTGCCTCCAGGTTTTGTAAATCCATTATCTACCGCTGTTTGGTTCAATGCAATTCCTGTTACTGAATATGTTGGGATTGCTCCGCGGCTAAATGCATATTGGAATAAGGATGATGCTGTTGCCAAATTTATATTATCTGTAAATGTTGTTCCACTTGGAGTTGGAGTATTTGAATATGATTGTGATGTAACAATTGATCCGCCACAGATTTCTTGCAAACTTATTGTTATGGAAAATGAGGCACCCGATGGATTTGTGCTACCAATACCACTATATGTTCCTGCCAGAGTTGCTGTTCCTGTTTTACTACCTAGTGATGAACTACTAAAAGATACTGATGATCCACTAGTTGTAAATCCGTTATCTATTGCTGTTTGATTTAAGGTGATTGATGTTAAAGAGACAAGTGATTGAGATATAGCGCTTGTTGAAGATCCTGTATAGTAGTAAATATTTGTATTTCCAGTGCCTAAACCACTTATTGTCTGTCCGGGGGCAAAATTCAAAGAATCTGTAAATGTTGAACCCTCAGTTGGTGTATTTGAATAACTTGCAGATGTTTTGATTCCGTAGTAAGTTGCTGAAGTAAATGTTACTGACATATTCACTGTTATTGCATAACTATTTGTATTTCCAGCACCATCGTGTTTATCATAGTAGCCATTGATTGTTAATGTTGCTGGACAAATTAGTGTAGAAGCAGTTGTTTTATTAATTGTTACTCCATAATCTAGTGGTGAATTAACTGTGTATGCAGATTGAGTATCACTTGCTTTCGTAATTGATGTGATTGTATAATTTGTTCCATATGATCCCAAAGTTGCTCCCGTTGTGTCATAAATATATGTTGAATTGTTGAAATATACAACTACAGGAGTTTCACTTGATGAGTTTCCACTATAACTTCTTGCAGTTGCAGTATTCATTATCTGTTTTTTAATAAATGTTGGGGCTGTTATTGCTCCTGCATTAATGGTATCTGTATTAAGTTGGACTGTATACACAACTGATTGACCTCTTGTGCCAGAATCTGTTGTATTTACTGTGATTGATGTATAATTACTCGTTAAATTGAATGATGTTGAATGCTTCTGTACATTATAATCATATGTTGGTGTGAATGTTAGTAATGTTGTTGTAACAATTGCTCTTGGTCCTAAAATATCAACTGAATCCACTGAAACTGCACCCGGAACTAAATAAGCATATCCTGTTCCTGTTCCAGTGCCTGTTCCTGTTCCTCCTTTTGAACCTGTTCCTGTGCTGGTACCTGTGCCAGTGCTTGTACCTGTACCTGTACCTGTGTCCAAGCCAGTACCTGTGATTACAATTGATGCAGGATCAGTACCCGGATCAGTATTTGCAGTTGCACTTCCAGGATAATATTGTATTACATTTACATATACCGTTGTGTTAGGATTTCCATTCCAGTTTATTGTTGCACTAAAACCGGATGTTGCACTTCCGTTATAATTTGTTGTGTATTGAACTGAATTTGTATTAGAAGTAATATTTAGATTTGATCCGTTAAATGTAATTGTTCCAAATTGAGGTGATTGAGTAATTGTTGTATATGTCATTGTTATAAAACCAGCAGATTGACCTTTTGAACCACCACCTTGTGTATTTATGACAGTTCCGGTCAAATAATCAACAAATGATGATCCACCCGCACCTCCTTGGTAATAATAGACGCCACCACCACCACCATAATATCCTCCACCCCCCGCTCCTGCTTGAATATAACCTTGTCCACCATAATATCTTGCTTGACCAGAATAATTATTGTAATCTGAATAATAATAACCACCTGCATATCCACTATAGCCCCATAGATATCCGCCAGAACCTCCACCATACTGAGTTCCGCCTGTCGGTGCTCCACCATAAGGAGCAGTTCCGCTTTGTCCAACTGATGCTCCACCATAGCCTCCATATTGATAATATCCATCACCACCACCACCACCTGCAGTTACAATATCTACATAGGTTGGGTAAGAACTAGAACCAGATATATATTGCATTGCTGAACGACCCCCTCCAGAACCACCATACGGATTTTGTCCTGCTCCACCACCTCCGTATTGCCAATCATAATTCGCATTTTGACCACCAACCACAACTATGTAGACATCACCTGGTGAAACAACTAAAGTTCCAGATATAAATCCACCCTGTGTATCTACTTCTGGTCCATTACCACCTCCTGTATATCCATATTGTCCAGCGGCTCCATATAATTTTACGAAGATAGATCTAACTCCGGAAGGGACGGTGAAATATTGATCGTATCCAGTATAATAAAAATTGCTTGTAACTTCTGCTCCAGATTGTGCATTTGCCGCTGCAGTAAGAGCAGAAGTTGCTGCGTTACTTCCTATATTAAGGTATGAATCCATTATTGTAGAATAATTTTGTTCTAATTTAAAAAATGATGACATTTGATTCGAATATCTATTTATATTTGTGCTTGTAAGTGATAACGCTGTTTGATAATTTGAAGATACATTTATAAATATTGTATTGAGTTGACCGAAATCATAACTAGGACTGGTATTTATTAATGATGAAAAACTGGTTGATGTTAGTATATAAGTACTCAAGTTTTCTGCTGTTATAAAATTATAATTTGTAGTTATTACTGGATTAATTATATTCATTGATGCATCATATAGTGAATTTGTGTTGTAAGCATTTAATGCTGTTGCTACATATGTTGTTTTCAAGGCTGAATAACCTGCATTACATGCTGTTAAATATGAGTTATAAGTTGATAAGAATGCAATTGTTGTATTACTAAAAATGCCACTTGCTATTGTGGAATTTAACTGATTTGTACTAAATGAAATATACGATTGTGTTGAAAGATTTCTCATCTGTATTAAAAGAGTACTTAGTGAAGCATATACTGGAGCACTTGCATATGTATTATTGAAATATATAGATCGTAGTTGACTTGCTGATGTTCCTGCGTTAAAAAATAATAATTGTGTTAAATACATTTGATATTGCGAATATTTGTAAAATATTAATGTCATATTTCCAGATGTTAACGGTGTTGTCAAATCTAAAACATAGAACTGTAAATTTCGTACCTTGTCTATAGACCATGTTGGATAACTTACAGATCCTAATAAAGTATTATTTTGATCATATACATATATTAATTGGGGTGTATGCACTGTATCACCTGCAGATGCAGAGTAGATTCTTATTGAATTTACGTTTTGTCCTCCTGCCACTATATAGTTTATTCTAACATAGCCATTTTGACCAGATGCTGCTGGATTGTTACCTTGTCCACCGGCAACTCCGCCTCCTTGGATCGTAGTTCCTACAAAGTTATTATCATAATATGCTGATCCACCACCGCCGCCTATACCAGCACCTCCACCATAGTATCCACCACCGCCTCCACCTGCATTTTGTCCAGTTGCATTACCACCTTGTATAATGGTACCCGCTTCACCAGCACCAGAAAATGCTGCTCCACCTGAATATTGTCCACCACCAACACCCGGATTTCCACCATTTCCGCCTGTACTTCCACCACCTCCACCTCCTGCAGATCCATTAGCTCCACCAGCAGCACCACCACCGCCAACTGTTATAATTTCCCATAGTATTGTACCAGTACCCGATAATGTTGCAATCGTAGAATTATAAACTTTAATTGTAGTTGATGTTACTGCTACAATTCTAAATGCACCATTATATCCCGCCGGTGATAGACCTGAAATAATAATTAAATTATCAGCAAGTAATCCATGTGCTCCATTTGTAGTATAGATTACATAAGTTCCATCACTTGTTGCTGATGTTATTCTTACCTCCAAAAATTGTGATATGGCTGATCTACCTCCTCCACCACCACCGGGATAACCGCTATTATTACCATTTCCACCACCTCCATATCCGCCAGATCCAGCAGTAGAACTTGTTGCACCTCCACCGCCACCACCACTAACAATATAATATGTAGTACCGGGTACTACAGGAATAGTTCCTTGGATTAAACCACCATTACCACCACTTCCAATTGCTGAAAACCAGAATCCACCTCCACCTCCACCTCCAGACATTGTTATAGTTATTGTTGTTACTCCTGCAGGACATGTCCATGTTTGAGCCGATCCAGTATAATTAAATAATATTGAAGGTTGGAAAGAAACAGTAAAAGTGTAAGAGGTTTGATATCCACCATTATAATAATAATTTTGGAATATGCGATTATAGTAATTTTGATAAGTTCCATCTAAGATATTTACTAAACTATTTGGTCCATAATCTGTGATTAAAGGTCCATTTGCGATTGCCGAATTATCTGTGATTGTTATATTTGATGAAGGAATTTGTGCTGATTTTGCACTAATGTTATCAATTGTATATAAATTTTTGGGAGTATCTCCTATTAGAGTTTGTGGCATTGTAAAATATGAATTTACTGCATATCCATCCACATTACCTGTAACTTTATCATTTCCAGCAATAGTTCCTACAATACCTGTCTTTGGATTTATTTTTCTTATAACACTATTTCCAGAATCAGCAACATAAACATCAACTCCAGTTGAAAAGTTAGCAAAGGCTGCAACTCCAGTTGCATTCGAAAATTGTGTTGCAGTACCGATTCCATTTGCAAAACCTGGTGAACCAACTGTTCCTGCAATTGTTTTAACAATTCCTGTTACTGAATCAACTTGACGAATTACACTATTGCCTTGATCTGATACATAAATAATACCATTCCATGCAGAAATACCTGGAATTATTTGTGAAAAAGTTGCTAATGCTCCAGTTCCATCTACTGATCCATTTGTTTGAGCTCCTGCAATAAGTGTAAATGTTGGTGATGCGGGATAACCTGCTAATTTATAAATTTGTCCCGCTGTTGTAAAATATACTGAAGTTGATAAATATCTATCTACAGTTATACCTTGAGGATTTGCATATGCTGTTGTTACTACAGTAGGCGTTTTTGCTGTGCCAATTGGAGAATTTGAGATATGATAAATTGTATTAAGATTATCTGTAACAAGTAAATTACTATTTATATCTGTTGTAATATTGTATGGTTGTGTTGCTAAAGTTGTAAATGTTGATAAGAGACCAGCAGATTGATTGTAGATTAAAATCCTATTACCAGAATTACTTGATGTTCCTAAATAGAAATTTACACCATCATATGCTAATCCAAATGTATTTGTAGGAAATCCAGCAGTATTAGATCCGGCAAGTGTAATTACGTAACGACGTGCTGCTTCAGCAGTATTTATTGCTAAAACATTTGCAGGTGTTAATCCTGTGAAACCTGCAATATCAAAATTGATACGACGAATACTTTGAATATCTGCAACATAGAAATTTGTTGCTGTATTATCTATTGCCAAACCAAACGGTTGTGCAAATGTTGCTGTAGATAAATATCCATCTTGAACTCCACGAGTATTTTTATTTCCTGCAATAGATGAAACTTGGTTATTTTGTAAGGATAATGTTCTAAATGTAAAATTTAGATAGTCATTAATAAAAAGATTTCCTAAATTATCAGTTACTATGCCTTTTGGTGAATTAAATCTAGCAACTGCGTTAATTCCATCTGCTGATCCCGGTGTATTCGGAGTTCCAGCAATAGTTACTGATGTAGAAAGTGCTATCTTAATTGAACGAATTGTATTTGTATCAGAATCAGCAACATATAAATTACCTTGTATATCTGTTGTCATACCAAAAATTGCTCCAAATCTTGCAGTTGTTGCATTTCCATCTGCATGAGATGAACTTGTATTACTTCCGCCCATAAAAAATGATACACTTAGCGTTGAAAGATTTAATCTGTATATATTGTGATCTTTTAAGGATGCAATAAATAAATTAGAATTTGCCGAATCAAGTGTAATTCCTAATGGAGATGATATCTGATTCGTAAGAGTACTTATATTTTTATTTTGATCAATCTTATAAATTTTATTTTGTGTTAAACTTGGTGCATATAGATTCTTATTTGAATCTATACATAGAGTGTATGCATCTTGTATTGTACTTGCAAATGGTGCTAATGTATTTGATCCGTTACTTAAAACCCAAATCATATTTGAATTAATATCTGTTGCATAAATATTATAATTCCCGTCTACTGCTAGACCTGATAAAGAATATTCGCCTGTGCCAGTATTCTGATTTGATTGTATTGCCACTGGGAATGTATATCCTGCAGGTTGAGTTGAAGCATTACACCAATAATTATAAACATCGCCTGTATTTAATGTTAGAACAGTTTGTGAAGGAACTGCCGCTAGTAGTGCAGCGCCTTGAAATGTTGGTGTTTCAGAAAAGTTTTGAACACTTGTTATAATTGTATTACCATATAATGAAGTATATTTTACTTTAATCAAACCAACTGAATTGGTAATATTTTTTCTATATGTTGAAACAACATTTGTAAAAGATAAAAATCGTTTTGCTACTATTTCATTTTGAGACGCTGTTTGTATATTAATAAAGATTTCTCCACTTTGAACATTTGGAGGTAAGTTACAAACAGTAATATATGTTTCAATTGTTGGATTCGCATTTGACATTGTATTAATATTTACATAAAAACTTTGATACATAAACAAATCAAGATAAAATGTACTCATTGTATTACCCAATTCATTCTGGAATGTTGTAACATTGTTTGAAAAAAAACCTAAATTAATTGTGCTATTAGATATTGTTGAAAATACAAATGTTGGAGATGAAAAGAATTGTGTAGATGTAACTGTACTTACTACTGTTGCTGTTACAAAATTTGTGCTTAATATAATTGTTGAAAGACTTGAAAAAGTTTGACTAGCAACAATAATTGAAAAAAATGTATTTAGAGGTGATATTAATGTACTAAAAAAATTAATTGTGCTAGGTGTTAGTATTGTGCTTAAATATGTAAGCCCAATAGATGAGACAGTTGAAAAGGTTGTTGGACTTCCACTAACTGTACTTAGAAAATTCACTGTACTTAAAAATGAATTCACTACTGCAGGCGATACAACAGGAATACTTGATGTAAAAATAACTGTACTTTGAACTGGTGATGTACTTCCATTTATTCTAAATAAATTAACTGTACTTTGTGTGGTTGAAGTAAATGAGATTAAATTTGTTTGAGATGTTGTACTATTTACAGCAGTAATATAAATCTTTCCACTTGTCACTTGATTTTGTGAACTTTTTATAAATAGTAATGAATTTATACCAGTTCTATTATACATTTTAACTAAGAAAGGTGATGTACTTAATGTATCAGTTACTCTAATTATATCTACTGATGTACTATTTCCATAATCAAAGATATTATTTGCTGTTGTGATATTATTCGATAACATTACATTATTCACCTGTGTTAAACCATAACCAAATACTGTACTCAATGGTAAGAAATAACTTGAATACGTTTGGAGAACAGTATCTTCTGTTCTAGTTAATTGTTGAAATTTAGTTTTATTTACAATAGTTGATATTCTATTAGCATCTGCTTCTGTTGCATATGCAACATCTGCTAGATAGACTGTTGATAATTTAATAAGACCACTGCTAAAACTTTGCACATATTTTCCAAAATCTGTACTTATTGTTGATAGTGTTAGTTTATAGTTTGTTGACATTGTTGAAAATAATGCAGTACTTAATACTTGTGTGCTTGTATTATAGTTATCTAATAAAGTAATAAATATATTATTTGCGTCTATAAACTGTTGCGCTGGAAATATGCTAAAATAAGTTGATATTGTTATTCCCGCAGTTGCGACTACTACATTTGTTGAAATAATCGGTGCTAATACTGTTACAGCAACTGAATAATTTCTTGTAAGTACACTAATATTTGATTCTTGGTAATTTGATGAATTTGATGCAAATGTTGAATAGTTTATATAGATAGAAGATAAATTCGAAGCATATATTGTTGAAATTTTAGTATCATTTGTTGAATAGATACTATAGAGTCTACTTAAACTTGTAGAATAATTTAATTCATTTTTTGCATAATTTGTCGAATAAACTGAATTAATCGTTGATTGATTAATTATATGATAAGATGATAATGTTGATACCGCTGTTGAGTAATTAATTGTTAAATCTGGATATCCTAGTAAATATATAGTTGAAAGATTACTATATGCTGTTGAAAAATTTGTTATTGTTGTAACTATACTTGTTGATGCAACTGTTGATATTGTGTAGATATTTGCTGAATAATTTCCTAGCAGTGAACTATACTGATTAATTAAATAAGATGAAAATGTACTATCAAAACGATTACTTAGTGCTTCAAGTGTACTATTGGAATTTTCTGAAATTGTTGATATTCTTGCTTCCACCGTTGAATAAAAAAGTGCTAAACTACTGTAGGATGAATAATATATTGTTGATATTGCAGGATATATTGTTGAATAATTAGTTGTATTATTACTTGCATAGTTTCCAATTAATGTTGAATATTGATTTATAGAAGTCGAATAATGATTTATTGTTGATTGCAAGTTTGAATAATATATTGTTGAAATTGTCGAATATGACGTTGATAGATTATTAAGATTTGTACTTAGATTTGATCCTACCATAACTGAATAATTCACTGTATATGATGAGTAATTGGAATATAAACTGACTAAAGAACTTTGATATATTGTTGAAATCGTTGAATATGATGTTGACAGATTATTTAGATTTGTACTTAGATTTGATCCAACCATTACTGAGTAATTCACTGTATAAGATGAGTAATTAGAGTATAGTGATACTAAAGAACTTTGATATATTGTTGAAATTGTTGAGTATGATGTTGACAGATTATTTAGATTTGTACTTAGATTTGACCCAACCATTACTGAGTAATTCACTGTATATGATGAGTAATTAGAATATAGTGATACCAAAGAACTTTGATATATTGTTGAAATCGTTGAGTATGATGTAGATAAATTATTAAGATTAGTGCTCAGATTTGATCCAACCATAACTGAGTAATTTACTGTATAGGATGAGTAATTCGAATATAAACTGACTAAAGAACTTTGGTAGATTGTTGAAATTGTGGAGTATGATGTTGATAAGTTGTTAAGATTAGTGCTTAGATTTGACCCAACCATTACTGAGTAATTCACTGTATAAGATGAATAATTAGAATATAGTGTCACTAAAGAACTTTGATACATTGTTGAAATTGTTGAGTATGATGTTGATAAATTATTAAGATTTGTACTTAGATTTGATCCAACCATTACTGAATAATTGCAGGCTAATGTGGAGTAATTAGAATATAAACTAACTAATGAACTTTGGTATACAGTGGAAATTGTTGAATATGATGTTGATAAATTATATGTATTTGTACTAAATCCTACACCTACATTTGTTGAATTTAAATTTAATAGTGTTGAATATAATCCAGATAATGTGCTAGTATTATAATAAACTTGTGTTGATATTGTGCTTGTTGCAGTCGAATAGTAATAATTGTATGATGTTAAATTATTACAATAGTATCCAACTAAGGTGCTATTGCTTTGACCAAACATCGTACTTGCATTTGCCATTGCATTACATGCAAGTGTTGATATGGCTACACCACTTTGAGAATTACAAGAACCTACTGCAGTTGACCAATAATATAATACAGTGGAAAGATTTTGTAGATTTGTTGAATAATTAGAAGATAGAGAATCCAAATTAGGGGATGTTAAACCAGATATTGTACTAATATAACTTGAATAATTACCTTGTGCTGAACTAAATAATTGTTGATAGATATTACATGATGAATTTATTGTAGTTGAGTAATTTGCCACAACAGTGCTCAAATTAGAATAGTAAATTGTTGAAATTGTTGAGGTAGCAGTTGATAAATTATACGTGTTTGTACTTAATTCTATTCCAACAAATGTTGAGTAATTTTGGATTGCTGTTGAATAATTAGAGACTAATGTACTAAAATTACCATAATAAATCGATGATATTGTGCTAAAATTTGTTGATAAATAATTAGCCAATGAACTTAAAGTACTATAGTAAACTGATGATAAATTGCAAACATTCGTTGAATAATTACTTACTGTTGTAGAATTCCATTGATAATATAAACTTGATAATGTACTAATATTTGTGGATAAATAGTTATAATCAGTACTTAGATAAATACCTACAAGTGTTGAATAATCTTGAATTGATGTTGAGTATCCAAGGATTAATGTTTTATAATTTGAATTGTAAATCGTAGAAACAGTTGATACTGCGGATGATAAATTTGTTGTTGTTGTGCTCAAACTTAGACTGTAAAGTGTTGAAATTTGTTGAATATTAGTTGAATAATTACTGGCAGAAGTACTTATATAACCGTAATAAATTGTTGAAATTGTTGAATTAAATGATGATAAATTTGTTGCATTTGTACTATATGAAGTTGCAATCATTGTTGAATAATTCTGCGCAGCACTTGAATAATTTGAAACAAGAGTACTATAATATCCATAATAGATTGTAGACATCACAAGAGTAAAACTTGAAAGATTAAAACCAGATGTGCCTGTATTTGCAATCTTCAAGGAAGAAACTGTTGAATATGCTGTAGAAAATATAAATGATTCTGTGCTTAAATTCAAATTATAATTACTAATCATTGAACTATATGTTGAGGTAAAGAAACTTGAATTTTTATTTGAGGATGTTATGTAATCATTTGATAATTGGAGGATTGATGAAATATACATTGAAGAAAGATTATAGGATACTGATGATGCTAGAATTTGAAGATTTGATGTGTATCCTGCATAAGTACTTTGATTTTGTGTTACTGCAGTTAGTAATACTGTTGATATGCTATATAAACTAGAAACATATTGTGAAGAAGCATTATTAAAATATGTTGTTTGAAGTGTACTTAATGATAGTACATTTGCAGATAATGTGCTTATCAATGAGTTGCAAGCCGTTGAGAATAATCCTCCTACTGTACTTATTGATGATTGTGTCTGTGTTGAAGTTTGATATACATTCTGTAAATAGTTAGAAACTAAGGTGCTATAATAACCTGTAAATGTACTTTGATTTTGTGTTACTGCCGTCAATAATAGTGTGGAAATGTTATATATAGTAGAAACATATTGTGTTGATGCAATATTTGATAAAATTAAATTTCCTGTGCTAAATGATAAAAGATTCGCAGATAGTGAACTAATTAATAAGTTACAACTTGTTGAAAAATTACCAGATTGCGTACTAACAGAAGATGCATAAAATGATGAAATTTCAAATGTTTCTGTCAAATAATTACTATATCCTATGCTTAATGAAGAATATAAGTTGGAATAGAGTGCGTTAGATGCTTGGTATAAACTGCTAGAAATTGTACTAAGACCGGAACTATACGAAAAAGATGTATATGCACTATAAGATGAAAAATTAGTTGATGTTAAGTACATGGATGAATAAAAGACTGTTGAAATTTTATTTGATGCCAAAATGAAAACACTTGAAAGTGTACTTGCTGCTCCAATTGCATTTGCACCTATTTGCTGAATTGCAACTGAAAAATTACTCTGTGCTGTGCTTATAGAAGAAGTAAAGTTACTTACTGCTCCCCAATATGTATTAAAATAGATTGTTGATATAGTGGAATTTGAATTTAAATAATTGGTAGATAAAATAGATGTTCCTACAGAGAAATTACTATTCTGTATTTGATTTGTAAAGATATTGTATGATGAAAGTGAACTCATTGTAACAAAGTAATTTGTTGACTGTGTACTATATGCTGCATTATAATTACATACTAAATAAAATGATTGTGTTGAATAATTACTTATATTTGTACTATAAGTTGAATTATATAGACCATACATTGTAGATACGCCTTGACCAAAAGATGTTGACAGATTTTTAACACCAGTTGAAAATGTACTATTCATTAAATATGTTCTATCATCAAAAATTGTGGATATAGTACTGTATGAATTTGCATAATTTCCTAATGATGTTGATAAATGAATTATATAATTTGATGTTTGTAAACCAGAATTGAACACATAAGTACTCTTTAATGAACTATTCCACGTCCTGTAATAAGCATTTGCTGTACTTAACGAAGATGTATAATTTGTTGAAAGACTCCTAAAATGATAAATATAATTAATAGAAACAGTTGATGTATTGAAAATTCCAATTTGTGTACTTTTTAGAATTGTTGTTGTTGATAACCAATTTCCCATGCTAATTGTTGAATAATTGGAATAATATACATCACCAAATGGTCCATTAATAATTGAATTAGAATAGTTTCCTGCAGTAGTTGATTGTAATGCTTCTGCAGCATTAAAAGTTCTTAGAACTTCTTCGGAATTATTTCTATATTCTTTAAAAGTGTATGTAATTAAATTCAACTTAGTTGTTGAAGTATAACTAAAGAACTGTGTATTTAAATTATTGAAAATATTTTTTACAAAATTACATGTTACTGTTGAATCAAAAATCTGAGGATAATAATATTGTGTAGATAAACTTGATAAATTTCGTGTAAATGTTGATGAATAAAATGGAACAGATGATACAAATAAACCATAATTTGTAGAATAATATAAAATACTTGAAAATGTAGAAAGTATTATATTTGAATTAAATGGATTAAAAGATCCAAAGGGAAAAGTAATTGATGGACTTAAGGAACTTAAATAATAAACCGTTGCAATTGTACTAACAGTATCCGTTCTCGAATCCGTTGAGTATATTTTAATTGCGGTATTACAAATCGCTAATTGTTCTGATGTTACTATTCCCGTATATTGCTGCCAATAAGTACTATTAAGAAGTGTATAATATTCACCTTGTTTAGTACTAAATGCATTTTTTACATTCGAACTTGTACTTGCAAAAATAGGATACCAAGGTGTATTTGAAAAATTTGCTATGTCAGTATTGCTAATTGTGCTTTGGAAATTCAAATATTGATAAATCTGACCATTTAGCGTAGAAAAATCTGATGATGTAAAGGTTGTGTTAAATATTTTACGAGCATCTACCAATATATCATAATATGAATTTGATAATTCTTGCTGATATAATGTTGATAGTTTGACTTTTGATGATGAAAATGTATTTGAAAGTAGAGTACGTAAATTATTTGATAAAATAGTTGTGTTATTAGATTGATTAAAATATATAGAAGAGATATTAGAATTATTTAACAGAATATCAACCTGATAAAATGTTTGCGGTCTGTACAATAATGGTGTTCCAATTTCTGTTGATAGATATGCTAGATTGCCATACTGATAATCTATCATTGATGATAAGGTTGTGCTCAGATAATTATTGCAATTTGTGACAATTGTATATGCTGAATCAGCAGCCTGTTGTGCTGAACCAATTGATGTACTATAGGATACAAATGTTCTATTTGTAGTTGATGTATATGATGAAAATGCTAAGTTGACTGCATCGGGTATTGCTCTATTTACAAAACTACTCATTGTAGAAAATTGCTGGGTATATGCATTTTTCAATGAGGAAATGCCAGAATTTATCGTTGATACTTGATTATCTGTTTGAATACCAAGTTGAGTACTAAAACTCAATAAGAGCGGGTTTGTAACAGGATCTGTTGACAAACTATAAAATTGCGAAGTAAATAAAAGTTTACTTAAGGTTTCTTGATTACTTTGTGCAATATACTGATTGCATTCTGACAGTATTGTTGATGCCCATCTTGCAAGAAGCGTTGATGTAAGAAGTGTAGAATACTGTCCAGTTGAATATGTTTGTGTTGTAATAAAAGTTGATATTTTTTGATAATATGATAATGTAGAGTAGAGTAATAAGTTATTTAAATTTGTTGTGGATGCATTTGTTGTATATGATGAAAGAGCAGAACCTATTGCAGTGCTTGTTGTTAAAACTTTACCTATAGAAAGATTTTTAATAGTACTTGTTGCCTTAGTTGAAACAACAAGATATAAATTAGAAGTTCCATCAATCATAACTGGAAAATCTCCAACATATTTAGTATTCAAATATGTATATGAGGAATACAGATAAGATGAAATTGTTGAATATGAAAATCTTACAGTTGATACTGAAGAACTTAATGATGTTGTTAATAGATAAGTATTAGTTGAAATTATTGATGATTGTTGACGTACTAAAGTACTTAGATCAGCAGATGTAAGAATATAATCCCAGGTAAGGGGTGAACCATAGACATTTTGTGGTCCAGTAAAAAGTGTACTATTTAATCCCGGCGGGATATTATTATCTGTTTTCAGTCGTAGGTCTACAACTTTTAAAACGTTGACGTTACAAGTTGTATTGTATGACATCCCTACGATTAACTTTTATTTTTAACTGAAGTATGTTGGCGCGCCCAAATAAATACTATTATTAAATATTGTATAATCCATTTTCTGTAATCCTATATTGCAAGTATACAAAATACCGGGTGGAGTTGTAAATGCTGCTCCGGTCCAAGATGTATCAATTTTAAAATTTGTTGAAAAATCAAGTATTACATTGTTATTATTTGAAACTACATTTAATAAAATTTGTCCACTTTGATAATTTAAACCATCATTTGTAGTATTTAAATTACTAACGTGAATACTCTGCGTTATTGATGAATTTGAAAAATTCAAATAAAATTGCTGATAATTTCCAAAATCTAACATAGCAGTTGAAAAATCATCAGCATATCCTCCAAGTTTTGATAATGCTATCGTTTGCGCTGAACTGATTACTATTTTATTTACGATAACTTGATTTGTTAAAGATTCAATTCGCATAGGTGTAAAGTTTTGATTTGCACTACTAATTGAAACAATCATTGGATCTACATATTCTGTTAGAAGTACTAATCCATTACCACCATTCTGTGAAGTATGTGTATTTGTTTGTAGTGTTATTACATATGTAGATAACCAATTATTTAGAGAATTTACATCAAAACCACCAGTTCCAATATTACTTGCAATTACTGTTGGATGTGTTGCAAATCCAGATGATGTTCCATTTCCAGGCAATGAATATCCTGTTGTAGAAACTTCAAATAATCCTTTTACTAATAAATCACTTGTTAATGGTGAAATATATGATGATCCACCTCCACCTCCACCTCCACCAATTATATATTGACTCTTTGTTTCAGTAACTCCTCCTGCTGCACCTCCTAAATATCCAGATCCTCCTCCACCAGCAAATGTAACAGGTGTATTGTTAATTCCAAAGACAGATGATTGTAATGCACTGCCACCCATAAATGGAGTTCCTGTGGCACCATAAAATATGTTATTTTGAGTCGGTGAATATGAATAATTAGGAACTGTTATACTTTGCACGACAGTACTTCTTTTCTGTGTATAATACTTAATTGTAGGAAAATCAGCCAATGTTTTTATAGAAAAAGTTACGTCATTTACGGCAAAACCATAAGCAAAAAAATTATTTTGCATAAACCAATTGCTTATGTATTGAGGCATTGTATTTGTTGCATATGTTGTAATAGATGATGTTATTATATTAATTTTTGATCCGGATATTGTTAATGGTAATGTAGCATATAACGATCCACCTGTTCCAGCAGATGATATGAAAATATTATAAAGTGAACTTAAATATGGTGTTTTTGTATTGGTATTAAAAAATGATGTTATTACATCTGCTTTACCTGCATTAGCAAATGTTGTTGAGATTCCGGGAAAAGCTGGAGTATTTAATAAACCTGTTAAGGATGATGCTGCTTGATAATTGAAGAAATTGGTACTTACATCTGGCATAAATGTGGGAAGTTGTGTAATTACCGGTGCTGACCCTTTATATACCTGTGCATATATACTTGAAATTATTAAATAGTTCTGTGCATTTTTATATGCATTAGTTCCTGTTGTTGTACTCATAAACCAAGTATTGCATGTGGCATTATCATAAATTGGTGCTTTTATCTGATATCCATATGTACTCAAATTATACATATCATAATACATATATCTTTCATAGAGGCTGCCAAACTGTCCTTGAGTTACATAACTACCATTGTAACTTGATGTCATTGCAGCATTAACAATACCATCTTGGTTAAAATATTGTAATCCTGTGGCATTACTTGATGATGTTACTGAATTAATTGAAGAATTCATTGCTAATATGTAATTTCTTGCAGTGCTAAATTTTAATGGTTCAGATTCATCAAAGGGAAAAGGTATCATATTTACTAAAATACCATAGGGATATCCAATCGGTATAAGATTAATTGTTAAGTCTGCTGCATAGATTGCAGTAGGTGTCTTATCAGTATAGTCTCGTTGGACTGAGCCAGCAGGCATAGCAATTTGCGTGTTTGAAAAATTATAAAAATCAGAGACTGTTTTTATCATTACACGTGTTGGATCTGTACGAAAAGGATAATTTGTATCCGCTATTAATCTATTTGAATAGGTTGAGAAAAAAGAATCTCTTTGTATATTTGTTGAAAAAACAGTAAAATTAGATGTATTAAAATACAGATTTGTTGAATTTCCTAGGATACTAGATAATGAGGGATATTCGTAAGGTGATGTTCCCATTAAACCAGGTACAAAATCAAAGGCAAATGTGAAAAATGTTGAATTATATATTAATGAAGAAATTACATTTCCTGTTGTTGCATATCTTGTAATTGTATTACTTGTAGGAGTTGAATACATCACTGTTGAGCCACCATTTCCTCCTATAGTAAATGGACCATTTCCTATTTGTGCTATGGGACTAAATGCATTACATCCATTTACAATTCCACCAGGTCCACCCCATGATCCAACAGGTAAGAAAATTGTAGAGTTTATAAATATAGTCCCTGCTGTGTTACAATATGTATTAGAATAAATGCCAGTTTTACCAAGATTAATATTAATTGTTGTGCTTGATATTTGAGGTTCAACTGTACCACTCCAGTTATTGAAACTACTTATTAATCCACCACCTCCTCCACCACCTGCTACACCTAAAATATCCATATTGGCATTACTTACAATTAATGAAGTTGCTCCTCCTCCACCACCTGTAATTCCATTATATCCATTTCCTCCTCCACCATAGCCACCTGTTCCACCCATCTGCGTTAAAAATGTTGCGGATGAAGTTAAAACACCTCCTCCACCAACAGTTATCAGATATTGTAGTGTAGGATCTGCTGAAAAAATTCCTTCTACATATGCTCCTCCTCCACCATTTGTATTAGAACCTCTTGCACCACCTGCACCCCACATCTGTATTAGGACCTTATTAGCATTAGAATTAGGCTTATAATATTGCGGTGAACCAGTATAAAAATATGTGTATGTACTTACAACATTGGATATATTAAAAAATCTTGAATATACTCCTTTAGAAGCTGTCAGTGTTCCAGTTAAATTTACATTTCCAGTTAAATCAATGTCTTTATTTGTTTGTACGAAATTTTTAGTTATTGAACTGAATGTACTAAATGTTGTACTAAGAATTCCTAATAACGCATTACATGTATTTGTTACTTGAGGAAATGATTGAGTTCCTACACCATTTGTTGGCGTCTGTACAAAAGTACTATATGTTATATATTGTCCTCTATAAAAATTACTTACATCATTTACATTATTTGATACACTATTTACAAACTGCTTATCAATTGATGATAATGTTGAAAATCCACTATTTATATATCCATATGTTCCTGCACTAAATGATGATAGTGCTTGATATATTGTTGTTGTATTACAGTTTGCTAAAGTAATTAAGGTTACTGTTATTGTGCTAGTCATTGTACTTGTAAAATAACCAGTCTGCGTACTCAATACATTACCTAAGTATGTACTATATGTGCTAATATTTGAATTTAAACTTGATATTAATAATGTGTTCTGTGTTGAGAATGTTGAATTTAATACTGCTAATTGTGATGAATAAAAGTTTGATTGAAATGTAACTGTTGAAAAGATTTGACCTAATTGTGTACTTAGAGTTGTACTAAAAATACCGATTGTTGTACTTGTACCTGTACCAAATATATTTGAATAAGTACTTAGACTTGTACTAAAATAATTTGATAAGGTACTTGTTGTTGTTGAAAATTGTGTTGATAAATTTGTAACCTGCATATTAAAATAACCTTGCTGATTTGTTGACTGAATTCCGTAGAATCCAACTTGTGAACTAATTAAAGTACTAAAATAATTTGATTGTGTACTTGCAGTTGTTGAAAAAATTCCTTGTTGTGTACTTAATAGGGATCCAAAATATGTACTCTGATTTGTAATAGAAGATGCAACTGTTGCATAAAATGAACTTACATTTGTACTAATAAATGATGATTGAATCGTAAATTGTGAATTATAAAATCCTTGTTGAGATGATGCCAGTGTACTAAAATAATTTGAAATTGTGCTGACCTTTGTACTAAAATAATTGCATATTGTACTTGTATTTGAAAATAAAGAAGTTGATTGTGTTGACCAAAGACCTAAATAGTACATTTGTGATGATAATACTGTTATTGTTAGATTATTTGATTGTGCACCTAGAACTGTACTAAAATTATTTGAGTTTGTACTTACATTATTACCATATATTGTTGACTGTGTAGAAAAAATATTGAAAAAATAATTAGACTGATTACCAATTAAGGTTGAAAAAATGTTCTGATTGCCTACGACTGTTGACGTCTGCTGATTACTTACAGTGCTTGTATAGGAACCAAAGATTGTAGATTGTGTTGAATTTACATTAAACATGAAGTTTGACTGATTTCCAATCAATGATGAAAAAATGTTCTGATTGCCAACTACCGTTGATGTCTGCAAGTTACTTACAGTGCTTGTATATGAACCAAAGATTGTTGATTGTGTTGAATTCACATTAAACATGTAATTAGACTGATTTGTAATTAATGTTGCAAAGATATTCTGATTTCCCACTACTGAAGATGTTTGCTGATTACTTACAGTACTCGTGTAGGAACCAAAGATTGTTGATTGTGTTGAATTCACATTAAACATGTAATTGG
>Ga0114958_10000566_pt1 | contig 31645 bp, 38 predicted proteins | sample C_130208_EF_Meta_FD_89577 | JGI IMG/M metagenome (GOLD analysis project Ga0114958, IMG submission 89577) | Freshwater microbial communities from Lake Croche, Canada to study carbon cycling - C_130208_EF_MetaG | ecosystem: Environmental > Aquatic > Freshwater > Lake | place: Lake Croche, Canada... | reverse complement strand
GTGAGGCTGCTCGCCGAGTGAACGGCTCAGTAGTGCAGCCGGGACAAACTTTTTCGATGAATGACGCGATGAAGGAACGCACCGTTGCCAATGGCTACACGGTTGGGTTCGTGATTGGTCAGGGCGGAATCTTCGCGCAAGAGTTGGGTGGCGGTGTCTCGACTGCAACCACGACAACGTGGACTGCTGCGTATTACGCAGGGATGGAACCTGTACAGGTCATTGCGCACTCCATTTATATCTCGCGATACAAAGCTGGGCTGGAAGCAACCGTGGCTTGGGGCATCTTCGATATGAAGTTCAAGAATCCATACAGCACTCCGGTGTATATCCAGGCGTCAGCGACTTCCACTTCAGTCACCGTTTCTTTTTGGGGCACTCCGGTCTACAGCGATATCAAGGCCGAGTTTGGACCTAAGCGCGATATTCAGCCGTTTAAGACCATCTACGACGAGTCAGCAGCATGTCTTGGCCAGGGCGGCATGGAAGGTTTCGCGATCAATGTCGATCGCGTCTTCTTCAAGGATGGCGTGGAAGTCAAGCGCCAGACCATGACGACGAAATACAAGCCTTCGCCAGAGGTAATCTGTGGCAAGGAAAAGAAAGTGAAGAAGCCCGGAGCCAGTTTTAGTCCAACCCCGGCACCTTCGGCGACCAAGTCTTCCGCAAAGTCTTCAAAGTCACCCTCGGCAAGCACGGCAGCCGGGGATGGAGCACCTGTATCGCGCAGCAATGTGACCAATAACAAGGACTAATTCAGGTTATGTGACCAATAACAAGGGCGAAGTCAGGTTGTAGGGTCAAAGGCACTCACTGACCATGTGTAGGTTTGGGTTTGCTCATCCCCGTTACAACTGGAGGAACTGATGACCTACGTCATCGCATTACCGTGCGTCGACCTCAAGGACCGTGCTTGCATTGAAGAATGCCCGGTTGATTGCATCTATGAGGGCGACCGGATGCTCTACATCCAGCCTGATGAGTGTGTGGACTGTGGAGCCTGTGAACCAGTGTGCCCAGTTGAAGCGATCTACTACGAAGACGATGTTCCAGAAGAGTGGAAGGCCTACACCGCAGTCAACGCGGAGTTCTTCAATGTTCTGGGTAGCCCAGGTGGCGCAGCAAAGCTCGGCGCACAGACTTTTGACGTGCCATTGGTTGCTGCACTTCCCGTGCAGGAGCACGAGCACTAAACATGGGCAAAGCCCATCAGCTTCCTGATTTCCCTTGGGATTTGCTAGCGCCGTATGTACAACATGCGGCGCAGCATCCTGATGGAGTTGTGGATTTATCGGTGGGCACACCCGTTGATGCCACACCGGCGATAATTCAGCAGGCGTTGATCCAAGCAGCGAATGCGCCGGGTTATCCCACCACTATTGGCACACTTGATCTACGCGAATCCTGCTCTGCTTGGATGGCCCGCATTCTGGGCGCACACGTAGACATCGATGCGATCCTGCCGACAATTGGATCCAAAGAGTTTGTTGCTTGGCTGCCAACCTTGCTTGGTCTTGGGCCCGATGATCACATCGTTATTCCGCGCATTGCCTATCCGACCTACGCAGTGGGCGCGGCCCTATGTGGTGCACGAGTCACTGCAACTGATGAGCCAGAAACCATTGAAGACGCTGCACTCATTTGGTTGAACACTCCTGGAAACCCCACCGGCCAAGTGCTATCTGCAGATCGAATGAGTTCCATCGTTGCGCATGCTCGAAAGATCGGTGCAGTAGTAGCCAGCGATGAGTGCTACTACGAACTCGCTTGGGATGCTCAGCCAGTTTCGATCTTGCACCCGAGCGTTTCTGGCGGGGATCACACCGGATTATTAGCAGTCCATTCACTTTCCAAGCGATCCAATTTCGCTGGTTATCGGTTTGGTTTCGCAGCCGGTGATGTGTCGATCATCAAACAACTTCTTGAAGTGCGTAAGCACGGTGGATTGATGGTGCCCGGACCTGTCCAGCATGCGGGTGCCATTGCGTATCGAGATGACGCGCACGTAGCCGTTCAGCGGGAGCGCTACCGGGCTAGGCGTGAGTTACTCAAGGCGTCGCTTCATCAGGCGGGTTTCACCATCGACGACAGTGCAGCTGGCCTGTACCTCTGGGTCACCCGAGGGGAACCCTGCTGGCAGACGGTTTCGTGGTTCGCTGATCGAGGAGTGGTGGTCACCCCAGGTGATTTCTATGGGGTTGCTGGCGCTCATCACGTAAGGATTGCCCTCACAGCAACAGACCAGGCGATCGGGCAGGTTCCAGCCCGGTTGGCTATGTGACCCTCCACACCTACTCCTTGGGTAGTACCTGTCTACTGGAGTCTGTAAGGTCGTCCTGCTGAGAAGGAGTAGACGTGTCTGAATACGCAGTGAAATACCCCGGTGGCGAGCTTGAGCTCCCCGAGGTTCCGTCAACCGTTGGTGAGCCGGGATTAAACATCGCGCCATTCATGAAGACCACCGGGCATGTAACGCTCGATTACGGTTTTATGAATACCGCGGCTTGTTCGTCCGCTATCACCTACATCGATGGTGATGCTGGGGTGCTGCGGTACCGCGGTTATCCAATCGAGCAATTAGCCGAGCAGTCAACGTTCCTTGAGTCGGCTTACCTGCTGATCAACGGCGACCTGCCTTCGGCGGCGCAACTCACGACTTTTGAAAGCGATATCAACGAGCATCGATCGGTGCCCGAAGGCCTGAAGAATCTGTACTCAGGTTTTCCAACGAGCGCGCATCCGATGCCGATGCTTTCCGCAGCAGTCTCAGCACTGTCCACGTACCACCAGGACGAGCTTGATCCTGCGGATAAAGATCAGGTGGAAATCTCGACTCTGCGCCTCATGGGTGCGCTGCCAACATTGGCGGCATATGCCTATAAGCACACGTTGGATGAGAAGTTCATTGATCCAAATCCTTCCCATGGTTACGTTGCGAACTTCTTGCAGATGACCTTTGGAACAGCTGGTCAGGAATTCGCTCTCAACCCTGCTGTTGCCAGTGCCGTTGACACTTTGTTGCTGCTTCATGCCGATCATGAGCAGAACTGCTCAACTTCAACAGTGCGCATGGTTGGTTCAGCCGATGCCAGCGTTTATGGCTCAGTTTCTGCTGGCATCCAGGCTTTGTTTGGTCCACTTCACGGTGGCGCCAACCAAGCAGTCATGGAAATGCTGCAAGAGATTTCTGATGCAGGCGGCGATGTTTCTGAATTCGTGCGCAAGGTCAAAGCTCGTGAAGACGGCGTAAAGCTCATGGGCTTTGGTCACCGTGTGTACAAGAGTTACGACCCACGCGCTGCGATTGTTAAGGGACACGTTGATCGGGTTCTTGAAGAACTTGGTGTGCATGATCCGTTGCTCGACATTGCTCGCACCCTTGAAGAAACCGCATTGAGCGATGACTTCTTTGTCTCGCGCAAGCTCTATCCAAATGTGGACTTTTACACCGGCATCATTTACAAGGCCATGGGCTTCTCCACTGACATGTTCACTGTGTTGTTTGCTCTTGGTCGCTTGCCTGGCTGGGTTGCCCAGTGGCGTGAAATGACGCTCGACCCAACCACAAAGATTGGTCGGCCTCGTCAGGTCTACATCGGCGAGACTCTTCGCGATTACGTACCGATGGGAAATCGCTAACAAGTTTGAGTTCTTAATAAACAAAGCCCGACCCCGGATGGGGTCGGGCTTTGTTTATGTAGCGCTTATTGGTTAGTCGTTGGCATGCAGTGCTGAATTCAAGCCACCCCATGAACCAGTACGTGACACCACTTCGATAGCTCCGGTTTGTGAGTTACGGCGGAATAACAAATTGTCGTGACCGGAAACTTCTTTGGCCTTAGCGATGGTGCCGTCGGGCATGGTGACTTTGGAGCCTGCAGTTACGTAGAGACCTGCTTCAACGATGCAGTTATCTCCCAGACTCAAACCGACACCAGCATTGGCGCCAATGAGTGAGCCAGCACCAATTGAAACCACTTCCTTGCCGCCGCCCGAAAGTGTTCCCATGATCGAGGCGCCACCACCAATGTCTGACCCATCGCCAACGACCACTCCGGCCGAAATGCGGCCCTCAACCATCGAAGTGCCAAGAGTGCCAGCATTGAAGTTAATGAAGCCTTCATGCATCACTGTGGTGCCGCTAGCCACATGGGCACCAAGGCGCACGCGATCAGCATCAGCAATACGAACACCGCTGGGTACGACGTAATCAACCATGCGAGGGAACTTGTCCACGCTCACAACCGTTACGTGTAGGCCTTTGCTTCTGGCTCGAAGTCGAGCGTCATTGATTTGATCAATGGGAACAGGTCCCAGATTTGTCCAAGCCACATTGGTGAGCAGTCCAAAGATGCCGTCAAGGTTGATAGTCCGTGGGCGAACTAAGCGATGGGAAAGCAAATGCAAACGGAGGTAGGCGTCAGCGGCATCAAGCGGGGCTGTGGAGAGGTCAGCAATAGTCGTGACAACTGTTTCCACGCGGACCCCACGAATGGCATCGCTATCGATGGCGTTACTTAATCCGCTCACATCTGTGGGGGTTTGGTTCAGCGAAGGAGAGGGATACCAGACATCAAGAATTGTGTCGCCAGCAAATGTGGCGAGGCCAATTGCCGACGCGGGGCCAGATACCAAGGACAGATCAACAGGAGTGGATGACATGGCGACTACCGTAGTCATGTGCCTGACCTAGACCTATCAATAGATGTCGCACTGCTGGCTGCCGCAGTGATCGACGTGCCATCTGAGTCCCATCAGGAGGGCCACCTCGCTGACCTCGTGGAAAGGGCCCTGGAAGGCTACGGTCACCTGCGGTTGGTTCGCCATGGCAACACCTTGGTGGCTCGAACAACTGCCGGTAAGGGTGAGCGAGTGCTTATCGGAGGCCATCTCGACACCGTTCCTGGTGCGGGCAACCTTCCGCACCGCCTCGAGGGTGATCGGCTCTACGGTCTGGGCGCTTGTGACATGAAGGGTGGCTTAGCCATTGCCTTGTCACTTGCTGCGACCGTTACAGACCCAGTGCGGGATGTGACCTACGTTTTTTATGAGTGTGAAGAAGTGGCTTCGCAGTTCAATGGACTGCAGCACATCGTTGATCGTGAACCGATTTTGTTGGATGCCACGCTTGCAATTTTGATGGAACCTTCGAATGCTGGAATTGAAGCGGGCTGCCAAGGCACCCTGCGTGCAGAGATTCGGATAGCAGGCGTGCGTTCACATAGTGCGCGTTCGTGGATGGGTGTCAATGCGATTCACGGGGCAGGGGAAGTCTTAGCTCGTCTAGAAAAATATGAACCGCGCAGTCCGATTGTTGATGGTCTGACTTATCGAGAAGGCATGAATGCTGTTGGTATTCAAGGCGGAATCGCCGGAAACGTCATCCCAGATGCTTGTGTGGTGACGGTGAATTACCGCTTTGCTCCCGATCGTTCGCTGGCTCAAGCAAAGAGTCACGTCGAGGAAGTATTTGAAGGCTTTGTGGTGGTGTTTGTTGATGAAGCTGATGCAGCCAGACCTGGACTAGAGCAGGGTGCCGCTGCTGCGTTTGTTGCCGCTATCGGTGTAGAACCACAACCAAAGTTCGGCTGGACCGATGTTGCGCGCTTTACTGCACTTGGAACCCCGGCCCTGAACTTTGGGCCGGGGGATCCAAGCATCGCTCACCAAGTAGATGAGTGGGTGTCGGTTGCGCAACTTCGCAGTTGCCACGAGCGTTTACTCGCGTGGCTCACGACGAAAGCGTAATTACTGCTTTACTGCTTCAACGTCGAGCGTGATCTTGACTGAATCGCCAACGAGTACGCCACCGGTTTCAAGTGCTGCGTTCCATACCAAGCCGTAATCCTTGCGGCTGATTTCTGCTTCACCTTCGAAGCCGACGCGAATGCCGCCCCATGGATCCTGGCTGGTACCAACGAGTTCAAAGGTGATCTCGACGCTGTTTGTAACAGCGCCCAGGGTTAGGTTGCCCGTCACGATGAAGGTGTTGTCGTTCTTGACCGTTGTTGAGGTCGATGTGAAAGTCAAGGTTGGGTTCACTTCGACGTTTAGGAATTCAGCGCTCTTGAGGTGACCATCGCGGTCCGCGCTGCCTGTCTCAATGCTTGCTGTCTGGATAACGAGTTCAGCTGAAGATGATGCAGGATTTGCGCCATCAAGAGTGAAAGTTCCAGCAAAGTCAGTGAATTTTCCACGTACCTTGGCAACCATTGCATGGCGAGCCGAGAATCCGATTGTGGTGTGTGATGGGTCAATTGCCCAAGTTCCGGTAGTTGCGCTGAGGTCAGCCATGATGCCCTTTCAGAAGTTGAATGTTCAATTACTTGGTTGAAGGTACAACTAATCCTGATTCAGGGCAAATCCACGCGACCCCTAGGCTGCGCACGTGCCTTATGTCTGCGTGTATTGCGCTTCTAGCCCCAACATTGACCAGAAATACATCGAGCTCGCGGCGCAAGTGGGCCTTGAGATTGCCGCACGCGGCTGGGGTCTGGTGTCTGGCGGTGGAACCCAATCAATGATGGGCTCAGTTGCGAGAGCAGCTCGAGCAGGTGGAGCCACCACTATCGGAGTCATCCCGCAGGGACTCATTGACTATGAAGTTGCCGATCACGACGCGGCGGAACTGATCGTCACAGCAGATATGCGTGGACGCAAAGGAATTATGGATGATCGATCCGATGCGTTTCTGTGTTTGCCAGGTGGCATCGGAACGCTTGAAGAGCTAATGGAAGTGTGGACTTCTCGACATTTGCGGATGCACGAGAAGTCGGTAGTGGTACTTGATCCGTGGGGCGACTTCGATTTGTTAAGGCAGCAAGTCACGCATTGGCAAAACGTCGGATTCGTTCGCGATCACGCACTTGAACAGCTGGTGTGGACTACAACTGTTGAAGAAGCCTTTGCAGCGATCAACCTTTAGTCATCTTGGCAAGTAATGCAAAAGCGTGAAAGGCCCGGCTCTTCACTTGTGGTGAATTGCAAGGCCTTTCACGGTCTACTTACTCATGCGGGGAAGGGCTACGCCTTTGGGCTGCCAGGCATCCCGGCATGAACATCTACTGCGGTCAACGAAGTGCCGCTCTTTGCGCCATCAACGTGCACTGCATCGCCAACCTTGAGGTCGGTCACGGCTTTCCCAGTCGCAGATGTGCGCACCTTGGTATCGCTATTCACAACGAACGTTGCCGTGAATCCATCGGCTGCCTTCACTGAAATCGAAGTCGCGCTCACGGCTGTTACCTCGCCATTGACGTCGACGTGGGTAGTGAATGTGCCATCTGCATTCTTGACGACCTTCTCGCCATGTACGGGAACTCCACGCTGCGCGTGATCCTTCACGCCGGGGCCACCTTGCGCATGCTTTGCGTCAGGGCCGCCGGGAGCGGACTTTGCACCGGGTCCGCCCGGTGCGTGCTTTGCGCCCAGGTCTTTGCCCATGCCTTTGCCTGCATCGGCAGGTGCACTTTGGGTTGCACTCGGTGTGGGGCTTTGATCAGCTCGTGGTGCTGCTTGAGCTGAAAGTGCGAAACTTGCTGCGCCCACCGTGAGAAGTGTTCCAGCGGTAATGCCAGTAGCAATCCGAGTGAACTTCTTATTTCGATTCATTGTGCTCCTTAGGTGTTGCGCAACGGGGGATCGTTGCTTAAATGCAAGGAGAACAAAAAGATGTTGGGTGAATGTCGGGTCAGTGTTAACTCAAGGTAAAGGTTCGCGGGGTTCTTAGAGGGAACTCGCCTTTTTGGTCAATGGATACAAGGAGCTATGTGAGCGCGCGCCTTGCCATCTGAGGGCGGATAACTCCAGCGATGGCTCGCTCCATGTCTAAGGTTTGTTTCGTCGCGCTGACGTCGTGCACCCGATACATGCGGGCGCCGAGCAGCGAAGAAATCGAAGTTGCAGCAAGAGTTCCGGTAAGTCGTTCATGTGGATCGGTGAGGCCAAGGGTTTCGCCGACAAAATCCTTACGCGACAACGAAACGAGCACTGGCCAACCCGTATCAACCATCTCGGCAAGCCTTCGAGTTGCGGCCAGCGAGTGCGAAGTGTTTTTACCAAAGTCATGCCCAGGGTCAATGATGATGTGATCGGGGCGAACACCAAGGCTAGCTGCGCGCTCCGCTAAGCCCACGGTGTACTCAATGATCGCGGCCATCACATCGTCGTACTGGACCCGATGGGGGCGGGTGCGAGGTTGCTGGCCACCTGCATGGGTGCACACCAAGCCGACATTAAATTCAGCTGCAACTTCGGCGAGACCAGGATCTACGCCGCCCCAAGCATCGTTAAGTAGATCAGCGCCTTCCTTACACACGGCTCGTCCAACTTCGGCGCGCCAGGTATCAACACTGATGACAACATTTGGAAATGCGGAGCGAACTTGGGCAACGAAAGCCGCCGTGCGCTTAATCTCTTCTTGAGGATTAATTTCTGCGCCGGGTCCTGCTTTGACTCCGCCAATATCAATGACGTGGGCACCCGCTTCGACAGCCGAAATGACAGCAGCCAAGGCGTCTTCATCTTTAAAAGTCGATCCACCTTTAAAGAAAGAATCCTGGGTGCGATTGACGATTGCCATGATCGCTCGATCATCAACTCCAAATTCTTGGTTCCCAAGAATGAGTGGCCCGGCCGTTGGCATAGCAATAGCCTGACATGTTTGGGTGGGCGAGTGTCTACGGGGTGGTCGCTCATGGTGTGATATCCAAATGACAGTCATCTTCATCGTGATTGCAGTGATCGGGATCGTCACGATTCTCGTTGTCGGCCGGCAAGGTGGCTTGCCTGAGGTCGACCCAGATTTGCGTCCCGAAGTTGATTCACTTGACCCGCAATTCGATGTGGTGTTCCGCGGCTACCGCATGGATGAAGTCGATGAAGTGATCCAGAATTTACGAGCCGACAATGATCGATTACGTGGAGAGTTGCACACAAATGACTGAAGTACGCACGAGTGTCGATATCAATGCTTCGATAGAAGAGGTCTTTGCAGCCTTTACCGATTGGGCAGCTCAGGGTGAGTGGATGGTTGGCACCACCGTTGAAGTCACCAAAGGTGATGGCCGGTCCGTTGGTTCAGAACTGAGTGCCTTCACCGGTATGCATCTTGGCTTCAAGATCGGCTTCTTAGACACCATGACCATCACCGCCTGGGAAGCGCCGTACCGCGTCGATGTGCTGCACACAGGCCGAGTCGTCAAGGGCACCGGCGTCATGGAGGTTGTGGCGCTCGCTGGTGGCCAATCCCGCTTCTTGTGGAGCGAGGATCTCGACCTGCCTCTGGGTGCTCTTGGACGCCTGGGCTGGCCCCTGGTGCGACCGGCCTTCATCGCTGGAGTGAACCATTCGTTGAAGCAGCTTGGCCGCTATATCGAGCAGCAAATCGAGCAAAAAGCCTAAAACCCTGCCCTGTGGTCGCGGGCGCTTGGATGATCCGGAATAATAGGTCTCAAGACGAAAGGGGACGCGATGGCCGCGATGAAGCCACGAACGGGCGATGGCCCGCTCGAGTGCACCAAGGAAGGGCGCAGTTACGTAATGCGCGTACCGCTTGAAGGTGGGGGCCGGCTTGTAGTCGAGCTCAACGCTGAGGAAGCAAAGAACCTTGGTGAGGCGCTGCTCGGTGTCTTTGCCTAGAAAACGTTAAAAAGGGCTGGGGGTTTTCCCTCAGCCCTTTTTCTTTTGTGCGGCCACGTTGGCTTGGCACAAAAAATTGGACTTGGGTCATTGAAATAACCCAAGCCCAACTCCTTACTAATTTTTAAGATTTTGTTCAGTTCAGCGAGTGATTAACCGCCAACTTTGATCGCAACCAAGAGGCCAGCGCCCACGGTGAGCATTGCCGGCACCCAGTGATCGTCATCGCGAAGAGCATGAGCCACATCGCGCAGCGCCACAGATTCTGGATTGCGGCTGGCTGGATCAGCAACACTGCCGTCAGTGAGCATGTTGTCGAAAGCGACCATGCCACCCGTGCGAAGCAGACGCTTAGCGAGGGTGAGTGCGGCTGGGTATTCAGTTCTGTCACCATCAATAAACACGAGGTCGTAGGCACCCTCAGTAAGGCGTGGAAGCACATCGAGCGCTCGGCCAGTGATCAGGCGAGCACGAATGTGATCAAAGCCAAGACTCGTCAGCGTTTCGCGGGCTAGGCGCTGAATTTCGGCTTCGTTGTCGATTGAGGTCAAGACACCCTCGACGGACATGCCAGAAAGCAGGGCTGCACCAGAAACTCCGGCTCCGGTGCCCACTTCAACGACAGCCTCGGCATTCAGTGCTTGAGCCAGAACTCGAAGGGTATGAGCGGTCGAGGGGGCAACCGGAATACAGCCAAGTTCTTTGGCCTTATCGCGAGCAGCTCGAATCTGTTCAGATTCATCGAGCCATTCGTCGGCGTAGTTCCATGAGGCCTTCGAAGGCAATGGGGATGTAGAAATGACGCACCTCCACAGGTGTGAGAAATATCTTTAGCCTAATGGGTCTACGCTCCAATGAGGCTGACCAGCCATTTTTAAGGAGCTTCATGACCCGCGAGTTTGATCCAGAGTCCACGATCAGGCCTGTTGCGCAGGAGCCAACCTTTGTGCCGATTGTTGCCAAGCGCCGCGGCCCGGGCGTCACCGGCACAGTCCTGATCGCTGTAGTTACCGCTCTTGTAGTGGGCGATATCGCTGCTGTTGGCGGCTATCTGCTTGGGAAAAGAGCCGCTGAATCAGCCTCAACATCGCAGTCTCAAACTCAAGATCTCTCACAGCTTGCATCGGCAAGCCTCGCGCCATCACAGCCGGCCTCTGGCCCAGCCCCAACAGAGTCGATCGCGGCGATTGTTAAAGAAGTCCTGCCTTCTGTCGTGACGATTCTTGCCGAGGGTAAAACCCAAGTTGGAAGTGGTTCTGGCTTTGTGTTTCGCTCAGACGGTTACATCCTGACGAATAACCATGTTGTTGACGTGGCGAAAAACGGTGGCAACTTGAGTGTCATCCTGACCGATGGCACCAAATTCAAAGGTGAAGTAGTCGGGACGAATCCGGCCTATGACTTGGCTGTCGTACGCGTGGCGAAAACCAATCTCCCTGCTGCAACTCTTGGCAACTCCGACGCCCTTCGAGTTGGCGATCCGGCCATTGCGATCGGTGCCCCCTTGGGCCTAGCTGGAACAGTGACGTCAGGAATTATTAGTGCCCTGAATCGCCCTGTGACCACAGGCGACACAGCCACCGCATCGTTTATTGATGCGATTCAGACCGATGCTGCTATCAACCCAGGAAATTCAGGCGGACCCCTTCTTAATGCTTCCGGCCAGGTCATCGGCATCAACTCAGCTATTGCATCGATGGTCAACGGCAGCGAGACCGGCAGCATCGGCCTTGGCTTTGCGATTCCGGTGAATTCTGCGAAGCGAATTGCCGAAGAACTCATCGCTACCGGCACTTCGCAAACACCAGTTATTGGTGTTTCGCTCGATATGAATTACGCGGGCCCTGGCGCCAAGGTCATCAAGATCACCGCGGGCGGCCCGGCAGATGTTGCGGGGCTCAAACTTGCCGACCTCATCACCCAACTTGACGGTCGGGTCATTGACGACGCAACGGAGTTGGTCGTGGCCATTCGAGAAAGCGCACCTGGGGATCAGGTCAAGGTGACCTACAAGCGCAATGGAGCGCTAAAAACCGCCACGGTCACGCTGGGCGCGGCTTCCACCAAGCCGTAACCGGGCGTAGGGTAACCATCGTGTTTGACATTGGCATCGGTGAAATCTTCGCCCTGGCGGCAATCGGCTTGCTGATCTTTGGTCCCGATAAATTGCCCAAGGCCGCAGCGGATGGCGCTCGGATGCTCAAGCAATTTCGCACGATGGCAGCGGGTGCCAAACAAGAGCTGGCAGATTCTGCGGGTCTAGATATCACCGAGGCGATGGACACCGTCAGAGGATTCTCTGATTTTCATCCCAAGAACATTGTGTCGAGCATTCTTAAGGATGAACCCGGACAGCCAGCTTCAAAGCCCGCTATCGATGCACCCAAGTTTGATCCAGACGCCACTTAGTTCGGCGCCAATTTACGGCTACAGATAAGAGCAGTCCGGACCCTTGAGGCTCGTGTGAACTTGCGTCTTGCCTGCTGCGCTAGCGACCTGCTGGCGTAATGCCAAGCGATAGGCCAGCGAGTCCACGCGGACGCTTGCCAAGTCGTTCGGCAATTGCCCGCAGCGCAATTGATGCTGGCGCATCGGGATTGCTGATCACGAGTGGTCGACCATCGTCGCCGCCTTCGCGTAGGGCAACGTCAAATGGAATCTGACCGAGCATCGGAGTTTCAGTGCCAAGGACCTTAGCGATCTGATCAGCAACCAACTTGCCGCCACCCGTACCGAAAAGATCCATCGGCTCACCACAATGTGGGCAAGGAAAACTGCTCATATTCTCAATGACACCAGCAACTTTTTGATGGGTCTGTTCAGCGAGAGTTCCGGCACGCACTGCAACATCTGCAGCAGCCATCTGTGGAGTCGTGACGATGACGAGTTCTGCAGTTGGCAGCAATTGTGCGGCTGAAATTGCGATGTCACCGGTGCCAGGTGGGAGGTCAAGTAGCAACACATCTAGGTCGCCCCACCACACGTCAGTAATAAATTGTTCGAGTGCTCGGTGCAGCATTGGTCCGCGGAAGGCAACTGGCTGAGTGACGCCGCCGGGCTTGAAGGCCAACATTGAGATGACACTCACGCCGTAACCAGTTGGCGGCATGATCATGCCTTCCACCATGGTTGGCGCATCAAGTGCGTCGAGCATGCGAGGGATGGAGTGGCCGTAAATATCTGCGTCGATAAGCCCAACCCGAAGGCCCATGTCAGCCATCGCAGCCGCGAGGTTTGCTGTGACCGAAGACTTTCCAACGCCACCCTTGCCAGAAGCGATCGCGTAAATGCGAGTTGTGCTGCCGGGCTTATTGAATGGGTTTTCCTTCTCATCCCCGCGCAAGGTTTTCTTCATCGCAGCGCGCTGCTCATCGCTCATGACGTCGAGTTCAACTTCTACCTTGGTGACGCCGGCAACGGTCATCACAGCAGCTGTCACTCGATCGGTGATCGTGTCACGCATTGGGCAACCTGAAACCGTGAGGTAGACAGCAACCTTGACCACGCCTTTGTCGTCAGCTTCCACTGACTTCAACATCCCGAGTTCAGTTATCGGCCGATGGATTTCGGGGTCGTTCACTGTTGCTAGGGCAGCATTCAAGGCTTCAAGATTGGGTTGCATATACCCGATGTTAGGCGAACCTAACTAGCGCTCGTTGGTGCGGTCCCGCTCATCTGGGTCAGATGCGGCCTTGAGTGCCTCAATTTGCTCACGAAGGTCGGCAACCATGTCCCGAAGTTCGCCTCGGATGTAATCGCGAGTGGCGATCTCACCTAAAGCCAGGCGCAAAGCAGCAATTTCCCGAGCCAGGTAGTCGCTATCAGCCAAAAGCCGCTCGGTGCGCAGCCGGTCTTCTTGGTACTGCACCCGATCGCGGTCAGATTGGCGGTTTTGAGCCAGCAAGATCAGTGGAGCGGCATAGGAAGCCTGCAGCGAGAGCATTAACGTCAAGAAAATGAAGGGGAAGACATCGATACGCCAACCTGTTGGGCCGACAGTGTTGATGAGCACCCAGGCTGCAATGGCCGCAGTCATCCAGGCAATGAAGGCCCAGGATCCGATGTAGCGAGCAACGTTTTCAGAAATGCGTCCGAAGCGCTCTGGATCGTATGTTCCTCGCACCGAACGACTGCGTTCGTAAGGCTGATCCAGTCGCGTTGCACGACGGGTTGGGCGGCTAACCACGTTCGTCCCCATCGTTTTCGCGCCAGTCCTCAGGCAACATGTGGTCGATCACGTCGTCAACTGTGACTGCTCCAAGTAGGTGGCCATGTTCGTCAACTACTGGCAACGCGGCAAGGTTGTAGGCGGCGAATGTTCGGGTGACCTGACTCAATGGCGCGTCGGGACGCACCGGCACTAAATCCGAATCAACAAGTGCTGACACCAAAGTGGCTGGTGGCTCGCGCAGTAAGCGCTGGAAGTGACAAGTGCCGAGGTATTTGCCTGTTGGAGTTTCCGTCGGGCTTCGCGTTACGTAGACCTGCGAAGCCAAGGCTGGGGAGAGGTCAGGATTTCGAATGCGGGCCAAAGCGTCTGCCACTGTTTCATCCGTGGACATCACAACCGGCTCAGTGGTCATCATGCCGCCGGCGCTGAAGTCGTCGTAAGAGAGCAATCGACGAATATCTTCAGCTTCTTCAGGCTCCATGCGTTGGAGCAAGGCTGCCGCGCGCTCGGGCGGCAGCTCGGAGATGAGGTCTGCAGCGTCGTCGGGGTCCATCTCTTCCAGAACGTCAGCTGCGCGTTCGACTTCTAGAAGTTGCACGATTTCGACGCGGTCATCTTCGGGAAGTTCTTCGAGAACGTCGGCAAGGCGATCGTCATTGAGCTGACGGGCGATCTCCATCTGACGCTTAATGGGAAGTTCTTGCAATAAGGCCGCAATGTCAGCCGCGCGAAGTTTGTCGATTGATTCGATGATCGACGTTGCATCTTGATCGGCAGTGCTTGGCAACGTGAGCCCATGCACTTCATTCCAATCCACGACCATTCGCTCGCCGCGACGACGGAACCCACCAGAGCCCTTCTGAATAAACAGCTGAGTGACAATCCAGTCTTGGGTGCGATCGCGTTCAACACCCACATCGATCACCGAAACCAGCTCGCCGGTGTCGAGAAGATCGACAGTGCGATCCAAAAGTTCAGCAGTTAAAAGTGTTTCATTTGGTCGTTTAGCAAAGCGACGAAGGTTCACGACCCCAGTCACAATAATTTGGTTCGCATCAATGGAGGTGACCTTGGACATGGGCACAAAAATCCGGCGGCGGGCTTGAACCTCAACCACGATTCCGGTCAGGCGAGGGTTGGAATTGCGCAGCACGATGATGCTGTCTCGAACTTTGCCAAGCTGCTCGCCGTTGGGATCAAAGACGCGAACACCTGCAAGGCGGGCGAGGAATACCCGTGAGGCGCTTGTGGTCATTGTGAAAGGTTACCGTCGATTGCCCAATTGGAACGCTAGGTGTCTCGCGCCTCGATGAACTTGTGAATTTCTGCCCAAACGACCAAAGAGCTAGTTGTTGAGCCCCAGCCCCATGAGGTGCTTAATCGATCGACCAGCCGAAGTCCCTGGCGTCCGCGGGGTGAGCGTTCCATACGGGGATATGTCGTGGCCGAACGAAGGTGCTGTCGCACGCTAATCCGGACGCTTTGGCCGGTGCCGAACACACCGACCTGGGCCGGGGCTTGCCCATGGGTGATGGCGTTCGCGGCTAATTCACTGGCCACAATCAAGAGTTCATCAACAAGACTTGGAAATGGTTGAGCCCAGGATTCCAAACTGGAGCGCAGGGATGCGAGCTCATCCACGCTTCCATCAAGTTCATATGCGAACCGCATGTCACTAAGGGTAGGTGCAGATCCGGCACAATGCAGGGATGGCCCATGTTCTCGCATTCGCGAATCAAAAAGGCGGGGTGGGAAAGACCACCACGGTGGTCTCCGTTGGCGCGGCTCTAGCCGAACTGGGTTATCGCGTGCTTGTGGTTGATCTGGATGCCCAGGCCTGTGCGACGTTTAGTTTAGGAATTGACCCAGAAGATGTGCAGATTTGTACGCGAGAGATTTTGATTGACGGTTCGGCAGCGCAGACTGCAATTATCAAGACCGCAGAAAATATTGATCTCTTGCCAGCAACTATTCGGCTTGCTGATGCTGATGCAGCGCTTGCCACCACAAAGGGTCGCGAGTTTAGTGTGAAAAAGGCGCTGGAACCTTTGCAGCAATCGTATGACTGGATTCTTTTGGATTGCGCACCATCGCTTGGCATTGTCACGGTAGGCGCACTCATCGCTGCAGACTCAGTCGCGATTCCGTTGCAATGTGAAACCTTGTCGCATCGAGGTGTGGGCCAATTACTTCAAACTGTCGCGGATGTTCGTCAGTATGCCAATCCTGAACTGACCATCTCTGGCATTATTCCTACTCAGTACGACGGTCGAACCACCCACGCTCGCGCAGTGCTTGCTGATCTGCCAGCCACTTACGGTGTTGCAGTTTTGCCGGCAATCCAAAGATCGATCAGGTTTGCCGAAGCGCCGGCAGCGGGTCGCACCGTGCTATCAACAGCACCAAAAAGCATAGGTGCCAAGAACTATCGAATGCTTGCGCAGTCCTTGGTATTACTCCAAGCGCCAAAGTAGATCCCAACCTCTTTTATGAGTTGGAGCTATTTGGAGAGCGGCTTCTCGGATTTGCTATCCGGTTCGGGCGCTGTGATTGCTTCACGGTCAGTCTTCACCCAGTCTTGTTTGCGCCGCAATTGTCGATAGAAAGCAACAAAATAAATCGGTAGCAGCGTCCAGCAATACAGCGAATACGGGAAGATTAAAAGGATTCCAGTCAAAATATTCTTTTTACCGCCAACTGTCTGTGCCCTTATGACGGCGATAAATGTTCCACCAAAAGCCATCAAGAGAAAGGCTATGAGTGGAGTGATGTGCAGGTGCAAAGAAAAATAATCTGGATGGATTGTTAGCAAAATTACGGCGCACATCAAAGATATGCCGATGAGGGCCTGCACCAATGGTTGTAGCAACCAGTAAAGGGCATCAACTCGAGCGAGAAAGGGCACAGGCGCATTGCTTAGGGCTTGCCACCGAACCATTGCTTGCATGTTGCCCTGGCACCAACGCACTCGCTGTTTGAAAAGTCGTGGGAAGTTGGAAAGCCCTTGTTGCTCAACGGTGTGACGCATTTCCTGACGATTAGCCCAACCTTGTTCAATGAGTGAGATGCCAAGATCTTGATCCTCGGTCAAGGTATGTCGCCAAGGCCCGTCCGAGTGTCCCGTAAGTATGTTTATTTCACCGATTCGATCAAGAGCAGAAAGCCGGTTGGTCTGACCGTTACCACCCATACCCGCAGTGCCCCAATATGAGCGACCAAGCTGAAAAGTGCTGCCGAACATCCGAAACTCAACGTCTTGCATGTAAGCAAGAGGGTGTGTTCTGTTGTAGATCCGCACAGCGAGCTGCACCCCGCCAACGATGGGGTTTGCAAACCTTTGGGCGACCCCAGCAGCGAAAGTCGGATCAAGGCGACCGTCTGCATCAACAACCACAATGAGGGTGTGAGCTGGTGTGAATCGAGCAAGAAGTTCTGGATCAACAAGGCTCGGGAGTTGTGCCCAAGCATCGTTGAGTGCGGCAGCCTTGCCCACTCTCGCCTTAGGTAACACCCGATTCATCACAACTAATACTTCGCTTGCACGTTCTTCTAGGATTTTTCCAGTGTTATCAGTTGATCCGTCGTTGATCACGATGAAGACTTTGTTTGTTGCTTCGATGGTTTCGAGCCGATTGAGAGTGTCGTCAATCGTGACCTCTTCGTTGAGAGCCGGCACGATGAAAACCCACAGAAACTCTTGCTCCCCATGCATGGGAATCGCGCTGTGAATTGCCTGAACCAGCCGCTCCTGCTGAATGCTGCGCCAGGCGAGTTGAAGCACCGCTGCGATTTGGACTACCGAAACAAAGAGTGCGCACACGAACAAGGCCTGGATGGGGAAGGGCAAGCCCGTAAAAGGAAGAAAATCTTCGATTGTTGGCAGCAGAGACATTAATTCCCTACGAACACTACGGATGATGGGGTTGCGGTTTGTTCGGTGAGTTCGTGAATTCGTTCTTCGGGACTCAAATCGCGGGCGAGAATCGAGCCCACTTGGTATCCGGCGGCGCGGAGTACGGAAAGGCGGCTGATGCCAGTCCCGAATGCTTCTGGCGGAGTTCCACCTATGACCAAGTATTCAATGAGCTCTTTAATCCGCTCAGCAGCGCGCCCGTCACCAAAAGGATTCACTGCATCCTGCATAGTTGCAAGGCGGGCTGGATGGTTAAGCAGTGAAAGTGCCTGAGCTGCGATCACTGTTGGGTCATTACCCACCAAAATAAGGGTTCCAGCGGCAATTCCTTCTTCTCGCTCGGTTTCTAATCGTGCAACCAGAACTGGCGTTTGCACGCTAGGGGCCTCTTCTTGGATGCCTCCCGAGTCAGTGATTGCCAAGGTAGCGCCAGCGAGAACATGGGCGAACTCGATATAGCCAAGTGCTTCGACGAGCAACACGTTGGGATTTGTTCCTAGCGCACTTTTAATCTTTTCTTGAACAGCAGGATTTGGGTGCATGGGCAGTAAGACTTTGCAATCTGGACGGGCCTCGGTAATTTCGTTAAAAGCCGTGGCAATGTCTGCGAGTCGCTCCCAATTTTCTCGTCGATGCAACGTGGCAACGATGTAAGGAGAGTCACCTGCAACTAGATCTTTAATTTCAAGTGAAGTCCACACCACGGGCTGCTTGGTTGCCCAAATGAGCGCGTCAATGCTGGTGTTTCCAGAAACAAACACATGGCGATCGCTCACATTCTCGCGAATGAGATTGGCTTCATTGTGGGTGGTCGGTGCTATCTGCACGTTTGCCAGTTTTGAAATCACTTGCCTATTGATCTCTTCGGGGAAGGGTCCGCGCGGGTTATAGGTGCGAAGTCCCGCTTCAACATGGATAACTGGAACGCCGGCTTGAACCGCAGCAAGTCCGGCAGCCATAGCCGAGGTGGTGTCACCATGAACCATCGTTGCAATAGTTATTGGGTCCTCTCCCGGTGGATCTTCTAGCTTCAATGCTTCGAGTACTTCACCAATGTTTGCTGTTACCTGGCTTGAGAGTTCATTGATTGTGCCCGTAACCCGGTCAATGTGAAGTTTGCGATCGATCGTAATTCCCGCCATCTCCAGCACGTCATCACATAATTCGAGATGTTGACCTGTGGTAATTACATATGGACGAACCAGAGTGCTGGTCTCCAAGGCTTGGATCACTGGAAACATTTTGATGGCCTCTGGGCGAGTGCCCACAACCACAACAATGCGAAGCCGACTGTCAATCAATTGCGCCCCCCGGCACTGACCATCGGTCTGCAGCGATGCGCAGACGCAACTGGTTAAAAAAATCCCCCAAACCGGGGTCTTGCGACCATACCCGGTTTGGGGGACAAGAAGAACAACTTTGTTACTCAGCGATAGGAGCTGCCGGCTTTCCACTGCGAGTGCGACGGCGTTCGCGAGCTTTTTCGGTCTTCATCGCAGTTTCATCGCCCGCTGGCGCAGCACTCTTTGGCTTATCTGCGGGTGACTTGTCTGTGTGTGTTTTGCCTGACTGTGGCTTATCTCCACGCGGACGGTCATTGCGCGGACGGTCATTTCGCGACTTGTCTCCACGAGGCTTGCCGTGATCCTTGTCGTTACGACCCTCTGGCTTCTTCTTGCCAGTTTCGCCAAGATCTTCAAGGTTTTCAGCAGTTAAGCCTTCACGAGTTTGACCAGCCTTTGGCAAGCGGCCAGTAGTGCCAGCCGGGATCTGCAAGCCGGTGTAGAGGTGATCGCTCGTTGAGTAGGTCTCAATCGGATCCTTGAACGGAAGCTTCAAAGCACGATCGATCATTTGCCAGCGAGCAATGTCTTCCCAGTCAACAAGAGTCACAGCAACGCCGGAGTTACCAGCGCGACCTGTGCGACCAATGCGGTGCACATAAGTCTTTTCGTCATCTGGGCACTCGTAGTTAATGACGTGAGTGACGTTATCGACGTCAATACCGCGAGCGGCAACATCGGTGCAGACCAAAATGTCGACCTTGCCATTGCGGAAGGCACGAAGTGCCTGTTCGCGTGCACCTTGACCGAGGTCTCCGTGAACTGAACCGACTGCGAAGCCACGCTCGGTGAGATCGTCTGCAATTTTCTGAGCTTTGCGCTTGGTTCGCGTGAAGATCATTGCGAGTTGGCGACTTTCAGCCTGCAATACGCGGGCAACCACTTCGATCTTGTCGAGTGGGTGAGCGCGCCACACATGCTGCTCAATTGCATCAACAGTTTCGCTGTCGCTGCCGGGCTCGCTTGCACGAATATGTGTTGGCGTTGTCATATAGCGACGAGCCAAATTCACGATCTGTCCGGGCATCGTTGCTGAGAACAACATGGTCTGGCGCTTGGCAGGAACTGCCGAAACGATGCGCTCAACGTCAGGCAAGAATCCCATGTCGAGCATTTCGTCAGCTTCGTCGAGAACCAGAGTGCGAATGCCACTCAGGTCAAGATCGCGACGGTTGGACAAGTCAATGATGCGCCCTGGAGTTCCGACGACTACATCGACGCCATTTTTCAGGGCTTCGATCTGTGGCTCGTAAGCGCGGCCGCCATAAACGGCAAGTACCTTGACGCCACGAAGGCGGCCAGCGCGCTCGAGGTCAGTAGCAACCTGCAAGCCAAGCTCACGAGTTGGGCAAATCACGATGGCCTGTGGCTTATCGCGATTGCCTTCAAGGTCGATGCGCTGAAGGAGTGGAATGCCAAAGCCCAGAGTCTTTCCGGTGCCGGTTTTGGCTTGGCCGATGATGTCGCGACCTTCGAGAGCCATCGAAAGACACATTTCCTGAATCGGGAATGCGCGCTCAATGCCATCTTCTAGCAGGGCAGCAACGATCTTTGGATCGGTGCCCAGTTCTGCGAAGGTAGGTGCGCTCGTTGGGTCAACGGTGGATGAAGTGCTCAGGGTGACTCCCCAGTGTCTGCTCGTGGGGCGGAAGGTGGAATGCCCGTACCAACCACGGTGGCTACCGAGTCTAGTCGGCTGGGGTTACTGAAGTGATTTCGAGCGGTCAATACGAATTAGTGACCGAAACCGACCTTGCGTGAGGAAGCCGGGCCAAGCTCGACGTAAGTGATCTTGTCGCCGGGGATGATCACGGTACGGCCGCGGTCGTCGGTGAGCTTCAAGAGGCTGCCCTTGCTGATGGCTGCATCGACGGCTGCAGTGATATCTGCCGGCTTATCTTCGCTCTCAAGGGAGATCTCACGTGGTGAGTACTGGACGCCAATCTTGATTTCCATGTTCATTCCCTTGCTCGTTGCTAGAAGCACATCGTGTCAGTGTCTTAAATATATGTACCCTTGAGGGGTGTCTGTACTAATTAAGCCCTGGCCGCGCAACGAAGTTTTCTTCCCTGCGCGAACGCTGACCTTCCGCCACGCTCAATCAGCCAATCTGGACGCTGAACCTGCTCTCATGTTGCATGGCCTTGGCGGGTCATCGTTGAACTGGACCGACCTGATGGGCAATCTGCATCCAGAGCTTTCGATGTGGGCGTTAGACCTTCCTGGATTTGGGATGTCACCGCCACCTCGCGATGGCAACTACACACCTTTGGGTCATGCCCGAGCGGCTGTTGATTTCATCGAGCAGCAACTCGAGGGCAAACCCGTGCATCTCTTCGGGAACTCACTCGGTGGAGCAGTGGCCCTGCAGGTTGCCGCCCGCCGCCCTGATCTTGTTCGCACCCTCACGCTCATCTCGCCAGCGCTTCCGGACATCAGCCCGAATAAAGCCAACATCACTTTGCCGATCATGGCGATCCCTGGCATTGGGGAAGCCATAGTCAAGAAATACAACATGTTGGCTCCGGCCATACGTGTGCGATCAACGATTCAGACCTGCTTCGCAAATCCAACACGTGTCGCTGAGCAACGGTTCGAGGAATCTGTTGCTGAAGCAGAACTGCGTAAAGATTTCAGTTATGCCAACGACGCTTTTCTGCAGTCGCTGCGTGGGCTGCTTGGTTCCTACTTTGACAGTGGACGCCATCGTCCGTGGAAGTTAGCCGAGTTAGTTCAGGCCCAAACTTTGTTGATCTATGGCATGAAAGACCCGCTGGTGGATCCGCGCACTGCGCACAAGAGCACGAAACATTTCAAGAACGCACAAGTCATGGTGTTGCCAGATTCGGCACATGTATCGCAGATGGAACATCCAGACGTTGTCGCCGATGCATGGCGGAAGCGGTTTCGCTAAATCAGTTATCCCCAAGTTGATAGTTATGCACAGAGAAAATTCTTAGGGTTCCAAAAGTACATACGCCAACCTAGCGTTGAAGCAATTCAACAAAGGGGATTCAGTGGCAGTTTTAGAGCGGGTGCGAGAGCTCGTTGAACAGCAGGTTCGCACCGCGATTCGAGACGATGGGCTTGATCCACTTACGCAGCCAGACAAGTTTCGGGCGGTTGTTGAGCAATGTGCAGTAGAAGTCTGGATAGCCCACGGCGCCACTTCGGCAGAGGGAGATCCAGCTTTCGTAGCCCGCGAAGTTATGCAGGTATTCGCTGGGTTTGGCGCCCTGCAGGAGTTTTTCGAGGATCCGACAATTGAAGAAATCTGGCTGAACGAACCGGGGCGAGTTTTTATTGCTCGACAAGGTCGATCGACACTCACAAACGTGGTGCTCAATGATCGCGAAGTTCGTGACCTCGTCGAACGCATGTTGCGAGTGTCTGGCCGAAGACTTGATATTTCTAGCCCCTTTGTTGACGCAGTGTTGCCAGACGGAAGTCGACTTCATGTGGTGATTCCAGACATCACCCGCAAGCACTGGGCCGTGAACATTCGCCGTTTTGTTATGCGTCCTCGCTCAGTTGATGAGCTCGTTCCTGTAGGCACCCTCACTATGCAAGCCGCAAACTTCTTGAAAGCGGCTGTGGTGAGCGGCCTAAATGTTGTAATCGCGGGCGGCACGCAAGCAGGAAAAACAACGTTTTTAAACGCACTCTTAGGTTCAGTGGCTTCGCATGAACGCATTGTGAGTTGTGAAGAAGTCTTTGAAATGCGACTCAATCACCTTGATTGGGTCGCGATGCAAACACGCGATGCAAGTTTGGAAGGTGTCGGTGAAATCCCATTGCGTCGACTGATTCGTGAAGCCTTGCGCATGCGACCAACAAGACTTGTGGTTGGTGAAGTGCGACAGGGTGAAGCACTGGATTTATTGATCGCAATGAACAGCGGTATGCCAGCAATGGCAACCTTGCACGCAAATAGTGCTCGGGAAGCTGTCACAAAATTGTGCACGTTGCCGCTGCTTGCCGGAAACAACATCCCTGGCGACTTTGTCATGCCTACCGTCGCCGGGTGTGTTGATTTGGTTGTGCATATCTCAACTGATCACAGTGGAGTGCGGCGAATAAGAGAAATATTTGCACTTTCCGGGCGCATTGAAAATGGCGTGATCGAGATGGCGGAACTCTTCATTGATGCAGGGCAAGGACTCAAACGGTCGGGTGGCTGGCCGCCGCATCCTGAACGGTTTCGTGCGGCAGGCATTGACTTGGCTCAACTCCTTGGATCGCCTGATGCTTCAAACCAAGGGTGGGCTGCCTAGTGGGTGCCCTACTAGGGCTGAGTTTTGGAGTTGGCAGTCTCCTTGTCATCTTGGGTTGCTTCGGTGATCACGGCGCCACCAGATCACACTTGTCCCTGGGATTTTTTGCTCGGTTGGCACAACAATCAGGGATCCCTCGACTAACGGGCACCAGTCTTGTCGCGTCTTGCCTTGTTCTGGCCACAGTGACCAGCGTCCTAACACTGCTGGTCACTGCAGTGCCAACTGCTGCGCTGCTTTCGTTCTTTGCAAGTGGCGGTGTGCCAGTGCTCCTCATTCGTCGTCGAGTTCAGTTGCATCAACGAACGTTACGAAAAGCGTGGCCAGATGCAGTGGATTCGCTCTTGAGTGCGGTGCGGGCAGGGCTGTCGCTACCCGAAGCCGTTGCCGCACTTGGACATAAAGGCCCTTTGGCACTGAGGCCGGCATTCGTTGAATTTACAGCCAACTACCGAGCGGCTGGCTCGTTCATCGAAGCGCTCGCGACTCTTGGCGATCACCTCATGGACCCAATCGCCGATCGAGTGATCGCAGTCCTTCGAATCGCGCGCGAAGTCGGCGGAAATGACCTGGGTTCTGTTTTGCGTACCTTGAGTGCGATCTTGAGAGAAGACGCTCGAATGCGTGGTGAAATAGAAGCCAGACAAAGTTGGACCGTCAATTCTGCTCGGCTAGCAGTCGCAGCACCGTGGATCACGCTGGCACTTCTATCGACCAGGCCCGAAGCCGTTCGTGCCTACAACAGCGCAGCCGGGGCGGTTGTTTTATTCATAGCTTTCGCGCTGTCGTTCGTGGCTTACCGAGTGATGATTCATATCGGTCGCTTGCCTGATGAACCACGATTGGTGAAGGCATGACCGCGACGGGGATCGGGGCGCTACTGGGACTGAGTTTTGCGCTTGGACTTGTTCTGATCGTCTCGCGTCTACGAGCCTTGCGTGGACCATCGCTCTTCGAGCAAATCGCTCCTTATGTGCCAGTGACGCGCGAAAGCCTGGCAAGTACAAGTTCTGATCCGGGCCCAGTGCAGGTGTTGCTTGCCCTACTCCAACCGCTCATTCGCGATCGAACGCTGATAAATCCGATCGAAGACAGACTCGCAAATGCTGGGCGAGGCGGAGTTGATCAGTTCCGACTGGAGCAAGCCGTCAGTACCGGGGTCGGCGCGAGTCTGGGTCTCGTTGCTGGTGTTTGGGCGGTGGCTGCGGGAACAACGCCGATTTCAATTGTGCTTTTTATGGTTTTGGGTGCAGGTTTCGGTGCAGTTTTTTGGGATCGGCATCTCACTCACCTTGCGAAGCTAAGAAAGCAGCGGATTGGGCAGCAATTACCAGCAGTTGCAGAGCTCCTCGCTTTTGCCGTAGCCGCAGGGGAGTCACCTGTTGCGGCAATTGAGCGGGTCAGTGTTTCGATGGCGGGCGAATTACCTGATGAGTTCCACCGTGCCCTGTCTGAAATCCGAGCCGGGACGTCAGTGGAGCAATCCCTTCGCGAAGTTGCCCAACGCACGGGCAGTGCTGACATCGAGCGGTTCATTGACGGCATCTTGCTGGCTATCGAGCGAGGTTCACCGCTTGCAGAGGTACTCAGAGCACAGGCTGCCGATGCACGAGCCGCCGATCGCAGAGCACTCCTTGAATCTGCCGGGCGCAAAGACGTCGCCATGTTGATTCCCGTGGTGTTCTTCATCTTGCCAACGGTCGTACTGATCGCCATTTTCCCAGGTATCCAGGGATTGAAACTCATCGTTTCTTAAAAGCATTTGCGAATAACAAAGGAGAACAAGTCATGATGAAAATAGTTGGGGCAGTGTTAGTCCTACGCGAAGCATTTGTTCATCGACTCAGAGTCGTGGCATCGAAACACAATGATCGGGGAGACGTTCCTGGCTGGGTATTAGTCGCGGTGATGACTGCTGGTCTTGTAACGGCAATTTGGCTAATTGCAGATGACGCATTGACGTCCGTCTTCGATCGAGCGATGACTTCTGTTTCAGTTCGCAACTAATGCGGGCGACTCAGGTCGATGACCGCGGGAATTCGACGGTTGATTTCGCGCTAGTCGCACCTTTACTCATCGCAGTCGCCCTCGTGGTGTTGCAAGTTGCACTTGCTTTACATGTTCGTTCCACTTTGACAGCCGCTGCGGGCGAGGGTGCCAGGGTCGCAGCGATGGCGGGCGCCAATTCAGTTCTGGGCGAGCAACGTGCAAGTGAGGTACTGCAGGGCAATGTTGCGGCAAGCGTCATCACTGAAGTTCGAGTGGAACAAGTACGCGAGGCGGGACTGTTGCTTTCGCAAGTCACGATCAAGGCACGCTTGCCGCTATTGGGATTACTTGGTCCTGCTGTTCTTGAAGTACATGGCCGCGCGATTCAGGAACATGTGTGAAACGCGTACGGTGTTTAGCTCCCATTGTGAGTCTAAAGCGTGCGGTGAGATTAGACGCTGGATCGGCAGTTATTGAATTCCTAGTGGTGGGGATATTGATCTTGGTGCCGCTGCTGTACGCCACGTTGATGGTTGTGCGAGTTGAAGCTGCGGCCATGGCCTCAACTCAGGCTGTTCGTGAAGCGAGTCGTGCCTTCATGATGGCTGATGTTGCAGCTCAAGGGATGCGAGATGCAAGGACTGCTAGCAACCTTGCTTTGGCCGATCAAGGATTTCAGGTCGATAATGATTGGCTGTCAATTACCTGCACCCAAAAATGTCTCACTCCGCAATCGCAACTGCATGTGCGCTTGTCATGGAAGGTGGAGCTTCCTTGGCTTCCGCCACCATTTGCGAATTTCCTTGACGGCTATCCCATCAGTGCCGAGCAGCAAACCACGATTGACACTTATCGAGATTCGGTTGACTCGTGAAGCAAGAGATTCGAGTGCAAAGCCAACGAATTAACGAGTCGAGAAGCGACGAAGGCAGCGTCCTGATTCTTGGCATCGGCCTAGTAGGTGTGTGCCTGCTTTCGATGGCTGTGGTGACTGACACCACGAGCGCCTTTTTGCAGCGCAGAAGTCTGTATAGCCTCGCGGATGCCGCAGCCCTTGCCGGCGCCCAAGTTATTGATCTGGCCAGTTATTACGCCAATGGGGCAGGCGCTGGAACCCGACTGGATTCCAGTGCTGTGGCCCGAAAAGCGCGGACTTTCTTGCTCGCTGACGGCATCCAGCAAGAGCACCCAGGTTTACGGATAGATGCAGTGACAACTGATGGCATAACTGTCCAAGTGGATCTCAGCGCACCAATCAGGCTGCCATTTCTGGGCGCACTACGAACTGACGTGATCCAGGTGCGATCAACGGCTCGGTTGGACTACCGACCAAGCGGAGCGGAGTAGCCCCGTAGTCTTAGCCCTTGTGACACCCATAGAAGCTAATGAGCGCCTTGCTGAATTGGCGAACACGCTCAAAAGCATCGAAACGGTGCTGGACCTGCCCGCGATGCGCATCAGCATTGCCGATCTTGAAGAGCAAGCTTCGGCTCCTGATCTTTGGGATGACCAGGCAAAAGCTCAGGTCATCACTTCCAAACTTTCGTTCCAGCAAGGCGAACTGCGCAAGGTGGAAGCACTTCGACGCCGGCTAGACGACGTACCTATCTTGCTTGAACTGGCCGAGTCCGAAGGCGATCAAGCTTCGGCAGATGAAGCGATGAAAGAACTTGATTCCCTCAAGACTTCGATAGCTGAACTTGAAGTGCGCACCTTGTTGTCGGGTGAATATGACGCACGCGAAGCACTTGTCACTATCCGGTCCGAAGCCGGCGGGGTTGATGCGGCTGACTGGGCAGAGACTTTGCTCCGTATGTATACGCGTTATTGCGAGCGTCACGGTTGGCCAGTTGAGATTTATGAAACCTCTTATGCTGAAGAAGCAGGCATCAAGTCGGCGACCTTCGCAGTGAAAGCCCCCTATGCCTATGGAACCTTGTCTGTTGAACAGGGCACTCATCGTTTGGTGCGCATCTCACCTTTCGACAACCAAGGCCGTCGCCAAACCTCATTCGCAGGGGTTGAAGTCATCCCGGTTGTGGAGCAGGCAGAAACCGCCGACATTCCAGACGATGACCTACGCGTTGATGTGTATCGCTCAAGTGGCCCTGGTGGTCAGGGCGTCAACACCACTGACTCCGCTGTTCGGTTGACCCATATTCCGACCGGAATCGTGGTGTCCTGCCAAAACGAGCGTTCCCAGATCCAGAATAAGGCCACAGCCATGGTGGTCCTGCAGGCCAAGTTGCTGGCCCGTCAGCGCCAAGAGGACCGAGCCAAGATGGACGCGCTCAAGGGCGATAACTCCGGTTCATGGGGCAATCAGATGCGTTCTTACGTGCTGCACCCCTACCAAATGGTTAAGGATTTACGCACTGAAACGGAGACCGGAAACACGGCTGCCGTGCTTGATGGCGAGATCGATGAGTTCGTGGAATCCGGTATCCGGTGGCGCAAGCAGCAAGCGTCCGCAAATTCTTAAGCCGGGAGCCTTTACACTCGGTAAGTGATTCTCTTTGACCACGTAACCAAGCTCTATCCCAATCAGGAGCATGCTGCTCTGGATGAAGTCTCCCTTGAGATCGAAAAGGGTGAGTTCGTTTTCCTCGTGGGCCCCTCAGGATCGGGTAAGTCCACCTTCTTGAGACTCATTCTTCGTGAAGAACGCCCTACGAAGGGATCAGTCTGGGTGGCTGGCAAAGAGCTCGGCACATTGTCGAACTGGAAGATTCCATATTTCCGTCGCCAGATTGGCACGGTTTTTCAGGACTTCCGGTTGCTGCCAAATAAAACTGTTGCGGAAAACGTCGCCTTCGCGCTGGAAGTTATTGGCAAACCCAAGGCTCATATCAACAAAGTCGTGCCAGAAGTTCTCGAGGTTGTCGGGCTTGAAGGAAAAGAAAACCGACGCCCTGATGAACTTTCAGGTGGCGAACAACAGCGTGTGGCTATTGCTCGCGCATTCGTGAATCGCCCGATGTTGTTGATTGCCGACGAACCAACGGGAAACCTTGATCCTGGAACATCGGTTGGGATCATGCAGTTGCTTGATCGATTGAATCGTCTGGGCACCACAGTGGTGATGTCAACGCATGACAGCAACATTGTTGATCAGATGCGTCGGCGAGTTATCGAGCTTGATGGTGGTCATGTGGTTCGCGATCAGTCGCGCGGTGTGTATGGGTATGCCCAGTAATGCGCGCGCAATTTGTTGCCCGTGAGGTTAGCCATGGCCTTCGCCGTAACCTGACGATGACTCTTGCAGTGATGATTACTGTTGCTGTTTCCCTTGGTCTGTTTGGTGGCGCGCTCTTGCTGCGTGCGCAGGTTTCAACGATGAAAGACTTTTGGTACGACAAGGTTGAAGTCAGTCTTTTCTTGTGTGGCAATGGCAGCGAGGCGGCGTCCTGTGCTGGTGGAGCTGTTACCAAGGCTCAGCGCGACCAGATCCAAGCTGATCTTGAAAAGCTGAAGCCGCTGGTTCAAGATATTTACTACGAATCACAAGCTGAGGCGTATCAGCATTTCCAAGAGCAATTCAAAAACTCACCAATCGCAGCCAACGTGCGCGAAAGTGCGCTGCCAGAGTCATTTCGTATCAAGCTTTCTGACCCAACGAAGTATGAAGTTGTTGCCTCCGCGTTTGCCGGGAGACCAGGTGTTGAACAGGTCAATGATCAACGGCAGATTCTGGATAAGTTCTTCAAATTACTTGGTGGTCTGCAGGCAATCGCATTGGCGATTGCCCTCACGATGCTTGTAGTTACGGTCTTGTTGATCGTGAACACCATGCGTGTTGCGGCGTTTAGTAGGCGGCGCGAAACCAGCATTATGCGACTCGTGGGTGCTTCCAACTTCTACATTCAACTGCCCTTCTTGCTGGAAGCAGCGTTCGCTGCGGGTATCGGGGCGATTCTTGCCATCGGCGCGCTAGTGCTCACCAAGGCGGTTCTCGTTGACGCAATCGTCGCGCCATCCTTTGCCTTCACATCCTTTGTTGGCTGGGATGCGGTCTTCGTTATTGCGCCAGTCCTGTTGTTAACAGGAATTGTGCTGGCTGGTCTTGCAGCGTTCTTCACCTTGCGCAAGTACTTGCGAGTCTGAGCCCACCTCTATGTCAGCACCAACGCCCGAACTCATTCCACTTCCGCGGCCCATTTCGCGTCGTGGCGGCTGGTCATTGGTGGTATTCGGGATTGTCTTTGCGATTCTTTACGCGATTGTTGTGCACTTCTATAACGCTGAAGGTGGAAACCTTTCTAAGAGTCAAATTGGCGGAACACCAGTTCCGGGAATCATCGTGACGATTGATCCCGTTGATCTGAATTCTGAAAAAGATCGGGTTTCGCTCAACATCAGTCTGGCTGCGCAAGGCCCCGGAGTCGTTGATGCGGATAACAAGCTGATTCATGCGACTCGGATTCTTGTGACGAGCTCACTTGGCACCCAAGAAGTGAAATATGTAGCCGGTGAACCACTAGGCAAGTTTGAATCCGTTGTTGGGATAGATGGCGAACAGGCGCTTTATCCATTCGATTCCCATTTGGGGGTCCTGGGAATAGCCGCTGAGTCATACCAATTGAACAATGCGGGCGGCCAGGATTCTTTGGGTCAAATTAATGTTGGGGTGCAACCAGGCGGCGGAGTCAGCGGTTGGGACACCATCAGTGCATACCCGACAGCCATGGCTACTTCTGCAGAAGGATCTCTTTCCTTCTCGCGCTCGTTCTCCACTCGAGTTTTTGCTGTGTTGATACTGTTTTTGGTCGTCTTGCTTTCCGGAGTAGCGCTGTTTGTTGGTTGCATGGTGTTTACAAATCGTCGCAAGGCTGAGGTCGGGTTGATGACTTGGGCTGGTGCGGTGCTGTTTGCGCTGCCACTGCTGCGGAACTACTTGCCATATGCACCGCCAGTAGGTGCAGCAATTGATATTTATGTGTACCTTTGGGCGATTGTTGCTGCTGTGAGTGCGGTAACTATCCTTGTCTTTGCGTGGTTACGTCAGAATCGCGCCGTCCTAGAAGCTGCACGAGAGAAGACCAATGGCTCGTGAACAGGGGCGCAAGTTAATCGCCCAAAACCGTAAAGCTCGACACGACTATGCAATTGAAGACGTGTTCGAAGCTGGAATGGTGCTTGTTGGCACCGAAGTGAAATCCCTGAGAGCTGGCAGAGCGACGCTTACTGATGGTTACGCCAGTGTTGACGATGGTGAAATCTGGTTGCGCGGCGTTCACATTCCTGAATACGACCTAGGAACTTGGACTAACCATGAGCCACGTCGGGCCCGCAAACTGTTGATGAAGAAAGACGAGATTCGTCGCATTGTGAAGGCCACGAAGGAATCAGGATTAACGTTGATTCCGTTGTCGATCTATTTCAATGATGGTTACGCCAAGGTCGAAATTGCATTGGCTCGTGGGCGTAAGTCATACGACAAGCGCCATGCCATTGCTGAGCGCGAATCTAAGCGCGAAGCTTCGAAGGCGATGGGGCGTGCATCAAAAGGTCAGCGCGACTAACTGTTTTCTCTTACTTCTACAAGAACGAGTCCTTCAATATTTGCGAAGTCGGAAATGTTTTTAGTGAAGAGTGGCAATTCATGTTGTATTGCTGCTGCAGCTATTAATGTGTCGAATGCTTTCGCTGAGGCTTTGCGGCCAGAGTTACGCAGTTGTGCTGCGAGCCGACCAAAGATGCGTGCTGAGTTTGCGTCAAACACCAAAGGATCAAAGTGCGCTTCCACAAGTTGGAGCACAGACTGTCGTGCGATCTGTTCCGTTGCGTTTTTAGCAATGAGTGGCCCGACGGATAGCTCGGCAAGGGTGATGCTTGAAATGTAGGACTCTGTTGGCAGAATTCCTTTGCCGACGAGTGACGCAAGATCCACAACGACGCTGGTGTCGAGTAACCCTTGAGAGTGGAGTGCCTTCACAGCGACAAATCCAAGAACTCGGCCATATCTGCCACGAGGTCTTCGTATTTAAAAGTTGGGCAGCCCTTGAATGCAGTTTCCAGAACCTCGCTGCGTACACCTGGTTTGCGCAGCGGGCGCAATTCAGCAATCGGTCGGCCTTGGCGGGTGACAGTCATCGATTCTCCTCGCATTACTGAGTCCAAAATTTGGCCGCCGTTGTTCCGCAAGTCTCGAATTGTCACTTCTTTCACCGCATCAGTGTCTCACTGGTGAGACATCAGTGCAACTCGCATGGAGCGCTGAGTCTGGGTAGACCTTCAAGTCGTAAGAGGGGAGTGGCGACTCGCTGTGGATGAAAACCGCAACATCGGTGGTTGTGGATAGTAGAAGTGACTCGTG
>Ga0114958_10000565_pt1 | contig 31655 bp, 26 predicted proteins | sample C_130208_EF_Meta_FD_89577 | JGI IMG/M metagenome (GOLD analysis project Ga0114958, IMG submission 89577) | Freshwater microbial communities from Lake Croche, Canada to study carbon cycling - C_130208_EF_MetaG | ecosystem: Environmental > Aquatic > Freshwater > Lake | place: Lake Croche, Canada... | reverse complement strand
GCAAGCACGCGCGGAATCGCCTGTGCCTGAATAGGAGTGGGCGTGGTGTAACCGGCATCGGCAATCGCACGCATAAGGGGATCGGCCAACCCGAGGTCAGCAAAAGTAATAGTAGTAGACAAGAGAACAGCTCCATCGTCGTGCCGGCCTGCACAGGGTGCGGGCTCCAATCGGGGCAGACGAACAGGGAGTAAAAACGCCTTGGAGGCGAGCGCCCACAGAGTTGGGGCTTAGCGCGGCACGAGGACTGGAACGTTGTGCCGTGCAGCAATTGTACGTTAAATCAGGGGCAATCCGGTAAAAAGTTTTTGAATCATGGGTCGAGCTTGAGGACGATTTTTTCTCATGTAAGCTGAGATTCTGATGCGTTGCTTGCACTGAGGACAGCCTGTCGAGCAAGTATCTAAGTCAGTTTTGCTTCAGGATCCACTTGTAACGGCACTAAAAAGTCTTGGCTAATGCCGCTGCCGACCATGTTGATACGACTTAAGAACTCAGTCAGGTATTCGTGCAGACCTTTTTCAAAAATTTCTTCAATGTTCAAGTCGCGCAACTCTGAAAGCAGCCGCAAGGCCGCAGATTGCGTGTTGGCCGACTGAGCATTTCTAACCCGTGACAAGGTATCAACCACTTCGTGTAGACAACTGACAAGCGAGCGTGGCATACCCAGACTTAAAATTAAGAGCTCGGCGATGCGTTCGGGCGTAATAACATCTCGGTAGACTTTGCGGTAGTTTTCGAAGGCTGACACTGAACGTAAGATCGCAGTCCAATAATAAAATTCGTCAACGGGATCGGTGTCGTCGTCGTGTACTTCGCTGGCGGCTAAAAATTTAACGTCAAGCAGACGTGCTGTGTTGTCGGCACGCTCAAGGAAAGTGCCGAGTTGGATAAAGTCGTAGGCCTCACCGCGCATCATGGTGCCTAAATGGACGCCGCGAATCAGATGCGATCTGAACTTGACCCATTCAAAAAATTCGGCGGGCGCGCTCTTTAGCATGCCCTCGCGCATGAAGCGCTGGGCATCCAACCACGTGCTGTTGATGGTCTCCCAGAGCTCAGTCGTGATTGAGCCTCTGACCGCCCGAGCATTTTCTCGCGCGCCTTGCAAGCAACGCATGATAGAAGACGGATTATTTGTGTCACTCACCATAAACCGCATTACGGCATCGGGTGTTAGGGCAGGATGCCGAGTGGTAAAGGCTTGGGTCAGCTCTGAAATCTCAAGTAAGGCGCCCCAACCACGCTCGATTGTCTGCACAGACTGTGGCAATAGAGACATCTGGTAATTGACGTCGAGCATGCGCGCCAGATTTTCAGCTCGCTCGGTGTAGCGAGACATCCAGTAAAGGTGATCAGCTGTTCTTGAAAGCATGAGGGCGGTGTCCGCGTGAGCTGAGTGCTGGGTGTTTCATCATGTTTAATGTTCAAGCACCCACGTGTCTTTAGTGCCACCGCCTTGCGATGAGTTCACCACAAGCGAGCCCTCTTTTAACGCAACGCGCGTCAGGCCACCGGGCACCATTCGCACATGTTGACCAGAGAGAACAAAGGGTCTGAGGTCAATGTGACGCGGCGCAAGTCCAGCCTCAACATAGGTTGGGCAAGTTGATAACGCAAGCGTGGGCTGTGCGATATAGTTGCTTGGATTCGCAAGCACCCGAGTTTTGAATTCATCGATTTCAGCGCGCGTTGAAGCTGGCCCGACCAGCATACCGTAACCGCCGGCCCCGTGTACTTCTTTGACCACCAAGTCATGCATGTTTTGCACGACGTGATCAAGCTCGTCGGGCTTGCGACACATAAAGGTGGGCACGTTGGCGATGAGTGGTTCTTCGCTCAAATAAAAACGAATCATGTCTGGCACGAAAGGGTAGATCGACTTGTCATCGGCGACCCCGGTGCCGATGGCATTACAAATGGCTACATTACCTGAGCGATAAGCGCGCAGCAGGCCAGAGGCACCCAGACTCGAGTCTTCGCGAAAAACTTCAGGGTCAAGAAAGTCATCATCCACCCGGCGGTAGATCACATCGACACGGCGTGGCCCCTGTGTGGTGCGCATGAAGACCGCGTCGTCTTGTACAAAAAGATCTTGTCCCTCGACTAGTTCAACGCCCATTTGTTGCGCTAAAAAGGCGTGCTCAAAATAGGCTGAGTTGTACATGCCAGGAGTGAGTACGACAACGTTTGGCTGTGTTGTGTCGATGGGGCCAGAATTACGCAGGGTATCGAGCAAAAGATCTGGATAGTGCGCAACGGGCTCAATGCGATGCTGCGCGAACAGCTCCGGAAACAACCGCATCATCATTTTGCGATTTTCGAGCATATACGATACTCCCGAGGGCACCCTCAGGTTGTCCTCAAGCACGAAGAGTTCGCCCGTTTGCGCACCATGGTTGGCCCGCACAATATCAATGCCAGCAATGTGCGCGTAGGTATTGTGCGGTACGCGCACGCCTTGCATCTGTGCGCGATACTGGGTGTTATTCAGCACTTGCTCAGCAGGAATCAGACCTGCTTTCAAAATGTGTTGCTCGTGATACACATCGTGCAGAAACATGTTGAGTGCTTGCACCCGTTGTTTCAAACCGCGTTCAAGCGCTGCCCACTCTGAGGCTGGAAAAATGCGCGGCACAATATCAAAGGGGATGGTGCGTTCGGTGCCATCGGTGTCGCCATACACCGCAAAGGTGATCCCCACTCGTCTAAAAATGAGCTCAGCTTCATCGCGACGTGTTTGCAGCAGGTGCTCGGGTTGCTGCCCCAACCACTGCGCAAAATCGCGGTAATGCGCACGCGCGCTTTTGCTGGGACAAGCTCCAGCCTCTGGCCGCGCGCCGCGCGTATCTACCATTTCGTCAAAAGCGATGGGTCTTGCTGATTGTTGCATGGGTCTGCCTTGAACCGATTCCAACGGTCGTTGAGCGGTGGGCATCGCGCACCACTCTGGGTTGTCGTCACACTGCAATCAAAAGCAATTATCATGCCACAGCCATGTTTCAATTCGAGTGACTGGCATAGTTATTGCTTTGGATTCAGTATGCCCATACATGTCGCACTCCATCATCTGACGACCTATCGCTACGATAAACGGATCAACCTTGGCCCCCAAGTGATTCGTTTGAAGCCAGCACCGCATTGTCGCACTCGAATTTTGTCGTATGCCTTGCGCATTACGCCGGCCGAACACTTTTTAAACTGGCAACAAGACCCCTTTGCCAATTATGTTGCTCGGGTGGTGATCCCAGAGAAGACCACAGAATTTCAAGTTGAGGTCGAGCTTGTTGCTGAAATGTCGGTGTACGACCCGTTCGACTTCTTTCTTGAACCCTCGGCAGAAAAATTTCCGTTTCAGTACGCCCCTGAACTAAAAGCTGATTTAGTTTCGTATTTGCGGGTTGAGCCCGTCGGGCCAAAACTGACCACCTTTTTGAAAAACGTACCGCACCGGATACGACGCAGCATCGACTTTTTAGTTGACGTCAATATCCGCTTGCACCGTAAGGTGCGCTACACGATTCGCCTGGAGCCGGGTGTTCAGACCCCAGAGCAAACGCTTGAGTTGTGTTCGGGATCGTGCCGCGACACGGCTTGGCTGATGGTGCAGGTTTTTAGGCATTTTGGCTTGGCGGCACGTTTTGTCTCGGGCTATTTGATTCAGCTCAAGCCCGACGTAGAGGCAGTGGGTGGCCCAACGGGGGCGACCTCAGACTTTACAGACTTACATGCCTGGTGCGAGGTGTATTTGCCCGGCGCAGGTTGGGTTGGGTTGGATGCCACCTCGGGCTTGTTGGCGGGCGAGGGACACATACCAATCGCCTGCACGCCCGAACCCTCGTCGGCCGCTCCCATTGATGGTGCACTCGATGAGTGCGAAGTAAAATTTGAGCACCAAATGACGGCACGCAGGGTGTTTGAGTCACCGCGGGTGACAAAGCCTTATGACGACAAGCAGTGGCAACGGATTTTGGCGCTCGGTGCAGCGGTTGACGTTGTCCTTCAAGATCAAGATGTGCGTTTGACGATGGGCGGCGAGCCCACCTTTGTATCAGCACTGGACCGGGATGGCGCTGAATGGAACACTGAAGCGCTTGGTCCGACTAAGCGAGGCTTGGGCTTAGAGCTGATGCAGAAGCTCAGCCGGCGTTATGGCGCAGGTGGTTTTTTACATTACGGTCAGGGTAAGTGGTACCCCGGTGAGCAACTACCGCGGTGGTCGCTCTCGGCGTATTGGCGTGAGGATGGCCAGCCCTGTTGGGAGAATCCGAGCTTGTTTGCGGACGAGCGCGAAGAGCACGACTACACCCCCGAGGACGCCAAGCTTCTGCTTCAAACCCTCACGCAAAAATTAGGGCTTGAACAACAGTACATTCAGGCCGCGTACGAAGATACGTTCTATTACTTATGGCGTGAGCGCACGCTCCCTGTCAACGTTGATCCGTTTGATTCACGGTTGGATGATGAGATGGAGCGCGCTCGCCTGAGACGGGTGTTTTCAAACCAATTAGATGTGCCTGTTGGCTATACCTTGCCGCTGGCGACTGCTGAAGGTGAACCCGGTCAGACACAGCGCTGGCGCTCGGGCCCCTGGTTTTTACGCGACGACAGAATGTATTTGATCCCGGGTGACTCGCCAATGGGGTATCGCCTGCCGCTCGACTCGCTTCCTTGGGTAAAAAGTACCGACCGGCCGATTGCGCCAGACGCCGATCCCTTTGCACCTCGCACAGCCTTACCGTCTGCGACGGAACTGCGCCTGCAATGGCCAGCGACGGGCGAGTCTGTTCAGGAAGCCAAATCTGAAACGGTTGCTTCGCGCTCGGCCCCTACAGTGACACCTGCTCCCACAAAGTTTGAATCTGCAGTTGACCTGACACGTACCGCGCTGTGCGTTGAGGTGCGCAATCCAAATCGCAGCAATGGCCCGAAGCTTGAATTTACAGAGCCGCGGTGTTCGGTGATGTACGTCTTTATGCCACCACTCAAGCGTCTGGATGATTATTTGGCCTTGCTCGCTGCGCTTGAAGCCAGCGTGACGGAGCTTGGTTACAAAATTGTGCTTGAGGGCTACACACCACCACGCGATCCGCGTCTGACTGTTTTGCAGGTGACGCCTGATCCAGGTGTTCTTGAGGTCAATATTCATCCAGCAAAAAACTGGGGTGAGTTAGTTGACCACACCCAATTTTTGTATCAGGCCGCGCACGAAACGCGCTTGAGCAGCGAAAAATTTATGAATGATGGCCGTCATACTGGCACAGGGGGCGGCAATCACTTTGTGATGGGAGCTGCCACACCGGCCGATAGCCCCTTTTTGCGTAGGCCCGATGTGCTGTCGAGCTTGTTGACCTTTTGGCATAACCACCCCTCGATGTCGTATTTGTTTTCGGGGTTGTTTATCGGGCCAACTAGTCAGGCGCCCCGCGTTGACGAAGCACGCAATGATCAACTCTACGAGTTAGAAATTGCGATGCAAGAGATCGAGCGGCAGCAAGAACAGCCTGACGGTTGCCCGCCTTGGATGATTGACCGCGCGCTGCGCAACATCTTGATCGACGTCACGGGTAATACGCATCGCTCTGAGTTCAGTATTGACAAGTTGTATTCGCCCGATGGCCCAACCGGCAGACTTGGCTTGCTTGAGTTGCGAGGGTTCGAGATGCCACCGCACGCCCAGATGAGCCTGGTGCAGCAGTTATTGATTCGTGCCTTGGTGGCGTGGTTTTGGAAGACACCTTACTACCCAGCAGGCAATACGCGCTTGACCCGTTGGGGCACCCAGTTGCACGATCGGTTTATGTTGCCGACCTTCATCATGATGGACTTTGATGATGTACTGGCTGAGCTTCGGCGCGCCGGGTTCGAGTTCGACAGATCGTGGTTTGAACCACACATGGAGTTCAGATTTCCGTTGATCGGTCATACCGAGTTGAGGGGCATGCAACTCACCCTGCGCACCGCACTAGAGCCTTGGCATGTCATGGGTGAAGAGGGTGGTGTTAGTGGCACGGTGCGTTACGTCGACTCTTCGGTTGAACGTTTAGAGCTGAGGGTTTCTGGGTTTACCGACAATCGTTATTTGATTGCAGTCAATGGTGTCGCCCCAACGTTGCAGCCCACTGGAGTTGAGGGTGAGTTTGTGCTTGGCGTGCGGTATCGCGCCTGGAATCCGCCCTCTGCGCTGCATCCAACGATTGCAGTGCATGCACCCTTGTCTTTTGACATTGTCGATCAGTGGCTCTCGCGCTCGTTAGGCGGTTGTCGCTATCATGTGGTGCATCCTGGTGGACGCAGCTACGATACCCTGCCGATTAACTCTTTTGAAGCCGAAAGTCGCCGACGCGCAAGATTTTTTAAACTTGAGCACACGCCCGGTGAAATCGCGTTGCAACCCTTGCGCAACGGAACAGAGTTTCCCTTTACACTTGACTTACGCCGCACACCATACATTTAGAACGCAGGGCTTATGCCACCCGACCCGTTGTCTACTCAGGATTCTGTCGCTCAGGATCAACATGATCGCGCGCAAGCGTTTGCGCTAGCGGCCAAACTTGCTGCTCCTGCTAAGCTCGGTCACTACGACGAACTGCGCGATATGAGTGGCGCCTTGCGCAAGCCTTGGCAGACGTTTTTTAGTTATCTGGGCGAAGCAGGGATTGCTGGTTTGCCGCAAAGTAGCGACACCATCGAGCGCCTGATTCAACAAAACGGTATTACCTACAACGTCTATGGCGATCAGAAGGGTCAAACCCGACCTTGGTCGCTCAATGCGCTGCCAATGCTCATTACTCCCGCAGACTGGCGCAGCATTTCCACGAGCTTGCAGCAGCGTGCCAAGTTATTGAATTCGATTTTGCAGGATGTCTATGGCGAGCAGCGACTGATTCGTGGTGGCTATTTGCCTGGTGCGCTAATTTTGGGCAACCCCGGCTACCTTCGCGCAATGCAAGGGGTCAAGCCTTTAGGCGGGGTCTATCTGCATGTGGTGGCTTTTGATATCGCACGCGGGCCTGATGGACGATGGTGGGTGATTGGCCAGCGCACACAAACGCCGTCGGGCTTAGGATATGTGCTTGAAAACCGGTTGACGGTATCGCGGGTATTTCCAGAAGCCTATCGTGAGATGCAGGTGCAGCACGTAGCCTCGAGCTATAAGCGATTGCTTGAATCAATGACAAGTGCGGCGGCAGCGATTGCAGAGGGTGCCCCGCGTTTTGCGTTATTGACCCCTGGTCCTTACAGTGAAACGTATTTCGAGCACGCCTATCTAGCGCGCTATCTTGGTCTGCCTTTGGTTGAAGGGGCCGATCTGGCCGTTCGTGACGAAAAGCTCTATTTAAAGACGATGCATGGCCTGCAGCGCATCCATGGCTTGCTGCGTCGCTTAGATGATGACTTTTGTGATCCACTTGAACTGCGTGCCGATTCAAGCCTAGGTGTGCCGGGTTTATTGCAGGCGATACGCGCAGGCAGTGTGGTGATGGCCAATGCACTTGGCACAAGCTTTTTAGAGTCGCCTGCGGTACAAGGTTTTTTGCCTGCGATCTCAGAATATTTATTGAATGAGCCTTTAAAAATGCCTTCGCTTAACACCTGGTGGTGCGGCGAAATAGCAGCCTGGCAAGATATTGCTCCCGATTTACATACTCAGGTCATTAAGCCAACGTATGCGACTAATGCCGCGACAAACTTTCAGCCTGCGATTGCGAGCTTGCTTGATCCTAAAGAGCTCGAAGCCTGGCGCACGCGTATCGGTTTGCAACCCGATATCTATACAACTCAGAGTTATCTGCCGTTTTCCCAGGCGCCGACCTGGCAGGGTGATGAGATCTCGCCACGCACAGCCATGTTGCGTGTGTATGCGATTGCTTCAGGTGATGGACAGTGGCAATTGTTACCAGGCGGTATGACGCGGATCGCAACGGTCGATCCTCATATCGTTTCTATCCAAAGTGGTGGCAGCACGCTGGACACGTGGGTGATGACCGATCAACAGGTTGATACTTACTCGATGTTACCCAACCGCACGCGGTTGCCGCGCTGGACCGCGACCGAGCAACTCGTGTCGAGCCGTTCTGCTGAGAGCTTGTTTTGGCTAGGGCGGTATACCGAGCGCTGCGAGCTCATGGTGCGGTTGGCCAAAGAGGCGTTGGTATTAGTGAGTACCAATCAGCAGGACAGTTTGCCAGCGTTGAATGATGCCATCGGGGCGTTGGGCAGATTGCACGGCTTGATCCCCGATGGTACGCCAAGCCTGACAAAATCTGCCTCGGTCTTTGGACGCACGTTGATCGCGCAGTTGATACAAAAAGATACGTGTGGTTTGCTTGATAATCTTGAGCTTCTTGAGTTTTCACTGAAGGCTGTGCGCGATCGTTTGCCGGCTGAGCATGCTGAAATCGCTCAAACCATGAAGCAAATGCTTTTGCACAACACGGTTCAGCCTGCGCTCGTGGGCTTTACCAGCACCGCCAAGTTGCGAGCGAAACGAGTGGGGCGCCCAGCGGTTCGAAACCCGATTGATACGATTGAGGTGCTTGATGCTATTGGCATACAGTTAGTTGCGCTGGTGGGTTTTCAAGCTGATCGCATGACCCGCGACTTGGGTTGGCATATGTTGGCGGTTGGACGTTTGATCGAAAGGTTGGTCAACCTCAGTGGGATGTTGGTTGCGTTTTTTACGCACGCGGCCGTTTACACGCCAAGAGGCTTTGAAACACTTTTAGTGCTGTTTGATAGTTCGATCACGTATCGCACGCGCTATCAACGCCAGCAAGATATCCCCGCTTTAATGGATTTGTTGGTCACCGACGAAACGAATCCACGTTCGATAAACTGCATCTTGCAGGCGCTTAAGAGTGAAATTAAGTATCTGCCAAATGGTGACGTACTGCTTGTGGGCTTGCCAAGCTTTGATCCAGACGAAGACTCGGTGTTGGTACAAGTTGAAATGGTACGCACCCTCGGTGTATTTGCAGCAAATGTGTCTGATGAAATTAGTCGACGGTTCTTTGCGTTAGCTGTTGACAGGCATTTTGCATCATGACGCATATCGAAGTTGAGCACGACTCTCGTTACAACTACCAGACAGCGGTCGAGCTTGCTCATCACTTGGCGTATTTGCGTCCTCGAGAAACCGCTTGGCAAAAAGTTCTATTTACTGAGTTAGAGATCTCGCCCAAGCCCGATTGTCAGACTGAAAACCAGGATGCGTTTGGTAATCATCGAACGTTTTTCACCCTTTCGACACCGCATGCCGCGTTACTGGTGCGTTCGCGTTCAGTGGTGTCGATCACGGATCGCTATGCAAGCTTCGATGCCAGTCAGTCGGTTGCTTGGGATGAGGTACGCAACGCCCTCGCGTATGCGTTAGACCGGCCCTATGTTGCGGCAAGTGAGTTTGCGTTTTTAAGCCCTTACGTGCCGCGCTTGGTTGAATTGCGAGCGTACGCAGAGCGTTCGTTTGTACCGGGGCGCAATCTCGCAGAAGCGAGCATTGAGTTGTCGTCGCGTATTCACGAGGATTTCACCTACTCGCCCACGGCGACTGAAGTCCATACGCCCATCCTAGAGGCGTTTAATAAACGTGCTGGTGTATGTCAGGATTTCTCACACATTTTGATTGGTTGTTTGCGCGCCATGGGATTAAGCGCTCAATATGTCAGTGGCTATTTGCTGACCAAGCCGGTGCCGGGCACAATTAAGCTTCGTGGTGCTGATGCCTCACATGCTTGGGTGGCTGTGTATTGCCCACAGGCGCCGGGCCAATGGCTTGAGCTTGATCCGACTAACAATGTCTTGGCGGGACCCAGCCACGTTCGTCTGGCAATGGGCCGTGACTTTGGCGACGTGTCACCCTTGCGCGGGGTGATTCGTGGAGGCGGTGAACATAAGCTTACCGTCGGTGTCACCGTGCAAACGATTGATAACGCACAAGTGAAACCAGTACCCAGTTTGACAGAGCAGAAACAGAGTCACGCTCAACCCGCCGCTACTCAAAGCCAGAGCCAGAGCCAGGGCTCAAACTAAAGTCGCGGTCAGAGTCAATTCATTTTTGAAGATGAGGTAACGCGATGATCGATGCACTGGGGATCAGGCGGCGGAAAAATTATCATCCGATGCACAGACAAACTAAATTTAGCGAAGTGATGCCACATTAATCATCGGTTCGCCACGCTTCCAGTAGCCCAGATTTTCAATAAACTTTTGTGCCATGCGGTGCAAGATCGCATCCGAAAACCCAGACGTATGCGGCGTGCAAATGACATTCGGCATGTCCCACAGAGGCGAGTCGACATGCAGGGGCTCTTGAGCAAACACGTCAAGGTAGGCGCCCGCTAAGTGGCCGCTTTGCAAGGCGGCGATCATGGCAAGTTCGTCAATGACGGTGCCGCGTGAAATATTCACGATGTGCGCGCCAGGCTTCATGAGGCCAAGCGCTTCTTTGCTCATTAAGTTCGTGGTTTGTTTGGTGAGTGGGCACGCAAGCACCAGCCAGTCAGTCTCTGGCAAGACTTGCTGAAAGCCCTCAAAGCTAACAACGCGCGTATTTTCAATCACTGAGGCGGCAGATTGGCGCACTACGATGATTTTCAAACCGAGCGCGGTGAGCCAGGCGCCAAGCTTTTGTCCGATCGGGCCCCAGCCGACGATCGTTGCCGTTTGACCTTCTAGATCGGGTGGCAAGCCGACTTTCATAAACGGTGCCCAGACATGCGCGCGCTGCGCGGCCGCAAGTTGTGGAAAGCGCCGTGACAGTGACAGTAAACCTGTCAAAGCGGTTTGCGCCACAAGGCTCGCACTCGCACCTGAAGACGACGTGACGGTCACCCCGCGCGCCATTAAATCCAAAAATATTTGTCGGTCAACACCCGCAGAGTGGACATGCACCCACTGCAGTGATTTAGATTTGAGCAGGGCATCGTACACATATTGTGTGCTGGCTTCGATTTGATGCTTGGTTGAGCCTGCGGTGATATCACGCGACACAAAGCAAAAGTCAACGTCTTGCGTGTCGGCGTGTATCTCAGCCGCACTGACGAGTTGATAACCTTGAGCCCCAAGAATGTCGTTTATTTGGGGCGTAAGTTCTTTCGCCGTTTTGTCAGACAGGAGGATGCGCGCTGGATGACTCAATACAATATTTGTCATGTCAGTCTCCTTAACGCGGGGTCGCGCCTGAATCAATCACGACCTTTTTCCATTTGGTATGTTCATCTCGGATAAAGTCTTGAAAATATGCGGCAGTGCCGCCAACCGGATCAGCGCCTTCTTGAACAAAGCGGTGCTCAAGGGGGATCATCGCGAGGTTCACTTCTTTGTTCAGCTTGTCGATAATGGCTTGTGGCGTGCCCTTCGGTGCCAGCATGCCAAACCACGAGCCAGCTGAGAAGCCAGGAAAGCCATTTTCAGCAACTGTAGGGACGCCCGGTAAAGAGCGCGAGGGTTTTGGGCTACTGACCGCGATGGCGCGCAGTTTGCCGCCCTTAATTTGCCCAATCACCGAGGGGATCGTTGCAAACATAAAGTCGATGCGGCTCGCAATCAAATCGTTGAGCGCTTCAGCACCTTTGTACGGGATGTGTTGCGCCTCGACCCCAATAGCATCCATGAGCATAAAGCTCGATAAATGCGATGAAGTGCCATTGCCGGTTGACGAGTAATTGAGCGTGCCTTTCGTTTTGGCTTTTGCGTAGGCTAGAAATTCAGCAAAATTATTGACAGGCAAATTAGGGCTGACAACTAAAACATTTGGCACATCAGCGATCAACACGACGGGCACCAAATCAACGAGTGGGTTGTAGCGCAGGTCTTTGTATAGCGTTGGGTTGATGGCGATTGGCCCGACTGAGGCGACGGTGAGCGTGTAGCCATCAGCCGGTGCCTTGGCTGCAAGCTCGTTGCCGATATTACCTCCAGACCCCGGCTTGTTTTCAACCACAAAAGGCTGCTTGAGCTTTTCGGAAAGTTGTTGGCCGACACCGCGCGCGATGATGTCGGTTGTGCCGCCCGCCGTGAAGGACACGATGATTTTGACGGGTTTGGCCGGATACTCTTGAGCGTCTTGAGCGTGCGCTGATAAGGCGCATCCGAGTACCGAACTCAAAAAAAGCGAAGCAACAAATTTAATCACGATAAGAGATATCCGTACGGTCGAGTTTGCGTAACAGAGCAGGCCACTCCATGACGCCATAGGCCCGGCGTGTGCCAGGTTGGTAGTTATTCCAGGTTTCATCCAGTACTTTTTGTGACACTTTTGATAGCGGGCTGTTGCAGGACATCGCGCCGAGCTGGGCGTGACACGACAATTCAAGGCGGTGCATCCAGTTAAATGCTTCGCCGACCGTGCGGCCTACTGTCAGGGCGCCGTGATTACGTAGAATCATGGCTTCGCCCATTCCGAGGTCTTTGCAGAGCGACTCTTGTTCGCTCTCATCCAACACGACACCTTCGTAGTTGTGATAAGTGATCTTTAAGAAGCGCATTGCAGTTTGGGTCAGTGGCAATAAGCCGCATTCAAGCGAAGAAATGGCCATCGAGGCCCAGCTGTGGGTATGAATAACACAACCGACATCAGCCCGGGCGTGGTGAATAGCGCTGTGGATCACCGAACCCGCCTTGTTCAAGCCATATTTAAGATCACCAAAATCAGGGCTCGTCAGGATATTGCCGTGGTGGTCAACTTTCAGCAGACTCGAGGCGGTAATTTCTTCGTACATCATGCCGTAGGCATTGATCAAAAACGTGCCCTCTTCGCCAGGAACGCGCGCTGAAATGTGGTTGGCTGCCATATCGGCCATGCCATAAATCGCAACAAGTCGGTAACAGGCGGCTAAATCGACGCGTGCTTGCCACTCTGCATCAGAGACCTTGCCCTTCATTGAGGGGAGTTGTAAAACGCCTACTTTTGACATGATGGTTTGCCTCAAAAGAAATGTTATTTTTAATGGATACAGAGCCTGACTCAGTCAGGCTATCACGACCTAAAAAATCAGGCGATTTTCAGACAATACCAAAAGGCGTCAAAATCTGCGAGTGATTCTCACAAAGCACGTTATGCTACGCAACTTAAGTGCGACACCATCGCTGATCGGTAGGCGGCGCTACGGTCGCTGAGCGACCCGCCTATCAATTGCTCAGCGATCTCTTAAGCATCGACTGCTTAAGTTGCCGCAAATAAAGATATTGTTGATGTGACCTTTGCCCCGAGTGGTGAGGCATACAGGAGAGGGACATGAAAATTTTGGCGACACTTGTGGGACTTTTTTTGGTGGGATGCCAAAGCAGCCCCGTGTTTTATCACCGCGACCCTGCGCGCCAGATCGTGGTCTTGGATAAGCGCGAGATCAGCATCATCCCTTTAGGTGAAAATCAATGGGAAGCCTATGGTGGCAGAGAATGGGGAATGAAGCCCGACTTAGAGGTGCAAAAAGCGCGTCAGGTCGCTGCTATTGAAAAGGTGACGGGTTGCCGCGTAGTCAAGGCGCAATACGCCCCTGAGCATGAAGTCGACGGTATGCTTATGCATGCCACCGTAAGTTGCGCCAAGTAAGTCGTTAACCCAAGCCGCCATTCGCTCGAACGATACGGCCCATCTGCAGGTCACCGTCGGTTTGACTTGCTGTGCCGGCTAAGCCATTCGCAACACCCAGCCGATCAGCGTCCGAGCGGTTTTGGCTAACTTTCCATTTTGCCTGCACACGGATAATCGTCACTTCGATGGCGACAATCGCTTCGAGCATCATCGCGAGGTAATCCGCGGGCGCATCGCTGACGCGCCAGTTGCTGTTGCGGGCAAGCTCCATCGTTGCCGTTAAGTCTGCGACCACCTGACGCTTGATCTCTGGGTCGTGTGACACCGTCAGCCAGCCGTACACATGAGCGACCGCGTAGTTATAGGTGGGCACGACTTTGTGGTGTTCAAGTTTAGACGGATACCAATTTGGGGTGATGTAGGCGCTTGGGCCTTGAAACACCACCAGCGACTCGGCCTCGGGATTGGCCGTTTGCCAAACAGGATTACCTTTGGCCACATGGCCGATTAATTTTGTGCCTGGGGTTAAGTCGCCTTCAAGCATGAAGGGAATGTGATTGGCTTCAAGCGCATCGCCATCACGCGTGATGAGCGTACCCAACGGAAAGTGTTTGATCAGCTCACCGACAACGGCCAGGTCATTTTGTTCAAAGTGCTTGGGGTTGTACATGTTTGGCTCGCTGACTAACAAATCAATGGTGCGATTGATTCTGAAAGGGATGCGCTGATTCAGTATAAATAACCTTGCCATTGATCGAGACAAAGGTTCGCTGTACAGTCAGTGTACCTAGTATTCACCGAGATAAAAAATGAAGCCAAATAAATTGCCGCTGGGTCTGTTTGCAGCAACCCGCGCGATTGCAGAGGGTAGCCTGTCGCCTAAAGAGTATCTGCAGCAATGTATCGCGCAGGCCGACGAGCGCGAACCTACGCTGCACGCTTTTGTGATGCGAACACCAGACCATGAGGTTTTGGCCTCGGCGAATGGTGGTGAGTGGTCAGGTATCCCTGTTGGCATTAAAGATTTAATTGCGACGCGCACACTCACCACCACAAACGGTTCGCCGATATACGCAGATCAGGTGCTTGACTACGATGCACCCATCGTCGCGAGTATCCGACAACTCGGTGCCGCGGTTTTTGGCAAAACGGTCACGACAGAGTTTGCGTGGCGACAGCCCGGCCCAACGGTCAATCCGTTCAATGCCGGCCACACTCCGGGCGGTTCATCAAGCGGTTCGGCAGCCGCTGTTGCAGCGGGTATTGTGCCCCTGGCCTTGGGTACGCAAACCGTTGGCTCGGTGATTCGGCCTGCCGCCTTTTGTGGCGTGGTGGGTTTCAAAGCCAGCTTTGGCGCGGTGCCCCGTGCAGGTGTGTATCCCTTGGCTGGGTCGCTTGATCATGTTGGCTTTATTGCAAGATCAGTCAATGACGTGGCGTACGCGTTTAATTTGTTGCGCAATCGCGCCGCGACTGAACCCGATAGCATTGTGTTGCCCGAGGTGCCGATGAAGGCGGACACCGGTATTGAGCCGCAAGCGGCGCCGCGTCTCGCGTGGTTACGCACACCGTACGATGATCGGGTGACTGCTGAGCAAAAGCAGGCGATGGAAAAAGCCGTTGCGCAGTTGCGCGCGCAAGGTGCTCTGATCGAAGAGTTTGCATTACCAGACGAATACTGGACAGGCATTGAAGGCATGTTTTGCTTGCTTGAATGTGAGGGGGGTGCGATTCATCAAGACCACGTGCAGCAGTTTCCAGAGCGCTCAAGCGTGCATTTGAAAGAGTTAGTTGAGAAAGGTCGTGCACGCTCTGCGCTTGATTACTTGGGCGCCCGCGCTTTACAACAACGTTTGCGTGCCGATGCAGTCGCTCAGTTCAAAGGCTTTGACGCGGTCTTGACAATCCCTGCGACGGGCGAAGCGCCCGAGGGTTTAGCCTTTACGGGCGACCCAGTTTTTTGTGCGCTCTGGAGCTTCTTGGGATTGCCCGCGCTGACCGTGCCGATCGCGCGCTCAGCCAAGGGCTTGCCGCTCGGCCTTCAGTTGATCGCCCCTTACAAGCAAGACGCGCACTTGCTGCGCACAGGGCGGTGGGTCGAAGTGTCGCTGCCGGTTGTTTGAGGCAACACTTGATCATTGCCCCTATGCCTAAGGGAGCAATGAGCTTAGTAGCGTCCTTGCGTTGTCACGGATGGCGAGAGAAGCGGCTTAGCCACCGCTCACCGCATCACCATAAGGCGACATGATTTCAGTGCAGCCCATGTTCAAGTCGCCATCGCGCATCACGCCGGCCGGGCAAGCAAACGCATAAGGGTAGGCTGTTCGGCGTGCTGGCACGACAGGCATGACGTCGCTGAGCGCTTGCATCACCTCAGGGGATAAGTCTTTGTCGGCGACGATGCGCGGCCCGCCACTGACGTCGAGCCTTGGCTGATGAAATGCCTCTTCAAGCGTTAAGCCGTGATCCATCATAAAAGAGGTCAACTGCATCACGGTACCTAAAATTTTGCGTCCACCTGAGGCACCAATCGCAAAGCGTCGACCTTTGCGATCTTCACCAATCACTGGTGAATAATTGGCCAGACAACGTTTGTTGGGCGCCAGCGAGTTGGGCTTGCCGGGTTCGGGGTCAAACCACATGATGCCATTGTTAAGCAGTAGACCCGTCGAGGGCGACACCACCCGCGAACCAAAAATTGAAAGTAAGGTTTGTGTCACCGAGCACATATTGCCTTGGCGATCGACTACGCTGAAGTGTGTGGTGCAGCCTGGCGCCTTGGGTGATTCATGATCGCCCATATGTTCAAAGCGCAATTTAAATGCGGCATCAAGCGCGCGGGCGAAGCCGGCATAGGTTGAGGCATCAGGTGCGCCTGCACCAGGTGTAAATTCTTGGGCGAGCAGTTCAAGTGCTTTGCCAAAGGTTGGGCCGCCGGTGAGACCTGGGGTGGCAAACACGCGACCACCCCTATAGTTCAACGTCAGTGGCTCGACCATCTCGGCACTGTAGTGCGCAAGGTCTTCAACGCTTAAGCAGCCGCCTTTTGCGCGAACGTCACGCGCCAAGGCTTGTGCGATATCGCCTGTGTAAAAGGCCTGCGCGCCGCCTTCGGCGATTTGCCTAAGTGTTTGAGCAAAAGCCTTTTGATTTAAGCGTCGCTGGTTAACGGATGTCCAGTCACCAGCGATGGGCCAATGACCATCGTCTAAAAACATAGCAGCGGTATCAGGGTCTTTTGCTAAGACACGGGCATTCGCTGCGGTAACGAGGGTCGTATACCAATCCACCAACAACCCAGCTTCAGCCAGATTGGCCGCTGGGGTGACGAGCTCTTGCCAAGGCATACGACCAAAGTGCGCGTGCGCCAGGCCCATACCAGACACAACACCCGGTACGGCCACGGCGGTGGCGCCCATTACGTTGCGATCCTCGACGACCGAAGGCCACGGAAACAAATCAGAAGATTTGCCTGAACCACTTAGGGGATAGTCAGCCGGGTTTAACTCGCGAGGTGAGCGGCAACCAAAATTAATCACACGTGCTTTGGCGTCTTTGGCACGCCACAACACCATCGCGCCACCAGCAGCAGGACCACTCATCCACGGTTCGACAACACCTAACGCAAATGACGTTGCGATTGCGGCATCGACGGCATCGCCGCCTGCCTCAAGCACGGCGGCACCCACTTCAGCGGCGCGGCGATGCTGTGCCGCGACCACGCCAGCCTTGGTGGCAATTACAACTTTACGGGTGGTTTGCGAGTTTGAAAAATTATCGTCCATGTATACGCCTCTGTTGTTTTGATGAGCGCCGTGAGTGGCGCGAACCTGTGCAAGTTCGGGATCAGCCGCGAAGCTATTTGGCAACCAACTTAACCGTGTTTCTTTGCGTAACGCACAACGTCGGCGTGAGTGGCGAACCAAACGCCAGGCAGGCTGCGCATGTAACGCACTAATTCTTCAAGAATCCAAATGCGCGAACGATACCCGATGATGTGTGGGTGCATGGTTAATTGAAATAACCCACCTTCTTTGTAAGCCGCATCAAATTCGCGCTTAAAAATATCAAAGACATCCGCGGGCGGCGTGTAAGGGCGCAGGCCAGCAAACCGGTTCATCCCAAAGTACACAGCATCATCACGTATCCATTCAACTGGCAACTCAATCACACCGGTATCTTCACCATCAAGCAACAACTCATAGCAGTCGACATCTGCCATTAATGATGAGTCATAGAGCAAACCCATATCGCGTGTGAGCGCAAGCGTATTCGGGCTGAAATCCCAAGAGGGCGTGCGCATACCGACCGGGCGTACACCCGTGATTTTTTCTAAGACATCTGAGCTGCGTTGCATCAGGTCTTTTTCAGCAGCATACGGCAACACTGAATTGCGTTCGTGAATCCAGCCATGAATGCCAATCTCGTGGCCCTCGGCGATCACACGTTGCTGTTCTTCTGGATAGAGCAAAGCGGTCACTGCTGGCACATAAAAACTAGCCGGTACTTCATGGTGTTTGAGGATGTTGAGAATGCGCGGCACACCTTGTCGATTGCCGTATTGACCTTGCGATAACTTACCAATCGACTCGCCACCTTCGCGCAGTTCGTTGGTTTCGTGATCAGAGTCAAACGACAAAGCCACCGCGCAACGCGCACCCTCAGGCCAGAGGCGCGGGCGCAGCGTACGCCCGGCGCGCACATGATGCACGATGCTTTGCCACTGGGCATCCGGCCATTGCCAAGGTTCGAGCGAGGGTGTGTTCATTATTTTGTCTCAGTGGCGCTTTGCGCAGGGGTCGTCATTTTTTTGCGTCTTGATCAACGGTGGCCGGTATCGTCGTCACTGTGACTACGGCGGGCGCGACGTTTCGTGCGATCTGTTGGGCCGCAGCCGCTTCTTTGGCAACAAACAGTGCGAACTCAGCCGAAGGCATGCCGACGCCCTCTAAGCCAAGCGTGTCGAATTGTGCGACCACGTCTGGCTGTGCGATGGCTTTTACAACTTCAGACTGTAGTCGGCTCACAACTGCTGCGGGTGCATGAGCGGGTAGCCATAAGCCAAACCAGTTCACGACATTGAAGTCTTTTAAACCAAGCTCTTGCAAGGTAGGGGTCTCAGGCATACCTTTCCAGCGCTTGGCACCCGTCACGGCCAGTGCACGCAATCGTCCGCTTTGAAGGTGTTGCTGGGCGATTTGCGTACCCACAAAAAAGATGTCGATACGACCCGCGATTAAATCGTTAGTGGCTTCGGCGACCCCTTTGTAAGGCACGGGCAAAATATCGGTGTCGGTCATAGTTTTCATGACCTCGGCAGGGATATGGCTGGCGGTGCCTAAGCCAGCGTGACCGTAGGTGAGCTTGCCAGGATTTTTCTTGGCGAGTGCGATGAGCTCTTTAAAGGTTTTGACCGGCGAATCTGCTGGTACAACCAAGACCTGCCCAAAATTTTGCGCGGCTAAGGTGACGTGGGTAAAGTCTTTGACCGAGTCGTACGTGACGTTTTCGTTAAAGGGCGGGATATTAGTGTGTGAGGCTGTTGTAAAGAGCCAGGTGTAGCCATCCGCGGGAAGCTTGGCGACGTAAGCGGTGCCGACTAAGCCGCCCGCACCCAAACGGTTTTCGACGATGACGGTTTGCCCGAGTGACACAGAAAGTTTAGGCGCAAGAATTCGCATCAACAGATCGGGAGGGCCGCCCGGGGGCGAAGGGACAATTACGCGAAGGGGTTTAGTGGGGTAGTTTGATGCCGCAGCACCCTCAGCCGTTTGTGCCATCGTTGCGAACGCCGGCACTAGACAGGCGCCAGTCACGACAAGCAATCGCCGCAGGCTGCGCATGACGCTAAGCGGTATGGCGTTGAAAGGTTGAACGCTAGACATAGGATCCTTGGGGTCAGTTACCCGACTTGAACGGTGGTGTGCGTGGTTGAAGAGCGGATAATTGCCTCAAGCACGGCAGCATTGCGCACAGCATCGCCGTCCGGGGTGACGAGGGGTTGATGATTGGCAATGCAAGCAGCGAAGTGCTCGAGTTCGGCGCGCTCGGTGCTCGTGGCTGGAAAACTAGTCGTCACAGGCTTTTGCTTGTTGGTCACGTTGTTGCGGTCGATCATGCAGGTAGTCAGATCCCAGGTATGCAAGTGACTGACATCGCCCACTTCGACCCAACCATTTGAACCAAAAACTTGCATGCGCCAAGTTTCTGCAGTCGCAATCACAGTCCCTAAATAGCCGGTTGAACCTTGCGCGAAATGCAGCATCATTGAGGTGGTGTCATCTGAACCGAAGTCTTGTGCGAGGCGATAGCTTTGTGCGGTGACGCGATCGATTGGGCCTGCCAGATACATCATTGCATCAATGACATGTACGCCGCGACCTGTCATGCCGCCCGCCGGGGATTCGTCAGAGGCATGCCGCCAATGGCCCTTCGGAAAGCGATAGGCGCTTGGCCCGCAAAAATTGCCTTCGATATGCAAGACCTTACCCAAACGACCATCGTCGATCATGCGGCGAATTTCTTGTAGCGCCGGTTGATAGCGCCAGTTGTAGCCAACGCCCAAAATAATGTTGTGGTCAGCGGCCGCCTGCGCGGCGCGTTGGGTGCTGGCGCGATCTAAACCAAGCGGTTTTTCGCAAAAAACATGTTTGCCGGCTTGAGCGGCAGCCACAATTTGTTCAGTGTGCATCGAGTGCGGGGTGGCTAAGACGACCGCGGCAATAGACGGATCAGCTAGCACGGCCTCAAAGCTGTCCAGCAGCCGAAGCTTATGCTTGGCAGAGAACTCGGCGGCTTTGGCCGGTGTGCGGGTGGCGCCCGCAACAAATTGAATCGATTGACTTAAACCTTGAACGCTTGTCACCAAGTTTTGGCCCCAAACGCCCATGCCGATAATTGCCGCGTGAATCATATTTCGTTGTATCCCAAGCAGAGTAAACAGGTGCCCGCGAGTAGCGCGCGCAAAAACCCGTCAGGTAATTGATTATCAGAGAAAGGATGACAGATGACAACCGCCGTTAAATATGTTTTGATCATTTGCGCGGCAAACCTTGCCGTTCAGCCGGTGGTGCAGAGCGCACACGATCAGGCTGTCCGATTTGTTTTCGCTCTGTGGGCTTGACCTAAAAAGCTCGGCAAACTGCTCAAAATCGAGCAAAAGGAACGTTAATGATGCATTTCAATGCCAGCATGGTGTTTCGTGTCGGTTTGACCGCACTCTTGCTCTTAGGGGCGACCTTTGCGCAGGCGCAGACTTGGCCTGCAAGGTCCTTACGTTTGCTAATCCCCTTTGCACCTGGCGGTGGCACCGATATTTTGGCCCGCGTGATTGCCCCAAAGTTGTCTGAAGTGTTGGGCCAGCAGGTGGTCGTTGAAAACAAGCCAGGTGCGTCGAGCATTATTGGTTCGCAAATCGTCGCGCAAGCGGCACCCGATGGCTACACGTTGATGATGGTGGATTCATCGATTTACGTGAACCCTGGATTGCGCACCGAGCTGCCCTACAACACTCTAAAAGACTTCACTCCGATTGTGCACATGGCGGTGGCACCGGTGATTTTGGTGGTGCACCCCTCGGTGCCCGCGCAGACGCTTGCAGAGTTGATTGCCCTCGGCAAAGCCAAGCCCGAAAGCCTGCTGTACGGTTCGGGTGGCAACGGCTCTTCGCCGCATATGGCGGGTGAACTATTTAACATCGCTTCAGGCGTGCCGATCACCCACGTACCCTACAAGGGAACGGGTGAGGCCTTGTCGGCGGTGTTGGCGGGCCAAGTGCCGCTTACGTATTCTGGGATTAGTTCGGTACGGCAAGCCGTAGAGGCAGGGCGCCTGCGCGCACTCGCACTGACAGGGGCTCAGCGCAATGCCGCCTTACCCACCGTACCGACCTTTGCCGAAAGTGGTCTACCCAGCGTTGATTGCAGTAGCCACTGGGGCATGCTCGGCCCTGCAGGCATGGCGCCAGAGGTGGTTGCTAAATTGAATGTCGCAGTCAATCAAGTGTTGGCCGATGCCGCGATTAAAGAACGCATCACTGCACTTGGGTATGACGTCGCGGGCGGCGCACCAGCGGCCTATACAAAGTTGCTTGAAACCGAAATTGAAAAATGGCGCAAAGTGATAAAAACTGCGGGGATTAAGCCGAGCTAAAACGGTAAGCGCGCTACCGCAACACAACTAGCCACCAAACAAAAAATTAATTAAATAAAAAATTAAACAAATAGGATCCACTATGCAACATTATCTAAATCGTGACGGCCTGAAGCTTGCCTACTATGTTGATGACTTTACCCAACCTTGGGTGAAACCCCAGACTGTATTTCTTCTTCACGCTGCGATGGGCAATTCGCAACGCTGGTTTAGCTGGGTGCCCGAGTTGGCAAAGCATTACCGTGTCATTCGTATGGATTTGCGTGGGCATGGCCAGTCAACGATCCCGCATCCAGAACAGGCCTTTTCGTTACAACACTTGGTCGACGATGCCGCGGCGCTGCTGGATCATCTTGGCTGCGAACAGGCACATGTTGTTGGCAATTCAGCCGGCGGTTATGTTGCGCAGCAGTTGGCCTTGCAGTACCCCACGCGTGTTAAAACCTTGGCCTTATACGGCGCGACGCCTGGTTTAAAAAATAGCCACGCACCCACCTGGGTCCCAAAGATTCAGCAAATCGGCTTAAAAAAGTTTTTATCCGATACGATTCACGAGCGTTTTGATGAAACCGCTGATCCGGCGTTAGTCGCCTGGTTTATTGAGCAAGCGGGTTCAAATGACCCGGCCTTTATCGCGCGCTTCGTGCTGCATATGTGCACGCATGATTTCATGGAAGAGCTCGTGGGCATCAAGTGCCCCACTTTGATTGTGGCCGCTGGCAAAGAGTCAATCGGGCATGCCGATGCCTATGAGCAAATGCATCAGCGCATCAAGGGCTCTGAGGTCGCCTATGTGGATACCGCTGGGCACAATATCTGCGACGGTTATGCTGAGCAATGTGCCCAACTGCTCATGTCATTTTTGAGTCGTCACGCTTAACGGCCTGATCACGTGTGCTCGCACCCGCGGCGCGCCTAAAGGTCAGGGCGCGGCCGTTACCTCTTCACAGCACTTCAGCTGACCAACTTAAGACTGCATCGGTAAACCCAGCCAGGCGCGTTACCGGAAAAAAATGCCCGCCATCTTTAAGCAGATGCAATGTCGAGCCTGGCATGAGTGCAGCGAGTTCTTCTTGCAAAAAGGCAGGCACGATCAAATCGTCGCGCGCACCAATATTTAAGACGGGCATTTTGATGTTTGCTACCTCAGCGCTTCGGTCAAACGCCATGATGGCGTCAATGCGCTCTGCCACAATGTCTTGCGCGACCGCGCTCAAAGGCGCCGCGGCACGCGAGGCCTCTAAAGCGCCCCAATTAGCATTGAGCCAGCTTGCCTCATGCGAATAAAACGTGGCCGACACGGCGTAGGCCATCGGATCGCTGCGTAAAAGACCTTTGCGCAACTTAAACAGCTCTTGCATGTACCGATTAGGTTTGGTCCAGGTGCCGGTTAAGACGCAGGCTTTGGCGTGCTGAGGTGAGCGCAACGCAAGGGCTTGCGTGATGCACCCGCCGGTTGAGTGCCCCAAAACGATCGCTGACTCAATCCCAAGATGATCTAACACTGCGATGCAGTCGTCGGCTAACCGGTCAATGGTGCATTGTGCTGTGCCACGCGTGCTGGCACCAATGCCGCGCTGATCGAGTCGAAGCACCCGGTGCGCAGCGGTAAGTGCGGGCAGACAGGGGTTCCAGAAGGCGGCGGCGCCGCCAAGTCCGCTAATGAGCAATAGCGGGGTGCCAACGCCTTGCTCAAAAACTTGTAAACAGGCGCCGTCAGGCAGTGTGATGTTGTGGGACAGGCTCGTCGGTGACATAAGGCCTCGCTTTGCTTTCGCGCAATGGCTAAAGACCCTAGTGTGCCTATTTTTTCTTAAAAAAGAAATTCAGAATTTTTGCAGTGATACTTCTAGATTCTTCTGCGATACGCGCAGACTGACCATCAGAGCTTGTAAATACTTCGTTTTGCGCTACGCGCTGCGCCAACACATCTGAAAACTGTTTAACCAGCTTGGGGTTGGCATCAAGTAACGGTGCGATGTCTTCTTTTGTAATTTGCACGAGTACGGTATCTGCTTTTGCAAAGACGTCAGCGGCACGCGGCGCGCCTGTGAGCATCGACATTTCGCCCACAAAGTCGCCTGGCCATAGCGTTGCAACAACTTTCATTTCACCGCTTTGATCGGCTAATTTCACCTCTAGGCAGCCTTCAGAGATGATGTACATCCAATCTTCTTGCGCGCCTTTTTCTATGACGTGATGATCGGCGTAATAGTGCAAGACATTGACCGACTGGCCAATCGCTGCGATTTGCTCTTGGCTCAGCAGTTTTAGAATGCCTAGACCATAACAATCTAACAGCCGTGACTGTGTCTCGGTGTGGTTTTCTGAGGGGTGTTGCGTCTCAAAACGATTGAGGTTGATACCGGCGGCTTTGAAGAAGCGCGTCATACACAACAGGATTGCACCGTTGGTTTCAAATGGCGCGGTGTCGATTTCGGCTTTGTACCACACCAAGTAGGTGATGACACCTTCTTCTATTTTTGAAACAAAACACGAAAACTTAGGCATAAATTCGTGATTACTATGTACGACGTGCTTTAGCGCCAAATCCATAATACGCAACACCCGATCGGGGTTGTTGCGTGCACTGACCTGAATTTCGAGTTGACGCGGCGAGCCCACGCCTGGTTTTTGTTTGGACAGATTAATGAAGTGCATCTCAGTGAATTCGTGGTTGTACACACGAATCAATTGGCCGTGATCGTTCTTTAACACGACCATGCGGTAATCTAACTCGACCACTTGCAGATATTCGGTAGCGCCACCTTCTTTCAGTTCGATCCAGTCATCCACCGATACGATGTGGTCTGCTTGCAGCGTGATGCCACAAATGACCTGGTGGCCAACATCCTTCAAAATATAAAGAATACCCACGCTGAGTGCGCCGATTGAGGCGAGCAGGTAAGTAAAGTGATGATCGTAGAGGCCGACATAGGCGCACAGGCCGGTCGCAACAAAAACGGTGACAGTCAGGACTTGCACCAAAATAGCGGGTACGTGGCGCTCGGCAGACCGTTCGTTAAAACGCACAATGACGTGGCGCAGTAATTGGTCAATGGTGAAGGCAATAAAAACGAACTGCCCAATGGCCAGCATCGATTTCAATTCAAACACTTTATGCTTGTTCAGGTCGACCGGGTTCCAACCAAAAAAATCGCCCGTGTGCAACTTAATCCACAGCAGTAAGGCAAGATTTAACGCCAACAGCACCACAAAGAGTGGACGCGACAATACAAAAATAGTTTGGTTATTCGTTTTCATAAAGAGGGCGTGATTCGCTTGAGCTAAAGGTGGGTATAAGGCGGCAGCAGGTCAGAGACGTACAGGGTAGGCGCGCTTGGTATAGGCAACTGCCTACAACATGAAAAGCAGCCAAACGTTGACAGAGTTTTTAGTCACAATCAACCCGAATTAGGCCTTTACGATGTGTGATCTGGTGTTTCTGAGCATCCGTGCGCTTTAGCGAGCAGCCTTGCACGAATTGGCTATCGGTTACGCTTACTCTTGCTGCGCTTGGTTTGAACGGGCGCGGCGTTGAGTTCGAACAAGGGAAGACAACAATGATCAAACACCAAATGTGCGCACAACGATTTTTTGAAGATTTTGCGTTGGGCGAACGCTTTAATTTACCTTCGCGCACAATGACCGAGGCATTATTTGCGGCCTTTTCGTTGGCAAGTGGCGACAATCATCCGGTGCACTACGATCTTGAGTACTGTCGGGCACACGGCATGCCGCATATGTTGGCACACGGCTTTCAGGTGGTGATTCAAACAGCCGCGGGTGCGGGTTTGTTTCCACACATGGTCGAAGAGTCGTTAAAGGCTTTTATCGAACAAAGCAGCAAGTTTTTGCTGCCCGTGTTTGTTGGTGATACCTTGTATTCAAGCTTGACCGTGGCAGAGTTGGTGCCAAACCGCACGACAGGTGTCTTGACCATGCACTCTGAAATCCGCAACCAGCAAGATGTTGTGGTGATGCAAGGCATGCAAAAGTATCTATTGCGCAAGCGCAGCCATGAGTGATGATAATCAGATTGTGATCCCGCCCTCGTTCATTGCGTTATTTGTTGAACCAGGCCGCACCAAGCCCAGCGCAACAAAAGAGGTGATCTACGAGCGCTACGATTTTTGTGAAGACATGGCCAGCATGCTGACCGAGCAGGCCAATGCCAAGTTATGGGAGCTTGGTATCACTGAGGCTGATGTGCTTGAGCGCATCTATCAGGGTTTGACGGTTGCTGATGTTGGGGTAAGCGTGCGCGAGGCAGGGTGGGTCGTGACGCGCTTGGCCGAGCTACTTGGCTGGCAAACTGATTGGGTGGGCGGCAGCGCGTGAGCGAGCTGCTGCAATTCGGTGTGTCGAGGGGCAATGAGGGAAGGGGCTCACCTTATTTTTAACCCACCCCCGGGGCTGCGAGGCGTTGTGTAGGGGTTTGGCGCATCGGTTGGGACGCTAACGGACGCGTCTGAGGGCGCGGCGGGTGAACCCCGCGTTGCGCCAAGGCCGGTCGCCGGATTTGCTTTTTCGGGTGCTAAACCTTGATGAATAGCTGTTTCAGTGGCTGTTGCCGGTGCCGCTGGCGTCTGTTGACTGCCTGAGGCCGCCCCAGAGGATGGTTCAGGCGCCGCTGCAGCGGCTCCACCCTGTTGGGCTGCTTCAGTGGGCGGCGCAGGCATTAAATCTAAAATTGAGGTGGATGTGCTGTAGGGTACGCTCGACGATGAGCCGCCCGGGCTAAATCTGAGCCCGCTTTGCGCTTGCGCGTTGGTCGCGAACAGGGCTAAAGCCGCCACGAGCGCCAAAGCCATTGAAAGGGTGCTGCGAAACATCTGTGCCACTGCATGACTCCGCTTGAACTGAACGCAAATTCTACTCTTGTACGGCCTGTTGTGACCATCAGTGTGATCCTGCTCTAAATGGATCGGGATGCTTTATCATCTTGCAAACGACTAAAAACATCGGAGATCGACGAAATGGCACTCATTAATTACATCACTCAGATTCATTTTGACTTCGGGGTAGTGGCGCTGTTGCAGTCAGAGTGTGAGCGGGTAGGGATCAAACGCCCGATGATCGTGACCGACGCTGGCGTGCGTGCGGTGGGCATCATCGACACGGTGTTGGCGCAGTTAAAAAATCCGGATACCGTTGCCGTGTATGACCAGACCCCTCCTAACCCCACAGAGGCGGCCACGCGTGATGCGTTAAAAATTTACCGCGAAGGCCACTTTGACGGCTTGATCGCAGTGGGTGGCGGCTCGGCAATGGATTTAGCCAAAGCCGTTGCGGTGCTGGCCACGCACACAGGCGACTTGAAACATTTCGCGGCGATTGAAGGTGGGGTGGCACGTATTACAGCCGCTACTGCGCCGGTGATCGCTATCCCAACAACGTCGGGTACAGGAAGCGAAGTGGGCCGTGGCGCCATGCTCATATTGGACGATGGCCGTAAGGTGGGTATCCTGTCGCCGTATGTCGTGCCAAGATCGGCTATCTGCGACCCAGAGCTGACGTTTGATTTGCCCCCTCTGTTGACTGCGGCCACTGGCATGGATGCGATCACACATTGTTGCGAGGCCTTTATGTCGTCGGCCTTGAATTTTCCGGCTGAAGGAATCGCCTTAGATGGCTTGTGGCGCGGCTGGGCCCACATCGAGCGTGCCACCAAACAGCCGCACGACCGCGAAGCGCGCTTTCATATGATGAGCGCCTCAACACAAGGCGCAATGGCGTTTCAAAAAGGTCTTGGTGCTGTACATAGTTTGAGCCATTCGATAGGTGGCCTGAACCCCCGCTTGCACCATGGCACCCTGAACGCAATGTTTTTGCCCGCGGTGATTACGTTTAATCAAAGCGAGGTCTCAATGCAAAAGGGCAAAAAGCTTGACCGCTTAGCGCAGGCAATGGGGCTGGGTCAGGGCGCCGAGGTTGCCCCCGCGATCAAGGCAATGAACCAGCGCCTCGGTCTGCCCTCGGGCCTGGCGGCCATGGGCGTGACTGAAGATATGTTTGGCAAAATTACTGAGGGGGCGATGGCAGACCACTGTCACAAGACGAATCCACGAATCGCCACTGCAGAGGATTACGCTTCGTTGCTACGCCAGTCGATGTAACGGGCGTTCGTTTAGTCGATTAAACACGGCCATCGTGGCGCTGTTTAGGCGGGTGACCAGAGCCGGACCGACACGTTCGTCGCCGTTGGTCGGCGACGAACTGCGACCCAATTTACGCCTAAGGTGTTTCTTTCGCGTAGCGCGCCAAACCCTCAAGAATTTCTTGGTGCGCGTCGTCAACGCCGTACCAACCCTCGACCTTGACCCTTTTGCCTTGCTCGAGGTCTTTGTAGTGCTCAAAAAAATGCTGAATGGCGTTCAGGCGCATCGGGTTGATATCCGAGGCTTGTTTCCAGTGGCTGTAAATGGGCAGAATTTTGTCTTCGGGGACGGCCAATAGTTTGGCATCGTCACCGGCTTCGTCTTTCATTTTAAGAACGCCCAACGCACGGCAACGCACCACTACGCCTGGGATCACCGGAAAGGGAGTAATCACTAACACGTCGACCGGGTCGCCATCGCCCGCAATAGTTTTGGGGATATATCCGTAGTTACACGGGTAATGCATCGCGGTACCCATGAAGCGGTCAACAAAGATCGCCCCTGACTCTTTATCGACCTCGTACTTAATTGGATCAGCGTTCATCGAGATCTCGATGATCACATTAAAGGACTCGGGAAGCTTTTTTCCGGGACTGACTTTGTCAAGACTCATGAGGATGTTTGCTGCAGGTTGATTGGTGAATACCCTAATGTTAACAAAGAAACAAAGCACCCCTCTCACCTAAGTTTTGCGACATACTAGCGAGGCTAGTTCTTCCAGTGTCACAAACGGCCGACGGCCGCGTATAAAAACGATTTAAGACAACACACTTTAGGAGTTTTCGAGCATGAGCAACATTCAGTTGGGCCTTTATTTTGCCCTAGGCTGCGGGGTTCTCGCAGTCTTGTATGGCTTTGTAGTTAGGTCCTGGATTCTTAATCAAAGTACCGGTAACGCCAAGATGATGGAAATCGCTGACGCGATCCAGCAAGGTGCAAGCGCCTACCTGTCGCGTCAATACAAAACCATCAGTATCGTGGGCGTGGTGCTAGCGATTTTGATCGCGCTTTTTCTCGATCACACGACCGCAGTCGGTTTTGTGGTGGGTGCCGTGTTATCAGGCGCCTGTGGCTTCATCGGCATGAATGTCTCGGTGCGCGCCAACGTGCGCACGGCACAAGCAGCCACAGTGGGCATGAATGAGGCGCTCAACGTTGCCTTTAAAGGCGGTGCCATTACTGGTATGTTAGTGGTGGGTCTGGGCTTGCTTGGTGTTGGTCTGTTCTATATGTACTTGATGTCGGTTGGCAAAGCTGGAAATCTTTCAGCGACTCTGCATCCCTTGATTGGCTTGGCTTTTGGCTCTTCATTGATCTCAATCTTCGCGCGTCTAGGTGGTGGTATTTTCACCAAGGGCGCTGACGTTGGTGCCGACTTGGTTGGTAAAGTTGAAGCCGGTATCCCAGAAGATGATCCACGTAATCCAGCGGTGATCGCCGATAACGTTGGCGACAACGTTGGTGATTGCGCTGGTATGGCTGCTGACTTGTTTGAAACCTACGCGGTGACACTCATCGCGACGATGGTGTTAGGTGCGTTGATGGTCAAAGTCGCAACGGCCGAAGCGGTGATTTATCCGCTGGTGCTCGGTGGGATCTCGATTATTGCTTCGATCATTGGCTGCTCATTTGTCAAAGCTACGCCCGGCATGAAAAACGTGATGCCAGCCTTGTACAAAGGCTTGATTATCGCTGGTGTCATCTCGTTGATCGCCTTCTATTTTGCGACAAACTGGTTGATGCCTGATAACGCCTTAGCCGACTTTGGGTTTAGTACCGGCGGCAAAATGCGCCTGTTCGGTGCGACGGTGGTGGGTCTCGTGCTGACAGCATTGTTGGTGTGGATTACCGAGTACTACACCGGAACAGACTACGCGCCGGTTAAACACATTGCCCAAGCGTCAAGCCAAGGCCATGGTACGAACATCATCGCAGGCTTGGGTGTCTCGATGAAGTCAACCGCTTACCCTGTGTTGTTTGTATGCGCGGCGATTTACTCGGCGTTCTGGCTTGGTGGTATTTACGGTATTGCAATCGCTGCGACCTCGATGTTGTCGATGGCCGGTATTGTGGTGGCGCTGGATGCTTATGGCCCGATCACTGATAACGCAGGTGGTATTGCCGAGATGGCCGGTATGCCTCAAGCCGTGCGCGACATTACCGATCCGCTCGACGCAGTGGGTAACACCACTAAAGCGGTGACCAAAGGCTATGCCATTGGCTCGGCGGGCTTAGCGGCCTTGGTGTTGTTCGCCGATTACACCCACGAGCTCGAGTCAAAAGGCTTGAAAGTCAGCTTCGACCTGTCTGATCATATGGTCATCATCGGTTTGTTTATTGGTGGCCTGATCCCTTACTTGTTTGGTGCAATGGCGATGGAGGCGGTGGGCCGTTGTGCCGGTGCTGTGGTTGAAGAAGTGCGTCGCCAGTTCCGTGACATCAAAGGCATTATGGATGGTACCGGTAAGCCTGAGTACGACAAGGCGGTTGACATGCTCACGACCGCGGCGATTAAAGAGATGATTATCCCGTCGCTTTTGCCTGTAGTCGTCCCTGTTGCGGTAGGCTTGTTGTTAGGGCCGAAGGCTTTGGGTGGGATGTTGATGGGCACGATCGTAACGGGTCTGTTTGTGGCGATTTCGATGTGTACCGGTGGTGGTGCCTGGGACAACGCCAAGAAGTACATTGAAGAGGGGCACTTTGGCGGAAAAGGCTCTGAGGCACACAAAGCCGCTGTGACGGGTGACACGGTGGGCGATCCGTACAAAGACACCGCGGGCCCGGCGGTCAACCCGTTAATCAAGATTATTAACATTGTGGCGTTGCTCATCGTGCCGCTGATGGTTCGCCTCGCCTAGCCTTTGATGTGATCCGCTGAGCCAGGCGATTTTGCTGGTAAAAAACAATCTCCAGTGCTTCGATTCGGGAGATTGTTTTTTGTGACCATTGTTTTTGTGGCTAGGTAAAGCTCTTAATTACTGTTAATTGTGGTTAACCCTACTTCGGTTATGAGTTCGATGGTTGATCGCCACTTTTGCCTGTGCTAACTTCATGATTCTTCGCATCTATTGCGTAGCGCGACGTTCGCGCTGAGTACTCAATCGTTTCGGCACTTTGCCCACGAAACGGTTTTCCGTTTTGGTGCGCAACCTCTTTTTGAGCTTTTGAAAAATGAATATAGATTTTGAAGTTTACTGCGACAAGTATCTTGTCGAATGGGAAAAACGCGCAACAGTGCGCACCAAGCCGCGCACGCGTTTGACTGAATCGATCAAGACCGAAAACATGTTCGTTTTTCCTCTTAAACCGTTTGCCGGTCACGAGCGCTTTGAGGCGGTCGATAAACAACAAATTCAAGAGTTCTCGGTACGCGCCGCGTGCAACATGTTTTTGGGTGTGTCGTCGTTTGAGGTCGATTTTGTCACGGCGCAGTGCAGCAAGCTCGCTGGGGCCGGAATTGGCATCGAACTTCCAGACTCGGCAAAACGTGTCGCTGTTGCAATTGGTACCGACGAGATGTACCACGCGTTCGTGGCCAATGAGTGCCTGGCCGATATCAAGCGCTACACTGGAATCGTTCCGGTGGCTCAAGAGGCAGGCGGAGCCTCTGACTTTAACGCACGCAAGCCACCTCTTGAGCATTTCAAAGAGGCTCTTGGGCCCGGCAACGAGTCGCTCGCTGAAGTCACACTCTTGTGCTTTTTAGAAAACAACTTTACTGAAGAGCTCTACGGCATCGCGAAGGGTCAAACGGCAGAAAGCCAGATGCATACGATTATTCGAGAGCATGTCATGGACGAAGGCCG